>Ga0081539_10000733_pt1 | contig 65742 bp, 55 predicted proteins | sample TabmetS4T2R2_FD_71023 | JGI IMG/M metagenome (GOLD analysis project Ga0081539, IMG submission 71023) | Tabebuia heterophylla rhizosphere microbial communities from the University of Puerto Rico - S4T2R2 | ecosystem: Host-associated > Plants > Roots > Rhizosphere ...
TGCGCGAGGGCGAGGCCGAGGCCGAGCAGCACCGTGGTGTGCACATCGTGGCCGCAGGCGTGGGCCACGTTCGGCACCGTGGACCGGTACGGCACGTCCTTGGTGTCCTGCAACGGCAGCGCGTCCAGATCGGCGCGGAACGCGATCACCCGGTCACCCTCGCCGATGTCGCAGATGACGCCGTTGCCCTTGGGCAGCAGTTCCGGCGAGAGACCCGCCACCGCCAGCTCGCGGGCGATCAGGGCGGCCGTCTCGTACTCGTTGTGGGACGGCTCGGGGTGGGCGTGAATGTGACGGCGAATGGCTACCAGCTCTGCCCCGCGGGAGGCCAGCCAGCGGTCGAGCTGGCCGGGCAGGGGGTCGGCGCCGGGCGGCGGGCCCGGGAAGGCTGAACTGCCGGACAACGGCGGCATGCTGCTGCCATCCGGCTTCGTCAGGGCGCTGGTCACGTCGGGTTCACTGTCACTTTCGAGAAGGAGTCGAGTTTCCGCAACGCGCGACAGCCTAGTCCGATTGTGGTGACGCTGTGCAACGTCAATCCCGTACTGATCAGATTGCGCTCTGTCATGAAAGCCCTGATGAGACGGGTTTGCGGGCGACGAGGACGCGTTCGAACTGTTATCGAACGCAGACATGATCCCCACCACCTCCTACAACGGGTAACGGATCGAGGAGGTGACGCGGTTCAAAAGTTGACGCACTCGGCATGACGATCGGCACACCATGGGTCCGATTCAGGCTATCCGACCTCAGAAACGTTCCACCGGGTGATACGTCCCCCACACCCCGCGAAGCGTGTGGCAGACCTCTCCCACGGTGGCACGCAGGCGCAACGCCTCACGCATCAGCGGCAGCACGTTGGCGGTGCCCTGCGCGGCCTTGGCCAGATCGGCGAGCGCTGCCTCGACGGCGACCGTGTCCCGTTCCCGCCGCAGCTTCGCCAAGCGCGCCGCCTGGGCCGCCTCGATCGCCGGGTCGACGCGGAGCGGTTCGTACGCCTCCTCCTCGTCGATGACGAACCGATTCACACCCACCACGACCCGCTCGCCACTGTCGATCTGGTTGGCGATCCGATACGCGGAGGTCTCGATCTGCTCCTTCTGGAAGCCCTGCTCGATGGCGTCCACTGCGGACCCGTACGCGAAGACCCGCTCGATCAGCTCGGTGGCGATCCTCTCCACCTCGTCGGTCATCGCCTCGATCGCGTACGCACCGGCGAACGGGTCGACGGTGTCGGTCATCCCGCTTTCGTACGCGAGCACCTGCTGGGTCCGCAGCGCGAGCCGGGCCGACTTCTCGGTGGGTAGCGCGATCGCCTCGTCGTACGCGTTGGTGTGCAATGACTGCGTGCCGCCGGCCACCGCACCGAGTGCCTGGATCGCGACCCGCACCAGGTTGACTTCCGGCTGCTGCGCGGTGAGCTGCACGCCGGCGGTCTGCGTGTGAAAACGCAGCATCATCGACTTCGGGTTACGCGCACCGAAGTCGTCCCGCATGATCCGCGCCCACATCCGCCGGGCCGCCCGAAACTTGGCGATCTCTTCCAGCAGAGTGGTGCGGGCGACGAAGAAGAACGACAGCCGGGGCGCGAAGTCATCCACGGCCAGGCCGGCGTCGATCGCCGCGCGTACGTATTCGATGCCGTTGGCCAGGGTGAACGCGATTTCCTGCGCGGGCGTGGCACCGGCTTCGGCCATGTGGTAGCCGGAGATCGAGATGGTGTTCCACTTCGGAATCTCGGCACGGCAGTAGGCGAAGGTGTCGGCGACCAGCCGCAGGGACGGCTTGGGCGGGAAGATGTACGTGCCCCGGGCGATGTACTCCTTCAGGATGTCGTTCTGGATCGTGCCGTTCAGCGCCGAGCCCGGCACGCCCTGCTCCTCGGCCACCAGCTGATAGAGCAGAAGCAGCACCGAACCGGGTGCGTTGATCGTCATCGAGGTGGAGACCTCGCCCAGCGGGATGCCGTCGAACAGCCGCCGCATGTCGTCGATCGAATCGATGGCCACGCCGACCTTGCCCACCTCGCCGTGCGCGATCGGCTCGTCCGAGTCGTACCCCATCTGGGTGGGCAGGTCGAACGCCACGGACAGGCCCATCGTGCCGGCGGCGAGCAGTTGTTGATAACGGGCATTGGATTCCGCGGCGGTGCCGAACCCGGCGTACTGCCGCATCGTCCAGGGCCGTTCGGTGTACATGGTCGGATAGACGCCGCGGGTATACGGAAATTCACCCGGCTGCTCAGCCGGCCCGTCCTCGCGCGAATAGACCGGCTTGATCTGGAATCCGGATTCTGCGTCCACGACCCAATCCTAAATGCGCGCCAAGTCTCGACAGGTCGCGATGATCCGGTTACATAACGTCGATCTGACGAGAACACCGGGACACCGACTTTCGTCAAACGGGTCCGAACCGGCAAGATGTCGTGGTTGGTTCACGGCCCTACATCTCCCTCGGTGGCATTCTCAGTGACTCAGATTCCGACGTGGAGTGGTGGTAACGCCACTCCACCCAGCGGACGCACGGCCCCGGGCACGCTCATCGGCGAGCGGTACACCCTGCGCGCCGTGGTCGGGCACGGCGGCATGGGTACGGTCTGGCGCGCGGCGGACACACTGCTGCGCCGGGACGTGGCGGTCAAGGAGGTCATCCTCCCGCCGGGGCTGGCACCGAGCGACCGGGACGCGATGTACGAGCGCACCATGCGTGAGGCCCGAGCCGCCGCGGCGCTGCAGCACCCGGCGGTCGTACAGGTCTATGACGTCGTGCACGAAAACGGCCGTCCGTGGATCGTGATGGAGCTGCTGGACGCCCGCAGCCTTGCCGACATGATCATCGAGGACGGCCCGGTCGCGCCGCGTGTGGTCGCGAAGATCGGCATCGCGCTGCTGGGCGCTCTCGAGGTGGCACACGCGCACGGGGTGCTGCACCGGGACGTGAAGCCGGCGAACGTCCTGATCTGCTCGGACGGCCGCTGTGTGCTGACCGACTTCGGCGTCGCGCGGATGCCCACCGACGTGCAGCTCACCACCCCGGGCATGGTGCTGGGCTCGCCGCACTTCATCTCTCCCGAGCGGGCCATGGGCAACGACTTCGGCCCGCCCAGCGACCTGTTCTCGCTCGGCGTGACCCTCTACACCGCGGTCGAGGGCAGGCCGCCGTTCGACAAGGGTGACCCGATCGAGACCATGCACGCGGTGGTCGAGGACCCGCCCACCCCGAGCGTCCGGGCCGGCTCGCTCGAGCCGGTGCTGATGGGCCTGCTGGAGAAGGATCCAGCGGACCGCTTCGACCTACAGAGTGCGCGGACCATGCTCCGGCAGCAGCTCGCCGGGCCGCTGGCCAGCAAGGCACCGGCGCATATGATGACGGACCCGTTCTCGGTCGTGCCGAGCCAGCGCCCGCCCGCCGCGCCGGCCCAGCCCGCCCCGCCGCCGAACAAGCCGACCGGCCAGATCGGTGGGCGGGCCATGCTCGCGCCGGGCGAATCGCTCAGCGGCCACCTGGCCAAGCTGAAACAGCAGGCCGGAGGTCAAGGCCAGGCCAAGCCGGAACCGGAGTCGCGGACCCAGACCATGCCGGGCCTCACGGCCGTCGGCCGCGATACCACCGCCGTGGTGCCGTCCCAAGGGCAGTCGGAGGGTGCCTGGCCTGCCCGCGAACCCACGCCGGGCACGGTGGTGCACAGTCCGGCCGCGCGCCGGCGGACCGCCGCCGTCAACGCCGCGCGTGCGGTCCGGAACACCGGCGAGTGGGTGACCACAACGGTCCGGGGTTGGTCCGGTAGGACGCTACTGGCGGTCGGCGGTGGCGCCCTGGCCACGATCGTCGCGCTGGTCCTGGTGTTCTCGCTGACCGGCGGAAACGACCCGGCGCCGCCCACCGGCACCAGTGACCAGGCCGTCGCCCCGCCGGCCGCGGCGTTCCCGACGCAGACGTACCGGGACCGCGGCATCACCGTGAACGTGCCCAAGGGCTGGGTCCGCAACGCGCCCAGGTCCGGCGGGGTCTGGGTGGACTACGCCGACCCGGAGGACCGGCTGCGCAAAGTCCGGATCCTGGTGGAGTCGTCGAAGGCGACGCCGGAGAAGTTCCTCGGTGTGGCCGAGTACGGGCTGCAGAACCGGTCTACCAGCTGCGCGAAGCCGTACACCCGGGTGGGGCTGAACCCGCGGACCATCGCCGGGCGCGACGGCGCGGTGCTCGAGTACACCTGCGGCACCGGGCCGGACGCCCGGCACGGGTTGTGGGGCGCGGTGACCAAGGACGGCAAGGCGTACTCGTTCTACCTGACCACCAGGGAGTCCCAGTTCGCGGACAGCAAGCCGATCTTCGACGAGATGGCGAAGACGTACGCGCTGAGCTAGCCGGCTGAGCTAGCCGGCTCGCTTCGCTCCGCGGCGATCGCTCAGCCAGCAGGCTCCGCTCCGCTCCGCGGCGATCGCTCAGCCAGCAGGCTCCGCTTCGCTCCGCGGCGATCGCCTTGTAACCGCTGAGTTGCAGGCTGGAACGACGACTGCACACCCCGCAGCCGCGGTTCCAGCCTGCAACTCACCGGCGGCGATCGCGTGGTATTCAGGGGTCATGGGCAACGACGACGTTCGTGAGGTGGCCGAGCGGTGGCTGGTGGATGATCCCGATCCGGCGTCGCGGGAGGAGATCCAGAAGCTGATCGCCGGGCTGCCCGGTACCGCGGACGAGCTGCGGGACCGGTTCGCCGGGCCGCTCACCTTCGGCACCGCCGGCCTGCGCGGCCGGCTGCGCGCGGGCCCGAACGGCATGAATCTCGCGGTGGTGACCAGAGCGGCGGCCGGCCTGGTCGGCTGGCTCGCGGACCAGGGTGGTCAGGGACCGTTGCTGATCGGGTACGACGCCAGGCACGGTTCCCGGGAGTTCGCCGAGCGTACGGCCGAGGTGGCGAGCGGTGCCGGTCGCGACGCCCTGCTACTCCCTCACCCGCTGCCCACGCCGGTGCTCGCCTACGCGGTGCGCGAGCTGGACGCGGTCGCCGGCGTGATGGTCACGGCCAGCCACAACCCGCCGCAAGACAACGGCTACAAGGTCTATCTGGGTACGCAGCTCGGCGGCCCGGCCGGTGCGGGCGCGCAGATCGTGCCGCCCGCGGACAGCGGCATCGAGGCGGCCATCCAGGCGGTCGGAGCGCTTACCGAGGTCAAGTTGGGCGGTCCGGGCACGGTGCTGGACGGCACGACGATCCGGGAGTACGTGCGGACTGCGGCGGCCATGCTTTCCGGCGGCGCTCGCGATCTGAGCGTGGCCTACACGCCCCTGCACGGCGTGGGCGGCGCGGTGCTCGCTGCCGCCTTCGAGGAGGCGGGGTTCCCGGCGCCGGCGGTGGTCGCCGAGCAGGCCGAGCCGGACCCCGAGTTCCCGACGGTCACCTTCCCGAACCCGGAGGAGCCGGGCGCGATGGACCGGCTGCTGGCCCTGGCCACGTCCGTCGGGGCGGACCTGGCAATCGCCAACGACCCGGACGGGGACCGGTGCGCGGTGGCGCTGCCCGGCGCGGACGGCTGGCGCCCGCTGACCGGTGACCAGCTCGGCGCGCTGCTCGCCGACCACTTGATCCGCAAGGGTGTCGCCGGGACCTACGCCACGACGATCGTGTCATCCACCATGCTCCGGGCCGTCGCCACGGCTCGCGGGGTGCCGTACCGCGAGACGCTGACCGGCTTCAAATGGATCGTCCGGGCCGCCGAGAACCTTGCCTTCGGCTACGAGGAGGCGCTCGGCTACTGCGTGGCGCCGGCCCTGGTCCGCGACAAGGACGGCATCACTGCGGCACTGCGCGTCGCCGAGCTCGCCGCGGAGCTGAAGGCCCAGGGCCGGACCCTTGCCGACCGGCTGGACGAGCTGGACACCGAGTTCGGCGTACACCGCACCGACCAGCTCTCGCTCCGGGTCGACGACCTGGCCGAGATCACCCGGGCGATGACCCGGGTGCGGGACCGTCCGCCGGCCACCCTGCTCGGCGCTGAAGCGACATTCGAGGACCTGTTGCCGGAGAACGACATCCTTCGGCTGCGGACGGCCGCGGCGCGCGTGGTGATCCGCCCGTCCGGGACGGAGCCGAAGCTCAAGGCGTACCTCGAATGTGTGGAACCGGTCACGGACGGCGACGTGGCCGCGGCCCGGGCCCGGGCGGATGAAGCCATGGCCGATCTCCGCCCGGAGGTGGCGACGGCGCTGGGCCTCGATTAGGCCCGCTTGGGCGCGCCCAGCGCCGCCATGATGGCCTTGGCCAGCGTCGCGACCACCAGCGCGACGCTGGGCCGCACGATCGAGTCCTCCAGGTCCACCTCGCCGGCGAAACCGGCGCCGCTGGCGATCGCCTCCAGCCGGCGGTGCGCCTCGGCCGCCTGATCCGGCGGAAGCCGCAGCGCGGGCTCCATCCGGCAGCAGGTCAGCAGCGTGGCCAGCGCGGCGGTCCGCTCGTCCGGTATGCCGTCGGTGACCAGCGCCTCGGCGAGCCGCTTGCGAATCTCCTCCTCCACCGCCGGGTCGACGGTCGGGTAGCGGTGCACGTGGATGTATTCCAGTTGGGTCTCATCCACGTCCTGGATGACACCGCGGGCCACCAGATCCTCCAAAACCCGGATACGCAACCGGTGCCGCAGCCGCTGCAGCCACTGCCCGGGCGTGTGGGGCTGACCCGTTGCGGCCTTGGCCAGCACCGCGTCGGCGATCTCCTCACCTGTGGGCGTCGCGTCGATGACTTTCAGAAAGCCGTCCACGTACGCGATTCGTCCGGCCAGTGCGAGGTCAACCATGACGGCCGCGGCCATGCCGAGGTCGAGCGCGATCCGCGAACCGGTCGCCTTGCCGGTCTCGTCGTCATACGCGAGGAGAAGCAATTCCTCGGCCAGCGGGATGGAGGTCATGTCTTTGAACCATAGTGGCCGCCGTTGCCGCCGACATCAGTCAGGTCAGCAGGATGCATCCAGCAACCAGTCAACCACTCCGGCAGCGGCGCAGCCGATCGGCCGTACGGGGTAGCCGGACACGCCGGCCGATGGCCCATGGGCCGGTGACGGCGGCCCGCCGGCGGCTTGCGAAACTGCCCGGATGGACTCATCCACGAACAGCGTTCCCGTCTTCGTACACCCCACGGCGGACGTCGAGCCCGGTGCGCAGGTCGGCGCGGGCACCAAGGTCTGGCACCTCGCACACATCCGCTCCTCGGCAAACGTCGGGGAGGACTGCGTGATCGGCCGCAACGTCTACCTGGACGCGAACGCCGTGGTGGGCAGCCGGGTGAAGATTCAGAACAACGTCTCGGTCTATCAGGGCGTGACGATCGAGGACGAGGTGTTCGTCGGGCCGTGCGCGGTCTTCACCAACGATCTGCGCCCGCGCGCGCAGAACGCGGACTGGAAGATCACCCCAACCCTGGTACGCCGCGGCGCGTCGATCGGCGCCAACGCGACGCTGATCTGCGGCATCGAGGTCGGCGAGTACGCGATGATCGCGGCCGGCTCGGTGGTGACCAAGGACGTCCAGCCCTACCAGCTCGTCGCCGGCAACCCCGCCCGCCCCCGCGGCTGGGTCGACGAGTCCGGCGAGATCACCTCCCGGGACCCCGCCACACCACCCGCCACCCCCTGACCGACGCCCCACCCTTCCCGCGATCTTGGAGTTGTGGTGGGCGATATGTCTGCCATGGACCCTATGTCACCCACCACAACTCCATGATCGGCGAGGAGCTCGGGGGTCAGCCGCCGATGACGATGCGGCGGATCCCGGGCAGCTTGTCCGGGTCGGTGGTGCGGCGGCCATCCACCAGGACCTTCACGCCGGGCAGGTCGTCGCTGGTCAGCGCGCGGTACTCGGCGTGGTCGGCCTGCAGGATGGCGGCGCCGACCTCCTGGCCCTGGTACGGCGGCAGCTTGTGCGCCTGCAGTTCGGCCGAGCTGTACATCGGGTCGGACACGTACGGCACCGCGCCCCGCTTGCGCAGCTCGTCGACCGTGTCGAAAACGCCCGAGAAGGCGGTTTCCTTGACGCCGCCGCGGTACGACGCGCCCAGTACGAGCACGCCCACCCCGGTCAGGTCGCCGATCGCCGCGGCGAGCAGGTCGACCGCGTACGACGGCATCGCCGCGTTGGCCTCGCGGGCCGCCCGGACCACCGTGGCCGAAGGATCGTTCCACAGATAGAGCCGTGGATAGACCGGGATGCAATGCCCGCCGACCGCGATGCCCGGCCGGTGGATGTGGCTGTACGGCTGTGTGTTGCACGCGTCGATGACCAGGTTCACGTCCACGTCGATGGTGTCCGCGAAGCGGGCGAACTGGTTGGCCAGGCCGATGTTGACGTCCCGGTACGTGGTCTCGGCCAGCTTGGCCAGCTCGGCGGCCTCGGCGGAGCCCAGGTCCCAGACGCCGTTCGGCCGGTCCAGGTCGGGCCGGTCGTCGAAGTCGAGCACCGCCCGATAGAACTCGAGGCCGCGCCGGGCCGAGCCGGCGTCCACGCCGCCGACCAGCTTCGGGTACTTGCGCAGGTCGGCGAAGACGCGGCCGGTCAGCACCCGCTCCGGGCTGAAGACCAGGTGAAAGTCGCGCCCGGCGACCAGCCCGGAACCCTCCTGCAGCAGCGGCGCCCAGCGGTTACGCGTGGTGCCCACCGGCAGCGTGGTCTCGTAGCTGACCAGCGTTCCGGGGCGCAACCCGCGGGCGATGTCCCGGGTGGCCGACTCCATCCAGCCGAAGTCCGGCTTGCCGTCGCGGTCGACGAACAGCGGCACCACCACGACCACCGCATCCGACTCGGCGACCGCGGCCGCGGTGTCCGTCGTGGCCCGCAGCAGACCGGCGTCCACCACCTGCTTGAGCTTGACGTCCAGATCCGCCTCGCCCGGGAAGGGCACCTGGCCCGCGTTGACCGTGCGGACCGTCGGCTCGGCGATGTCCGCCCCGATCACGGCATGGCCCTTGGACGCGAACTGCACGGCCAGCGGCAGCCCGATCTTGCCCAGCGCGACGACACAGATCTTCATGCTGGCGTTCTTCCTCCTCGGCGCGGGTCCGCGCGGTCAGTCCCCGAGCACCCGGCGGTACACGGAGTTCAGCACCTCTGCCTGGGCGGCCCAGGTCCAGCCGTCGAGCAGGCCCGGCTTGTCGTACGCCGACCGGTACCGCTCCGGATCGTCGAGGATAGCCTGCACGGCACGAAGGTAGTCGGCGACGTCCTCGGCCCGGAAAACCTCACCCTGCCCGGTGGCCCGCACCGTGGCGGCCATGGTCCGCACGTCGCTGACCACCAGCGGCAGGCGGGCGTGCGAGTACTCGAAGAACTTGGTGATCAGCGCGACCTCGTGGTTGGGCCAGTGGTGGATCGGGATCACGCCCAGATCGGCGCCGGAGAGCATCGGCACGACCTGCCAGTGCGGCACGTACGAGAGCAGATGCACCCGATCGACCACGCCTAGTTCCCGGGCCCGGTCGACCAAGCCGGTCATGAAGGCGCTGTGGTGGTTGTTGGTCACCAGCGCGACATGCACGCCGGGCTGCCGGGGCAGCGCCTCGACCATGATGTCGAGTCCGCGCTGCGGCGCCGCGGCACCGCTGTAGACCAGCAGCGGCACGTCGGGGCCGACATCACACATGGTCCGCAGATCGGCTGTCGGCACGTCGCCGGCCATGCCGTCGGTGAGCTCCTCCGGTGCATGCTCCACGGCGGGTGTGTTCAGCACCACCACCGGCCGGTCGGGGAGGCCGTGTGCCTCCTGCAGCATTCCGGCCAGGTCATCGGACACGGTTATCGCGGCGTCCACGTACGGCACGTACTCCCGCTCGTGCGCCATGTGCCCGATCCGCCACCGCTCGTGTTCGGTCCACGGGCGGACCCCGGGCAGGAATTCGTGGGCGTCCCAGACCAGCTTCACGTCCCGGCCGAGGGCCTTGGCCCGGATCTTGGCACGGGCGCCGACCCCGATCATCCGGAAGTCGTTGGCGTGGATCAGGTCGGGGCGCAGTTCGTCGACGACCGGCCCGTATGCGATCTCCCAATCCCACAGGCCCGGCTCGATGCGGCGCCAGGACCGGTCACCCATCGCCTTCTGCCAGAACCAGCTGTAGAGCTTGTCGCTCGGCGTGTCGAGCCGCTTACGGACCCTGCCGGCCCGGCCGGTGTGGGCACGCCGGATCGACACCCAGCGGCCGAGAACGCGGGACCACTGCCAATGCGCCTCGACGGCCAGGGCGCGCACGCCGCCGGGCCGCATCGCCCGCTTCACCTCGATGTCGGCTTTCATCGCGCGGACTCGCTGGACCCGCCGCGCGGCGATCCCGGTGGGCGGGTAGGCCAGCGGGGCGAGCAGCCAGTGCCGGCGGAAGTCGTGCGGCCGCTTGTGCAGCGCGACGGTCATCGGCAGCAGCCGCACCTTGGCTGGGCCCAGGTTCCAGGTGTGCTCCTTGCGGTCGGGCGAGCGGCCCAGGAGAGTCACATCCCAGCCGGCCTCGGCCGCCGACCTGGCCTCCTTCTGTACCCTCGAGTCGCCATGCACGCCGTTGTCGACCAGCATGACGATCCGTCGCCGACCATCCGGCGCTACATCCGAACCCATGAAAGCGTCTGCTCCCGCCTCGTCGTTTCATCGAGACCCGCACCGGCCTCCTCGCCACCGCGGCAGCGACCCGGACAATAGACGCCGATACGTTGGTGAAGCAATTTTCCCGCCCGGAGTTTACTCACCAGCGCACCGGACGATGGCATAGGTTGAGGCGCCGTTCGGCTAGCGCCCGCCGAATGTGCGGCATCGGCCGGTTCCAGCGCGAACGCAGAAGGTCCTTTGCACTCGTGAGTCGGCGCGAACACCGTAGTCAACCAGCATCACAGCGCGTCCCTGCCGGCCCACCGACCCTCTCCATCCATGTCTGCCTTCTCGTTGTCACCGGAGGAAGCCCTCGAAGGCGCGCACCGTCCGCCGGCCGTCGTGGTGCTCCCGAGCGTACCGTAGGCCCTCAGCGGCGAGCGCCATGCCAGCCGCGCGGTCGTCGAGCAGAAACTCGATCGCCTCGCCGACCGAGTCCGCGGCCGCATTCACCACCGGCGGGTTCACGCCGACGGCCTTGTGAGCGGCCTCGTGCACGTAGGCGACGACGACCTTCCCGGCAGCCATGCCCTCACAGGCGAAAGTGCCATAGCTGCCGATCATGACCTGATCGACCACAATGTCGGCGTCGTGGACGAGGTCGCGCATCTGGTTCCAGGGCACACCCTCGACAAGCCGGAAGTCGATCACCCTACGGTCGTGGAGGGCGGTCAGGACGGGGACGATCCGGTCGGTTCCCTTGGTCCACCGGCGCGATGGGGCGTGGACGACGATCGGACGCGGACTCTGCAGAACCGGGCGATCGCAGGCCCACGCGTCGACGTCGACGATCAGCGGCGCCCAGGTCGCCGTGGGCAGGTCGTCGAGCAGGTCGGGCGTTGTGACGAACAACGGCAGGCCGCTGCGCTCAGCGGTCGCCTTGTTGGTAGCGACGACCTCGGTGAGCCGGCGGAGGACGTCTTCGGGAGCGTCAAGGTACGCCGAGAGCCGGTGCCGTGCGAGATGGGCCGACGGGTCACGAATCTCGCTGCCGTGTCCGAGCAGCGCCACCGCGATGCGAGCCCGGGTCAGCGCCGGCAGGTCAGCGCCCACGTGGTCGCCGTTGAGCCGGCCGAGTACCGGGCGGAAGCCGTCGACCACGAGGTGCGTATAGCTGCCGAGCACCCGGCGTACCTGGGCGAGCTGGACGTCGAGGCGGCGCTCGCGGGAGATGTCGATGTGGTTGTCGGCCGGGTAGGGGAGAACGGTCGGTCGACACGCCATGATCAGGTCGACGGAGATGTCCTTTCGCGCTTTGCTGAGCGCAACGGCGAGCGCCGAAAGTTGGCCGGCGGAGTTGGCGGTGCCGAGTCCGAGCCGGATCCGCGCCGCGCCCAGTGGCGTCCACTCGCCGGCGACGGCGGGCAGGGCCGGACGGACCTCCTCGATAGCCTCGCCGGGCTCGTCCGCGCCCTTTTCCATTGAGGACTCTACGGCGGCCACGAAGGAGGGGACATGGCCGGATACGAACAGTTCACCCTGGCGCAGGTCAGCCAGGCGCTCCCGAGTCGGTCGGGAACTGGCGACCACGATCGGTAGCCCAGCGGCCAGGTAGTCGGCGAGCACCGCCGGGATCTGGACCGCACCGTCGGACCACTCGAAGCCGGCCATGCCCAGATCGGCCGAGGCCAAGAACGCCGGGTCGGGCGGCCGCTTCGTCTCGACGACGTGCACCCGGGCGCCGACACCGTTCCGCTCGGCATGGGCAAGCAGGCGGGCCACCACTGGCTCGTTGGGCCGACACACGACGGCGAGGTGATGGCGGCGTAGGCTCCGCAAGGCGTGCACCGCCGTTGCCAGGGACCGGTCGACGGCGACGCGACCCCCGTAGACGATCAGAGGCGTCTCGTCCGCCAGCCCGCAGGCTGCCCGCACCGAGGCTCGCGCACGAACTCTCATCGCCACGCGGGCGAAACGCCGGGCGAACCTCTTCGTCAGCGGTCGCGAAGCCGGTGATGGCATCTGGACGGGTCCTTCCCCATGGTGGTCGTCAGGTGCGACCAGGCGCGACTCTAGCAGCGACAAGATGCGCATGATGGGGGCGTAGTGGTGGTTCAGCCACGCGGCAGGCGGATGCTCAGCCTCGCCATGGACCCTGAGGGCGGACGGCGGCGGACGCGGATTCAGCGGCGTCCGGGCAGCAGCTTGCTGCGCAGGCGACCGGCCACCCGGCGCAGCGTGATCGGCAGCACCGTCACGCCCAGCCGGCCCTGGCTGTCCGGCATGGCGCTGATCAGGTAGTACACCAGGCCCCTGCGGTAAAGGAGGCGCCGCGCACGGCCGGTCTCGGTCGCTGTGACGTCGTAGCTGAAGGTCTCGCCGTTCACCGAGCCGACGAACTGCAGCCGGTTCCGGCGGCGTCGGCGGTCGCCGGTCACCAGGTCGGCGAGCGGTATCTCGGCGCGCACCCGGTCGTCGTGGATCTCGGTGGTGGCCGGCCGGTCGCCCACCAGGAGGCGCGGCGCCGGCCCGTCCGGGCGGGCCGGACCCGAGATCCGCCCGTGCCAGCTGATCACCAGCGTGGGCCGGCCATCCGTCGACAGTCCCCGGGCGACCCGCGCCGGGCTTTCCTGATGGGCCGGCCGCCGCAGTTGCCCGGTCGCGTCGAACCACTGGTCCGGGAAGCGGCGCTCGGGGTCGCGGAAGCCGGGAAAAGCCACATAGGACCGCTCGCCGTCGACCACCACCGGTGACAGGCCGTGCGCCAGATAGTGCCGGGCCGCTGCCGCCACGTCCGCCACGGAGCCGAACTGCGCCAGGCTCAGCGGCACCCGTTGGTGCACCTTGAGGCCCGCCCGGATCTCATCGGTCAGGTAGGCGTCGGCCAGCTTCCGGACGCCCTGCACAACCAGATGCTGTTCCTCCGCGGTGGTCATGAGGAACCGCTCGCCGAGCAGTTTGCCGAGCTCCCAGGCGAAGTTGCGGGACAGCACCCGGTGGCGCGCGGCCGGGTCGGTGATCAGGTCGGCGGCGGTGTCCATGAGGATGGCGGCGTCGTGCAGCATGCCCGACAGGGGCCTGCCGTACGTGAGATTGCTCGAGTCGTTGCGGCGTACCGCGTAGTAGAACTCGTAGTCGGTGCGCACGGCGATCCGCCGCGCCGCCAGCACGGCCCGCAGGGTGAACGGCTGATCGCTGTACGACCGGAGCTCCTCCGGGTAGCGGATGCCGTGTTCCTCGAGCATCGATCGCCGGAACAGCTTGGTGTTGGACAGCGCCCAGGGCAGCGCCGAGTTGACAAGGGTGATGTCGTCCCGGTTTCCGGGTTTGTAGATGTCCTGGTTGACCACCCGCCCACCGGCGCCCACCATCCGCCCCAGCACGATGTCGGCGTCCAGCTCGTCGGCCGTGCCGACGAGACGTTCCAAGGCCTCGGTGCCGAGGTGATCGTCGGCGCCGAGGAAGAACACGTACCGGCCGGCCGCGAGAGCGAGGGCGCGGTTGCTGGGACCGGCCGGGCTGCCGGAGTTCTCCTGATGGAGCACGGTGACCACGCCGGGGTACCGCGCCGCCCAGCGCTCCAGCTCGGCGGGGCCGTCGTCGGTGGAGCCGTCGTTCACCGCGATGAGCTCGAGCCGCTCGACGCCGATGCTCTGGGTGAGCACCGAGGCCAGGCTACGCGTCAGATACGGCATCGTGTTGTATACGGCGATCACCACCGTCACGTCCGGTGCCCGAGCGCTCATGACGCCTGCGATCCCTTCCCACGAGGGACCATCATGTCCATCGGGTTTCCGTCGTAAGTCTGCCAAGCGTGCAAGTGCGCGCGAGTTTACGTCAAGCGTGTCCCCGCACGCACCGTGTCCATGGTGGCTTGCCGACTACGATCCGTCGTCCTCCGGCAAGGTCAGCGCGGTGGTCACCGGCAGGTCCGGGTACCGCCGGGCGATCTGCCAGCCGATCGTCTCCCCGGGTACGCCGTGCACCACGACCTGGCGGATCCCGGTCATGTCGATGTCAGGCAACACTCGGCGGGCCGACCACCACAGCGCGTGCGGCCGGACCGTTGCGTACGCCGGGCGGAGCGCCCTGCGCCGCAGGCGCGACGCCTTGGCGCGCAACGTCTGCCCGAGCGCCGCCGGCAGTGGCGAACCGGACGGCCGGGCCGGACGGTGACCCCGATCCGCGGCGGGAGGCGGGCCGATCCGGTGCGTCCGTATCCCGGCTTCCGCCTCGCGGGCCCACTCGGCCGGATCCAGCACGATCAGATCGATGCCGAATCCGCGCTGCAGGGCGATGTCCAGGAACCGGCGGATCTCTGCCCGGCCGGGCGGGTTGACGGCGATCACGGCGATCCGGCGGGCTGCCGGCTCCGCGACGACGGCCGGCCCCGGTTCGGGTGTGCCGGCCGGCTCCCGGTACGCGGCCAGCACCTGCGCACCGACCGTCTCACGCCCGTACCGGGCGCGCAGCCGGGCGCGGGCCGCCGGCAGGTCCAGGCTCGGCCACAGCCCGTGCAGTCGCCGGTACGCGTCCGCGAGCACCGCCGGATCCTCGGTCACCGGGAAGAGCGCGCCCGCCACACCGTCCAGCCCGTCCAGTGTTTCGGCCGGCCCCTCGCTGCACGCCGCCAGCACCGGGGTACCGGTGGCGATCGCCTCGATCAGGGTCATGCCGAACGTCTCCATCCGGCTGGCGTGGACCAAAAGATCGTGCTCGTGCAGCAGCGCGACCATGCCGTCCGGCGGCACCGGGGGGCGCCGCACGATCCGCCCGGCCAGGTCGTGTGCCCGGATGCGCTCGCCGATGGTCTCCTCGAGCGGGCCGGAGCCGACCAGCGTGAGCCGCACGGCCGGATCCGTCGCGGCGATCCTGGCGAACGCGTCGACCAGGGTCAGCACACCCTTGTGGTCGACCATCCGGCCGGCGTACAACCACTTCGCGGGGCGCTCGGGCGGCGCCGGCCGGACGGCGAACCGGTCGAAGTCGATCGGGTTCGGCACCACCCGGAGCTTGTGCGCGTAACGCGGGAACTCGGCGGCGATCTCGTCCCGTAGGTGCCGGCTGACGCAGAGCACGTGGTCCGCCCGGGCCAGCATGCCGGCGTACCGCCGGCGCGCGGCCGGCTGGGCGAACACGTTCTTCAGGAACGTGGCGTGCTCGGTCACCACCAGGCGGGCGTCCGGCCGGGCCAGCGCGGCCGCCAGCACACCGCCGAAGTGGCCGGCGTGCGCGTGGATCAGCGGAGCTTCGATCCGCCCGGTCGGCAGCGCCGCGCGGAGCTGGCGCAACTGCTCGTCGGCCCAGTCGGCGTAGTCGCTGCGCCCTTGCTGCGGCGCGACCACCCGGGTCAGCTCGCCGTCCGGTGTGTCGGTGACGGTGACTCCGGTGCCCCGGCCGAGTTCGCGCCGCATCGTGATGTCCATCACCTTCCCGGACAGCCGCCACGCCGGATGGAACCAGTGCTCGGTGTGCAATATGGACACCGAGCCCGCCCGGCCGCCCAGCGACCGGACCGCCTCCCGGACGAAGGCGCCGGCGAACGGGTCGTTGGGCGAGGGGTACCACGGTGTCACCACGGCCAGATCGGCCGGCGCGGGCCGGCGGGCCGGGTCGGCCGCCGGTTCGGCCCGGATCGCCAACTCCGGGAAACGCCGGCGTGCGGCGTCGGCGATCGGCATCGCCTCCGGATCACCGGCCACCAGCAGGTCGGCACCGGCAAGTAGACGTCGGAGCGATCGCCAGGGGTGCGCGCCGACCCGCTGGACGGTCACACCGGGTGGCGGTTGCTGGTCGGTCGGCTCCCAACTGTTCGGCACCACCAGGACCACCTCCGCGCCCGTGGAGGCGAGATCAGTGGTGTGCGCGATTGCCGCGCGGACGCGGCCGGCGCCGAGCGCGACGTACACCGCCCGTGTCACCGGCCCGCTCCGGCCAGGGCTCGTAACCGCTGCTCCCACGGGGTCAGCGTGGCCTCCCGGGTGTACCGACCGGCATGGCGCACGGCCGCCTCGAAGGTCGGCCGATCCAGGTCGCGGGCGGCCTTGGCGGCGGCGATGAACGACTGGGCGACGCACTCCGCGTCCAGCCGTGGCCCGGTGAACCAGAGCGGATATTCCGTGAGCACGTCGGCCGCGGCGATGCCTGGCTCGTGCACCGACACGATCGGCTTGCCGGTGGCCATGTACTCGAAGACCTTGCCGGTAGTGACGAACCGGGCACCCGGCACGCAGAACACCAGGGCGTCGCTCTGTGCGTACACCCGGGTCGCCTCGGTTTTCGCAAAGGCTCCTCGATAGACCACTCCCGCATCCGCCCCGGCGTCCAGGCGGGCGCGCAGTGGGGCCGCCTCGCTCGGGAAGAAGCCGAGGTGCCCGTGGATGTCCAGCACCGCGTCTGCGAGCAGCGGATGGCTGCGGGCCAGCCGCCAGCCGGCGATCAACACCTCGATCGGAAGGTACGGGGTGACCGTGCCGAGGTAGCTGAACCGCAACGGACGCTCCCGGTCGGGCGGCCGGTACGCCGGCCGGCCCAGCAGTTCGGGCTCCCAGCCGTTGGGCACGACGCGCATCCGGTCCGCGGCGAACGGATACCGCTCGGCGTACCACCGGCGCATCCCGTCGTTGACGAAGACCACCTCGGCCGCGCCCCGGACGACCTTCTCCTCCCACCGCATCATGCGACCGCCTTCGGGAAAGCGGATCCGCTCGGTGAACTGGTTGAAGATCCAGGCGTCGCGGTAGTCGACCACGTACGGCACCCGGAACAGTCGGCCCAGGTAATGTGCGGCGGCGAACGAGACGAACGGGTTTCCGGTGGCCAGCACGAGATCGAACGGTCGGCGCAGGTGCCGGGCCACGGCGGTACGCATGACGCCGGGGATCCAGCCGAGGTAGTGCTCGCCGAACACATACCGCTGCGATGCCTGGTACAGCTTGCGCGCCACGGTCGGGAAGGTGCGCCGGAAGCGTCCGAAGCGGCGTACGTCCTGCTCGTAGAAGTAGGTGTTCATGGCCGGCCGCTCCACCCGCACCCGCGGATCGACGGTGGCTTCCAGCGCCGGGTCGTCGGCTCCGTTGAGGTAGTACCGGAAGAACTCCCGCGGCGCGGTGAGCACGGTCACGTCCCAGCCGGCCTGGGCCAGGTGGTTCGCGGTGGCCCGGCTCCGGAACACGCCGCTGGCCCGGCTCGGCGGGAAGTAGAACGACAGATACAGCACGCGTGGCCGTCGTTCGCGCCCAGCCCCACCCGGGAACCCTGGCATGCCCGGATCAGCCGTCCTGCATGGCCGCCGGCACCTTCACGATGCTGCCCTCGCGGGCGGATCGCAGGACCGCCGCGGCCACCTGCACCGTACGCGTGCCCTGGCGCAGCGTGACGATGTCGCTCTCCTTGCCCTCCACCGCATCCCGGAACCGCTCGTGTTCGACCAGCAGCGGCTCCCGCTTCGGGATGGCGTACCGGATCATGTCGCCCTCGGCCACGCCACGGAACGCGCGCAGCGCCTCCCATTCGGTGCTCATCGCCCCGTTGGCGTAGAAGGTGAGGTCGGCCGTCAGCGTGTCGGCCACGAAGCTGCCCCGCTCACCGGTGATCACGGTGGACCGCTCCTTGAACGGGCTCAGCCAGTTCACCAGATGATTTGCCATCAGGCCGTCCTGCAGGGCGGCGACCGCGGAGACCATGTCCTCGTGCGGGCGCCCGCTGCGGGACACCGTGCGGGCGGCGACATCGACGTACTGCCGGCCGGTCACCCAGGCGGTCAGGTCGATGTCGTGGGTGGCCAGGTCCATCACCACGCCGACATCGGCGATCCGGCCGGGAAACGGACCCTGTCGCCGGGTGACCACCTGGTACATGTCGCCGAGCTCGCCGGCCTCCAGGCGGGCACGCAGGCTCTGCAGTGCGGGGTTGTACCGCTCGATGTGGCCGACCGCGCCGACCAGGCCCCGCGCCTCGAACGCGGCGACCAGCTTGCCGGCGGCCTCGACGGACGGCGCCAGCGGTTTCTCGATCAGCGCGTGCACGCCGGCCTCGGCTAGCCGCAGGCCGATCTCCTCATGCAGGGCGGTCGGGCAGGCGAGCACCGCGTAGTCGAGGCCGAGCGCGAGCAGCTGCTCGAGGTCGGACAGCACCGGTACGCCGTGCGGCGCCGCCGCGCCGGGCGCCGGGTCCAGCACGCCGACCAGTTCCACGCCGTCCAGCAGGGACAGCACCCGCGCGTGGTTGCGCCCCATCGCGCCCAGGCCGATCAGCCCGGCGCGGAGTCCGGCCGCCGCGCTCATGAGACTCCCCTCGCCGCCACGGTGTTCACACCCTCGACGATCCGGTCCAGCTGCTCTGGGGTCAGGCTGGGGAAGATCGGCAGCGACACCACCTCCTCGGCGGCACGGTCGGTCTCCGGCAGCTTCCAATCACCCACCTTGCCGTCCTCGGTCAGATAGGCCCGCAGCTTGTGGATCGGGGTCGGATAGTAGACCGCGTTGCCGATGCCCAGCTCCTTGAGCCCGGCCTGGAACGCGTTCCGGTCGCCCTGCACCCGGACCGTGTACTGGTGATAGACGTGCCGGGCGCCCTCGGCGACCGGCGGCACGGTCACGCCCTCGAGGTTGGCGTCCAGGTAGGCCGCGTTCGCCCGCCGCTTCTCGTTCCAGCCGGCGAGCCGACTCAGCTGCACCCGGCCGATCGCCGCGGCGACATCGGTGAGCCGCATGTTCGCGCCCACGATCTCGTTCTGGTAGCGCTGCTCCATGCCCTGGTTGCGCAGCAGCCGCAGGGTCCGTGCCAGCGCGGCGTCACCCGTGGTGATCATGCCGCCTTCGAGCGAGTGCATGTTCTTGGTCGGGTAGAAGCTGAAGCAACCGGCTGCGCCGAAGCTGCCGACCGGCGTGCCGTTGAGGGCAGCGGCGTGCGCCTGGGCGGCGTCCTCCACGAGGGCCAGCCCGTGCTGCCCGGCCAGCGGGACGATCCGGTCCATCGCGGCCGGGTGCCCGTACAGGTGCACCGGCATGATCGCCGCGGTCCGCGGGGTGATCGCCGCGGCCACCGCGTCCGGGTCCAGGCAGAAGGAGCCGGCCTCGATGTCCGCGAACACCGGGGTGGCGCCGACCAGGCGGACCGCGTTGGCGCTGGCGGCGAACGAGAACGACGGGACGATCACCTCGTCGCCCGGGCCGAGGCCGAGGGCCATCAGGGCGAGCTGGAGGGCGGACGTACCGGAGTTCACCGCCACACAATGACGGCCGTCGACCAGCTCGCTGAACTCCTGCTCGAAGGCGGCCACCTCCGGTCCCTGTACCACCATGCCGCTGCGCAGCACGCGAACGGCGGCCTCGATCTCGGCCTCGCCGATCACCGGGCGGGCGGGTGGGATGGCGTCGTGCGGCCCAGACATGGGCTGTCCTCCTGTGCGCTGCGGCTCGGGGTGTGGTACGGCCTGGCAGGGACCACCGCTATTCCTCGTTGCGGCGCCATGCGAATCGGCTGTGACCGGTGTTTGATCGCGTTTCGACCAGCGGCCGGAACAGTACCCCACCTTCACCTGGGGACGATAGCCGCCGGAATCCGGCCGGGCGCACGGAAAGGGTCGAATCCGCCGCCGCTAGTCCCGGTCGGCCAGGTCCGGAAGTACCTTGCCGCGCCGCTCGAACCAGGCGAGCGAATCCCTGATCCCGTCCTCGACGGTGCGCTCGGCGCGCCATCGGAGTACCTCCCCCGCGCGGGTACTGCGGGTGTAGGCGCCGGCCGAGTCACCCGGACGCCGCGGCGCCGCCTCCACCGCGACCGGGACGTCCACCACCTTGTTGAAGGCATCGACGAACTCCAGCACGGTCGTCCCGGTCCCGGTTCCCAGATTGATCGCCATGCTCCGCGAGCCCTGCCCACCGAACAGCGCGTCGAACGCCTCCAACGCGCGCACGTGTGCTGCGGCGAGATCCCACACGTGCACGTAGTCCCGGATGCCGGAACCATCGCGGGTCGGATAGTCGAGCCCGGTCACCGCGAACGGACGGCCGGCGCGGTAGGCCTCGACCAGCTTGCCGAGCGCGTGCGTCGGCGAGGGCGCCTGCAGTCCGGTACGCATCTTCGGGTCGGCGCCGATCGGGTTGAAGTACCGCAGCGACAGAACCCGCAGCGGCGTGCTGGCGCTGATGTCGCTCAGCATCTGCTCGACGATCCATTTGGTCCGTGCGTACGGGCTCTGCGGCCTCACTCCGGAGTTCTCGTCGACGCTGAAATCGGCGGCCGGTTCGTAGATCGCGGCGGACGAGCTGAACAGGAAGCGGCTGACGCCCTTGCCGAGCAGGTGGTCGGCGAATTCCAGTGTCTTGGAGACGTTCTCGCGGTAGTAGTGGATCGGCCGTTCCACCGACTCCGGCACGACGATCAGGGCGGCGCAGTGCACGACAGCGGTGATGTCGGGGTGGTCGTCGAAGATCCGGTCGAGAATCGCCGCGTCGGCGATGTCACCTACGTACAGCGGACGGCCGTCGCAGAACTCGCGGCGCCCCGTGACGAGGTTGTCCAGGATCACCGGCTGATGGCCGTGGTCGAGGAGGCGGGATGCGATCGTGCTGCCGATGAATCCCGCGCCGCCCGCGATGAGCACCTTCACCGAACGTCCTTTCCGATCTAGTGAGCGAACCGACGACATGAGCGGGGGCGCCGGCTAGAACCGGGGCATCCCGCCGAACTGGCGGTCGCCCGCGTCGCCCAGTCCGGGCACGATGTACTTCTTGTCGTTCAGTCCACCATCGATCGACGCGGTCACCAGGCGCAGCGGCAGTCCGGAGTCGGCCAGGCGCTGGATGCCCTCGGGTGCGGACAGCACGCAACAGATCGTGATGTCGGTGCAGCCCCGATCGACAAGCAATCCGCAGCAGTGGATCAGCGAACCGCCGGTGGCCAGCATCGGGTCCAGGACGAGCACCGGCAGGCCGCCCAGGTCACCGGGCAACGACTCCATGTAGGCCCGCGGTTCGAACGTCTCCTCGTCGCGGGCCAGGCCGACGAAGCCCATCGACGACTCGGGCAGCAGGGCCAGCGCCGAGTCGGCCATGCCCAGGCCGGCCCGGAGCACCGGCACGATCAGCGGCGGGTTGGCCAGCCGGGTGCCCTCGGTCGGCGCCACCGGCGTCCTGATCGGATAGGTCTCGACTGTGAATGCGCGCGCGGCCTCGTACACCAGCATGGTGGTCAGCTCGTGCAGCGCGGCGCGGAAGGCGGCGCTGTCGGTCTCCGCATTGCGCATCGCGGTGAGTCTCGACAGGGCCAGCGGATGATCAACGACCAGTACGTCCACGGCGATCAACCTACCGGGACATCACAAATCCACCGACTCCCGGCGTGCTGAACCTTCCAAGATCAAAAGCCGGTGGGCCGCGTAGAATCCCTCTCATGACTGCCACGCTGCTCCCCGCCGCGAACCTGCGGGCCGTTCTGCACGGTCTGCCCGGCGTCGACGAAGTCGGGGTGGAGGCGCGGGCCGCTGCGCTGGGCACCCGGTCGATCAAGACCACCAGCAAGGCGGCGGCCATCGACCTGGCCATCCGGATGGTCGACCTGACCACCCTGGAGGGCGCCGACACGCCGGGCAAGGTGCGAGCGCTGTCGGCGAAGGCGCTGCGACCCGACCCGGCCGACCCGGCCTGCCCGCCGGTGGCCGCGGTGTGCGTCTACCCGTCGATGGTCCCGGTGGCCGCAAAGGTGCTGGCCGGCTCCGGCGTCCACCTGGCCAGCGTGGCCACCGCCTTCCCGTCCGGGCAGGCTCCGCTCGACGTCAAGCTGGCCGACACCCGCGACGCGGTGGCGGCCGGCGCCGACGAGATCGACATGGTGATCAGCCGCGGTGCGTTCCTGTCCGGCGACTACGGGCGCGTATTCGACGAGATCGTGGCGGTCAAGGAGGCGTGCGGCGCCGCGCATCTCAAGGTGATCCTGGAGACCGGTGAGCTGGCCACGTACGACAACGTCCGGCGGGCGTCCTGGCTTGCCATGCTGGCCGGCGCCGACTTCATCAAGACCTCCACCGGCAAGGTACCTGTCGCCGCCACGCTGCCGGTCACGCTCGTCATGCTGGAGGCGGTCCGCGACTTCCGCGCGCAGTACGGGCGGCAGGTCGGGGTCAAACCCGCGGGCGGTATCCGTACCACCAAGGACGCCATCAAGTACCTGGTCCTGATCAACGAGACGGTCGGCGACGACTGGCTGAGCCCGGACTGGTTCCGGTTCGGGGCGTCGTCGCTGCTGAACGACCTGCTGATGCAGCGCACCAAGCTAGCCACCGGCCACTACGCCGGCCCGGACTACTTCACCCTGGACTGAATGATGTTCGCATACGCCCCCGCCCCCGAGTCCCGCGCGATCGTCGACATCGCGCCGTCCTACGGCCTGTTCATCGACGGTGAGTTCGTCGATGGCAAGGACACCTTCAAGACGGTCAACCCGGCGTCGGAGGAGGTGCTGGCCGAGGTTGCGCTCGGCGCACCGGAGGACGTCGACCGGGCCGTGGCGGCCGCCCGCCACGCCTTCGGACCGTGGTCGGCACTGCCCGGCTCGGAACGCGCCAAATACCTGTTCCGGATCGCCCGAATCATCCAGGAGCGCTCCCGCGAACTGGCCGTGCTCGAGTCGCTGGACAACGGCAAGCCGATCCGCGAGTCGCGCGACGTCGACCTGCCGCTGGTCGCCGCGCACTTCTTCTACTACGCGGGCTGGGCCGACAAGCTCCGGTACGCCGGCTTCGGCCCGGATCCGCAGCCGCTGGGTGTGGCAGGTCAGGTCATCCCGTGGAACTTCCCGCTGCTGATGCTCGCCTGGAAGATCGCGCCCGCCCTGGCAGCCGGCAACACGGTCGTACTCAAACCGGCCGAGACCACGCCGCTGTCCGCGCTGTTCTTCGCGGACGTCTGCAACCAGGCCGGCCTGCCGCCCGGCGTGGTGAACATCGTGACCGGCGCCGGGGACACCGGGCGGTACCTGGTCGAGCATCCGGACGTGAACAAGGTGGCCTTCACCGGGTCCACCGAGGTGGGCCGGCAGATCGCCCGGTCGGTGGCCGGCACGCGCAAGAAGCTCACCCTCGAGTTGGGCGGCAAGGCCGCGAACATCGTGTTCGACGACGCTCCGATCGACCAGGCGGTCGAAGGCATCGTCAACGGCATCTTCTTCAACCAGGGTCACGTGTGCTGCGCCGGTTCGCGGCTGCTGGTGCAGGAGTCGATCGCCGCCGAGCTCCTCGACTCCCTGAAGCGCCGGATGTCCACCCTCCGGGTGGGCGATCCGCTGGACAAGAACACGGACATCGGCGCGATCAACTCCGCGGCCCAGCTCGCCCGCATCACGGAACTGTCTGAGATCGGTGACTCGGAAGGCGCGGCACGATGGTCGCCACCGTGTGTGTTGCCGACACAGGGCTTCTGGTTCGCACCGACCATCTTCACCGGCGTCACCCAGGCCCACCGGATCGCCCGGGAGGAGATCTTCGGGCCGGTTCTTGCCGTGCTCACCTTCCGCACGCCCGACGAGGCGATCGAGAAGGCCAACAACACGCCGTACGGGTTGTCGGCCGGGATCTGGACCGACAAGGGCTCGCGGATCCTCGCCGTGGCGGACAGACTCCGCGCCGGCGTGGTGTGGGCCAACACGTTCAACAAGTTCGACCCGACCTCGCCGTTCGGCGGGTACAAGGAGTCCGGTTACGGCCGTGAAGGCGGCCGGCACGGCCTGGAGGCGTACCTTGCCTGAGTCATCTGCCGAGGCGTTGCCGGAGAAGGCTCGGGGGAAGACCGCCACGGATAAGGCGCAGGCGCCCGGACGCCTCTCCGTGCGCAAGACCTACAAGCTGTTCATCGGCGGCGCGTTCCCGCGCAGCGAGTCAGGACGGACCCATCTCGTGGACGGCGACAACGTGGCTCTCGCCTCTCGCAAGGACGCGCGGGACGCGGTCGTCGCCGCCCGTAAGGCCCAGCCGAAGTGGGCCGCGGCCACCGCGTACAACCGGGGCCAGATCCTCTACCGGGCGGCGGAGATGCTCGAGGGACGCCGGGCCGAATTCGTCGCGCTGGGCATCGACGCCGCCGAGGTCGACGCGGCGACCGACCGGCTGGTCTGGTACGCGGGCTGGTCGGACAAACTGGCCCAGGTGATCGGCGGGGCGAACCCGGTGGCCGGGCCGTACTTCAATCTCTCCGCACCCGAGCCCACCGGGGTGGTCGGCGTGGTCGCGCCGGCCTCGCTGCTCGGCATGGTCAGCGTGATAGCGCCGGCGATCGTGACCGGCAACACAGTGGTCGTGCTCGTGCCCCTGACCGGGTTCTCCGCGCCGTCCGAAGGTGTCTCAGGGGCCGGGAGTGCCAGAGCCCCACAGGCCGCAGTGACCCTGGCCGAGGTCCTCGCCACGTCCGACCTGCCCGGCGGGGTGGTGAACATTCTCACCGGAAACCCGGCGGAGACGGCGCCCTGGCTGGCGTCCCACGACGACGTCAACGCGCTGGACCTGACCGGGGTCGCTGATCCGGCGCTGGCCGCCGACCTGGAACGCGCGGCGGCCGGCAATCTCAAGCGGGTGCTGCGCCCGCCGGTCGAAGGCGTGGACTTCGCCGCCGACCCGGGGTTGAGCCCGATGACGGCGTTCCTGGAAACCAAGACGGTCTGGCACCCCAAGGGTTTCTGACGCCGGTAAAACGGACAACCCTCATCAGCGGGGTACGGGCCGACTCACGTACAGGCAGACCCTCTAGGGTGTATACGCAGAGTCAGCTGTCCTTGCGTCACCGCACATCGAGATCCGGAGGTCACCGTGGCCACCCAGTCCGACGAGTCCGAGGCCGCCTCCGGCCTCACCGGTCGTGAGCTCTGGGACGAGGTCCGCATCTCACCGGTGGAGATCGCCATGCCGGGCGGCGTGGGACTGACCCTGCGGGCGTACCGTACGGCGTCCGAGCTGACGCCCACCGAGATCGACACGGACGAGGACGACCCGTTCGAGGCCCGCGAGCGCGCGGCCGCCGCCGCCCGCGCCGACGAGGAGGAGGTCATCCTCGACGAGGAGTTCGCGGCCCTGGTGGAGGAGGACTCCGGACGGGCGAAGAAGGACGTGGAGACCGATGAGGTCGACGAACCCGATCCGGAGGACTTCGAGGACGACGACGAGAGGAAGGCAAGGGCACAGGCGGAGGAGGAAGAAGTACCCGTATTCCTCAGCCACCGTGGCCGACTGCTCACCTTCAAGACGCCGGAATCGCTGGTGAGCTTCATTCGTTCGGGTGCTCCGCACGATCTCGCCCAACTGGACACCTGGTCGACGGTGGCCGAACGAGTACAGTCGACCGACATCGACCCACTGCCGGAGGACCGGTACGAACTCGACCTCGTGGTGGAGAATCTGCGTGGTGGGCACGACTCGTGGGATCTGCCCCTGCTGATCGCCGCCGGTGAACTGGCCCGTGACCTGGGCCACGCGCTCCGGTTGAAGCCCGTGATCCTGGCCCTGGCTCCCGGCTCACCGCTGGACGATCTGGACGACGCCCTACGGAAGGCTGAGAACGGCGGCATGGGCGGGTACTTCGGACGCCGTCGATTGCGGAAAATCGGGGCACAACAGGCAAGTTTGGGGTGGCGCTCGATTATCGGCAAGATCTCTGCCGCTGTGGACTGGCGCGACTGACCCCTCACCAGGGACCATCAGTCCTTGGCACACGACAGCAGTAATGAGGCTTATTCGCGACGGTGGAGATCTCTGCGCAGCACTCAGGCGGCCGTGACTCAAGGCAGGTCGCGAACAACCCTCACCGGGGAGGAGGACGACGCCGTGGCGCTCGTGCGCGTGTACTGCGGTCTGGCGTCGGCTGATGAATCGGCAGGTGCGGCCGCGACCGCCGAGCTGACCATCGCCGTGGTGGACGACGCGGGCCGGCTGCTCGGGGTTCACAAGATCAGCGACGACCCGGCGGGGTATGCCCGGCTCGGGACTCTGCTCGTGGAGCAGACGAGCGGTTTCAGCGAAGCTGCGGTCGCCGCCGACAGTGACGGCCACATGGTCACGTCGCTCCTCGCCGCTGCGGGCCGCCCTCTCGTCGTGGCCGATGACGACTCCCTCGACGACTTCGCCGAGCGTTTCGCCGACGACGACTCGATCGAGGAGATGCAGGCCCCGCCGGCCGCCCGCCGGGCCACCGGCCTGGCCCGCGCGCTGCAGGCCGGCGCCATCGCGGCGGTGAACACGCCTGCCACGCGCGAGCTGACCAGCTACAAACCGATCCTGGCCGCCCACGTGGCCATGCTGAACGGCCGGCACGCCGCGGCGATCGCCCTGCGCGAAGTGCTTCGGGAGCTCTACCCCGCCGCGCTACGGGCTTACCCCGACCCGGCGCACCCGCTGGCCCTGGCGGTGCTGGACGCGCTGCCCGAGCCCGGCCGCCTGACCAACCGCGGCAGCGACCCACAACAGGTTGCCGAGGACGTCGTGGCCGAACTGACCCGGGCCGGTACCGGCACGGAGGACCAGGTCGCCGCCGCAGTCACCGCACTCGTGGTGGCGATCAGCGAATCGCCGCGCCGCGGTGGCGTCAACAAGTCGCTGGCGTCCGCCGCCGCCGAAACCGTCCGGCACGCGCTCGGCGCCGTCCGCTCGTGTGACAGCGCCTGCGAGGCCCTCGTCGGTACGCTCGCCGCCCGGATCAGTCACCAGGCCGTCGTGGGCGTGGCCCGCCGCGCCGCCGGTTCGCGTCGCGCCGCCGAGCCGGTGTCGATCGGCGAGCCCGCCCTGCCCCTGCCCGTCGACACCGGCACCCGGCTCGGCCGCCGCACGCGCATCGAGCCCGCCGCGGCGGGCAGCGCGCCGGTGACGCCCCGTCCGCTGACCACGCCTCCGGTGGCGCCCGAACCCGTCATGCCGCCGCCACTGGCACCCCGCCCGGTCACCTCGCCGCCCGTGAGGCCCGCCGCTGCGGCCGGTTCGCCTGGCCCTACGTCGCCCGGCAACCGGCCGGTGTCGGTACCGCCACCGCCGCCGGGCATGACGCCGATCGTCCCGGCGTCTCGCCCGCCGATGACGCCGATGACGCCGATGACGCCGATGGATGCTCGCGAGTTCCGGCCCACCATCTCCGATGCGGCGCTCAGCAAGGCCCGCGCGGAGCGTCAGCGCACGGTGATCCCGCCGCGACCGAACACCCGTCCGGCGGCCGCGAACGGCGCCACGGATTACTCGCCGCCGCTGCCGCTGCAGCGGGAGGACACGCCGGCCGCCGCGCCAGGCACGCGAGCCAACTGGCCCCTGCTGAACTCAGGGGAGGACTCGGCAGGGCCGGCCGCGCCGCAACCGCCCGCCGCGGTGAGCGGCGCGCCGGCAGACGGCCGGGTCCGCCCGCCATGGCAGGACATGCCCGCCGAGCCGCCCGCTCTGCGGCTGGTGGAACCGCAGCTCAGCGGGTTGGACAACGCGTACCGGGACGGCACATCGATCGTCGAACCGCCGCCGCTGCGCCTCGTCGACCCGCCGCCCGTCCACAGCGGACGCGCCAGCCGACGCACCACATTGACCGCGCTGGACCGCAGTACCCAGCCACCGGTGCCCGCGGAGGGGGACGGCGACCTGCTGATCTTCGCGGCGGCGCGCTCGGCCTGGTTCACCGGGCACGACGAGTCGGCGGATCTCGACTGGACCAACCCGTCGGATACCGGCTGGCGGGCTGCGGAGAAGGCGGCCACCCCGGCGGTGGCCGACGAGACACCGGCGGGCCTGCCCAAGCGGGTACCGCAGGCCAACCTGGTGCCCGGTTCGCCGTTGCGCGAGGAGCGCCCGTTGCGCATCGTCCGCGACGCGGCCAGCATCGCCGCCCACACCACCGGATACTTCCGGGGTTGGCGCCGGGGTCAGGAGATCGGCGGCTATGCGATCGGCGGACGCCCGGGTCGCGAGTCGGCGGGCGGCTGGGACTTCAGTCGTGACGGCCAGGCGGAGGACTACCGCAACAACGCGGGCTATCGCAGCAGCTGACCAGCGTTTCCGCCACCTCACCCTTTCACCCACGCACACTCGGCGATCTTGCACTTCCCAGGCGCGTATGCCCGATTTGTCCCCTGGAAAATGCAAGATCGTGGGGGCTCAGCACCGCCAAGGGCGGGCCAGGGACGCCGGAAGGGCAGCGTCAGGCCGGGGCCACCGCACGCGACCGGCGCATGGTCAGCACGTACTCGACCAGCGAGATGAGCACGTTCTTCGTCGACTCACGATTGCGGGCGTCGCAACTCACCACCGGCACCTCGTTCGAGATCGCGAGCGCGTCCCGGACGTCCTGGGCGCTGTGATACTGCATGCCGTCGAAGCAGTTGATCGCCACGAGATACGGCAGCCGCCGGTGTTCGAAGAAGTCGATGGCCGCGAAGCAGTCGGCGAGCCGGCGCGTGTCGACCATGACCACGGCACCGATCGCGCCTCGTACCAACTCGTCCCACATGAACCAGAAACGGGTCTGGCCGGGCGTTCCGAACAGGTAGAGGATCAAGTCGCGGTCGATGCTGATCCGGCCGAAGTCCATCGCCACCGTGGTCGTCGTCTTGCCCGGCACCTGCCGGTTGTCGTCGACGCCCACACCGGCGGAAGTCATGATCGCCTCGGTGGTCAGCGGGGTGATCTCCGAGACGGACCCCACCAACGTCGTCTTACCGACGCCGAACCCACCAGCGATGACAATCTTCGCCGATGTGACGCGCCCGGCGGTCGGGCGACGCGACATGTCAGAGCCTGCGAAGTCCACTCAGCACCCTCTCCAGCAGTTCCGTGCCCACCGCATCCGTCTCGTCCTCCAACGAGGCCGGCTCGTACACCGCGACCAGGCCATCGGTGGCCATGTCCGCGACGATCACCCGGGCCACACCGAGCGGTAGTCGCATGCGTGCGGCGATCTCGGCCAGCGACTGAACCCGGCCGCCGTCACACATCGCCGCTATGTACTGATGCTCGCTGCCACCACCGCGTCCGTTCCCCGTGGAACGGCCGCGCACGGTGGTCTCGACGAGCGCTTCGAGCGCTATCTCCAACTTGGGCCGGGTGCGTCCGCGGGTTACGGCATACGGCCTGACCAGCGCGCCGGTCGGCTCATCGCCTTCGGGCATCGTCACCGCTCACCCCATCCCTCGCTCGGCCCCGTGGAAAGTGTCTCTTGTTATAAATGTTTTGGACAGTCGCCGGGCAGTCCGGCCCACCGCCAGTTCAGCCGAGCATCCCGGCCGTGGACCGCGGCGCCGGCGTCAACGCCTCGCCCACCCGGTCGACCAACAGGGCCATCTCGTAGCCCACCTGGCCGACATCGCAGCTACGCGCCGCGAGCACCGCGAACGACGAGCCGTCGGAGATCGACATCAGGAACAGGAATCCGTTGTCCATCTCGACAACAGTCTGCAGTACCGCACCACCCTCGAAGCACCTGGCCGCACCCTGCGTGAGGCTGACCAGGCCGGAGGCGATGGCCGCCAGCTGGTCCGCGCGGTCCCGCGGGAGATCCCGCGAGGCTGCCAGGAGCAGACCGTCCGCCGATACCGCGATCGCGTGCGCGACCCCGGGAACGCGGTCGGCGAAGTTGGCCAGGAGCCAACCAAGATCCTGCGTAGATGTCATGCCTCATGCTCCTTGCCAGCCTGGGAAGACTGCTGCCCGCCCGAAGTGTCCTCCGGGTTGGTCGATTGTTCCTTCGTGCGGCCGCGCTGCACGCCGCGGTGGTACGCGGACAGCAGACCGCGAACCGCCTCGGGAGTCCGGCGCTGGGTGGTGTTCTCGGCCCGGTCCACACCTCCGGGTACAAGTTGGGCCATCGGCCGCCGCTTGGGCAGTCCGGCCGTGGTGGTGGCCTCGATAACCGCTTCGGAGGCCGCGCGAGCGGCCTGCCAGCCCTCGTCCGCGGCGGTCTGCCAAGGGTTCGGGGTAGCGCCGACACCGCCGGCCGCGACGGCGCCCACGGTGGCGGGATCGAGGTCGCCGCTGCGCGACTCCGGCGATTGGCCCTGCTGCGGAACACCTGCGGACCGGGCCGGCTCGCCGGTGGAGAAGGGCCTCGTATCGAGGTCGTCCTCGGAATCCGGCGAGGCACCGGCCGGCTGCGGGCCGGGTTTGGCCGTGGTGAACCAGGCCGACTCCAGCTCGCGGAAGATCGGCAGCTCCATCGTCTCGTCCGAGTACTGGATCCGCCCGTCGCCGGCGCGCTGGCGCCCGGCCTGAGCCGCCGCGATCTGTGCGGCGGCGGTCGCCTGCGCCTCGGCCGCCTGTGCGACTGCCGCCTCGTGGGCCGCCGCGGCGGCCGCCGCCGAACGCTCGGCGTCGGACTGCGGCGCGGGCGCCGCCGGCCGCGGCTTCGCTGGACTGTCGACCTTCGCCGTACCGTCGACCGTCGGGTGACCACCGGTGACCGACCGGTCGGGGCGGTACCGCGGGAGCTCGGCAGTCATGTCCAGCGCAGCGGCCAGGCTCTCCGGGACGTGCGGCGTGTTGCCGTTGCTTTCCCGGTCGGCGCCGACCGGCGGCCAGGCCGGCGGCGCCGAAGCGGCCGAGTGGGGCTGGCTCGACACCGGAGGCGAAGAGAACGACGGGCCGGATACCGGCGGGCCGGAGACTGACGGACCGGAGATCGACGGACCGGAGACCGGGCGGCCACCGTACGGCGGCACCGGCGGTTCCGTCACCGGCGGGGCCGGCGGCGCCGACACCGGCGGTACGAACGGCTTTCGGCCTTGGCTCTCCGGGTTGGAAGGCAGCTGACGCGGGATGGCGGGACCGAACCCACCGGCGTCACCGTCGGGCCGGTAGCTCTCTCCTTTGCGTCGCTGCGGAAGACTTCCGATGTCCGAGCCGCCGACAAAGCCGTGTGGACTCTGCGGTACAGACGGCATCTCGTCGCTACGCCCCGCATGGAACCCGTTCGACCCGTTGCTGATGCTCCCGAACCCGACGGTCGGTGCACCCGTCAGGTCGGACCAGGCAGGCATCTGCTTGCCCCCGGTGCCGAGCATGCCGCCGGAGGGTATCGGCGGATTCGGATCGAACGGACGTCCGGACGGGTAGCCACCGCGCCCGCTCTCCAGCGCCAGCGGTTCGGCGAACTGCGGCCGGACCGCGGCCTGGTTCGGATCGCCCCCGAACAGCGAAGGAGATGGCAGGCGACCGACCGGCGCGGACGTGACGAGAACGGCGATCGGGAGGACGACCTCGGCCACCGTGCCGCGCTCGTTCCCGGCCGTGCGGAGTTCGACCTTGACGCCGTGCCGGTTCGCCAACCGGGCGACCACGACGAGGCCCATCATCCGGGAGACCGCCACGTCCACCATGGGCGGGTTGGCCAACCGATCGTTGAGGTCGCGCAGCTGCTCTCGGCTGACGCCGATGCCTCGGTCTTCCACCGAGAGCACCGCGCCGTCGCCGAGGCGGCGTGCTTCGACCAGGACCGTGGAGTTCGGCGGGGAGAACGCGGTCGCGTTGTCGAAGAGCTCGGCGACGAGGTGGACCATGTCGTTGACCGCGTGCGCGGCCACCTCGATGTCCCGGTCGACCCTGCCGAACTCGATGCGCGTGTAGTGCTCGACTTCGGACTGGGCGGCGCGCAGCACGTCGATCAGCGCGGCCGGCTCGCGCTGGACGCGGGTCGAGTCGGCACCGGCCAGAACCAGCAGGTTCTCGTCGTTGCGGCGCATCCGGGTGGCCAGGTGGTCGAGCTGGAAGAGCTCCGCCAGCCGGTCCGGGTCCTCCTCGCCGCGTTCCAGGCGGTCCAGGTGACCGATGAGCCGGTCGACCAGGATCTGCGAGCGGCGGGCGAGGTTGACGAACATCGTGGCGACCGAGGATCGCAGGGCCGCCTGCTCGGCCGCGGTCCGGACGGCCTCCAGGTGGACCGCGTTGAATGCCTCGGTCACCTGACCGAACTCGTCCCGGCTGCGGACCGGCAGGGGTTCGGCCACCTGGTCGGCGACCTGTGCCGGCGTGAGCGAACTGGACAGCGACGGGTCCCGCAGCCGGTTCACCGCGTGCGGCAGGCCGTACTGGGCCACGGACAGCGCGCCCTGGCGCAGTTCGCGCAGCGAGCGGGCCATCGACCGGGCGACCAGCCAGGCGAACAGGATGGCCAGCAACAGCATGCCGAGCAGCACGCTGGTCTCGATGAACACCCGGCGCTGGACGTCGTCGCGCAGATCGGTCGCCTCGGCGACGATGTCCGCATCGAAGCGGGTCTCGACGTTCCGGAAGAGCGTGTTGTAGCCCTTCATCGCGGCTTCCCATTGGTCCCGGTTGAACGGGATCGCGCTGGTGTTCTCGCCCGTGAGGCTGCTCAGCTGACCGGTCAGGTTGGTCGCCTGACGCTTGTTCTCACCGGCCACCGTCCGGTCGAAGAACGACTGCTCCGCGTCGGTGCCGACCGAGCGCAGGCTGGCGTCGAAGATCTGGTAGCCGGTCTGGGTGAGTTCGAACTCCCGGCGCAGCGAGACGTCGAAGTCGCGCTTTTCGAGCACCTTGAGCCCGACGTCACGCTGCTGTGCGATGTAGTCCTTGGCCCGGGCGACCGCCGCCGCCGCGCGCATATGATCACTCAACGTGGTATCGGAGGCCAGCTGCGCCGAGGCGTCGCGGACGTTCAGCAGATCGGTGATGATCCGGCCGTACGCCGCCTGGACGTCTTCCACCTCCAGCTGGCCGTTGGTCACCTGGCTGCGCATGGCGGGCAGCTCACCGAGATTCCGTTCGAGGCGTACCAGTACCGTGTTGACCTTCGCCGGAACCTCGTCCAGTGCCGCCTTCTGCTGCGCGTACGGACCCTTGGCTTCGTCCACTCGGGCATGCTCGGCGCTGTACGCCTTCGTCGCGTCGGCCCGGTCGGCGGAGCTGTCCGCGGTCGTGCGGATCATGACGGCGTACGTCCGCTCGTTCTGCAGGTGGTCGACCAGTTCACCGGCGCTCTGCGAGAGAACCGCGAGGTTACGGGCACGTTCGGTGTTGCTTGCCTCGTCGATGTGATCGACCAGGCCGCTGACGCCGACGATGATCGTCGCCAGGGTCGGCACGAGCATGATCAGGCCCAACTTCGACCAGATCGGCAGATCCCGGAGCCTCCCGGCAGGTCGGCGAAGGCGCGACATGACCGCGTTCGCCGGCTTGGGGCGCTTGCTCACGTCACCGTCCTCCTGTTTCGGGCCCGATCGTCGGCTCGACCGAGCACCGCACATGACCGACTCTGGGGTCGGGCCCCCGAGATTCCATCACGACGAGTGTCAAAGAGAAAGAGCAGGCGGACACGGACCAACTGTGTGACGCGATGTTGCTCCTAAGGAGTTGGACATCGCCCCTCCGTCATCACTGCCTGTATAGATCGTCATCTCTCATGGTCACTCACGACAATCGGCATGCTAGCGGTCGCGCACGCCGATCACGCCCGATCCACGGGGATCGCGGCAGGAGAGACGATTCCTCGCACATCGGCCGACGGCAAGGCAAGATGCCAGATTGTGCAGCCTTCGTAGAGATGACTCCGACCGAACGGAGGAGTCACGCTCACCCGATCGGCAGGTTTTTTCGACGAAAGGCCCATGACGTTCACGTCAGCTTGGCGTACGCCGGTTTGATCACCTCGTTGATGATCGTCAATCGCTCGTCGAACGGGATGAAGGCCGATTTCATCGCGTTCACCGTCAACCACTGCAACTCCGCCCACCCCCAGCCGAAGGCATCGGTCAGCAGCGCCATCTCGCGGGACATCCAGGTGCCGCTCATCAGCCGGTTGTCGGTGTTCACGGTGACCCGGAAACGCAGATCGTGCAGCAGTCCGATGGGATGCTCGGCGATCGACGGAGCGGCGCCGGTCTGCACGTTCGACGACGGGCACAGCTCCAGCGGGATGCGCTTGTCCCGCACGTACGCGGCCAGCCGGCCGAGCACCGGGTCGGTGCTCGTACCGGCGATGTCGTCGACGATGCGCACCCCGTGGCCGAGCCGGTCCGCGCCGCACCACTGGATCGCCTGCCAGATCGACGGCAGGCCGAAGGCCTCGCCCGCGTGGATGGTGAAGTGGAAGTTCTCCCGCTGCAGGTATTCGAACGCGTCGAGGTGTCTGGTGGGCGGGAAGCCGGCCTCGGCGCCCGCGATGTCGAACCCCACCACGCCGGTGTCCCGGTAGCGCACCGCAAGTTCAGCGATCTCCTGCGACCGTGCGGCGTGCCTCATCGCGGTGAGCAGGGTACCGATCCTGATCTGACGGCCCATGCCGGCGGCCTCGCGGCAGCCGGCCGCGAAGCCCGCATGCACCGCCTCGACCACTTGATTCAGGTTCAGCCCGCGCTCGAGGTGCTGCTCCGGGGCGAACCGCACCTCGGCGTAGACGACACCGTCGGCGGCCAGATCCAGCGCGCACTCGCGCGCGACCCGGTGCAGCGCCTCGTCGGTCTGCATGACCGCGACCGTGTGCGCGAAGGTCTCCAGGTACCTTTCCAGCGACCCGGAGTTGGCTGCCGCGACGAACCACTCCCCCAGCCGTGCCGGGTCGGTCGCGGGCAGGTCGTGGCCGATCGCGCCGGCGAGCTCGACGATGGTCGCGGGTCGCAGCCCCCCGTCGAGGTGATCGTGGAGCAGCGCCTTGGGGGCCTTGACGATGTCCTCGTGAGAGATGGCGACCATCAGCAGACTTTAGAGGGACGCAGCAAATGATCGACGGAGCATTGCCGTACCTGCGGTGTCCGGTGTGCGAAGGCACGTTGGCACGGGGTGCGGACCGGGCGCTGCGCTGTGCGCGGGGACACAGCTTCGACATCGCCCGGCAGGGGTACGCGAACCTGACGCGCGGCCGGATGCCGCACTCCGGCGACTCCGCCGAGATGATCGACGCGCGTGCCGCCTTCCTGGCCGCGGGGCACTACGGCTTCATCGCCGCCGCCGTCCGGGCGGCGGTGCCACCGAGCGGCGGTCCCGTGCTGGACGCCGGCACCGGGACCGGCTGGTATCTCGCTGCGGCTCTCGACACCCTTCCCGGTGCCGTCGGCCTCGGCATCGACGTTTCGAAGCCGGCACTGCGCCGAGCCGCACGCGCCCACCCCCGGGCGGCCGCCGTCCTGGCCGACCTGTGGCAGCCGCTGCCGCTCATCGACGCCTCATTTGCGCTGATTCTGAACGTGTTCGCACCGCGCAACGGCCCGGAGTTCCACCGTGTCCTGCGCCCGGACGGCACGCTGCTGGTCGTCACGCCGGCCGCGGACCATCTGCGAGAGCTGGTGGGGGCGTACGACCTGATCCGCGTCGACCCCGACAAGTCCGGCCGGGTCTCGCAGTCGCTGGGCGGTCAGTTCACCGCCATCGGTTCCACCACGTACCGCTCGACGCTGCATCTGGCCGGCGCCGAGTTCCGCACCCTGATCGGGATGACACCGAGCGCCCGTCACCTGGACCTCGACGCCCTCCCGCCGGACGGGGACGTCGAAGTGACCGCCGCGGTGGACCTGACCACGTACCGCCGCGCCTAGACGGAGAGGTCGACCTCTTCCCACTCCGGCGGGCGACCGTGATACGGGCCATGGAAGATCACCGCCCACTCGAGCGCCCACCGCCGCTGCCCGATCGCGTTTCCATCGACCTCGCCCGGCAACGGCAATCCCTGCTTCTCCGCCTCCTGGAACGCCCAGTCCAGGCAGTAATAGAGGTCGAGCAGCACCGCGGCCTCCACCGGGTCGCGCGGCGTGACGAGGGAGCGCGACCGCCAGTTCTCGAACGTTTCACCGTCCGGCAGATGCGGCATCTGACCCATCAGCCGATCCTCCGGCGGCGCGGTGGGGTCCAGGTGGCGACTCAAACCGAGCAGCCAGGCCAATGCGAACACCGCGTCGTGGTGCAGCACGAACGATCGATGGTCGCCCTTCCCGCCCATCACGAACTGCCACTCCGGCCCCGTCACCTGATCGACCAGGTGAGACCCGAGGAGCCAGCCCATCGCCGCCTGCGCCGGCATGCCGAAACAGCGCGCCACCACCACGTGCAGGATTGCCGCTCGCCCCTCGATATCCGCGGTCGCGCGCAGGTCCACCCCGTCACCGGGCTCCCAGACCAGCGGAAAGCCGGTCGGTGGCAGGGGCATTCCGAGCCGCAGCAGCTCGTCGAGACTGGCCTCGCGGACCGCGTGGGGATCGGGAGCGGTCTTGGTCATCGCCGGTCAGGCAACTCGATCGATCAACAGCTTCGCCGGCGGGGGCGCATGCTGCGCGATGGTCACCGCCGCTGCCGCGACATCACGCGCGTTCGCCACCCGACGACCTTCATCGGTACGAAGTTCCGCCAGCACATCGCCTTGGTGCACGGCATCGCCCGGCCGCACCTTGAGCACCACCCCGGCGCCGGGGCTGACCGGATCCTCCTTGCGAGCCCGGCCCGCTCCCAACCGCCACGCGGCGAGACCGATCCCGTAGGCGTCGACCGCGCTCACCACACCGTCCGTCTCCGCCCTGATCACCTCGGTCTCCCGCGCGGACGGCAGGGGCGCATCCGGATCGCCGCCCTGTGCCCGGATCATCGCCCGCCAGGAGTCCATGGCCGCACCCGACTTCAACGCGCTGGCCGGGTCGGCGTCCGGCAAACCGGCCGCCGCGAGCATCTCCCGGGCCAGGGCGAGGGTCAGCTCCACCACGTCCGGCGGGCCGCCGCCGGCCAGCACGTCCAGCGACTCGGCCACCTCGACCGCGTTACCGACCGCCAGGCCGAGCGGCGTGGACATGTCGGTCAGCAGGGCGACCGTCCGTACGCCGCTCGCCCGGCCCAGGTCCACCATCGTCCGGGCCAGCTCGCGAGCCTGGTCGACGTCCTTCATGAACGCACCGGATCCGACCTTGACGTCCAGGACGAGCGCACCGGTGCCCTCGGCGATCTTCTTGCTCATGATCGAGCTGGCGATCAGCGGGATGGCCTCGACCGTGCCTGTGACGTCGCGCAGCGCGTACAGCTTGCGGTCGGCCGGGGCCAGTCCCTCGCCGGCCGCGCAGATCACCGCGCCCACGTTCCGCAGCTGATTCCGGAACTCGTCGTTGCTCAGGTTCGCGCGCCAGCCCGGAATGGACTCCAGCTTGTCCAGCGTGCCGCCGGTGTGGCCGAGCCCACGGCCGGACAGCTGCGGTACGGCCGCGCCGCAGGCCGCCACGAGGGGGGTGAGCGGCAGCGTGATCTTGTCACCGACGCCGCCGGTGGAGTGCTTGTCGGCGGTCGGCCGGTCGACGCCGCTCAGGTCGAGCCGCTCGCCGCTGGCGATCATGGCGGCGGTCCACCGGGCGATCTCCCCGGAGGTCATGCCGCGCAGCAGGATCGCCATGGCCAGCGCGGACATCTGCTCGTCGGCCACGACGCCCTTGGTGTACGCGTCCACCACCCAGTCGATCTGCGCGTCCGACAGCGCGTGCCCGTCCCGCTTCGTCCGGATGATGTCCACCGCCGCGAAGTCGCTGCGCAGGATCATGATTCGCCCTCCACCTGCGTCCAGCGGGAGCCGATCCCGTCCGGCGGCTCACCCTCGCCCGCCCAGGACAGGGTGCCCTCGGCGTCGACCACGACGACCCGCGGGGTACGCACGCGCCCCCAGACGACCGCGTCGTCGGCGGTCGGGAAGTTCGGCCCCTCCTCGAGAATGCCCTTCTGCGCGTCGCCGGCGGCCGAGCTGCCGCCGGAGCGCTCCCAATACCCGGTCCAGACCTGTGCGCCGCCGGACAGATCCGGATGCACGAACACCGTGCCGCGGCCGCGCCACTTCGCCAGCGCGGTCGGCACCTCCGGCACCGGGGTGGCGCCGGTGACCTTCTTGATGTCCTCGAGCCCGAACGCGTGCGCAAGCAGCTCCGACATCCGCAACGGCCGCGGTACGGCTTCCACCAGGCAGTCCGGGCCGCCGTGCTCGTAGAGCAGTTGCCGGCAGCGGCCGCAGGGCATCAGCGGCGAGCCGGTCGCGTCCACGCACGAGACCGCGACGAGCCGTCCGCCCCCGGTTACGTGCAGTGCGGTGACGAGCCCGCACTCGGCGCAGAGCGCCACGCCGTACGACGCGTTCTCCACGTTGCATCCGACGACCACCCGGCCGTCATCAACCAGCCCGGCCGCGCCGACCGGAAAGTCGGAGTACGGCGCGTAGGCATGCCGCATGGCCTCGATCGCGGCTTGCCGCAGCCGGACCCAGTCGATCTCCATGCCGCCGATTCTGCCTCACCCGCCCAGGGCGTTGCCCGGCGCGGCGCTCGGCCACACCCCCCGGTACTTCCTCTCGACCACGCCCCACCGCCCCTGTCACGTCCCGCCGCCCCGGTCCGCCCTGCCGCCCCCGTTTCGCCGATCTTGGACTTGTGGTGGACAGCTTGAGACGAATGCGGCTTTTGTAGCCCACCACAACTCCAAGGTCGACGCGGCACAGCTCTCCGACGTGCTGCGCGACGAGTGGGTGTTGCCCCGGCCGTACGCTCCGGCCCGCGGCCGGCCGTACGCTCCGGCCCGCGGCCGGCCGTACGCTCACCCGGCTGCCGGGCTCCCAGGCCGTCGCGCACGGAGCCGTCCGTGCGCCACGTGACGCTTCCTCGCCCGTACGGATGAAGCTTCTCAGCTCTTGATGTAAGGCTGCCCGTCCGCGGCCGGCGCGCGCACCCGCCCCACCAGACCCGCCACCGCGATGATCGTCGCAAGGTAGGGCAGCATGTTGAGGAACTGGCTCGGCACCGGGCTGCCGACCGCGCTGAGATACGTTGCGAGCTTCTGCGCGAACCCGAAGAACAGCGCCGCGCCAAACGCGCCGAACGGCGTCCACCGCCCGAAGATCAGAGCCGCCAGCGCGATGAAGCCCGCGCCGGAGGTCATGTTCTTCGTGAAGCTGCCCGTCGCGACCAGCGTGAAGTACGCGCCACCGGCTCCGGCGATCAGGCCACCGACCAGCACGTTCAGATAGCGCAGCCCACGTACCCGGATACCCACCGTGTCCGCCGCGGTCGGGTGCTCGCCGACCGCGCGAGTACGCAGACCCCAGCGCGTCCGGGACAGTCCGAAGTGAACCGCCACCACGAGGATCAGGGCCAGCCACACCAGCAGGTTGGTGTCGAACAGCACCGGCCCGATGACCGGGACGTCGGCCAGCCCGGGTATCCGCCAGCTCGGCATCTGCGGCGGCGTGTTGTAGGTCTGCGCGTCCGGCTGCATCAGCCGCTCGTAGAGGAATCCGGTCACGCCCAGCGCGAACAGATTCAGCACGATGCCCACCACCACCTGGTCGACCAGGAAGCGGATGGCCAGCACGGCGAGCATCGCGGCTATCAGCAGACCCCCGATGGCCGCGCTGATCAGGCCGGTCCACACGCTGGTGGCCATCGTGCCGATCAGCGCCCCGAAGAAGGCGCCCATCAGGAACTGGCCCTCGATCGCGACATTGACCACGCCGGAGCGTTCGCCGAGCACTCCGGCGAGCGCCCCGAGAATCAGCGGCAGCGCGAGTTCCAGGGTGCCGCTCGCGGTGTCCACCAGCGGCAGGAACTTGCCGGCCACCTGCCAGCAGAGGAACGACAGCACGAATCCGACGATGCCGATCCCGAGCAGAGTGGTCTGCCACTTGCGGGCGACGCCGGCCAGCAACGTGACACCGGCCGCGATGGTGACGATGCCGAACAGGATCGCGCCGAACTGGCCGTTGATCGAGAGCGCGGCGCCCTCCGCGTTCTCACTCAGCGTGAAACGGGCGGTTTCGGACGCCGCCACCGCACCGAACACCGCGGCGGCGACGAGGCCGAGCAGGACGAGGGCCGCACCGAGCCGGCGCCGCCTGTCCCAGAACCGGTTCGGGGCGGTGACCTCGGTCAGATCTTCGACGGTCGCGGTCGCCATGTGACTCACCAGCCCTTCGCCATCGAGGCGCCGAGCCGCGCGGCGCGGGCGGCACGCAAATGGAAGATCGTTTTCACCAGGGCCGGTGCGGCGATGAAGATGACGATCAGCGCCTGCAGCACGGTGACCAGTTCCAGCGAGATGCCGCTGAACGACTGCATCCGGTTGCCGCCGGCGCGCAGCGCGCCGAACAGGATCGCGGCGAGCAGCGTGCCCCACGGCCGGTTGCGACCGAGCAGGGCGACCAGCAGACCATCGAATCCGATGTTGCCGGCCACGGCCGGGGTGAGGGCATGCGCGGTGCCCAGGACCTGCGTCGCCCCGCCCAGCCCGGCGAGGGCACCGGCCACGACCATAAGCAGGGTGTACGTCTTGGCGACACTGATCCCGGCGGTCTTGGCGGCGGCCGGGTTGGCGCCGACCGCCCGCACTTCGAAGCCGAACGCCGACCGGCTGAGCAGCCACGCGATCGCGGCGGTGACCAGCACGGCGAGCACGATGCCCAGGTTGACCCGCAGCGCGCCGCCGAACGAGGCGAGCTGCGCCGACGAGTCGACGGTCTTGCTGATGGCATCCGTGCGATTCGGGTCCTGCACGCCGTTCTGCAAGATCAGCCAGGTGAGGAACAGCCCGGCGGTGTAGTTGAGCATGATCGTGGTGATCACCTCGTGCGCCCCGGTCCGCGCCTTGAGGATGCCGGGGATGAAACCCCACAGCGCACCGCCGACGAGGCCCGCCAGGAGAGCCACCAGCACGTGGATGACCACCGGCAACGGCAACGCGAAGCCGGCCACCGCGGCGGTGATGCACCCGATGACCGCCTGGCCCTGACCGCCGATGTTGAACAGGCCACCGCGGAAGGCGAGCGCCACCGACAGTCCGGTGAACACCAGCGGCGCGGCGTAGGTGAGCGTCTCGGATATGGGGGTGAACACGGCCTGCCAGGTGCCGGTTCCGTTCAACCACGCGGTGACCGCCTCGGGATCGGCGATCGACCCCTTGAAGAGATCGGCGTACGCCGCGCTGACCACGTCCCAGCTGCCAGTGAGGGCGTCGCTCGGGCGGGCAGTGAAGTAGGCGAAGGTGGCCAGCACGTCCGCGTCGGACACGATGATCAGAATCGCACCGATGATCATCGCGAGCACGACGGACAGTACGGTCACCACGACCGTGTTCGCCGACCAGATGAGGTACAGGAAATGGCGCAGGAAGGACCGGCTCTCCGTCGTCCTCCTGTCCGGCGGCGGCGGCGCTTCCGTCGCCTTGACGGCGTCGTCCGTGGTCACTGCTCGCTCTCTTCTTCTCGAGCCGTGATGCCGGCCATCAGCAGGCCGATCTCCTCGCGTGGGGTGTCCGGTGAGACGATCGCGAGGATCCGCCCGCGGTACATGACGGCGATCCGATCGGCGAGCCCGACCACCTCGTCAAGCTCACTGGAGACCACCAGGACCGCCGTGCCGACATCCCGTTCCTGCACGATCCGGCTGTGGATGAACTCGATCGAGCCGACGTCCACGCCACGGGTGGGCTGGGCAGCGATGAACAGGCGCAGCGGACGCGACATCTCCCGAGCCACCACGACCTTCTGCTGATTGCCGCCGGAGAGCGTGCTGACCGCGGAGTCGGGCGAGGAAGTGCGGATGTCGAACTGCTCCACACGATCCCGCGCCGACGAGGCGATCGCGCCGGGGTTCAGCCGGAACGCGTTGCCGTACGGCGGCCGGTCGTACGTGTCCAGCACCAGGTTCTCGGCGACCGAGAACTCCCGGACCACACCATCCAGGCTGCGGTCCTCGGGTATGTAGCCGACGCCCGACCGCAAGATCCGTTTGGTGCTCATCCCCACCAGGTTCTCGTTGTCCAGGTGGATCGTGCCGGCCCGGGCCGGGCGCAGGCCCATCACCGCCTCGACCAGCTCGGTCTGCCCGTTGCCCTGCACGCCCGCGATGCCGAGCACCTCGCCCGCCCGCACCACCAGGTTCACCCCGTCGACCGCGCGTACGCCCCGGTCGTCGTCGACGATCAGGCCGGAGATCTTGAGCACCTGGCGGCCCGGATCGGCCGGGCCCTTGTCCACCTCGAGGCTCACGTCGCGGCCGACCATCAAGGCGGCCAGTTCGTGCTCGGGCGTGTCGGGGGAGGCGGTGCCCACCGTGCGGCCACGGCGGATCACGGTGATCCGGTCGGCGACGGCCTTTACCTCTTTCAGCTTGTGCGTGATGAAGACGATGGACTTGCCGGTGTCGGACAGCGCCCGCATGACCGTGAGCAATTCCTCGGTCTCCTGCGGGGTGAGCACCGCGGTCGGCTCATCCAAGATCAGCAGGTCGACCTCGCGGGTGAGCGCCTTGACGATCTCGACCCGCTGCTGCGCTCCGACCGGCAGGTTCTCCACCAGCGCGTCCGGGTCGACCGGCAGGCCGTACCGTTGCGAGGTCTCCAGGACGTCGCGCCGATTACGCCGGCGATCAAGCCAGCCGAGTGGGCCACCGCGGGTCTCCTCCGCGCCCAGCGCGATGTTCTCCGCCACCGTGAAGACCGGGACCAGCATGAAGTGCTGGTGCACCATGCCGATCCCGGCCGCGATCGCATCGCGCGGGCTACGGAAGATCCGGGTTTCGCCGTCCACCAGGATCGTGCCCTCGTCCGGCTGGAGCAGGCCGTACAGCTGATTCATCAGGGTCGACTTGCCGGCGCCGTTCTCACCGAGAAGCGCATGCACCTCGCCGGGCTCGACGGTCAGGTCGATGTGGTCGTTGGCCACCAGGTCGCCGAAGCGCTTGGTGATGCCGCGCAATTCGAGTCTCAGCGGAATCTCCCCCTCGGCGCAGTCTCCCGGAAGCTTCAGCACGGCCGCCGCGCGACCGTGAGCGGAACTCGCGATCGTGCGGCGGCCAGATGTTACCTATCGAAGGTTCACTTGGGGGCGTTGTTCGACTCCACCTTCACGGTGCCCGCGATGATGTCCGTCTTCAACTTGTCGATCTCGGCCTTGAGCGCCGCGTCGACCTTGCTCTCGAACTTGTTGTACGGAGCCAGCGATACGCCGTTGTTCTCCAGCGTGCCCAGATAGCCCGGTTCCGCGGCGAGCGGCTGGTTCGAGGCGCCGGCCGCGACCGCCTGCTCGACCGCATCGGTGATGTTCTTGACCACGGTCGTCAGGAAAGCGTCGCAGTACTGCTGCGCGCTATTACAGCCATCCTGGTCCACCCAGATCACCGCGGTCTTGCCACCGGACGCCTTGGCGACGTCCGCGCTACCCAGGCCGGTCTGGCCGGCCACCGGCAGGATCACGTCGGCGCCCTGGGCGATGAACGTGTTGGTGATCGACTTGCCCTTGTTCTGATCGGTGAACGTCTCGGCGAAGGTGCCGTTCTGTGAGGCCTTGGTCCAGCCGAGCACCTGCACCTTCTTGCTCTTCTGCTGGTTGTAATAGGCGACGCCGTCGGCGAAGCCGTCCATGAAGATGGTGACCGGCGGGATCTTCAAGCCGCCGAAGGTGGCCACCTTGCCGGACTTCGAATAGCCCGCCGCCAGGTAGCCGGCCAGGAACGCGGCCTCGTGAGTGGCGAACTGCATCGGGTACACGTTCGCCACACCTGGAATCTTGCCGTCCACGATGCCGAACTGCTGGCTGGTGTTCTCCTTCGCCATCTTCTCCGTGGCGGTCGCCATCAGGCCGCCGACCGCGAGGATGAAGTTGCACTTCTTGTTCACGAAGCCGCGCAGGTTGGGCTCGTAGTCGGCCTCCGCCGTGGAGGCCACGTACTCCGGCTCGACGTTGCTCTGAGCCGTCTTGGCCGCCTGTATGCCGGCCCACGCCGACGCGTTGAACGACCGGTCGTCGATGCCGCCGGTGTCCGTCACCATGCAGGCCTTGTATGGGGCACCGGCTGCGGCACTGCTGCTGCTTCCGCTCGGGGTCTCATCGGGAGCCTCGCCACAGGCCGCGGCGGCGAGCGTCAGCCCACCCGCCGCGAGAATCGCAACGATCCGCTTCCCACGTACTGGGCGCAAGACGCCCTCCTTCCACTGCACACCGACACCTAGCGGTGAGTCTCGGCGAGAGCGTACGCGCAGGCCAGGATGGCGTCAGGCTTTCCGCCCGGACTGTTGGCGCACCGTTACCTGCCCGCGACCGTGGTACGGACCGACCGCCTCCCGACCCGGCGCGCGACAAGACGGGCGGGAAGCCGATCAGCGTGAAGTCATGCGGTGAGGGCGTGCTGGCGTGCCGACTTGCTGTCGATGTCGGGTGCGTCATGCGGCGTGCGACGGGTCAGACCGCTCCGGCCCGCCAAGGCCAAGAGCAGGCCGATGACCGCGTACGCAGTGAGCACGGTCGCCGCCGTCCGGGACCCGTTTCCGTCGAAGTAGGCAACCGAGCGCAACATCGTCCCGCCGGAGCCGATCGGCAACCATTGGCCGTATGCGCCCCACGGCTGCGGCAGCAGTTCCGGAGCCGAGCCGACGGCGGACAGCGCATTGCCGACCAGGAACACCAGCACCACGCCGAGCGCCAATCCGGCCCGGCCGAGCAGGGCGCCCAGCCCGGTGATCGTCGCCGCCACGGCCAGGGCGAACAGCGCCAGTACGCCGGCGTCGGTCAGATAGTCGCCGGGCAGCACGTCGAGCCAGAACTGCAGGACCGCGGCGCCGGCGAAGCCCGCGCCCGCGGCGTACAAGATAAGCGCGGTCAAGCGGGCCGCCCGGCTGCCGACCAGCAGGAAGATCAGTACACCGGCGATCAGACCGGTCATCGCCAGAGGCAGGAAGCCGGCGCCGAAACCGGCACCCCGCGGGTCGCCACTGTGCACCGGTACCACGTCGGTCACCGGTGCAGGCTGTCCGGTGCCGAGACCGGCGGCGGCCTGGGTCAGCAGGTTGGCCACGGTCGGGCTGGCCGCCGAGGCGACGTGGATCGCCGGACCGGACGGGGACAGCAGTATCCCGCCGTACACCGCACGGGTCTTGATCGCCTCGTCCACGGCTGCCGCATCCGCCACCGGCTTGATCTCGAATGCTCCCGGGTGGTCCGCCTCCAGCTTGGCGGTGAGTTGCTGGGCCATCGGAGGTGGTGCCGCCACCGCGATCGGGAGGTCCCGCGGCGCGATGTTCGCCGCCGGGCCGGCGAAGAGTGGCACGAGTAGCGCTTGCACGCCGACGATGACGATCGCGATGAGGATGCCGATGGCGAGCGGGTGGCGGTGCTCTCGCATGATGATCTCCTCTAAAACGAATACCCGTTCTATATGCTTCCTCTCCGCAGCTAGCGTGTCAAGAACGAGCGTTCGTTTTATAATGTCTGACGTGCCGCGCGTATCCGAAGATCACCTGACCGCCCGCCGCGAGCAGATACTCGAAGCGGCCCGCACCTGCTTCCTGCGCAACGGCCTGCACACGACGTCGATGCAGGACCTGATCCGGGAGGCCGGCCTGTCGGTCGGGGCCGTATACCGCTACTTCAAGTCCAAGAACGAGATCATCAACGCGATCGCCGATCAGGTCGCCGGCGCGCTGCAGGTCTATCTCCATGAGGTGGTCGACCGGAATCTGCCGCTGGCGGATTCCATGGGTGCGGTCCTGGACGCGGTCGATGTGCAGGTCGCGCCGGGCGGTAACTTCCCGCTCGCGGTTCAGATCTGGGCCGAGGCGACGCTGGACCCGGCGATAGGCGAGATCGTCCAGGCGCGCTACACCGGGATGCGCTCGGCGTTCAAGGGGATGGCGGCGGGTGCCGTCGCGCGCGGTGAACTGCCGCCGGACGCGGATGTCGACGCCGTCGGCACCACCTTGTTCGGGATGGTTCCGGGGTACGCGCTGCAGCGGTTGCTGGTCGGCCTCCCCGACAAGGAGACGTACCTGACCGGCATCCGCACCCTCCTCGCCGCCCCTCCCCCCGAGCCGCCGACCCCCGAGCCGCCGACCCCCGAGCCGCCGAAACCCGGGCCGCCGATCTTGGTTTTTCCAGGTGACAAATCGGACATTTGAACCTGATATTTGCAAGATCGACGGCAACCGGGGGGCGCGGGCGGGCGGCTACGGCGACGTGACACCGGGCAGCTTGGCGGCGACCCGGGCGAAGCCGGCCCTGACCTCGGTCGCTGTCGGCGCCGGGCCGGGCTCGATGTGTTCCTGCTGCCAGTCCGCATCCGCGTTACCGGAGGAGGCATCTCCCTGCCCGTCCCGGGCCAGCCCGATCTCGTCCCGGATGGCCTCCGCGTCGACCAGCGGCAGTAGCGGCTCGACGACCGCCATCAGCTGTTCGTCCGCCACCACGGCCTGGGCCAGCGCGAGTGCATGGCCGCGTTCGTACGGCCCGCAGACCACCGGTTCCCAGTCCTCTTCGTCGCCGAGCGAGCCGATCGTGATGACCCACGGCAGCTCCGCAACGGGCGAGCCCGGCGGCAGGCTCAACGTCATGAGGGTGCCCACTCGGACATCATTGCGGGCGGTGGTGCCGAATCCATATGTTTTGCCCGACCGGAGCACTTTTATCGGCGGCCGACAGATCCACCACGCGACCATGCGAACTGGTCGCCGCCCACGCCGCGGCGAACAGCAACAACTGGTTGAAGACGTAGAGGTAGACCAGCACGCCGACGGCGCTGGCCACCAGCCCGTACGCGGGATTGTGCTGGACCAGGTTGACGAACGACTTGCCGACCGTGTTGAGCAGGGTTATGCCGAGGCCCACCTGGAGCACCGGGGGAAGCATGCGGCGGACGGTCATCCGCAGTCGAGGCACAGCGCCCAGCAGCGCGGCGCCGAGCAGCGTGTTGATCCCGACGGTGAGGATCCAGCTGACCGTGGTCAACAGCCACAGAGCGTGCCCGCCGAAAAGCCAGGCGAGCAGCCGTTCCAAGGTGGAGACGGCGAAGACGGACAACGCGATGAGGATCAGCACGCCGAGGAGCACCGCCAGGTCGACCGCCTGCCGGATGACGATGTAGCCCGGATGCTCATTCACCCGCCAGATCAACCGCTGTGACGAGCGGATGGATTCCACCCAGCCGATGCCGGTGAAGATCAGACCGAGTAGACCCACCACGCCGACCGTACGGCCGCTGTCCAGCACCTGCTGAACGTCGAGGAACGGCAGGTTCTGACCGAGAAACTTCCGGACGAGGTCGAACAGGTCGGAGTTGTTGGTCAGCAGGATGCCGAAGATCGAGTATCCGATCAGCAGCAGCGCGAAGATCGCGAAGAAGCCGTAGTACGCGATCGCCGCGGCCAATCGTCCGCCGTTGACCTCGTCGTAGCGCAGGACCGCGCGACTCAGGTGATCGAAGAACTTCGACCGATGACGCAGCGACATGATCCGCGCTTCGACTGCGTCATAGGCACGGTCGATGGCGTCCACGGCCTGACCGTACCCAAGATCTCAGGTGCCGAGCGGAAAGTCGCGCCTCCGTCGCCACGGACCCTCGCCGTCGTGCGAGAACAGCGTGAAAGACACCACGTCGAAGCGTGCGGAGAAGTTCGAAAGGTCCTCGAACACGGCATCCAGGGCGGCCGGCGGCACGTCTTGCGCCACGGTCACATGGGGGTGGTACGGGAAACGCGAATTCCGATACACGCCGCCGGCCGCCGCGATCGCCTCGGCGAGCAGCTCGCACTCGCTGACCCCCGCGGCCAGCGGCACGAAGACCACCTCGGTGATCGGCCGGAACGTGCCGGCGCCGCGCAGATGAACCGGGAACGGCGGCTGGGCAGACGCCACCTTTTCCAGGTGCCGTTCGACCGACGGGAGCAGGTCGGTGTCCACCGCGGTCGGCCCGAGCAGCGTGACATGCGCCGGCACGTACGCGGCCTGCGGGTCACCGGCCGCCGCACGGCGACGGGTCAACAGCGCACCCCACGGGTCGGGGACGTCTATCGCCACCCCGATCCTGGTCGTCGGGGCCGGGTCCGCCGCCACGCCCGGTCAGATTCCGCGGGTCGGGGCGAGGAACCCGACGTTCTGGTACGCCGCGTGGAGGGTGACCGCCGAGACCGCCCGGGCCTTGTCCGCGCCGACCGCCAGCACCTTGTCCAGGTAGCCGGGGTCCTCGAGATACGCCCGGGTGCGCTCCTGAATCGGCTTGACGAAGTCCACCACGATGTCGGCGAGGTCCTTCTTGAGGTCGCCGTACCCGCGGCCGTCGTACGCCTCGAGCAGCTCGTCGATCGTCCGCCCGGTCAGTGCGGCGAAGATGGTCAGCAGGTTGCTGATGCCGGGTTTGTTCTCCTCGTCGTAGAGGATCTCCCGGCCGGTATCGGTCACCGCGGACTTGATCTTCTTGGCCGACCGGGCCGGATCCTCGAGTAGGTCGATGATGCCGTTCGGCGAGGACGCGGACTTGGACATCTTGGCCGTCGGATCCTGCAGGTCGGTGATCTTCGCGGTGTCCCGCACGATGTACGGGGACGGGACGGTGAACGTACGCCCGAATCTGGTGTTGAACCGCTGCGCCAGATCACGGGTGAGTTCGAGATGCTGCCGCTGGTCCTCGCCCACCGGTACCTGGTCGGCCTGGTAGAGCAGGATGTCGGCGGCCTGCAGGATCGGGTAGGTGAACAGGCCCACGCTGGTGGAGTCCTGCCCGGACTTCTGCGCCTTGTCCTTGAACTGGACCATCCGGCCCGCCTCGCCGAAGCCGGTGATGCAGCTCAGCACCCAGGCGAGCTGCGCATGCTCCGGCACGTGCGACTGGACGAAAAGGGTGCAACGCTCCGGGTCGAGCCCGAGCGCGAGCAACTGAGCGGCGGAGAGCCGCGTCCGGCTCCGCAGCGTCACCGGATCATGCCCCATGGTGATCGCGTGCAGGTCGACCACGCAGTAGAACGCGTCATGGGTGTTCTGCAACGCCACCCAATTCCGTACCGCACCAAGGTAGTTGCCCAGGTGAAAGGAGTCGGCGGTCGGCTGGATGCCGGAGAGCACTCGGGGGCGAGGGGCGGGGTCGGACATGAGCGCCATTGTGACAGTCTCACCGGAGTTCCTCATGAGTCCCCCCGCGCCGCGGCGCGCCGATGTTCGAACATGTTAAGTTATGAGTGTTAATGATGGAACGCTAGAATCCGTACCGGTACCAGGACGAAGGGGACGCACGTGAAGCTGCTCGTCACCGGAGGCGCCGGCTACGTCGGCAGCGTCACCAGCCGACTGCTGCTCGACGCCGGGCATGAGGTGGTGGTGCTCGACGACCTCAGCACCGGCTTCCGCGAGGCGATCGCCCCGGACGCGACCTTCGTCCAGGCGGACGTCAAGGACGCGGCAGGCGTTCTGACCGCGGACGCCGGTTTCGACGCCGTGCTGCACTTCGCCGGGCTGATCGCGGCCGGTGAGTCGATGATCAAGCCGGAGTTGTACTGGGACCACAACCTGATCCGGTCCCTGGCCCTGCTCAACGCGGTGCATGCCGCCCGAGTGCCGAAGTTCGTCTTCTCCTCCACCGCCGCCGTCTACGGCAACCCCAGCGAGATTCCGATCACCGAGTCGGCGGTCAAGGCGCCGACCAACACGTATGGCGCCACCAAGCTCGCATTCGACTACGCGTTGACCTCGGAGACTTTCGCGCACGGGCTGGCCGCGGTGTCGCTGCGCTATTTCAACGTGGCAGGCGCATTGATCCGGCCGGACGGCACCGAGATCGGCGAGCGGCACGACCCGGAGACGCATCTCATCCCGATCGCGTTGCAGGTGGCAGCCGGCAGGCGGGACAAGCTCCAGCTGTTCGGTGACGACTACCCCACCGTCGACGGTACGTGCGTCCGCGACTACATCCACGTCGAGGACCTGGCCCGCGCCCACTTGCTGGCCCTGGACGCGGCGGTCGCGGGCGAACACCGCATCTACAACCTGGGCACCGGCAGCGGCTTCACCAACAAGCAGGTGGTGGAGGTTGCCCGCCAGGTGACCGGCGCGGAATTACCGGTCGAGATCGCACCGCGCCGCGAGGGTGACCCGGCGACGCTGGTCGCCTCCTCCGGCCGGGCGCACGCCGAGCTGGGCTGGGTGCCACAGAAGGCGACGCTGCACGACATGATCGGGGACGCCTGGGCGTTCTACCGCACCCATATCGCGTGATCTGATCTGACTCATGAACGATGTCGCCGCGAAGTTCCGCGATGTGTTCGGGGAGGATCCCGAGGGGCTTTGGGCCGCACCAGGCCGGGTCAACCTGATCGGCGAGCACACCGACTACAACGACGGTTTCGTGTTGCCGTTCGCGTTGCCCGAACGCGTGGTGGCGGCAGCTTCCCGGGCGTCATCGGGGTGGGCCGTGTGCTCGGACTTCGCGTCCACTCCGGTGACCTTCGCCGACATCTCCCACCCGAGGGTCGTGGACGGCTGGGCCGCGTACGTCGCCGGGGTTGCCTGGGCGCTGCGGGACGCCGGATACGAAGTCCCGGCGGCGAACATCGCGCTCGCCTCGGACGTGCCGGTCGGTGCCGGCGTCTCGTCGTCGGCTGCGCTCGAGTCGGCCGTTCTGACGGCGCTGATCGACCTCGGCGATCTGGACATTCCGGTGGCGGCGCGCCCGGCGATCGCTCAGCGGGCGGAGAACGTCTACGTCGGCGCGCCGACCGGCATCATGGACCAGTCGGCCTCGATCCGGTGCGAGGCCGGTAAGGCGCTGTTTCTGGACTGCCGAACCCTGGAGGTCGAGCAGATCCCGTTCGACGTCGCCGCCGAGGGCCTCGCCGTCCTGGTGGTCAACAGCAATGCCCCACACCAGCACGTCGATGGCGAGTACGGCGCGCGCCGAAAGTCATGCGAGGAGGCCGCCCGGATCCTGGGCGTGCGGGCGCTGCGCGACGTACCGGCCGACGGCCTCGGGTCGGCGCTGGACCGGTTGGAAGACGAGGTGATGCGCCGCCGGGTCCGGCACATCGTCACCGAGAACCAGCGGGTGCTGGACACCGTGGAGCTACTCCGGTCCGGCCGGATCCGCGAGATCGGCCCGCTGTTGACCGCCTCGCACGCCTCCATGCGCGACGACTTCGAGATCACCGTCGCGGAGGTGGATGTGGCGGTCGAGGCTGCTCTGATGGCCGGTGCATACGGGGCTCGGATGACCGGGGGCGGATTCGGCGGCTGCATTTTGGCACTGATCGACGCGGACCGTGCCGACGCGACGGCCGACGCGGTTGCGGCCGCCTACGATCGCCACGGTTTCCGCGCCCCCACAGTGTTCGTAGCCGTCCCCAGCCAGGGCGCCACCCGCCTCTAGCCGCCCTGGACTCTCGCCGATCTTGGAGTTGTGGTGCCCCGCATAACCGATATGTCGCCCGAATAGGCCACCACAAGTCCAAGATCGCGGGGTGGCGAGGCGGCTGGACGGGTAAAGACCGGTCATGACCGATGAACGAATTCCCGACGAGGAACAAACCGACGCATCGAACCAGCCGAACGAGTACGGCTACGCCGGGGCGGCCGCCACGCCCGAGCCCGAGCCGACCCCCCAGAACCGCGCCGAGGCCGACGCAGAGAGCATCGCGGTGCCGGCCGGTGACCTCACCGGCGCCATCACCGGGGCGATCGAGGACACCGCCCAAGGGGACGACGATCGGGGCAACCGCTAGAACGGGAGCGGCCGCGGGTCTATGTCAGGCCGCGCACGACCAGCCGGCCGCCGATCCGGTCCAGCCGGAGTCGCCGGCCCGGGAGGATGCCGCCGACCCGCGTCCGGTGGTCAGGCGTGATACCCCTACCTCGTCTGGCCGCCGGGCGTGGTGGACAGGAAACTTCACCGAGCTTCGATGATCATTCCCGCGCCGACCGTACGGTTGGTCGACTCGTCGATCAGAATGAAGCCGCCGGTCGTGCGGTTCCGCCGGTACTCGTCCGCAAGCAGCGGAACGGTGGTCCGCAGGCGCACCCGGCCGATCTCGTTCAACACCAGTTGCTGGGCGTCCTCGTCGCGGTGCAGGGTGTTCACGTCGAGCCGGTACTGCAGCCCGCGCACCACCGTCCGCGCGGCACGCGTCGTGTGCTTGATGGCGTACTTGCCGCCCACCCGCAGCGGCGCCGACTCATCCATCCAGCAGACCATCGCCTCGATGTCCTGGGCTACGGCCGGCGCGTTGTGCGGGCGGCAGATCATGTCGCCACGCGAGATGTCGATCTCGTCGCGCAGACGCACGGTCACCGACATCGGCGGAAACGCCTCGTCAACCGGCCCGTCCGCGGTGTCGATCGCCGAGATCGTGCTGGTCATGCCGGACGGCAGCACCATCACTTCGTCACCCGGCTTGAGCACGCCGGACGCCACCTGACCCGCGTAGCCGCGGTAGTCGGTGACCGTCGTCGACTGCGGGCGGATCACGTACTGCACCGGGAAGCGGACATCGACCAGGTTCCGGTCCGAGGCGATGTGCACGTGCTCCAGGTGGTGGAGCAGCGAAGGGCCCTCGTACCAGGGACTCTTGTCCGATCGCGAGGCGATGTTGTCGCCGTTGAGCGCCGAGATCGGGATCACGGTCAGGTCGGGCGCATCCAGCTTGGCCGCGAACGAGGTGAACTCGTCGGCGATCGACTCGTAGACGTCCTTGTCCCAGTCCACCAGGTCCATCTTGTTCACGCACAGCACCAGGTGCGGCACCCGGAGCAACGAGGTGAGGAATGCATGCCGGCGGGACTGCTCGACCAGGCCCTTGCGGGCGTCGACCAGGATCAGCGCGAGGTCCGCCGTCGAGGCGCCGGTGACCATGTTCCGGGTGTACTGGATGTGCCCGGGGGTGTCCGCGATGATGAACTTGCGGCGCGGCGTGGCGAAGTAGCGGTACGCCACGTCGATCGTGATGCCCTGCTCCCGCTCGGCGCGCAGGCCATCGGTGAGCAGTGCCAGGTTGGTGTACTCGTCACCGCGGGCGGCGCTGACCGCCTCGACCGCTTCCAGCTGGTCCGTGAACAGCGACTTGGTGTCGTAGAGCAGCCGGCCGATGAGAGTCGACTTGCCGTCGTCGACGCTGCCCGCGGTCGCGAACCGGAGCAGGTCCATGCTCCGGTTGAAGCCACCATCCGGCGAGGCGTCCAGGACTGCCTGGGACATCAGAAGTAGCCCTCTCGCTTGCGGTCTTCCATCGCGGCCTCGCTGACCTTGTCGTCGCCGCGGGTGGCACCCCGCTCGGTGATCCGGGTCGCCGCGACCTCCTCGATCACCTTCTCCACGGTGTCCGCCTCGGAGAGGACGGCCGCGGTCTGCGACGCGTCACCGACCGTACGGTAGCGGACGCGCATGGTCGCCGGGGTTTCGCCTTCCTTGGGCCTGAAGTACTCGTTCACTGCGTACAGCATGCCGCCGCGCTCGACCATCTCCCGCTCGTGCGCGTAGTAGATGCTCGGCAGCGGGATCTGCTCCTTGGCGATGTAGTGCCAGACGTCCAGCTCGGTCCAGTTGGACAGCGGGAAGACCCGGATCGACTCGCCCGGGTGGTGCCGGCCGTTGTACAGCGACCACAGTTCGGGCCGCTGGTTCTTCGGATCCCACTGGCCGAAGTCGTCGCGGAAGCTGAACATCCGCTCCTTGGCGCGGGCCTTCTCCTCGTCGCGGCGGGCGCCGCCGAAGAGTGCGTCGAAACGGTACTTCTCCACCGCGGCGAGCAGCACCGGCGTCTGGATCCGGTTACGGGTGCCGTCCGGCAGCTCACGAACCAGGCCGGTGTCGATGGCCTCCTGCACGCTGGCCACCACCAGGTTGAGCCCGAGCGTGGCGACCCGGGTGTCGCGATAGTCGAGCACCTCGGGAAAGTTGTGGCCGGTGTCCACATGCATGACCGGGAACGGGATCTTGGCCGGCGCGAACGCCTTCTCGGCCAGCCGCAGCATGACGATCGAGTCCTTGCCGCCGGAGAACAGCAGCACGGGCCGCTCAAACTCGGCCATCACCTCACGCATGACGAAGATGCTCTCGGCCTCGAGAGCATCAAGATGCGAGACGCGGTACGGCTTTGTCTGGCTCATGGGGGTGTGTCCCAGACCTTTCGATGATGGGCCGAGCTAGTTTCTTTGATCTTGCAGTGCGGCGAAGCCGCCTTGATGGCTCAGTTCCGGGGCTCAGGTTACCGGCAGGTGACGCTGCAACGCTGCGAGCAGTCGAGGCGCGAGGTCCTTGCGGCAGACCACCAGATCGGGCAGCTTCGGATCGGCCTGGTTGTATTCCAGCCTAGAACCGTCGATGCGGGAAGCATGAAGTCCGGTGGCCGACGCCACAGCCACGGGCGCCGCGGAATCCCACTCGTACTGGCCGCCGGCATGCACGTACGCGTCAGCATCGCCGTTGATCACCGCGGCGATCTTCACCCCGGCGGAGCCCATCGGTATCAGTTCGGCCCCGATCTCCTCGGCCAGCGCGGTGACGAATCCGGGTGGCCGGGTGCGGCTGGCGGCGATCCGGATCGGCCCGCCCGTGGCAGCGGCCAGGGGCAGCGGAGGATACGCGGGCGGATGATCGGTGGCGATGGTCCGGTGTTGCGCCGGCATCGCCACGGCACCGGCGGCCAGGCAGCTCGGGCTGGAGCAGTCGGCGGTCCACAGCGCGATGTGCACGGCCCAGTCCGTACGGCCCTCCTCGGAGAACTCGCGGGTGCCGTCCAGCGGATCGACGATCCACACCCGGGACGCGTTCAGCCGCTCCGGTCGTACCGTCGAATGCGCTCCGTCCCGCCATGCCGCCCGCGAGTGTTCGTCCTCCTCGGACAGCACGCCGTCGGCCGGACGCCAGCGCGCGAGCTCGGTGCGCAACAGATCATGGGCGGCCTTGTCGCCCGCCGTCTTCAAGGCCGTGCCGTCCTCGTATCCCATGTCGGCACGTACCCGCAGCAGCAGCTGACCGGCGCGGTCCGCGAGCCAGCGCGCGAACGCGGCGTCGGCGACCGGCGGCGTGCCGCCCTCGGTCAGCGGCTCGCGCTGACCGGTGATGCGCGCCGGCGCCTCGGTCTGCTCGCCCATCCCTACGCTCCTCATCTAGTAGGCCCCGGAGGACCGGACCACGGCGGTCACCGTTCGCAGCAGGATCACCAGATCCAAACTGAATGACCAGTTCTCCACATAGCGGAGGTCCAGCCTGACCGCCTCCTCCCATGGCAGGTCCGATCGTCCGGAAACCTGCCACAGGCCCGTCATGCCGGGCTTGACCGCCAGCCGTCGACGCACGTCACCGGCATAGGCGGCCACCTCAGACGGCAGCGGCGGCCGCGGCCCGACCAGCGACATCTGCCCCGACACGACGTTCAGCAGTTGCGGGAGCTCGTCCAGCGAGAACCTGCGCAACCATCGGCCGACCGGGGTGACTCGCGGGTCGTCGCGGATTTTGAAGAGCACACCGTCGTGCTCGTTAAGGTGTCTCAGCTCGGCCAGCCGGGCTTCTGCGTCGACATACATGCTGCGGAACTTGAAGATGCGGAACTCGCGGCCATCGCGGCCCACCCGCACCTGCCGAAAGAGTACCGGGCCGCGGCTAGTCACCCGGACCGAGAGTGCGACGCCGATCAGCACGGGCGCCAGGATCAGGAGGAGCGCCAGCGCGCCGATCCGATCGAAGAACTCTTTCACCACGCGTACGCCGCCGTGCAATCGCGGGTGTTCCACATGCAACATGGGCAGCCCGTCGAACGGCCGGATCGTGGTACGCCCGCCGGCCACGTCGACCAGGGCGCTGGCCACCACGAGATCCACCTCGTCGCGCTCGAGGCGCCAGGCCAGCCGGCGTAGCACCACACCGTCCAACTCGGGGCAGCTCAGCACCACCACGGTGTCCGCATCGGCGGCATCCACCGCGTTCGCGACGTCGTCGAAGGTGCCGTACACCGGCAGATCGACCACGCCGTCGTGGTCCGGCGGAAGGCAGGCGCCGACCACCTCCAGCCCGTGGTACCGCTCCCGCCGCAGTTGGCGAGTGATCCCCATGACCGAAAGCTCGTGACCTACCACGATCACCCGGCGCAGGCTTTCACCGCGGGACCGGGCGAAGTGCAGCCGCTTGCGCAAGGCGAACCGCAGCACCACCACCGCGCCGATCGCCGCCGGCAGCGCGACCAGGACATAAGATCGGGCAAGATCCAATTCGAGGGCGTACGAGGTGACGGCCGCCCCCGCGATCAACCCGACGCCGCCCCGAAACACCCGCTGGTACTCGTCCGTGCCGACGAACAGGTACCGCCGCTCGTACGCCCGGCTCACCGCCAGGACCAGTAACAACGCCATCGGCAGGAGCGCGGAGAGCATCAGATACCCGCGGTTGTACGCGGTCACCTGGTCGCCGAACCGCAACCCGAAGGTGACCGCGCCGGCCGCTACGCCCGCCGCGAGGTCGGTGACCAGCAACGCCCTGACGTATCGACGCTCCCAGCGCTGCCGGCGCGACATCGCGGCATGCTTTCCGCGGACCCGTACGAACGGCCGGGTGGCCGGACGGACGGCCGAGGAGCGGCTGGGCTCAGACGACCAGTGGCGCTCGACGGCATGGTTGCGAGCCCGGTCAACGGGGACGTGGGCGGTGCCGGCCGCCAGCGGCGGGGCGTTGTGGTCGCCGATGAGCGGCGGGCCGGAGCGGTCTGCGGCGCCCGAAGGGGCCGGACTGGACGGCGCCGCCGGAGACGGGATCTTGGTGTTGCGGGCCTTGCGCGGTGACGGGCGGTGCGTCCGCGGACCGTGATTGGCCGGGAGATGGTTGGCGAGGCCGTAATTCTCCGGGACGGTCGGCGGGTGGACACCCCCGCGCTGCGCCGCCGGGCCACCTTCCCGGGGGGCCGACGGTCGCATCAGCGTCGGTTCGCCAATTGCCGGGTCGCGGTCCTCGGACAGGCCCCGTCGCATCCGAACCCTCCCCCGCAACGCTGTTTCACTCCGCACCGTGTGGTGCGTACGTTTGACCAACGCGCGGGACCGCGAACGCGACACGGGACCTATAGACGGACAAAATGGTCTAAATGATCTATTCGTTTGACCTGTCGCGCATCAATCTCCGTGGTATTTGTTCTGCGCCCATTCGACTCCCTCGAGCACCACGGCCTCGGCCACGTCGGCCGCCCGGTCGACGAGAAACTCGAGTTCCCTGCGCTCCGCACTGCCGAAGTCGGACAACACGTAGTCGGCCGGATCCTGCCGGCCGGGCGGGCGGCCGATGCCGAACCGGACCCGGGCGTAGTCCTTGGTGCCGAGCGACTTCGACATGGATCGCAGGCCGTTGTGACCGCCCTCACCGCCGCCCCGCTTGGCTCGCACCTGTCCGTACGGCAGGTCCAGCTCGTCGTGCACCGCGAGCACATTCTCCAGCGGCACCTTGAAGAACTGGGCCAGCTGCGACACCGGCGCTCCGGACAGGTTCATGTAGGTCAACGGCTTGGCCAGGATCAGCTTGGGGCCGCCGAATCCGAGACGCCCCTCGGCCACGTCGGCGTGTGCCCGCTTCGAGCGGCCGAATTTCGCACCCACCCGCGCCGCGAGCAGGTCGGCCACCATGTAACCCACGTTGTGCCGGTTCCCTGCGTACTCCTTGCCCGGGTTGCCCAGACCAACCACCAACCAGGGCGCGTCGTCACTCATCTCATCGCCTCTCAACGAAGCAGGGAAAGCGCCGGGCGGCGCTTTCCCTGCTCGCTAGCTGGTGCGGCTTCGGCTCAGGAAGCGGTTTCCTCGCTCGGGGCGGCGGCCCCCTCGCCCTCGGGCTCTGGGGTCTCGCCGGTGATGCCCTCGAGCTCCTCGGCAGTCTGCGCCTGGGACACGATCGCGAGCACGTGATCGGGATCGACCGCCAGGTCGACGCCATCGGGCAGTTGCACGTCGCCGGCGGTGATCTGGGTGCCCGCTTCCAAGCCCTCGATGGAGACCTCGAAGCCGGATGGCAGGTGCATGGCCTCGGCGACCACGGCGAGCGTGGTCGACTCGCTGACCACCAGGGTGTTGCGGGCCGCTTCGCCGGTCAGCGTCACCGGAACGTCGACCTGGACCTTCTCGCCGCGCTTGACGATGATCAGATCCACGTGCTCGTACGTGTCCTTGATCGGGTCGCGCTGGATCGCCTTCGGCAGGGCGAGCGTGGTGCCGCCCGTGCCACCGACGATGTCGATGGTGAACACCTGATTGAGACCGCCGTGCCGGATCGCGGCCGCGAACTCGCGCGCCGGCAGGGCGATGTGCTGGGGCTTCTCGCCGTGGCCATACAGCACGGCGGGCACCTTGCCGGCCCGGCGCGTGCGGCGGGCACCACCCTTGCCGAACTCGGTGCGGGGCTCGGCGCTGATCTTTACCTCGGACACGGGGAAACTCCTGAAACCTTGGATCGGTCTGCTTCAAGTCGGCGGCGGGCGTCGGCGGTGCCGGGCGGGGGAGGGCGCGCTGGGCACATGCCCGGAGCACCGCGTCGATGACGGCGCCTCCAAGCGAACTGCGAAACTCAGCAACCCGCGGGGCACCCTCGCCGTGGCAACCGCACAAGCTTACCCGGCGCGGCGAGTGACAGCTCGGCGGGGTCAAGGCTGAGCCACCTGGCTCCGGCGGCGATCGCCAGATACGCCTCGTGATCGCCGGTCGTGCGCCGGTCCCAACATTGTCAGCGTCGGTCTTCCGAGTTCTGGCGGATCAAGCGAGGGCTCCCGGGCCGGCGGACACCGATCCCCTGCGAGGAGGTCCGGGGGCGCCGCCCGACACCGATCCTCCTACCAGGAAGTTCGGGCGGCCTCGCCCGACACCGATCCTCCTACCAGGAAGTTCGGGCGGCCTCGCCCGACACCGATCCTTCTGCGAGAAGTCCGAGCGGCCTCCCCGGGCACCGGTCCTCCGGCGAGGAGGCCCGGGCGGCCTCGCCAGGCACCGATCCTCCGGCGAGGAAGCCCGGGCGGCCTCGCCAGGCACCGGCCCTCCTACCAGGAAGTCCGAGTGCCCTCGCCCCGACACCGGCCCTCGCGAGGAAACCCGGGCGGCCTCGCCAAGCACCGGCCCTCCTACCAGGAAGTCTGAGTGGCCTCGCCCCGACACCGGCCCTCGCGAGGAAACCCGGGCGGCCTCGCCAGGCACCGATCCTCCTGCGAGGAAGTCCGAGTGGCCTCGCCCGCACCGGCCCTCCTACCAGGAAGTCCGAGTGCCCTCGCCCCGACACCGATCCTCCTCGCAGGAAGCCCGGGCGGCCTCGCCAGGCACCGATCCTCCTGCGAGCAAGCCCGGGCGCCCTCCCCCAGGGACCGATCCTCCTGCCAGGGAGTCCGAGCGGCGCCGGCGGGCACGAACTGCGGTGCAGCCGCTAACGACCACAGCAGCTACCGCCGACCGGCCGGAGCTGACCGACGCTCCGCCATCAACGGGGCATATGGTGCGGCCGCCCGGTCACTACTCCATCTTGTGGAGCTATGGCGGTATCGAGTCTTTTGCGCACTTCCTTGTGGCCTGCTCCCCGCCCCCCATTCGACGGACTCGTAGACGTCTCCCCACCCACCACAACTTCGCGACCACCCGCCGATCTTGGAGTTGTGGTGGGAGATATATCGGTAATAAGCATTATGTTGCCCACCACAACTCCAAGATCGGTGAAGAGAGGGGTCGGCTGTCGGCGAAGAGGAGAGATATGTCCGATTTATCACAGGACCCGAATGGACCAGCGCCATGAGAAAACCGGGACTCCGCGTCGACCACGGCTATCCAAGATCCACGAGGCGACGGACAAGTGCCGCATAACTCCCAGTTGTGGACCGAAATGAAACGCGGCGTGATCTAAGCCGTCGGTGGATCGCGGGTTGCCGGCAGAGAACAAGAGACTCGAGTCTCAGCTAAGGCCGCCGAAAAGGGTGGTTACGGAGCCGTCGTCGAAGACCTCGCGGATGGCTCGGGCCAGAAGCGGGGCGATGGACAGCACGGTGATCTTGTCGAGCCGTTTCTCCGTGGGCAGCGGCAGCGTGTTCGTGATGACCAGCTCGCTGATCCGGCTGTTCTTCAACCGCTCGGTGGCCGGGTCGGAGAGCAGCGCGTGGGTCGCCGCCACCACCACGTCGGCCGCTCCGGTGTCGTACAGGATGTCGGCGGCCTTGGCGATCGTGCCGCCCGTGTCGATCATGTCGTCGACCACCAGGCAGACGCGGCCCTCCACCTCGCCGACCACCCGGTTCGCCACCACCTGGTTCGGCTTCAGCGGATCCCGGGTCTTGTGGATGAACGCCAGCGGGCAGCCGCCCAGGCGGTCGGTCCAGCGCTCGGCGACGCGTACCCGGCCGGAATCCGGGGCGACCACCGTCATCGGCCGGCCCTCGAACTTCTTCTGCACGTGCTGGGCCAAGATGTCCATGGCGAACAGGTGGTCCACCGGACCGTCGAAGAAACCCTGGATCTGCGCCGTGTGCAGATCGACGGTGAGGATCCGGTTCGCCCCGGCGGTTTTCATGAGATCGGCGACCAGACGGGCCGAGATCGGCTCGCGGCCGCGGTGCTTCTTGTCCTGCCGGGAGTACGGGTAGAACGGCAGCACCACGGTGATCCGCTTGGCCGACCCGCGCTTCAACGCGTCGATCATGATGAGGGTCTCCATGACCCATGTGTTGATGCCGGCCGTCATGGATTGGACGACGAATGCGTCCGATCCGCGTACCGAATCCTTGAACCGAACGAAGATCTCACCGTTGGCGAACTCGTACAAATCCGACCGCGTCGGCGCGACGCCGAGCACCTGGCCGATCTCCTCGGCCAGCTCCGGATACCCTCGGCCGGAGAAAAGCATCAAACTCTTGCGGTTCTCCGCGACGATGCTGCCCATCGGCTCGTCCGCTCCAGGGGGTCGAGGTTATTCGCTTGAAGTATCCTCCGCGGCAGATTTCATGCCATCGGCTCGCACGGCCGGGGTGCGATGTTCACTCCGGCTCGCCGGTCGCGGACTCGGCGGCCGCCTTCGCCGCTGCCTCGGCGGAAGGCGTTCCAGGGCGCTTGCGCTGGGTCCAACCCTCGATGTTGCGCTGCTGAGCTCGGGAGACGCCCAGGTTGCCGGCCGGCACCTCCTTGCCGATCGCGCTGCCCGCGGCGATGTACGCACCGGGTCCGACCTCCACCGGGGCGATCAGCACTGTGTCGCTGCCGATGAACGCCGCGTCGCCGACGATCGTCCGGTGTTTGGCGACGCCGTCGTAGTTGGCGACGATCGTGCCGGCGCCGATGTTCGCCTTGGCGCCGATCGTGGCGTCGCCGACGTACGACAGGTGCGGCACCTTGGCCCCGTCGCCCAGCTCGGAGTTCTTCGCCTCGACGAATCCGCCGATCTTGGCCTTGCGCCCCATCTTCGTACCCGGCCGCAGGTACGAGAACGGACCCACGATCGCGTCCGGCCCGATCTGCGCGCCGACCGAGTGCGTACGCAGAACCACCGCTCGCTCGTCGACCACGGTGTCGATCAGCGTGGTGTCCGGCCCGATGATCGCGCCGGCACCCACCGACGTCTCGCCCAGCAGCTGCGAGTTCTGGTTGATCTGCGCGTCCGGCGACAGCTTCACGGTCACGTCGATCCAGGCGGTCTCCGGGTCCACGATCGAGACGCCGGACCGCATCCAGGCGTCGTTCACCCTGTCCCGCAGCAGCGCGCGCAGCTTCGCCAGCTCCGCTCGGTCGTTGCAACCCAGCGTCTCCTCGGCGTCACCGGCCACGAACACTCCGACCGGCTGACCCACCTCGGTGAGCAGGCCGAACACGTCGGTCAGGTACTCCTCGCCCTGGTCGTTCTCGGTGGACAGCTTGCCCAGCGCCTCACGCAGCAGGGAGGCGTCGAACGCGTAGATGCCCGCGTTGATCTCGCGAATGGCCCGGACCTCGGCGGACGCGTCACGCTCTTCGACGATCCGCTGGAACCTGCCGCTCGCGTCCCGGACCACCCGGCCCAGGCCGGTGGGGTCATCCACCTCGGCCGCCAGCAGGGTGGCGCCGGCGTTCGACAACTCGTGCGCGGTGAGCAGCGCCTCCACCGTGGCCGGACGCAGTAGCGGTACGTCGCCGTTCAGCACCACGACGGTTCCGGTGGCCTCGGGCGCCGCCTCCAGCGCGATCCGTACGGCGTGCCCCGTGCCGTTCTGCTCTGCCTGCAGCACCGGTGTGGCCGCCGGAGCGATCTCGGCCAGGTGAGCCTCGACCAGTTCGGCTTTGTGGCCCACGACGACGATCGTGCCGGCCGCCCGGGCCGGCTCGGCGGCGCTCAGCACGTGACCGAGCAGCGTGCGCCCGAGCAGCGGGTGCAGCACCTTGGGTGTGGCGGACTTCATCCGCTTCCCCTCGCCCGCTGCGAGAACGATGACGGTACGACGCGGGGCCTGGCTCACGCTGGACTCCATTACTCGAAAGTTGTGCGGATCGCGGCGCCGATTCAGCCGCAGCCACCAAGCTCCCGGAAGAGGATTCGAACCCCTATAAACGGCACCAAAAGCCGCGGTCCTACCATTAGACGATCCGGGACTATTCGGATATTCCTCTTCAGTTATCTCCGCGCGTCACATCCTAGCGTCTCCCGGACAAGCCATCGGGCGGGCTGTCCGACCCGGCCGCCCCGCAGAAGATCGGTTGCCGTCGGCGTGCGGGCTACGGTTGCGTAAGTTACGGTGACGTAGGCGTAAGTTCTTGATCATCCGCGCCGCGCCCCTCTCTCCTCCCCGAAGCACTGTGAGGTGCCATGACATCCGTCCTCACCGAGCCTGCCCAGAAGGCCGGCCCCAAACCGCTGACCGAGGGCCCGCAGGCACGCGGAGTCCTCATCGCGCTGTACGCGTTCGTGATCGTGCCGTTCCTCGCGGTGCTCGCCGCCGTACCGGTCGCCTGGGGCGGCTTGCTCTCCTGGACAGACGTGGCGATCGGCGCCGTGTTCTACCTGGTGTCCGGTCTCGGCATCACCGTCGGTTTCCACCGATACTTCACGCACGCCTCCTTCAAGGCCAAACGGTGGCTGCGCATCGCCATGGCGCTCGCCGGCTCGCTGGCCATCGAGGGCAACATCATCCAGTGGGTGGCCGACCACCGCCGGCACCATGCGTTCAGCGACCAGGAGGGCGACCCGCACTCGCCGTGGCGCTTCGGCACCGGCTACTGGGCGCTGACCAAAGGTCTGTGGTTCGCCCACATGGGCTGGATGTTCTCCCGGGAGATGTCCAACCGCCGGCGCTTCGCGCCCGATCTGCTGGCGGACCGGGACATCAACCGGATCGACCGGCTGTTCCCCCTGCTGGTGGTGATCTCCACCCTCGGACCGGCCCTGGCCGGCGGACTGATCACCTGGTCGTGGCAGGGCGCGCTGACGGCCTTCTTCTGGGCCGGCATCGTCCGGATCGGCGTGTTGCACCACATCACCTGGTCGATCAATTCGGTCTGCCACGTGTACGGGGAACGCCCGTTCGAGGTACGCAGCGGCGACAAGGCCTCGAACTTCTGGCCACTGGCGGTCGTCTCGTTCGGGGAAAGCTGGCACAACCTGCACCACGCGGACCCCACCTGTGCCCGGCACGGAGTGCTGCGTGGTCAGATCGACATCTCGGCTCGCACGATTTGGCTGCTCGAGAAGGCCGGTGCGGCGTACGACGTGAAATGGCCCCGCCCCGACCGAATCGCCGCGAAGATGGCGAAGCCAGCACACTGATCCCACCGGTCACCGGCTGTCCTGGCAGGATGACCGGGTGACCGAGCAGAGCGAGACCCCGGCCGAACCCCGCGGGCGGCGCGCACGGACGGCGCGCGCCTCCGCGGCAACGTCGGGCCGGGCCGCGAGCACGCCGGCGACCTCCCGGGTACGCATGTCCGCCGCACAACGCCGCGAGCAGCTGATCACCATCGGGCGGCAGCTGTTCGCGGAGCGCGGCTTCGACGCGACGAGCGTGGAGGAGGTGGCCGCGCGGGCGAAGGTCTCGAAGCCGGTGGTCTACGAGCACTTCGGCGGCAAGGAGGGCCTGTATGCGGTCGTGGTGGACCGCGAGGTGCGGGCGCTGCTCGACCGGATCGCCGCGGCGCTCACCGCGGGGCATCCGCGGGAGCTCCTCGAGCAGGCCGCCCTGGCGCTGCTCGACTACATCGAGGAGGAGCCGCACGGATTCCGGGTCCTGGTACGCGAATCACCGGTCCTGTCGCCGACGGGCAACTTCTCCAGCGTGATGAACGACGTGGCGCACCAGGTGGAACACATCCTCGGCGACGAGTTCCGGCAGCGGGGCCTTGATCCGAAGTTCGCCGAGCTCTACTCGCAAGCGCTGGTCGGCATGGTGGCGCTGGTCGGCCAATGGTGGCGGGAGGCCCGCAAGCCCAAGAAGGAGATGGTGGCCGCGCACCTGATCAACCTGGCCTGGAACGGCCTGTCCCACCTCGAGGCCAAGCCGACGCTGATGACCCGCAAGACCCGTTGAGGTCTCTGGGCCGCCTCGGATAGGTGCCCGTCAGGCCGCGCGACTCTCCTGCACCTGGCGCGGCGGGCTCGTCTCTTCCGGCGGCGCGATCTTGCCGTAGAACCCGGCCAGCAGAAGCGCCAGGCCGGCGAGGTACGTGACGATCACCGTGGAGATACTGAAGTCCATGAAATTGACGCTGGTGCGCATGAAGGCCAGCGCGAAGGTACCGATCACGATCAAGGTCCAGCCGAGGTACGTGTTGACGAACACGTCGCGGTTGCGGCCGAGCACCGCGGCGGCCAGCACGATGGCACCGATCAGGAGCGAGATGATCGACCAGAAGAGGTTGCCGTCCTGGCCGAACACGCGGTCCCCGTCCCGGCCGAACAGGCCCTCGTCGGCGGTGACGATCAGGCCCACGACGCCGTAGGCGATCAGGTACAGGCCGACGAGGCCGGCGACGGCGCGGTAGAGCGGCCGCAGCGGATGATTGACCGGATTGTGCGCCATGAGTCCGTCTCCATCGGTCGGGTGATTCTCGCTGCCGATTCTCGCGTATCGGCCGTGATGGCGCAGGGCCACCCCCGGATCAATTCTCCGGTACCCGCTCCGCCAGCTCCAACCAGGCCTCCTCGACCTGGCCCCGCTCGCCCTGGACGGCCTTGAGCTGCGCCTCCAACTCGATGATCTTCTCGTAGTCGCTGCCGTGTGCGGCCAGCGTCTCGTTCAGTTCGACCTCGCGTTCCTCGAGCTTGGCGAGCTGCCGCTCGAGCCGGGCGAGGTCTTTGCGAGCGGCTCGGAGATCGCCGGCGGAGAGGCCCGCCTTGTCCGGCTTGTCGATGGCCGGAGCACTCGGGACGGACACCCGGGCCAGGTATTCCTCAACCCCGCCGGGCAGATGCACCAGTCGTCCGTCCCCGAACATCGCGTACGCCGTGTCGGCGATCCGCTCGACCAGATAACGGTCATGGCTGGCCACGATCATCGTGCCCGGCCACGAGTCCAGCAGGTCTTCCAGCGA
>Ga0081539_10000734_pt1 | contig 65712 bp, 62 predicted proteins | sample TabmetS4T2R2_FD_71023 | JGI IMG/M metagenome (GOLD analysis project Ga0081539, IMG submission 71023) | Tabebuia heterophylla rhizosphere microbial communities from the University of Puerto Rico - S4T2R2 | ecosystem: Host-associated > Plants > Roots > Rhizosphere ...
GCGACGACGTGCACGTCCGGGTCCGCAAGCCAATCTGACATTTCTTGTTTCTTCTGCTTGTAGGCCTCGACCAAACCGAATTCTCCCCAGACGCCGCCCCTAGCATCAAGCAGGGTGTCAATGTGTCCTAATAGATCGTCGTCGGGCGGGAGCGCGCGCACCACTTCACGGCACGCTTCGTTAAGAGAAGTCTCGGCTGGGTAGGCTGATAGAGTCTGGATCACGAACTCAATGTCCTCCCGATCAACAGAACGAAGGTAGCCGAAAAGCTTATCCTTGAAGCGGCCCGACAAGTCCGGAAAGGTGGTGGCCAGCAAGCGGCCGCCGCCGAACTGAAACATTCCATCGCCCCTCACGAATTTGCGCCGAACGGTTTCAAGCGCGTGCTCGACAATCGCGGCAAATCGTTTTTCCAGGCCGTGAAAGCTGTGTGGCACGGCCTCATATCGACCGTTGCTCTCTCTGGCTTCCTCGTACGCGAGACGCCGACCAAAGAAGTCGAAGACCTTTTCCGGTTGAGTCTTCGCGAGCCAGGAAAGGACGCGCTCGCCGTGAGACTCGATCTCAGGAAGATGGACGAGGTTCTTGAGGACCATATCGATTTGCTCCCGTGAGAGATGGAGCAGCGGGGTACGGTCATCCGGAAGGAACCAGAGAAGATTTACCCACCGCGCGTCGCGCTTCTCAGTAAAGTAGCGAATGGCGGGCAAAAGGACGGACTCGACGAGCCCATCCGGAGCGTCCGCATATCGCTTTCCTAGGGTCGATGTGACCTGGATGACGACGTCGTCATCCTTCCGCTTGAGGCCAAGGTCAAGAACGGTCGTCAGCAGCTTCGGATCGAACCGCTTTGCGAACTGCATGTAGTGGGCCAGCTCGGGGAGATGCTTCTCTTCCGAGATCCATTCGGAGACTTTGGCCTCGAGCTGGTCCTGGCAGCAGTCGCCTTCTGCAAGTCCACTCAGCATGACGCCGAGAAATGCGGTAAGCCTTTCGCTCAGCCGATCGAGGTATCCTAACACTATGGTCGGCCTAGTGGCGCTCAGCCTCTGCAGGAATACTCCGAAGCTCGGGGACGTCGCCATGTCGTCGGAGCGCGTCTCAGCGCAACGTTCGATGATCGAGAGCCATTCGTCCGCGTTCGCTTCGCCGACCTCGGCAACAAGCTCCGCAATTCGTTGCCCTCGGTACTTCTCTTTCTGTTCATATTCGAACTTGGCATTGTTCCACTCCGGTGGAAACACCGACTGGAATCCAACTAGGGTTTTGTAGATTACAAATCTCCTATTGGCGTTTGCCACGTCGCGAAATCTTAGAATGCTTTCGCCCAACTTCTTGCGTGCCGCATCGACAGCTTGATCGCTCGTTCCACCCGCCGCTAGACCACCGCCGTGCCGATAGAGCCAGAGTAAGCTTTGCTCCACGATTTGAAGAATCTCATACGACTCCGTCGACACCCGCGCGGTGAAGAAGTCTACGATTGTGACGCTGTTTTCGAGAATGCAGACCGCCAACTCATTCGATGCTGACCCGAAGCTTGGGAATCGCGTCGCCTTGAACATTGCCTGTTTAGTCTTGCGCTTCTCGGTTTCCGATTCAGTCGTTTCGTAGAGCTCGGCTAGCAGCTGAATCGCTTCAGCGCGCATTCGCATAAGAGCATCGCTCCCGAGTGCGGGGCCGTGTTTCAACGTCACGGTATTGTACGTGCTCGACGATCCGCGAAGTTCCGATTTTAGGGCTTCGTCCAACGTGGCCACGATAATCGGGCGCACAGCCTTTCGTGTCGTTCCATCCATTCGACGAATTCTCTGAACGAGAATCATCTGAATGACAGGACCAGCCTGCTTCCAAACGTCGAGATCATGCCTCGCCAGCTTTTCGATGACTCCCAGCAGATGCTTCCGCTCTTGGTCTGTCAGCGCGCCTGGGAAGAGATTACAAATCGCGTTGAACGTTCCTTCCACGTCGACATAGCGGACAAAGGAGAAGATATCAGCCACGACATCCACGATCTGATCGACCGTCGTGCCGCTGAAGCGGCCGAACGGCGTTTCAATCGGCTTTTGCCGCGTAGCTCGCGCCGCAATAACGACTGCGACGAGCTGATCCCTGATGTCAGCGAACACGCTTTCGAGGTCATCGTAATGAGGCAGCACATAGTCGCGAAATCGCTCGAGAAGATCGCGTCTCTCATTATTGTCGCTGCATTCGATCGCCGCCTTCAAAGCACCACGGTCGAGCAGCTCCTTGCCGCTGAGAAGCCGCTCGTAGTCGGTAAGGGCTTTCTGGAATTCATATCCAGAGGGTAGAAGGTGCGTCTTCATGACGTCCCGCAGCCGCTGCTGAATTGCAGCCAGCTGCCTGTTCCCAAAGCCCGTCAGTTTCGGCGCCTTGTAGATCACATCGTGCGTCATCTCAGACCAGGCGTGATTGAGGATTGTCTGGACCTGAACCTCGCAATAGAGCCCCTCAAATCGCCTGTACTCGGCAAGTTCCGCGCGATCGGCTTGCAGCTTTACGACGTAGTTGTTTGAGATGAAGAGATTGTCTGGTTCGGTTTGGCCGGGGATGGGGTGGTGTATCTTGGTGCGATCCCAATCGACATCGAAGTTGTCCGAGACGATTCCGCTGCTGAGAAATCGCGCAACGTCCGCATTGCTGTAGAAGATGAGGCGACACCCGCCTAGGTCTTTGATTTCGTCTTCGAGGAACGAGGTCGCTTCTGCGCCTCTGGCCTGCAACTTCTTGAGCAGTGAGTCCGGCGCTTTTGCCCGATGCTGCAATTGTTGGAGGCGAAGCTCGTCCGAATGATGACGGATTGCCGCTTGCAGGATCGCGCCTACAGTTCCGGCAAACGCGGCGTAGATGGCAAATTTCGAACGGGCGTAGGTTTCAAAGTCCATGGCGCAATACGAATCTAAAATGAGTGTTGAAGGTAGCACGTTTCGGAGGAGAGTACGCCGGTGACGTCCGCGGCTCCCCTATTAGGCGGTTGACCAGCGAGCACGCCCTGCATCCGCGCAAAGAGGGACGCTAGTGTGCTGACGCCGCCCCCGCCTTCACTCCACCACCGGCAGCGGGACCTCGTCCGCGGCCGCCGTCGCGACGATCACCCATCGAGCGACATCTGACCCGGGTGGTCGGAATACTCCTGCATTAGCGCTTCAAGGATTCAGGCAAGTCGAGGGGCGGCCCACCTAACCGCGCAAGTGCCTCAGGCAGCCGCGGCGGTCAGATGATCCTCGAGCGCGCGCTTGGTGGCGAGCAATCGGTCCGCGATCAGCCGCTGATGATCGGCAAAGCGCGTCGACGGCACCGGCACCGAGACCGCGACGTAGTTGCCGAGCAGATCGCGCAAGGCGACGCCGGCCGCGCAGATGCCGAGCGTGTGCTCCTCGCGATCGAACGCGACGCCGGTGCGGCGCACGGTCTTGAGATCGGCGAGCAGCGCATCGAGCCGCGTCAGTGTCTTCGGTGTGCGCTGCTCGTAGCTGCGACCGATCAGGCGTTCGATCGCCCCGTCGTCGAGCTGCGCCAGATACGCTTTGCCGTTTGCCGTGCAGTAGAGCGGGAACGTCTCGCCCACGGCCGACACTGCGCGCAGCCGCTGCGAGCCGACCACTTGATCGACGAACACCAGATGATCGTTCTTGATCGTCGCGAGATCGACGGTCTCGCGCAACTCGCTCGACAATTTCATCAGGAACGGCCGCGCCAGCGAGGCAAAGTCAGTGTGCACAGAAGCGGCGAGCCGCAACAGGGTGGGGCCGAGCCGCACGCGCCCCGTCGGAGAAGCGGCGATCACCAGCTTCTCGGTTTCGAGCGCCGCGACGATGCGCTGGACGGTCGAGCGCGCGAGGCCGACCCGCTGCGCGATCTGGCCGAGGCTGAGGCCCGCGGTTTCGTTCTCGAGCGCGCGCAGGATCGTGGCGGCGCGCGCGATCACTTGCACTTGGCTCTTGTCGTTCGACGTTTGGCTTTCCATCAGACCGATCCCCAGCAGCGCGCGCTGTGCCGTTCAACTATCCGATTCGATCCGCCGCGGGCGCTTGCGAGCTAGTTCGCATATTGATACAGTCTGACCGAATAGCGGTACACAAGAAAATCGCAGCCGGAAGCGCCACGGAGCCTCTGATGAGGAAGATTGCTCTCGAAGAGCATTTCCTGTCACCTCATATGGTCGACTATTGGCGTCCGACTGTCGGTGACGTCGATCCCGCCATCCTGGCGCGTGTCACGGCGCGGCTGACCGATTTCGGTGATCTGAGGCTCGAGGAGATGGACCGCGGCGGCATTACGCGCGCCGTCCTTTCGGTTGCGGGCCCGGGTGTGCAGGCCGAACGTGACACCGCGACCGCGGTCCGTCGCGCGCGGGAAGCCAATGATTTCCTCGCGCGCGAAATCGACAAGCGGCCGGCGCGATATTCCGGCTTCGCGCATCTCGCCATGCAGGATGCAACCGCTGCGGCCGGCGAGCTCGAGCGGTGCGTGCGGGATCTGGACTTTTGCGGCGCCATGATCAACGGCCACACCAACGGACAGTATCTCGATGATCCGGCGCTTTATCCGTTCTGGGAACGCGCCGAGGCGCTGGGCGCGACGATCTATCTGCACCCGGCGGATCCGGTCGCGCCGCATCCAGTGCTCGCCGGCCACAAGGGATTGCGGCGCGCCACCTGGGAGTGGGGCTTCGAGACCGGCTCGCACGCGCTGCGGCTCGTTTTCGGCGGTTTGTTCGATCGCTTCCCGGGCGCCAAGCTCGCGCTCGGACATTTGGGCGAGACGCTGCCCTTTCTGCTTTGGCGCTTCGACAGCCGCGCCAAGCTTTACGGCGTGAAGCTCGCGAAGCCGCCGTCGCAATACATCAAGGACAATATCGTGGTGACGACCTCGGGCATGTGCTCGGTCGAGCCGCTCGCCTGCACGATCAGCGCGCTCGGAGAAGATCGCGTCATGTTCGCGGTGGACTTTCCGTTCGAGTCGACGCAGGAGGCCGCCGAATTCATCGACAGCGTGCCGATCGCTCCGACGCTGCGCGAGGCGATCTGCTACGGTAACGCCGAACGACACTTGGGTTTGCACGCGAACTGAGTTTTCAAGCCGGTCCGCAAGAGACCGGGCGACGCACGAAGAGAAACACACAGGAGGGACCAAGATGCGCCTGACGAAATGGATCATCGCTGCGCTTTGCGCCCTGACACTCAGCGGCGCGGCCGCCGCTCAGAGCCCGGTCAAGATTCGCGTCGCATGGGTCGCGCCGGTGTCGAACTGGGCCTCGATCCTGCTCGAGAAGAAGGATCTCGCGAAGCACCTCGGCAAATCCTACACGCTCGAGCCGGTCCGCTTCGCCGGCACGCCGCCGATGATCACGGCGCTGGCGACCGGCGAGCTCGAGGTCGCAAACCTTGCCTATTCGACGCTCGCGCTTGCCATTCAGAATGCCGGGATTGATGACCTGCGCATCATCGGCGACGAGTTTCGCGACGGCGCACCCGGCTACTATTCGCAGGAATATTTCGTCCTGAAGGACGGTCCGGTCAAAAAAGCCGAAGATCTCAAAGGCAAGGTGGTCGCCACCAATGCGGTCGGCAGCGCGGTCGACGTCGCAACACGCGCCATGCTGCGCAAGAGCAAGCTCGAGGACAAGCGCGACTACACCGTGATCGAGGCGCCGTTCCCGACCATGCGCGCGATGCTGGCCGAGAAGAAAGTTGACCTCGTGCCCGGCGTGCTTCCGTTCTCGCTCGATCCGGAGCTGCGCAAGATCGCGACGCCCCTGTTCCGGCAGAGCGAGGCGATCGGCATCACGCAGATGATCGTCTGGACGGCGCGCAAGTCGTTCACCGACAAGAATCGCGCCGCCATGGTCGACTTCATGGAAGACACGTTGCGCATCGTGCGCTGGTATCTCGACCCGGCGAACCAGAAGGACGCCGCCGAGATCGCCGCGCGGGTGACCAAGCAACCGGCTGAGCGCTTCGGCTGGCTGTTCACCAAGAGCGATTACTATCGCGATCCGAACATGATTCCGGATCTCGATGCCTTGCAGCGCAACGTGGACATGACGCGCGATCTCGGCTTCGTGAAATCGAGCCTCGATGTCAAGAAATACACCGACCTCTCGATCGTTGAGGAAGCCGCCAAGCGGCTGAAGTAAGCCGCAACGTGTATTCGGAGTGATCACGATCAGTGTCTCGGCGCGTGGCAGCCCGCGAAGTCCGCATGCCTGCCGGGCGACCCGCTCGCATTCGCCAAATCTATGGAAGAAGCCAATTTCCATATTGGACACGAGCAAGACGAGGGTGATCAATCACGCCCAATAGAAAAGGGAGGGCGTGCCCATGAACGATACCCCAAGCCACGTGCATCTGGTGGGCAGCATCGGCCTCGACAGCGTCGACGATGTCCTGCGCACCGTAGGACGCGCCTTCGGCCGACGGCTCAAACGCATTCCGGATGGTGAGCCGGGGCCGCGGCGTTTGTGGGTCAGCTTCCAGTATCCATTCCTGCGCTCAAGTCCGTTTCTGCGGCCCGATCCGAGCGGGGCAGTGCGCAAGACCTCCGGTTTCCCGCTGCTGTGCCTTGCGGACGGCGTCGACCCCGCCGACGTGCGATTTGGCGAGCTTGGCTATGCGAGAGAAGCGCGCGCCTCGTACCTCGATTTCTGCGCGGCGCGCGACCGTGGCGACTTGCCGGCTGGTATTCGTTTTCAGGTCTGCCTGCCGACGCCGATGGGCGTGATCTATGCGTTCTGCACGCAGCGCGACCTTGCGGCGATCGAGGCCGCGTACGAAGCCGCGATGATCCGCGAGGTCAACGCGATCTGTGCGGCGATCCCGCATCATGATCTCTGCCTGCAGTGGGACTTCTGCCACGAGATGATCATATGGGACGGCCAGCCGCAGGACATGTTTCCGACCGCGAACGCGTCTCCGGCCGAGATCGTGGCGCGGATCGTGCGGATCTGTGCGCCGATCCCATCTGACGTGGAGCTGGGCTTCCACCTTTGCTACGGCGATTTCGGCGCCAGGCATTTCATCGAGCCGCGCGATAGCGGCAAGATGGTCGAGGTCATGAATGCGATCGCTGGCGCTGTGTCCCACGAGATTGCGTATTTCCATCTGCCGGTCCCGGCGTCGCGCTCGGATGAAGCCTATTTTCAGCCGCTGCAGGAGCTCAAGCTCGCGCCGGCAACCGAGATCTATCTCGGCCTCGTCCATGCGTCCGATGGCGCGGAAGGGACCAGGCGGCGCATCGAGGTCGCGCAAAAGTTCGTTCCGCAGTTCGGCATCGCGACCGAGTGCGGGATGGCGCGCGCGCGCACGACAGGCCTGATCAAGGCGTTGCTCGACGTGCACATCGCGGCATCGCGCGAGCCTGCGTGAGGCCGAACCAGGAGGCCTGCCGCAGCGCTTCGTTGAGCTTGGCCGCGCCCGTGTGCAATGCTGCCGCGACGACGGCCCATTTGCGAACCGCGAGGCATGAGCACGAAGCGCAAAACCCAGGAGCAGAGACGGCGCGAAACGCGGGAGGCGGTGCTCAATGCCGCCGCCGAGGTGCTCACCGAGGCAGGCTACGCGAAATTCAGCGCCGCGCGGGTTGCGGCTCATGCGGGCGTTTCCCGCGGCGCCTTGGAGCGTTACTTCCCGACCAAGAATGACCTGCTGATTGCGACCACCGAGCATGTGCTCGATCGCGCCGTGAGCGAGGCGCGGCTGCTCGCGGCGCGCGGGCCGAAGCAGCCGGATCCGATCAATCGCTTCCTGCTCGACTCCGAGCACTTCTTCTTCAGCCCGATGTATCGCGGCATGATCGAGCTCGCGATCGCGGCGCGGAGCGACGACGACCTTGCCGAGCACCTCGACCCGATCGTCCAGCGCGCCCGCGTCGCGCTCAACACGACCTGGCTCGAAGCGCTCGCCGATGCGGGCTTCCCGCGCCGCAATGCCGAGCTGTTCGTCGAGCTGACGCATTATTTCCTGCGCGGCCTCTTTCTGGTGAGCACCTGGCTTCCCTACAAGCCGAACCGGCGCGCGCTGCTGCAGGCCTGGTCCGAACTGGCGCCGGTCATTCTGCGCGTCGGCGAGCCGTCGGCCGCCAATACCCCCCGGGTTCCGGGGACGAGCAAAGGGCGGCGCAAGAAAAAAGCATAGATGCTTTTTTGTTTGACTCTCGCCCCGGCTCGGCTAGGCTTTCGCAAAACACGACAAGTGCCGCGCGAGATAGCGCCGCACGTCAGGGAGACGCCGATGATCAATGACTGCACGCGCGGAATGTAGGGTGGGCTGAGCGCGAAGCGCCAAGCCCACGCGGAGTTTTTTTACCAACGCCTGAGAGCGGCGGTGGGCACGGCGCGCTGCGCGCGCCTTTGCCCACCCTACGCGGTGAGGTGAGCATGACTCTTCAACAGAATGTCGGCCACATCCAGACGACGCATATCGGGAGCCTCCCGCGTCCGCACCGCCTGCTCGATCTTCTGAAGGCCAAGTTCGCCGGGCAGCCTTTTGATGAGACGCAGTTCGAACGGGAGCTCGCGCAGTCCGTCGCGGACGTCGTGCGCAAGCAGGTCGCGTGCGGCATCGACGTCGTCACCGACGGCGAGTTTTCCAAGCCCGGCTTCTTCACCTACGTGCAGGAGCGCCTCGAAGGTTACGAGGCGCGGCCCGGACAGAAGGTGCTGCTGTTCGAAAAGGAGGTGGCGGCGTTTCCGGAATACTACGCCGAGTATTTCAAGCAGGCGATGATGGGCGGCGCGATCGTGTCGCTGGCGCCGGTCGTCTGCGTGAAGCCGGTCAAATACCGCGGCGAAAAATTCGTTGCGCGCGACATCGCGAACCTCGTTGCGGCCGTGAAGGCGGCAGGCGTCGCGCTCGACCATGCCTTCCTGCCCGCGACAGCGCCGTCGGGCGTCGGCATCAACGAATACTACGGCAGTGACGAAGAGTATTTCCACGCGCTCGCGAACGAGCTGCGCAAGGAATACCGGGCGATCGCGGATGCCGGGCTGTTGGTCCAGATCGACGATCCGTTCCTCTCCGACATCTTCGTCGATGCCAAGCTCGACGAGGCGCAGATGCGCCGACGCGCCGAGCTCTATGTCGAGGCAACCAACGTTGCGCTGGAAGGTATTCCACCCGAGCGGGTTCGTTTTCACACCTGCTACGGGATCAATGAAGGACCGCGCATCTTCGAGGCGGCGCTCGCGGACGTGATCGGCTTCGTGCTCAAGATCAATGCGGGCTCGTACAGCTTCGAGGCCGCGAACCCGCGCCACGAGCACGAGTATCACTTGTTCGAGCAGATCAAAGTTCCGGACGGCAAGGTCATCTGTCCGGGCGTGGTCACCCACGCGAGCAACATCGTCGAGCATCCCGAGCTGATCTGCGAGCGCTTGATGCGCTTCGCCAATCTGGTGGGGCGGGAGAATGTCATTGCGGCCGCCGACTGCGGCTTCTCCTCGCAGGCGCTCTACCGCACCGAAGTGCACGACACCGTCGTCTGGGAAAAGTTCAAGGCGATGCGTCAGGGCGCCGACCTCGCCAGCAAGCGATTGTGGGGACGGTAATCCGAGCATGTTTGAGACGCGCCGAGCGGGGAGGATCATCATGCGAATGACCGGGCTGTTGGTCGCTGCCATGACGGCACTGCTCGCTCATGCGGCAAGCGCGCAGGAGGCGATCAAGATCGGATTCATCGCGCCGACGACCGGGCAGTTTTCGCAGATCGGCAATCACCTGATCGCCGGAGCGAAATACTACATGCAGGAGCAAGGATCGGTTGTTGCCGGCAAAAAGATCGAGCTGCTGATCCGCGACGATGGCGGCCAGCCCGACACCGCCAAGCGCATTGCGCAGGAATTCATCGTCAACGACAAGGTCGCGGTGCTCGCCGGCCTGACGTTCACGCCAGTCGCGCTCGCGGTCGCGCCGCTTTCCGCGCAAGCCAAGGTCCCTGAAATTGTCATGGGCGCCGCGACGTCGATCATCACCGAGCGATCGCCTTACATCGCGCGCACGTTCTTCACGCTCCCGCAAGTGACGGTGCCGATGGCGCGCTGGGCGGCGAAGAACAATCTCAAACGCGTCGTCACATTGGTGTCGGATTACGCGCCCGGCCATGACGCCGAGAAAGCGTTCGGCGAGGAGTACAGGAAAGGCGGCGGCGATGTCATCGCCAACCTCAGAGTGCCGATCCAAAATCCGGATTTTGCGCCCTATCTGCAGCGGGCGCGCGAAGCGAACCCCGATGCGATCTTCGTCTTCATTCCGGGCAACCAGGCCGGCACGTTTGCGCGGCAGTACGCCGAGCGGGGAATGAGCGCCTCCGGCATCAAGCTGATCGGAACCGGCGATATCACCGACGACGACCTGCTCAATCCGATGGGCGATCCGGCCATCGGCATCGTCACGGCGCATCAATATTCGGCGGCGCACGACTCGGCGGTGAACAAGGCGTTCGTCGCCGGATTCAGGAAGGCGACGGGCATGCGGCCGAACTACGTCTCGGTCGCCGCCTATGACGGGATGCGCCTCATCTACGAAGCCTTGAAGAAGACCGGCGGCGACACCGATGGCGATAAGCTGATCGCCGCCATGAAGGGCATGAGCTTCGAAAGCCCGCGCGGCCCGATCTCGATCGATCCGCAGACACGCGACATCGTGCAGAACGTCTACATCCGCCGCGTCGAGCGCAAGGATGGCGAGCTCTACAATATCGAGTTCGACACCTTCCCGGCCGTCAAGGATCCCGCCAAGGCCGGCGCCAAATAGCTTGCGGCGCCTGCTCGCCCTCATGCTAAGGCTGCGGGCGCCCCCGAGCCACCCGGCCCGGCGGCGGCCGCGCGCCGGATCGTGCGTGTGAGCGGCCATCAAGGTTCTTCGATCCGCTTCGAGTGACGAGCGCACATGAAACGTCTCGATAGTGACGTGGTCATCATCGGCGGTGGTCCGTTTGGGCTCATGCTCGCGATCGAGCTTGGCCGCAGAGGCGTGTCTGCGATCCTGTTCGACGAAAAGCCCTCGACCGCGGTCAACCCGCAGGCGAACGCCACGCAGGCGCGGACCATGGAGCACTACCGCCGCCTCGGATTTGCCAGCGAGGTCCGGGCGCTCGGTCTTCCATCGGATTTTCCGACTGACATTGCCTATTTCACGCGCTTCGCCGGCCACGAGCTGGCACGCTTCAAGCTGCCGTCCGCGCGGGAGGCGACGCAGCTCGTGACGACGCTCTCCGGCTCGTGGAGCGCTGCCGAGCTGCCGCACCGCGTGTCGCAGAAATTTGTCGAGCAGGTGCTGTGTCGCCATGCGCACGCCACGAAGGGGATTTCCGTCAATTATGGCTGGCGCGTCACGGACTTCGTCGACAAGGGCGACCATGTCGAAGCCCGCGCGGTTGAGCTCGAGAGCGGGCGCGAGCGCATGGTCACGGCGCAATATCTTGCGGGCGGCGACGGCGCGCGCAGCTTCACACGCCGTACGCTCGGCATTCAGCTGGCAGGCGAAGCCGGGGCGGTGCGCGACTTCTTCGGCGGCCGGATGTACGCGGCGTATCTGCGCGCGCCCGGCTTCTACCAGCGCGTGCCGCATGCTCCTGCCTGGATGAACGTGACGTTCAATCGCGAACGCCGCGCGTTCATGTGCCCGGTGGACGGGAAGGGCGAGTTCGCCTTCCACACGCAGCTGCGCGAAGGCGAGGATGAGAGCAAAATGTCCCGGGCCGACGCGCTCGGCCTGTTCCATCAGGCGGCCGGCGCGCCGATCGACGCGGAGGTTCTTTCGACCGGGACGTGGACGGCCGGCTATACGCTGGTCGCCGAGAAATTCCGCGTGGGACGCGTGCTCATCGGCGGCGACGCTGCGCATCTTTTCACGCCGACCGGCGGGCTTGGCTACAACACCGCCGTGGACGATGCCGTGAACCTCGGCTGGAAGCTCGCCGCGATGATCAAGGGCACGGGAGGGCCCGGCCTGCTTGTGAGCTACGAGGCCGAGCGCAAACCGGTCGCGCTGCGCAACACCGGCTATGCACGCAAGTTTGCCGACTCGCTCGGGCTTTACGTTCCACAACAGGAGATCGAGGCGGAGGGACCCGCGGGCGAGGCGGCGCGCGCCGCGGCAGGCGCGTATCTGGCCGCCCATGGTCGCACCGAGTTCAACATCCCGGGCATCACGTTCGGCGCGCGCTATGATGGATCGCCGATCATCGTGGCGGACGGCTCGATACCGCCTGCGGACTCGGTCAACACGTATGTGCCGACTGCTTCGCCGGGCGGACGCGCGCCGCATCTGTGGCTCGATCCGGAGACATCGCTCTATGACCGTTTTGGCTTTGAATGGACAGTTCTGCGTATTGGCGCGGCAGCTCCCCCAGTCGATCAACTCGCCGCGGCGGCGGCGCGCATGAGACTCGCGTTGACGGTGCTCGACCTGCCGCGGTCCGATGCGCTGGATCTGTATGAAGCACCGCTTGCGCTTGTGCGTCCCGATCAGGTCGTGGCGTGGCGGGGCTCGCGTGAGAGCGATGCGATCGCGGCGCTGACGACGGTGAGCGGGGAAGGGCGCTCGCGGGCCCAGGTGACAGCACACGCCACAGCACGCGCCACCTTCAGCTCCGACGACGGGTGAGCGGCGCGCGCACGGCGGCGCTCTTGCGCGCCGGCGACACGGCGTTGTCGTTTGAAAGCCGATCCATCACGGCGGCGCTCGCCTTGTCGGCCGGCGGCAGCAGGACGATGAGATGGTCGTCACGGCCGGGCACTGACAGTCGCGTCGATGACACGGTCACCTCACCAAATTGCGGAAGCAGGATCCGGATGTGCACAGGCGTGAGCGGCGCGGTGCGCTGCGCAGCCCAGAGCGTCCTGAACTTTTCGCTGTCGACCATGAGCGATCGCAGAACCTGCTCAAAGCGCGGCTCTCCGACGCGGCGCGCATAGGCAGCGCGGAAGACTCCAACCGTTGTCTCTGCCATGGCGTCCCAATCGGGGTACAGCGCGCGACGCTTCGGGTCCATGAAGAAGCGCCATACATGATTGCGCCCGAGTGGATCGGCGTGCTCGGCAAATCGATAGATGCCCTCGGCGATCCGGTTGAATGCCTCGACATCCCAGCAGGGGTCGACGATGAATGCCGGTCCTCGGAAGGCATCCAACAAGGGTTGGAAGCCCTGCTGCCATCCGGTCGGGCGCTCCGCAATGGGAGGCTCGGGCTGGGTCACAAGCGCGAGCGAGAAGAGATAGGCCGTGTCCGTCGCGGTGAGGTGCAACGCAACCGCGATGCGCCCGAGCGTGTCAGCGGACACCTTGATGTCGCGGCCTTGCTCCAACCAAGTGTACCAGGTGGCGCTCACGCCGGCGACCGTCGCGAGCTCCTCGCGCCGCAGGCCCGCAGTTCGCCGCCGTCCGCCCGTCGGAAGGCCGAGCGACGCTGGCGAAATGGAGCTGCGGTGCGCCATGAGGAAGTCGCGCAGCTCGCGACGGCGCGTATCGTCTGCCGAAGTCATTTTCCGAAAACGGGTGGTGACACCACCAGCATAACGGAAAATAGGCCACCTGACACTGGAACAACGGGGCTTCTTGTTGTGGGCCCGCGACCTCCTCACTCTAGCGAAGTGAAGACGCGGTCGTCGCGAGGCATTTTGGTTTTGGCGTTCGTGTTTCGACCGCGATGAATTCAGGGGCGGCGGGCGTTGCAGGCCGAGAGGCTGAAAATGCTGATGCAATGGACGCAAAGAGAAACTGGACGCGGACTCATGAGGGCCTGTCTGACGGCCTCAGCGATGGCGTCGCAGATGCCTGGCAGTCGAATGAGAAAAACACTGACCCTGCTCGGGCTCATCGTCCTGATCATCCACTGCCGCCCCTGGAGTTACGCGTTGTTCGAACAGGCGCCCAAGGGGACGCCCAAGAGGACGCTCAGGCGTGAGCGCGATGGGGAGGGCACGAGTCGTGAGCGCGACCCTTGTGGATCTCCGATCGTGGGGAACCCGCCGTCGCAGACATCATCGCCGCCTGGCCGAAAAAAAATCTCTCGATGTCAAACAGAGCGGACTCAAAACGTCATGTCTGCAGAAACCGCCGAAAGGAGTTGACGATGACAGCAAGACCAAACCCCGCCGCAGCCCTGCCGGACAAAATCCTGATCGTTGGCGGCGGCTTTGCCGGCTTCTGGGCGGCGGTCGCGGCCCGGCGCGTTGCCGGCTCCCGGGCAGAAGTGACCCTGGTGGCGCCTCAGCCGCTGCTCGAAATTCGGCCAAGGCTCTACGAGGCGCGGCCCGAGACGCTCGCTGTCGACATGCAGCCGCTGCTGCGCAAGGTCGACGTCAGCTTCGTGCGCGGCGCGGCGATCCGCCTCGACACCGCCGCCAAGATCGTGACGCTCGCTGGCGGTGACCGCCTCGCCTATGACCGCCTGGTCGTCGCGACCGGAAGCCGCATGCGTCGGCCCCCGGTGCCAGGCGCCGAGACGGCGTTTTCGGTCGACACCCAGGCGGAGGCGATCGCCTTCGACCGGCGCCTGAGCGAGATCGCGCGTGAGGTCACGGAGCCGACCATCGTGGTCGTCGGCGCTGGCTTCGCCGGCATCGAGCTGGCACTCGAGCTGCGCGACCGGTTCGTGGCGCACGGCGCCGTTGATGTGGCCGAGCGGCTGCGTGTCGTGCTGATCGACCGTGCCGAAACCATCGGGCCGGAGCTTGGGCCTGGGCCGCGGCCGGTGATCGAGGCGGCGCTGACCGCCGCCGGTGTCGAGCTGCGCCTCGGCGCCGCAGTGCAAGCCTTGGCGGCGGACCGGGTCAGCTTCGCTGACGGCAGCGTTCTCGCGGCCGACGCCGTCGTGTTGGCCACCGGCATGGTCGCCGCGCCGTTCGCCGCGGAGGTCCCCGGCGCGCGCGATCAGCTCGGCCGGGTCATCGTCGATACGGCCCTGAGAGCGCCCGCCGCGCCCGAGGTTTTCGTTGCCGGCGACGCCGCGGCGGCCGATACCGGCGACGGGCACCGCACGCTGCAGTCCTGCCAGCACGCGGGGCAGCTCGGCCGCGTCGCCGGCGAGAACGCGGCGCGCGACCTGCTGGGCCTGTCGCCACTGCCCTACACGCAACTGCGTTACGTCACGTGTCTGGATCTCGGCCGCTCCGGCGCGGTCATCACGCAAGGCTGGGAGCGGCGGGTCGAGAAGACCGGTAGCGAAGGCAAGGCGGTGAAGCGGCTGATCAACACGCAAGTCATCTATCCGCCGGTCGATGGCACGGCTGAAGCGCTGCTCGCGAGCTCTAGCACCAACCTTGCGGCAAGAGTCGGCGGGGTGGATGGCCCGAAAGCCGATCTTGATGCGGCCCCAGGGAAGGCGGCCTGATCGGGGCCGGCTTCGAGACAAGCCAGGACAGATCGAGCGCGACGCGGTGTTTGCGACATTCGCGCCGTCAATGCAGGCGGCAAATTCCGCTGCACGTTGTACGCGAGGGTCCTGTCGCGCGACAGGACCCTCGATTGCGGTCGAATGATCGGTGAATGGAGGCGAGCGGAGGTCTTGGGCCATCTTGGGCCAACGGTTGCGCTTATGCCGCTTCGGCGGTTTGGGCGTGTTGGTTCACTTCGGCTTCGGCAAGTTGGCTCAATGTCCTGTCGGTATTTTTCTCTTCCGCAAGCGTCTCCCCGAGAAGCTTGACCACTTCGGCCAGGCCGAGCTCGTCGGCCCATGTCCGAAGGCTTCCATAGCGGGAGATCTCATAATGCTCGACGGCCTGCGCCGCCGCGAGCAAGCCCGCATCAAGCGCCGGCATGCGCTTATATTCGTCCATGATCTCCTTGCCCTCGTCGAGGATACCAATAATCGCATCGCACGTCTTGCCGCGCGGCTCCTCGCCAAGAACTTTGAAGACCTGTTCGAGCCGATCTACATGTATCTCGGTCTCGCCTTCATGCTTCTCGAACGCTGCGCGCAGCTTGTCCGAAGTGGCTGCCTTCGCCATCTTCGGCAGTGCGGTCAGGATTTTCTTTTCCGCGAAGTAGATGTCTTTCAGCGTGTCATGAAAGAGGTCTCGTAGCGTTTTCTCTTTGGCCATGCTCAAGCTCCAGCGCAGGTTGCCTGCGCACAAAATGAGAGTCGGCCGTATATAGTTCCTGAAACAGATGTCCGCGCAGCAAAAACGCACGCACCCCGGTGGATCGCAGTCCCTTGTGTCAAATCACGCACGTAATTTTAGCGGAACTGTTGCTCTCGATCCCGCTTTATTGGTCAAGACATTTACATCGGAGATGCTGTCATGGATTGGAATCGCGTCGAGGGAAACTGGAAGCAGGTCAAGGGTAAGGTCAAAGAGCAATGGGGCAAGCTCACCGATGACGACCTGGATGTGATCGCTGGCAAACGCGATCAGCTCGAGGGCAAGCTCCAGGAGCGTTATGGCTACGCCAAGGATAAAACCCGGGCGGAGGTGGACGACTGGTACGCCGCCCAGACATGGTAGTCAGCCTAACTCTCAAGGCGAGTTGGGAAACCACCGATAAGGGCGCTTTTTTTTCGGGAGATTAAAGGAGACAACGATGGGTAGAGGCATCCTGCTTTGGCTGCTGGGTGTACCAATCCCGATCATCATCCTTCTTGCGCTGTTCTGGCATTGAGGGGCCGATGCGCTCCGCAGGCCAAAGGGAGGGCTCTGGCGCGTGCCCGAGCCTCTTCCTTAAGAGAGATTGCCCAAGCACGAGAAGGATCAAACGCCTGCGAAGTCGCAGGGCGAGAAGGAGAAGCCTGAGAAGCCTGGAAGGGGTAGCAAACCCCAAAACGAAAGCGGATCGGCCATAAAGCGCCGCCGAGGCGCCTTGCAGCCGCAGTGCTGGCATCATGTCAAATGTTATAAGCCCGGCAATTACGCTCCACTAAAGCCGCCCAGGGAGTTCGTGTGAACCGGCGCTCAATCTCGCGGAAACAGTGCCATGCCGATGTTCTACTTCCACGTCCGCACGGTTGACGGCCTCGTCGAAGAGGACACGATCGGAGTTCCCTTTGACAATGCGGAGCAGGCGATCCAAGAGGCCCGCGACTTCGCGCGGTGCCTTATGCGCGAAGCGGCGGAGCACGACGAGACCGTTGAACACGTTATCGATGTCATGGACGAACACGGCGTCAGCCTGATACGGCTTGCGTACCGTGCATCGCTCCAGGTCCAGCGACATCATTGACTCTCCGACAGTGCACGCGTTCGAGCGCGTCCGGTTTTGGGCAGCGCTTGCCGGCACGCGTGCAGCTTGGCAAGCTCTTCAACGCGGTCTGATGAATGGCGTCCGGCTACGACGCAGGAGCATGAGCAGAGTATTTTGCCAAAATCGCCAAGTCTGATGTCGCCAAGTCTGATGTCGCCAAGTCCGATGTCGCCAAGTCCGATGATCGACTGACCAGGCGAGACAACCTGTTCGCGGTCGCTGCGAAATACCGAAACTTCGTGGCCTCATGTACCATCCGGGATAGATCCCATGGCTTTGATCAAGCTGCTGGTGGCCCCCGTCCGACGTGTCCTGAGTTTTCCGCTGGTTCAGCTCGCCCTCGCGATCCTGGTCATTCTCTGGCTGCAAGCGGCTGACAGCACGTCGGCGTTGGGGAGGATATTTGGCGCGCTGGATTTGCTGGTAGATCGTACCGTGCAGGTTTGCGCGGCGATTTTCGAGGTGAAGTCCTTTACCAAGTCGTGGCTGACAAGCGGATTTATGATCGCCTATGTCTACCTCGCCTGGTTGCTGATCGTGTTTCTTGCGAAGGCCTCGAGCGGCGCCATGGTCGAGTTCATGGCGCGTCGCAATGCGCTCGGATTGACCAATGCCATTGCGCGGGAGCGGGGAATTGCTGCCTACCGCGCATGGCTGCCGCTGGAGCGAATCAGGCCTGCACATATTTCGCAGGAGCAATGGGAAGAAACGTACGCCTGGCCCCCGGCGACAAGCCTCCGTATCCGCCGCTAGCGCATCGGGTCGTGCGCGCCGTGGTCACATACCTCGTGATGGTGCTGATCATCGCCGGCCTGCTGCAGGCGTTCACGCCCTTCCCCGTGCTGACCTGGTTGCGCAAGATGGTAGGGGTGCCGGCCCTGTGATTTTTGAGCCGCGATCGTGCTCCAGCGCGAGTCGCGCTCATCCATCTGTTCACGGGGCTTTCCTGACGGCGCGGAGGCAAGCGCCTGTCACAGGATGTTGCGGTGCAACAAATTGCGTCCTTGTGCGTTGCATCTCGACAGACAGGAGCCACGCGTGCGCAAACTGGGACAAACCATATCGACGCTTGCCCGCTACCGACGCCATTGGTCGAGGCTGCTTCAAAGCACAAGGGCCACTCCGGTCGAGGCGGCAAGGTCCGATCATCTGACCGAGACGTCCGAGTTCGGATCCAATCCCGGCGCGTTGCGCATGTTCACCTATGCGCCCAGGATCCTTCCGGCATCGCCGGCACTGGTCGTCGTCCTCCACGGCTGCACACAGTCTGCGGCGAGTTATGATGTAGGGGCCGGCTGGTCCACGCTCGCGGAGCGGCACGGCTTCGTCGTGCTGCTGCCGGAGCAGCGTCCGGCGAACAACCCAAAGAACTGTTTCAACTGGTTCTTGCCGGGCGACATCGTACGCGATCGTGGTGAAGCGCTCTCTATCCGTCAGATGATTGAGAACGCGATCGGCGCGCATGACATCGACCGCGACCGCGTCTTCATCACGGGACTCTCGGCCGGCGGCGCGATGACTGCGGTGATGCTCGCCACTTACCCGGAGGTCTTCGCAGCCGGCGCGATCATAGCGGGCTTGCCATACGGGACCGCGGGAAATGTCCAGCAAGCGTTTGAGAGCATGTTTCAGGGCCGCTCCCTCAGCGCCAGGGAATGGGGTGATCTGGCGCGGGGCGCCTCACCGCATCGCGGGCCGTGGCCGCGCGTCTCGATATGGCACGGCGACGCCGACGCAACCGTGGTGCCGATGAATTCCGAGGCCCTTGTCCGGCAATGGACGAACATACACGGCATCGAGACGGCACCGAAGCAAGATCTGGTCGATGGCTATCCGCGCAGAAGCTGGCGCCGCAATGGAGTCGACGTCGTCGAATCCCTCACCATCAGAGGCATGGCGCACGGAGCTCCGCTTGCGACCAGCGCCGGTGGTTGCGGCAGGGCTGGAGCCTTCCTGCTCGATGTGGGAATTTCCTCGTCCTCTCATATTGCCAAATTCTTCGGCTTGGCACCTATGACGCACATGTATGCCGCGCAAGCGACAGATGAGGTGCCGATCGAGGCGCCGTGCGCAGTTGCCGAGGATGTTGAGTTCATTCCCGACGAACGTCTCGAAGTCCTCAATCCGACTTCCCGTAAGGCGCAACGCGAGGAGCATCTGGACGGCCGCATCGACGTGATGGCCGTGATAACCAAGGCGCTGACGTCCGCAGGCTTGATGAAGCCGCCGCGGTGACGGTAGCTCGGCCGCCCAATTCCGGAGTTTCCGCTCGTAACTAGCCTCAGAAGTGCCCCTCGCATCAGACTGAATAGGGAAATCGCAGACACACGAGCGTGCCTTTCGAGGCACCGTCTCGTATAAGCGTTCCGCCGAGCTGGCCCGCGAGCATTTCGACAAGTCGCAGACCAAATGAGCCAGGCCGCGCGGCTCCCATGCCGCGTCCATTGTCCTGCACCGTAAGCGCTGCCTCCCCGTGAACCTCGTCACCCCGCAGAGTGATCGTGATGGTTCCTCCTTCGTCGTCAAAGGCGTATTTGAGCGAATTGGTGACGAGTTCGTTTACGACCAAGCCGACCGGAACGGCGCGGTCGAGCGGGATCTTTATCGGCTCGACATCGAGCTTGATCGAAATGTGCGGGCGCCGCGGATCGATGTTGGTGCACAGCGCCCTCAGATAATCTTCCATCTGAACGCTGCTTGCACTGTCCTTAAAGGAGAGTTGATCGTGTGCCAACCCGATCGCCAGCACACGATCCAGCACCGCACCGATGCGTTCGCGCGCTTCGTGACTTTCTGATTGTCGCCGTTGTAGTGCGAGGAAGCTCACGATCACCTGCAGATTGTTCTTCATCCTGTGCTGCAGCTCGCGCAGCAAGACTTCGCTTTGCGCCTTGCTTGCCGACGTGTCGGCGGTGGCCTTGAGGGTATCGGCCTCGGCAAAGCGCTGCGCCAATGAAAGCCCGATGATGTTCGCGAAGATCGACAGAGAATAGATCTCGAAATCGTCGAATGAGGTTTTCTCTTCGGTATCGACCTCGAGCACGCCCCAATGACTGCCGTTCACGAAGATCGGCACATTGCATACCGAAATGATGCCGTGCTCACGCAGCAGATCAGCATAACGAAATTCCGGATCGTTGCTGATATCCGTCACGACGACGGGCTGACCCGTCTGCAGTGACCGGCCAGGCGCAGAATGTCGGTCGGCACCGAAGCTCACATGCCCAACGACGCCCGGTCGCCAACCAACGCCGGCCTCTATCAAGAGATCTCCACGCTCCGGCCGGTAACGCAGCGCCTTCACATGCCTGATGTCGGTGACGCGCGCTATCTGGGCGACTGCATTTTGCAAGACACGCGGCGCGCTGTCCGCTTCGCAGACAATCCGAGTGAACGTGGCCAGGGCCTGCTGATAGCCGACGAATTTGTTGGAATCGAGCAAACGAGCCTCGCAACGATGGTACAGTGAACGATGGCCAGGCTGATGCGCGCGTATTCCGAACGCGCGAGCTCTAGCCAAGTTCCGCTCCGAGTGCCGGTCGCTTCTGTCCGCCCGGATGGCAGAGCAGGCCCGTGCGCTCATTGCGCCGCGGGGCCTCAAACATTCTCGTCCACGAGGCCCCCGCGAGCTGTCAGCTGCGGAACTCCCCATCCGGGCAGTGGGGACCCTGGTGGCGCCTCAGCCGCTGCTCGAAATCCGGCCAAGGCTCTATGAGGCGCGGCCCGAGACGCTCGCTGTCGACATGCAGCCGCTCTTGCGCAAGGTCGACATCGGCTTCGTGCGCGGCGAAGCGATCCGCCTCGACACCGCCGCCAGGCGAGCGGAGAGCGCTCAACTCGCTGGCCTGGCGGGCAGGTAGTGATTTCGAACTCGCGGTTCGCTTCTCGGCCCGCCGCGCTCGACCGCGATGAGATCCGCGCCAAGTTCGAGGACGATCTTGGCGCCATCCGCGAGAAGCAGTTCACCTCGGGTCCGGAAGATCTCGCGCTGATCGATGCCTATTTCGACGGCGACCTTGCGGCACGTATGCTGCAGCGAGGCCGCCAGTCGCGTGCGCGGCCGCGCGTCGCGGATTGCGTCAACGATTGCGTAAGCACGTACGCAACGATTGTGCCGCTGCCGCCGCGTCACGATCTTCACGGCACCGCAAGGATGCGCAAAGGTCTCCGCCGTACGCCTCTTGCCGTCGTCATCCGCGACGGCTCGCATTTCGCGCCGGGGCAGCGCACGCGAGGTTTGGCGATGAACATCCCTGCACTGACGGCGGCGCAGTTGCGCCGACAAAATCTCCCGGTCCTCTCGGCCGCGATCGCTTTCTTCGCGCTTCTCGGCGCGATGGTCTATTTCTCCAGCAGGCAAGACGAAGACATGCTGACCAGCGGGAAGCCGCGCGGCGAAGCCAGCGCGCGCGCGTCGCAGCCGGAGGCAACGCCGCCGGTTGCGGTGGCCGCCGCCATGGCGGCTCCCGCGACGGCGCCGGCGGCAGCGACCGCTCCCATTGCGGCGCCACCCGAGGCTGCCGCGGCGCAGCCCGCGATGAACCAGGAGCCGGTCGCGCTGGCGCGCACCGACATGATGACCGTGCGCGTCTCGGGCGCGAGCCTGCGCGCTGAGCCAAAGCGCCGCGCGCGCGTGGTCGCCGACGCACCGAGGGGCAGCCAGGTCAAGGTGGTCCGCCGCTCTGGGGACTGGGTCGAGGTCGAGGCCGACGGCCGCCACGGCTGGGTCAGCAAAAAGGTGCTGACGCGGGAAGCCTCGGCGCAGCGCTAGTGCGTGATCCCGAAGAGTGGAAACCGGTTTTCGGGTAAGATCACGCACAATCGAAAGACAAAGCGACGACCCTGATTCGACTTCGTCGAATCAGGGTCTAGCGCTATCCCGCCGGAGCTGGACGGGCGCGAGCGGCGCGGGCGGGCGGCACGTGGTCGCGGTCGCGGATGCGTCCGAGACCATGTGGTCGCTCAAGTTCGGCAAGGCGCTCACCGGCAAGGGCGCGCCGTTCGACCGCGTGCTCGGCCACCTGCTGGAGATCGTGCCGCTGTCCGATCCGGCGGCCGCGAAGGTCGGCGACACGCTGCGCCTGCGCGTGCTGTTCACGGGGCAGCCGCTCGCCGACGGCGAGGTCGCGCGCGGCGATCGTTTCTCGAGAATTTGGCTCTGAAATCTCGGCAGAATTGCTGCTTGTGAGCCGACCGAACCGCGAACAGAGAACCGCCTCCCGGACGAGATGCACAAATCAGGCATTACACCCGTCCCTCTGCATGCTCCTGGTTCGGTTCTCTGGACCCGCCTCTCGCGCTGACTCAGGAAGCGCGCATTGCAAGCCGGGGTGCATGTCCGCTTGCCTCGGAAGGGGACATCCAGCAGCGCGCAGTCAGAGCCTGCTCAGGGCCAATTCCGGACCACGGCTGCTGGCTGGCGGCGATCGTCTGGCTTAGGCTGGCCGCGGGGGGAGCGCCGCGCCGGTGCGAACATGCACTGGGCCACCGCAGGTGACCATAGAGGAGGAGCGACATGGCGCATGCGACCGCGGCGGCAGGCGCGACGCACAGCAAGCCGTTTTATCACAGCCTCTATGTGCAAGTGCTGACGGCTATCGCCATCGGCATCGCGCTCGGACACTTCTACCCGAACATCGGCGAGCAGATGAAGCCGTTGGGCGACGCCTTCATCAAGATGATCAAGATGATCATCGCGCCGATCATCTTCTGTACGGTCGTGCATGGCATCGCCAGCATGCAGGACATGAAGAAGGTCGGGCGTGTCGGCCTCAAGGCACTGATCTACTTTGAGGTGCTGACCACCCTGGCGTTGATCGTCGGCCTCATCGTGGTGAACACCATGCAGCCCGGCGCGGGCATGAACGTCGATGTCAAGAGTCTCGACACCAGGGCGATCCAGGGTTTCGTGGCGAAGTCGAAGGAGCAGGGCACGCTCCAGTTTCTGATGGACATCATACCGAACACGGTTGTTGGAGCATTTGCGTCGGGTGAAATTCTGCAAGTGCTGTTTTTTGCGATTCTGTTCGCATTCGGCCTTCAGGCGCTCGGCGAGCGCGGCAAGTCGCTGCTCAACGTGATCGATCAGGCTTCGTACGCCTTGTTTGGCGTGGTCGGAATTATCATGAAGGTCGCGCCGCTCGGCGCATTCGGCGCGATGGCGTTCACGATCGGCAAGTATGGGATCGCGACACTGTTGTCGCTCGCCCAACTGATGCTGGCCTTCTATCTGACCTGCGTCATCTTCGTCGTCTTTGTGCTTGGCTTCTTCGCCTGGCTCGCGGGATTCAACATCTTCAAGTTTATCCGCTACATCAAGGAAGAGCTGCTGATCGTGCTCGGCACGTCGTCCTCCGAGTCGGTGCTGCCGCGCATGATCGCCAAGATGGAGAATCTGGGCTGCGAGAAATCCGTCGTCGGGCTCGTGATTCCGACGGGATACTCGTTCAATCTCGACGGCACGTGCATCTACCTCACGATGGCGGCGCTTTTCCTCGCGCAGGCGACCGGCACGGACCTGAGCCTCGCTCAGCAGCTCGGCATTGTCGGCATCCTGCTCTTGACCTCGAAGGGCGCGGCCGGGGTGACCGGCTCGGGCTTCATCGTGCTTGCCGCAACGCTGGCGAGCGTCGGCACGATCCCGGTCGCCGCGATCGCGCTCATTCTGGGTGTCGACCGCTTCATGTCCGAAGCGCGTGCGCTCACAAATCTGATCGGCAACGGCGTCGCGACCGTGGTGGTGTCGAAGTGGGAAGGCGCGCTCGACTCCGACAGGATGCACGCGCATCTCAACAACGAAACCGAGGCAGAGGCCAGTGTTCCCGAAAAGGTGCTTGTCGAGGACGATATCGCCCAAGCCGGTCCGCCCAAGCCGATGACCACGTGACCGGGAGACGGACATGACGAACGCATGGCTCCGGATCGCCGTGATTGCAATCGCGGTTCTTGTTCTGCCAAGTGCGGGCCGATCCGCAGAGGACAGTTGGCCGGACACGCTCACCATCGGCACCGCGTCGCGCGGTGGAACCTATCAGATCTACGGCGAGGGTCTCGCGCGCTTGCTGAGCCGGAAGCTCGGCTTGCCCGTGTCCGTCCGCGAGACAGAAGGGCCGGCGGAAAATCTCAAGCTGCTGGAAGCAGGCGAGATTCAACTCGCGTTTGTCACGCTTGGGATCGCGCAGCAGGGATGGAACGGCACCGGAGACTGGACTGGTGGGCGGCAATTCCGCACCGCGCGGGCGCTGTTTCCGATGTACGACACGCCGTTCCAGTTCGTCGTCATGTCTGACTCGGGCATTCAATCAGTCGCCGATCTCTCCGGGAAGCAGGTGGGCATCGGTCCTCTGGGCGGAACGGGCGGCGTCTACACCCCGCTGATGTTCAAGGCACTCAAGGTTGCGGCGAACTTCGTCACGGGGAGCTGGACGGATCTCGCCGCTCAACTCAGCATGCGCAAGCTCGACGCGCTCGTCGTTGTCGCGGGGGTTCCGGTCCCCGAGGTGACCGAGTTTGAAAAGACAGGTAACACGCGCAATCTCACTTTGGGGCCGAGCGAGGTGGTCACCGTGCGCCTGGCACTGCCGGAGATCGCGCCGTCGATCATTGCCGCCGGCACCTATCCATCGCTCCGGCGCAATTATCGGACTGTAGGTGTGTACAATTTTGCCGTCGCGCGGGCCGATCTGCCGGTGGGACTTTGCTACGCAATTCTGGACGCGGTCTTCGATCATCCCGACGAAATGATGCAAATTCATCCCGCAGCGGCAGAAACCGTTCCGTCTAACTTCGGTCGCAACACGATCCTGCCGTTTCATGATGGAGCCGCGCGCTGGTACAGCAACAAGGCCACGATTGGGATTATCGGGGGAGACTGAACTGACGAGAACACGATCGTCGGACGTCAGCTTTGGGGTCACAAGCTGACGTGCAGGCCTCGCCGCGGATGATCTGCTTTTCATCGAAGAGCGGACAAGCGAACTAGCTCCGTGAGTCTCAACTCAGCGCGCGCAAGTTTTTGAGCATCAGAGAAGCGAACCACGCTCGCGGCATTCGGAGAATTTCCGCTGTTGGCGGGCTAAAAGGACTGTCTTCTCTTCTGCCGCCGTTGACAACCTCACACAAGGCGACCTTGTGCTTCAACTCTCGCCACCAAAAAAACAATATACACGAGCTTGTGCTGCCGGTCGGGCGCAGCAGGTTCATATGAGCTTCAACCCTTCAGGCTAGCGCATGCGCCGACATGGTCTGGCCTTTCTGCTTGCGTCAACTCTCGGTGTTGCGGCCATGGTCAATGCGCGCGGGCAGTCCGATGACGAGCTGCTGGCGCTCGATCAGCGCATCAATGAGCTGTCCTTCGCCGCAAAATATAGTGAGCTGGTTCCGCTGCGTCATCGCTACCTTGAGATGATCGAGGCACGTCACGGGACGGACACACCGGAGTACGGTATCGCACTAGCAAAACTTGGCGGATCGCTTCAGGCTGCGGATCGCCCCACCGAGGCCGAACTGGTTTTGCAGCGGGCGTCCGGCATTGCCGAGAGTTGGCCTGACGATCCTCGCCTCGTGGATCTCCTCAATATCTTGTCTTGGCGACTGGGGCGCCCGGAGGCTTCGAGGCTCCTGCGCCGCGCACTCGCCATCGCGGAAAAGAGCTTCGGCCTCGACCATCCGAATGTCGCGCGTCCGCTCGTCGATCTGGCCATCCTGCTTGATGATCGGAACGAGGCGGAGGCGCTCATGCGTCGCGCAGTCGCCATCGAAGAGAAGCACTTCGGCCCCGATCATCCGAACGTCGCTGAGCGCCTTAACACGCTGGCGCTTTTGCTCCGCAAAATCAATCGCCACCCAGAGGCGGAGGCATTGTTGCGGCGCGCGTTCGACATCTATGAAAAGGGCTCGAACCAAGTCGATCTCACCAATGTGCTCGCCAATCTTGTTTGGGTGCTGCAGGAAAGGAAGAGATTCACTGATGCCGAACCCCTGATCCGACGCGCGCTTGTTTTCCAGGAGCGGCACCTTGGCCCAGACCATGCCGAGATTGCGCCCCGCCTCAACATCCTGAGCCAAGTCCTGAGAGCGGGAAATCGGCTGGCCGAGGCAGAGCTTGTGCTGCGCCGCGCGGTCGCCATTTACGAGAAGGAACGTGACGACGCTCTCACGCCTCAAGCCGTGCACAATCTGGTCCGTCTCCTGCGTGACACCAACCGCCATGCCGAGGCCGATGAGCTGCTGCGATCATGGTCGCGCCGATGATCTCGACCACGCATGCCCATGGAACTGGCCAGCACGCATGAACCGCGCTACTTCGCGAGCGTCCCCGGCGTGCGACGTCGCCCGCAATGTCTGCTCCGGGTCACAGCTGACGTACGCGCCTCGCAGCGGATCGTCTGCTTCTCATCGAAGAGCGGACGAAAAGAACGCACGACTCAATCGATCATCGCGCTATGAAGCTGGAGCTGAGCTTGTCGGCATCGCTCGCGCAAGTCCGCGAGCATCAAAGAAGCGAACCGCGCTCAGGGCATTTGGAGAATTTGCGCCGTTCACTCGCCCGAAAGGACTCTTTTCTCTTTTTCTTGGGGTTCGCTTCTCGGTCAAAAAATCCGATTTGTGCCCAGAAAACACGGGTTTCGCATTTTTCGTCGGACGAATATAGGAATATATGAGTACATGGCGGGCAGGTAGTGATTCGAACTCACGGTACGCTTCTCGAAAATTAGGCTTTGAAATGTCGGCAGAAACTCCGCTTCTTAGCCGACCAAAGCGCGAACAGAGAATCGCGTCCCGGACAAGGTGCAAGAATCGAGCATCACACCCGTATCTTTGACTTCTCCTGGTTCGCTTCTCCCGGCTTCCCTCTTGCTGACGCATGAAGCGCGCCTAGCAAGTCGGGTTGATGTCTGCTTGCCGGGGAAGCGGACATTCGGGGGCGCGACATCAGACTCTGCTTAGGGCCAGATGCGGAAATCACACCTCTGAGGGAATGCGCGCTGTCAAACGGCGCAGCATCACTCCGCCAAACCGGCTTTGCGTAATCCATCGAGGAAGTGATCGCGGTCGCGGCCATTCCTGTAACGGTCGGCTCGCACGCGGGCCAGGTCGACCCGGCATAACGGGTGGGTGAGGCCAATCAACGCTTTCGTCAAGCTGTGCTCGGTCGCCGGTTCGTCACGGCGCCAAGGTCAGGCCGCTCCTCATCCCTCGGCTTTTTTTCGCGGCGTCAACCTTTTGTCTGACGACTCCGCCGGGGGAATGCCTCATTCGAGAATGCTGCGGGAAGTCGGCGGGCGCAGTCAAGCGCTGCGCGGCGAAGAGACTCTTCGCGGCGGATGTAATCACTCGTCTGAAGCTGACGCTGTTCGCGGAACGGCTTCATGTTCACCGATCGTTTGGCCGATGGCCTCTACTCATCTTTTTGGAGACGAATTCCGGGGCTCAGTCCAATTCGCGAAGGAGGAGTTCAATGGCCAGGCGAGACACGGACGGTTTTGGGGACCTGTTCGCAAATCTCAACAACCCGGTAGGATCAACTGGGAACCCGGACGACGTGATGGTTGTTCAGGGCCTGCTGCAATTGCACTGGGAGTTCAGCACAGCTGCTCAACATCTCGTCCCATCAAAGCCGCCGGTTGACGGGGCAACCAGCAAGACGAACACCATACTCATTGCCCAGTTTCAGAAGGAGATCATGAAGCGTCCGAAGCCTCCAGGCTTCGTCAACCCGGCAACTAGATTTGATGTAAAGTCGCTATCGGGATCCACAATTTGGATGCTCAATCAACGCGCGACCGTCATATTGGCGGCTTCTGGGCGGGGTAAACTTAATCCCGTCGATTACCTCATCACGAACTTTTCAGCGCTGACAGGGCCTCTCGGAGCACCACGCGAGCGGCACATGATTCAGAACGACACTCGGTGAGTATGTACATCGTGCGCCACGATGAGGATGCGGCATCATGCGCTACAAAGCATCGACGCCCATGGCTCAAGAGCGTGTCGTTTCGAGTTTGATAAATGATCGTTGGCAGACCAGTCGGTGCCACCGAGCCGCCGAGCACGGCAGCCGCTACGGCTCGCGCGGCCGATCAGGAGGATCCATGTCTTTCAAGACGAGGCCAATCAATGCCTTTTGTCGAGATGTTCTCGTCTTGGAGAAGATTCTCGTCAGATGCGTTTTCAGCGTTGCCATCGATATGCAGAGCTTGGAGGCCATGCTCTTCATATCTGGTCCGTCAATGACAGCCGCCAATACCCTGCACTCGGCTGGAGTGAGACGATACGCCTCTCCGATGTATCGGAGCCTGCGATCGATATCGGCCGGTGCGTCGCGGAAGATCAAAAGGGTCGCAGGTCGGCCTGGAATAATCCTTGCGAACCCGTGCTCGCTCGCGAGAGGAATGATCTTGACGACGAGTGGAGGCCGTCCCTCTGTCTCGATGCGAATGTCTCGACCAAATGTCTTGTTTGCATAGGCGAAGCTCACCGCCTGTTCCAGCTGTCCGTCAATATGGGGAGTGACACCCAGCAGCCTGCCCTCGCGCTGCTTGATCCCAAGCTCGCGATGCAGGCGGGTCTCGGCAGCGCCGTTGGCATAGACGATGCGCTCTTCCTCATCGAGGGCAATCAATCCGAGATTGCTACCCTCCAGTGCGATGCCGACGAGGGAGTGGTCGAGAGACCGCGTGTCGAGCTCTATCGTGACCTCCATGGCTCGGACGAGATCAGGCACCAGACCTCGCAGCCATTTCAAATCCGACCGCGACACATCCCCTTTTCCGTCGGGCCTGACGAGCGTTAGCGGGCAATATCGGTCGCTCCTTCTGCTCAGCACGACTGTCGTCGGGCAGCACAGCCCTTGAGGACGAGCCCAGCCGTCGTAAAATTCTGTCCGACGAAAAGCGCTCTCATTGACGACATCGCCGTTCGTGACCACGAAGCCGGGCTTCATCCGCTCAGCAATCCCGAACAAGGGATTCATCGGCAAGTAGTGGTCAAACGTTCGGCGGACATGGTCCGGATCGAACCCGAAATACACCAGCGGCGTGCCTTTCCGCGTGCGTGCATCCTCAATGGTAATTCCACCGGCAACGCAGTCCGTCACTTCGGCAAGATAGCGCAGCACGTCTCCCCATCCCTCGGGGCGCACCGCAGCCGCTAGGATCAGGTCCTGCGCGTGCCTTGTTCGAAGATCGGCCATGTCGACCCAACCGCCTTCGTTGCGCTCTCTCTCTCTCTCTCGATCTTACCTGCTTGGTCGATACCCTGTGAAGCGGTACGGCTCGAAGTCGGCGTTGAGCCGAAGTGTCTGTAAAGTCGAGAGAATCCGATGGCGGAAAGGGTTTCGTCACCTCCGGCTAGTCCGCATTCGATCTCGCGAGCGGACGCGGGTTCATCACGGCGCCGATCGTAGGTCTTCCGTTTTGCAAGGTCAGGCCGCTCCTCACCCCTTGGCTTTTTTTCACCGCGTCAACCTTTTGTCTGACGACTCGAGCGAGAAAGGAACGCCTCATTCGAGAATCGGCGGGATGTTGGCCAAAGGCCAGCCTGCCAACGGCTGCTGCAGCGGCGAAGGGGATGCTTTGCGCCGGAGGCAGTGCCTTTCGAAGGTGGTGCCGTTCGAGGTGGAAGGGGCGTGCAAAACCATCAGGGTCTCCTCCATGGCAACGACGACCTACGATTGGAGCGTCATCGCCTCCGCCATCCTCAGCAACCCGGAGACGATCGGTAGTCAGCTTTCGCCGGCCATAGCCGGAAGTGCTGTGGAGACGCGCCATTTCGGCGCGCGTGCTGCCGGGCTATCTGAGCTTGTCGCGGGCCGGCCGCAGGCGGCGACCCGACTGCATTTTCGATAACGATCGTGCAGAGCCGTATTGGCCCAGAGGGTCCTAAAAATGGAGAGAGGCTATGAGATACGACCTCGTCATCAAGGATCCCGAAATGGGCAAGTACGCGAACGTCATTGTGAGACTGCCGTGGTTCATGCGCCGCGAAACGTACCCCGACAATCCCGAAAGCAATTGGTACTGCCTGGAAAACGATATCTTCAACTGGAAGGCTGGCCGTTGCCAGGCCACGTGGACGCACACTCTTGGGTCCACCGACATCCTGTTATGTGTCAAGGGCACGGACAAAAAGTGGCACGCTGGCGTGCAGCTTTATCGGATGTTCGACGGACTGACATTGATTGAAGACAGTGGCTACGGAGTCATCCGCAATTGGTGGCACAAGCAGAAAGGTGAAGCGGAGATCGTCTGGTGGCAAAGAGAAGTCATTGAGAAACAAAACAAGCAGTCGAGCCAAGCCAATGCCGGAAATGAGAGAGAAATAGAATAGATAGATGAGTTGCTCGCCGCGACGTGCCCACCCGTCATTTGGCGAAAGCACCTGATTTAATGTCGCCTCGTCGCGACTGTGGACGTTGCTGGTCGCCGAGTGCTGCTTGTCGAGAAGCGTGGTCATGAAAGGTGTCCTCCAGGTAGGAGCGAGAAAGCGGGTAGTCTGGAGCTGGTAAATTGCGGTCGATTGCAGCTCACGGCGAATGCGCTTCGGACATTTAGCCCTCCGGCAGCGGGATGGCGGACGTGAAGACGCCATCTGGATCGAAGCGGCCCTTGAGGACCCGGAGCCGGTCAGCGTTTCCGCCATACGCCGGCGCCGCCTGTTCGCGATCCATTCGGTCCGAGCAGGTTGGCGTAGCCACCCGGCAGGGCGAACGGGGCGAGGCTCTGCCAGAGATCCTGTGCCCAGCGCCGGTGCGCCGCGCCCGTCATCTCCATCGGGCTTCCAACCCGCGACAATTTCCACCATGAAGTGCTCGTGGCGCTGGCCGAACGCGGCGCTTGAGCCGACTCCCTAACGTCGTAGCTCTGCGCACAACCGTGAATGAAGCGCACATCGGATACAGAGCTGTGCGAATTGCCGCTCGGAATCTGCGCGGTGAGCGAGACCCGTTACAGGAGAATTTCGAGGATTGGATGTTGTGTTTCATCCGTAACGCGGCGGCAGACTGCGACGAGCGCACCGGCAGGTTTGCGCAAGGCTCCGCTCGATTGACCAAAGGTTCGCGCGACAGCTGCGAATTGACAACCGGGAACGCGTCGCCTTGGGGTCACAAGCTCATGTATGAGCCTCGCAGCGGATCGTCTGCGTTTCATCGAAGAGCGGACGAAAGAATGCACGACTCAATCGATCATCGCGCTATGAGTCGGAGCTGAGCTTGTCGGCATCGCTCGCGCGAGTCCGCGAGCATCAAAGAAGCGAACCACGCTCAGGGCATTTGGAGAATTTGCGCCGTTCACCCGCCCGAAAGGACTCTTTTCTCTTTTCTCGTGGTTCGCTTCTCGGTCAAAAAATCCGATTTGTGCCCAGAAAACACGGGTTTTCGCATTTTCCGTGGAGCGAATATAGGAATATATGACTACATGGCGGAGAGGGTGGGATTCGAACCCACGGTACGCTTTCACGTACACACGCGTTCCAGGCGTGCGCCTTAAACCACTCGGCCACCTCTCCGTCGCGGGCAGTCTTGATCGCGGGCAGTCTTGTGCAGGGGGCCGGCGGGTTTTGCAAGTGCGGCCGGCAGGCCTCGCCAGCCGGCAAGACGGACCGCAACGGCAGTCGTCCGGCTCGCATCATCGCGTCATTGAACCCGGCGTCGCGGCAGGCTAATCGAAAAGCCGCTCGCGAGGGGACGCGAGGGGACGAGCACAATGATCCGCTTTCTGTTTCGCTTTGTCGGGCTCTGGATCCTGGCGGCTGGGTTCGTGGCGCTGGTGCGGGACGGCACCAAGTCCATTGCAGGCAATGCCTTTTTTGTGACCGCGCTGACCGACGACTGGAACAACATCCACAGTGCGAGCCTCGATCAGCTAAAGGCCCTGGTCGAGCGCTATACCGGTCCTACGTGGTGGGAATTGATGTCGGTCTATGTACTAGCGAGACCGACCTGGGTCGTGCTCGGGGTCATCGGGTCGATCTTCATCCTGATCGGCCGCAAGAAGAAGCCGCTGATCGGCTACGGGCGCGACTAGCGCATATCCCGGAAAAGGCCTGCCCCGCACTTGATGCGGGGTGGATACCGGTTTCCCGAAAAAGGATATGCGCCAACGAAAGAATCTGGAGCGCATTCCGCGCTCCAGTGTAAAGCTTCAGCAAAAAGGCCGCGGCGTGCCGCGGCCTTGATGCGCTTGCAGCGTGCCCGGCTACTTGATGGTCTCCGCTCCGGCCTTGCAGGCGACCGCGTCCTGCGCGCCGGTCGCGCCGCTGCAACCGATCGCGCCGATGATCTTGCCATTCTCGACCAGCGGGATGCCACCGGGCGAGGCGACCGGGGGTGGATCCGCCAGCGTCGCGAGATAGGCGCCGGCCGGTGTTTGCATCGCGTTGAAGAAGGCTTCCGACGGGCGCCGATAGCGCGCCGCGGTGCGCGCCTTACCGATCGAGATGCCCACCGAGGCGACCTGCGTCTGGTCCATCTTGTGCAGCGCGACCAGCTCGCCATTCGGATCGACCACCGCGATCGAAAGCTTCCAGTTGCGCGGCGATTTCGAAGCTTCGGCCATGGCCGCCGCGATCGCCCGCTCGGCTTTGGCGAGATTGATCGACTCGCCATACGGCACATCGAACGGCATCTGGTCCGGCACCGGCGCAGGTGCGGCCGGGGCAGGTGCTGGCGTGGGTGCAGGGGCAGGCGTCTGCTGCGCCTGCGCGCCAGTCGCGAGCAGGGCGCCGGCAAAGGCCAACATGATGGTCCGCTTGAGCATCGAACAGTCCTCCCAAATCCTGTTTGTCCGGCACGCGCTCGCGCCGGGATTGCATGTGCGGCGGCAGCATAAGGCGGCGGTTTCCGGCGTGGTATTCCCCATTTCGCGGCATCGCGCGGCGCTCTCGGCTTCGTGATCACGCGTGCGGCGAACCCTGTTCAGCATGTGAAACCGGCCTCATGCGCGGCGCGGCGGGAGCGACTATATTGGGGCCAACAAGCCGAATGGACGACACGGGAGATTGCAATGTTCGCATTCAGAAAGAAGCTCGAGATGCCGACCGCCAGCGAAGCGCTGTCCGGCCGTGCCGCGCCGATCCCGACCGCCGAGAAACATTTCGTGCTCGGCCGGCCGCTGAAGGGGCCGTATCCGGCCGGGCTCGAGACCGCGATTTTCGGCATGGGCTGCTTCTGGGGTGCGGAGCGCAAGTTCTGGCAGCTCGGCGATGGCATCTACACGACCGCGGTCGGCTATGCGGCCGGCCTCACGCCGAACCCGACCTATGAGGAGGTCTGCTCCGGGCGCACCGGGCACAACGAGGTCGTGCTCGTGGTCTATGATCCGCAGAAGATCTCCTACGAGACGTTGCTCAAGGCCTTCTGGGAGAATCACGACCCGACGCAGGGCATGCGGCAAGGCAACGATGTCGGCACGCAATATCGCTCCGGCATCTACGTGACGACGCCGGCGCAGCGCAAAGCTGCCGAAGCCTCGAAGGCGATGTATCAGAAGGCGCTGGCAGCGGACCGCTACGGGCCGATCACCACCGAGATTGCTGATGCCGGCGAATTCTACTTCGCCGAGGACTATCACCAGCAATATCTCGCCAAGAATCCGATGGGCTATTGCGGGCTCGGCGGCACCGGCGTGAGCTGCCCGATCGGGACGGGCGTTGCCGCCTAGCAAAACGGCGAGCGATTATTCAGAGGGGCGCGTTCGCGCCCCTCTTTTTTCTCGCCGTTCGGGTTATTGTCGCGTTGCCGCGAGGCAATCCGGGGGCCGCATGAAGCCGATCGAGCGCATCATCGAATTCGCCATCTTCAACAGCCGCTGGCTGATGGCGCCGTTCTATCTCGGCCTGGTCATCGCGTTGCTGGTGCTGATGTTCAGCTTCGGCGTTCACCTGTTCGAGTTCGTGCGCGAAGCGCGCGCGGCGCCGGAATCCGACATCATTGTCGGCCTGCTCGCCCTCGTCGACCTGACGCTGACCGGCAGCCTCGTGCTGATCGTGATCTTTTCCGGCTACGAGAACTTCGTCTCGAAGATCGACACCGCCGAGCATCCGGACTGGCCCGACTGGATGACCAAGGTCGACTTTTCCGGGCTGAAGCAGAAGCTGCTCGGCTCGATCGTGGCGATCTCAGCTATACAGGTGCTCAAGGCGTTCATGAATCTCGACAAGTATCCGGACACGACCAAGCTCGCCTGGCTTGTCGGGATCCACCTCGTGTTCGTGATCTCGACCCTCCTTCTCGCCATCTCCGATCGCGTCGGCGGCGAGAGTCACAAGGAGTGACGCCTGCGCGACCTCTCGATCGTCATCGCCCGGCTTGAACCGGGCGACCCAGTAAACGATGGCAGATTGGTGAGGTACTCGGACGGCGGCAGCTGGGACGACCGCGACGAGGCGTTCTGCTGCGTGTGGGAAATCTACTGCCGCAAGGACGGCCTGGTGTACGTGGCGTGCGACGGCTACGAGGACTTCCTGCGCGAGCCGGCGAGCCCGGAGATTTACAACGAGCGCTTCTATCCGTGGTACGCGCTCGTCTTCAACGAGGTCGAGAACGAGAAGGAGCTGTACCCGCCGTCCGATGTGCGGCTGATGAAGGACATGCAGCTCGAATACAATCGCTGCCGCGAAGGGCTGAAGGAGCAGCGCATCGCGGCGCGTCCGTTCACCGCCGTGGTCGCGGGTGCCATCGAGGAGGAGGACCTCGAAAAACTCGAGAAGCGCGAGCCCAACGCCATCGTCGAGCTGGCCGCGCTGCAGCCGAACCAAGACGTCAAGAACCTGCTGCAGGCCTGCGCCGGTCCCGAACGCCGCGCAGGAGATCGCGAACGCGCAGCGCATCCATCCGCTGCTGATCCAGCTCCCCGGCATCGATCCCGAGTTCATCGCGATGGACTTGCTGCGCCGTCTCGATGACCGCCTCGACCTGACCCAGGCCTTCAAGACGCAGCTGCCGTCCATCGTCGCCATGAACGGGATGGCGCAGGCCTCGGCGCGCGGCGCCGGCCCGGTGCCGGGCGCAGGGCAGGGGCCGCAAGGCGCGAACAATGCGTCCATGCCCGAGCGGCCAGCTCCTGGCGGCCCGCCGGATCAGGTGCAGCAGCTCAACGGGGTGGCGCCTCCTGGCGCGTCGCCGGCACCGCAGTGATGCAGCGATGAACGTCCCGATGACCGTGTGGCGCTCTGCGGGGGACATGAGTACCGGCGGGTTCCAATGTGATGCCCGCCGCCGCCAAAATATCTGGCAACCGGCTAAACCGCTCGCGACCCGCACGAGACTAAACCTTGCGTAGTATGACAGGGGCGCTCCGGGTCGCAGCGGCGGCGCGAACCCTTGGCACTGGCCGGCCGTCTCGACCGGATTGATGTTGCGCTGCGTCAAATTGGAGCGCGGGCTTCCAACGCAACCGTAGGAGAAGTCTGATGCAAGTTCAGGCGCAATATATCACCGTCGACTTGGATAAAAGCGGATCGATGTTTGACTTCCAAGTCTTGTTTTTTATCGTCAACCCCGCGGATGTGAATATAATAGCAAAATATATTTTCGATAAGAAATCTACAACAAAAGAAAAAAAGGAATCCGACAGAATTCTTAACGAGCATTTGACCGACCAAATGGCGCTTTTTAAGGGTGTAATTCCGGCTGACACCAATGAGAGCAAACCGTTCAAATATAATACTCTCACAGGTAATAAGGGTATGCTCGGAAAGGACGTTGACGCGCAAGTCACGTTAGCGTCGGACAATGGGGACAATTTCACTATAACCGTTTCACTGCTGAAAAAGAAGGGAAATTCTGTTGATACTTCGTTCGAGGGCGACAAGCCCTCCTGGCTGACTGGTAAATCACACTTCCCCGGGAAACTAATGATGGTCGGGGAGTTTGATGTAGGACCGCCAAAAATTCGTTGATCTTGCAAAGCAGCCACGCGGCGTCGGCCCGGTGCCGGGAGCCGGGGCAGGGGGGCCGCAGAGTGCGAGCAACGCGCCGATGCCCGAGCGCCGGCTCCTGGTGGGCCAGCCGGATCAGGTGCAGCAGCTCAACGTGCGGCGCGGCCTTATCGCTGGATCGGAGATGGGGCCGGAGGACCAGCACACAAGCATTGATAGGTGGTTGGTAAACCACTTGTTCCGGCTACCCGGCATCTATCAAAACTGGTGCTGATGTTGAAACCAGTCCGTTTCGTTAATGGCCCCGGCATACTTGAGGAGTAGCCAACCCTGCAGATGAAATATACCTGATTCACCGGATCTTTGTTTCTATAATAGTGTCCCGAGGCTATCGCGCCCCCGGCATCCCTACATACGTCAGGACATGGCTTTTTATTGGCATCGACCCAATTTCCACCTTCATGGTCCGCCGTCGCCGGTGCCGCGATGGTTACAACCGTAACTGCAGCTGCGAGCAAGGCTAGGCTCCGGACCAGGGCCTTCATTTTTGGAGTTTGCTTCATCGTCATTGAAGTGACCTCCCTATTTCTCCCTATTTCCTATTTCTCCCTATTTGTCGGCCAGCAACCAACGCCATTTCTGGGCCGAGCAGAAAGCTCTGCATTTCAGCAGTTAGATCGAACGTGGACATTCAGTAGAAGCCACAGGTCGATCCGTTCCAACCGGTGTACACGGACTCATCAGCTTGCCGGGGCTAATCTTGCGGCAATGACGCGCCGAAATTCTGTACCTCACCCTGCGCCGCCCAGCAGCGTGATAAACTGGCGCCGTTTCAATTGATCGAAGTGCACCCGATCCTCCACTTGGTGGGACCGCGCACGGCATCATATCGAATTTCGGGGCAGTTGTCGTGGCCTCCTTTTGCAACCGTTCAGGGGGCGGCCTGTAGAAGTCGAGAGTCGGCTCCGGGTCAAAACCTGCAATGCTCTCGTTGAGTAGCGAAATTTCTGCTTAGACCACAAAAGCCGACTGCCTCGCCTCGCATACCGCCTGTAGCGTGCAGGTTCGCTGAACTTCCCGTGTGAGTCGATGGGGTGTAAAGCGCCTGATCAGGAGACGCGGGAATGTCGGACGACACCGACAACACGGCCACGACCGTCGATGCGGGACAGACCGCAGCGACACAGCCGGCCGCGTCGCCTTCGGCGGACACGTCCGCGCAGTCGCCAAGCGCACAGACTTCCGGCGAACCTCGCAAGAGCCTCCTCGATGCCGTGCAGCAGGCAGTCCCGGAGCTGCGATCCTCACGCACCGATGAGACGACCGACGAGACCCCAGGTGCTTCGCCAGCACCCACCGCAAGATCAGATCAGCAGCCATCCGTAGAGGTCGACGATCCGACGCTGTCGGACGACGCCACGCCGGAGGAGCTGGCCAAGTATTCGCAAAGCGCCAAGCGGCGCATCGGCAAGCTGGTCAAGCAGCGCAACGATCTCCGTGGTGAGGTCGAGCGGCAGAAGACCATGGAGCCGAGCGCGAAGGCGGCCGACAGCGTGTCGCAGTATCTGCGCGACAACGACATCGGGCGCGATGACTTCCTGCTGACGTTGGAGCTGGCCGCCGCAATGCGGCGCGGAGACTTCCGCACCTTCTACGAAGGCGTTCAGCCCTACATGAAACTGGCCGAGAAGTACCTGGGCGTGTCGTTGCCGGCGGACCTGCAGCAGCGGGTGCGCGAAGGCCACATGACGACCCAGGCGGCGACTGCGTTCGCGCGTGAGCGGATGGACCGGGCGATGGCGCAGAACCGCCACATGCGCGCACAGCAGTTCTCCCAGGCGCAAGCGCAGCAGTTTCATCAGCAGCAGCAGGTGCAGCAGCGCGAAGTGCTGGCCAACCAAGTGCGTGACGCCGTCAACGGCTGGGAGCAGACCGTGATGGGCGCCGATCCTGATTACGCGGCGAAGCGAGCCGCTGTTCAGGACACGATGTGGGCTGTGGTGCGCGAGAAGGGTGCGCCGCAGTCGCCGGATCACGCCATAGAGATCGCGCGCGAAGCCTATCGGCGTGTGAATGAGCGCTATCGCTCGTGGACGCCACCGAAACGTCCGACATCGCGAAGTCCGAGCAGCACGGGTCGAACCACGGGCGCTGCGCCGGAAGCGAAATCCCTGCTCGATGTCGTGAGACAAGCACGGGAGAGCGCACGCCTCTGATCTCGTGAGGCGACGTTAAATGCCGACGTATACCCAGCCGTTGCTGGACCACATTACGACGGCGGCTCTCGACTGGTGGCTCAACAAGGGCACTGCTTTCCAGAACGCGATCCAGGAGAAGCCGCTCCTGGCGATGTTCGAAGGCAAGGCCAAGTCGTTCCCGGGCGGCAAGGGCGACATCGTCATCTCGGTCAAAGGCGACATGGCAACACCGCTGCTCCGGGGACCGCCGACAAGCTCGTCGGTTGCCAGCTCGACGATCAGGTCCAGTAACTGGGTGCCCCGCTTTCCATAAGGGCATTTACGCCCGTCTTCGACGGGCTATGGGGTATGACGAACAAGAGGAGTGGCTTAGTCCTTCGCGCGCTCGACATACGACCCGTCCGCCGTCATCACGACGACGCGCGTGCCGGTCGTGATGAAGGGCGGCACCGCGGTGCGCACGCCGTTCGACAGCACCGCGGGCTTGTAGGATGAAGCCGCGGTCTGCCCCTTGGTGGCCGGCTCGGTGTCCACCACTTCGAGCGTCACCTTCTGCGGCAGCTCGAGCGAGATCGGGCGGCCCTCGTGCACGCTCATCAGCACCTTCATCTCGGGCTGCAGATAGACGCCCTGATCGCCGACGACATCGTCCTGCAAGGCGACCTGGTCGTAGGTTTCGGTGTTCATGAAGTGATAGCCGTCGCCATCGTGATAGATGAACTGGAATTCGCGCTCCTCGACATGCGCGCGTTCGACCTGCTCGGTGGTCTTGTAGCGCTGCGCGGTCTTTACGCCGTCGCTGATCCGGCGCATGTCAACCTGCGTGGTCGGCGTGCCCTTGCCGGGATGGAAGCTTTCCGCGTTGAGCACGATGTAGAGCTTGCCATCGTCGAGCTCGACGATGTTGCCTTTGCGGAGCGAAGAGGCGATGACTTTCACGGTAGTTCCTCGATGGTCTTGAAGCGATTGGGCGCCAAGTTCTTAGGCGTGGCGTCCCGCAATGTCGGGGCGCAACATACCGATATTGCGGTTGCGCGCCAGTCTTTTCGCTCGGCCGGTTTACGCTTGCAGGACAGGGGGTTATGACCTCTTCGCCGTGGTGGGCGCCGCACCTTTATGCGGACCGGCGGCCGTTTCTGCTCGGCCGCGCGCGGATCACGGCGGCGGTCCGGGCCTGGTTTGCGGCCCATGACTTCGTCGAGGCCGAGACCGCAGTCCTGCAGGTCTCGCCCGGCAACGAGGCGCACCTGCATGCCTTCGCGACCGAGCTGGTGGCGCCGGACTTGAAGCAGGTGCGGCTCTATCTCCATACCTCGCCGGAGTTCGCCGCCAAGAAGCTGCTCGCGGCCGGCGAGCCGCGGCTGTTCACCCTCGCGCGTGTGTTCCGCAATCGCGAGCGCGGCGCGCTGCACCATCCCGAATTCACCATGCTCGAATGGTATCGGGCGAACGAGCCCTACGGCGCGCTGATCGAGGATTGCGCGGCGCTGCTGCGCACGGCCGCGGAGGCGGCCGGCACACGTCGCATCAGCTGGCGTGGGCGAGACGCCGATCCCTTCGCGGCGCCGGAGCGGATCACGGTCGCGGAGGCGTTTGCGCGCCATGCCGGCATCGATCTGCTCCGGCTGCTGGACGATCGCGATGCGCTTGCCGCCGCCGCGCAGGCGCAAGGCCTGCGTGTCGCCGCTGACGACAGCTGGGCCGACGTGTTCAGCCGTGTCATCTCCGAGAAGATCGAGCCGAATCTCGGCCTCGGCCGCGCGACCATTCTCGACGAATATCCGCTCTCCGAAGCGGCGCTGGCGCGTCCGACCGCGCACGATCCGCGCGTTGCCGAGCGCTTCGAGCTCTATCTCTGCGGCGTCGAAATCGCGAATGCGTTCGGCGAGCTGACCGACGCGCAAGAACAGCGCCGCCGCTTCGAAGCCGAGATGGCCGAGAAGCAGCGCGTGCATGGCGAGCGCTATCCCGTCGACGAGGACTTCCTCGCCGCGCTCGCCATGATGCCGCCCGCCTCGGGCATCGCGCTCGGCTTCGACCGGCTGGTCATGCTGGCGACCGGCGCGCCACGCATCGAGCAGGTGCTGTGGACGCCGGTGGCCGAGCCGCAGTAAACAACCCCGCAAATGACCATCCGCCTACCAACGGAACTTGTCTCGGCCGGGCTCGCGCCGGCGGAGGCGCTTGCTGACCTCGCGCGCGTCGCTGAACGCTACGTGGTCGCGATCACGCCGCAGATCGCCGCCCTGATCGACCGCGCCGATCCGAACGACCCGATCGCGCGCCAGTTCGTGCCCGACGTGGCCGAGCTGACCACGACGCCGCAGGAGCGCGCCGATCCGATCGGCGATGACGCACATGCGCCGGTCACCGGCATCGTGCATCGTTATCCGGATCGCGTGCTGCTCAAGCTGGTGAATGTCTGCGCAGTCTATTGCCGCTTCTGTTTCCGTCGCGAGATGGTCGGGCCGGGCAAGAAGATGCTGTCGCCGGCCGGGCTCGATGGCGCGCTCGGCTATATCGCGGCGCATCCGGAAATCTGGGAGGTGATCTTTACGGGCGGCGATCCGCTCGTGCTCTCGCCGCGCCGCCTTGCGGAGGTGATGAAACGCCTTGCGGCGATCGATCATGTGAAAATCGTGCGCCTGCACACGCGCCTGCCGGTTGTCGCGCCGGAGAAGATCACGCCCTCGCTCGTGCGCGCGCTCAAAGCTTCAAGCAAGACCACCTACGTGGCACTGCACGCCAACCATCCGCGCGAGCTGACCCCCGCGGTGCGTGCTGCCTGCGCCCGCATCGTCGACGCCGGCATCCCGATGGTGAGCCAGACCGTGCTGCTCAAGGGCGTGAATGATGATGCCGCGACGCTGGAAGCGCTGATGCGCGGCTTCGTCGAATGCCGCATCAAGCCCTACTATCTGCACCATGCCGACTTGGCGCCCGGCACGTCGCATTTCCGCACGACGCTTGGCGACGGCCAGGCACTGATGCGCACGCTGCGCGGCCGCCTCTCCGGCCTCGCGCAGCCGACCTACGTGCTCGACATTCCGGGCGGCTACGGGAAAGTGCCGGTCGGGCCCGGATATGTCGACATGTGCGGCGAGGCGGGCGCGGTGGTCGAGGATATCAACGGCGTGAATCGGCGGTATCCGTGATCACACGGGCGGTGCGCTCCCGCTTGCGGGAGAGGGGGTAATCAACGCGCAGTCGCGCAGGCTGACCGCCTCCTGCTATCCCTTCGCTCTTCGGGAGCTCCGCGGAGCCGGGCTCCCCAGGACGAGGTCGAGGGCTTACATTGCACGACATGCCCCCCGCATCGCGCATCCTGACCCCGCAGCAGATCGCCACCGAAGCTTTCACCGACGCCGCCGGCGCGGTTGCCCGCCTCGAGGAAATCTACGAGCGCAACACGCGCTTCCTGCGCGACCACTTCGAGGCCTATGCCAATGGCGAGGCGCTCGCGACGCGCGTGCGCGCGACCTATCCGTTCGTGCGCATCACCACCTCGACCCATGCGCGGCTCGATTCGCGGCTCGCCTACGGCTTCGTCGCGCGGCCAGGCGTGCATGAGACCAGCGTGACGCGGCCCGACCTGTTCCGGAGCTATCTTGGCGAGCAGATCGGGCTGCTGATCAATAACCACCGCGTGCCGGTCGAGATCGGCGAGTCGCACGAGCCGATCCCGGTCCACTTCGCCTATCGCCGCGACATCAACATCGAGGCCAGACGCGCCGGCGCGACTGCGGCCGCCGAGCAGCCGCTGCGCGACGTGTTCGACACGCCCGATCTCGCCGCCATGGACGATGCGATCGCGAACGGCACCCTCGAGCTGCCGCCCGGCGCACCCGAGCCGCTCGCCTTGTTTCGCGCGGCGCGCGTCGATTATTCGCTGCACCGGCTCTACCACTACACCGGCACCGATCCGGAGTATTTCCAAAACTTCGTGATCTTCACCAACTATCAGTTCTACGTCGATGCCTTCGCGCAGCTCTGCCGCGAGCGCATGACGTCGAACCAGCCGGGCGCCGACGCCTTCGTCGAGCCTGGCAATGTGATCACGCGCAGCACGCGCGCAAAGGATCACGGGCAAAACAAGGCCCCCGGGCGCATGCCGCAGATGCCGGCTTTCCATTTGGTCGCGCCCGGCGACCGCGGCGTCAGCATGATCAATATCGGCACCGGCCCGTCCAATGCGCGCAACATCACCGACCACGTTGCGGTGCTGCGACCGCATGCCTGGCTGATGCTGGGACACTGCGCAGGCCTCAGGAATTCGCAGCAACTCGGCGACTACATCCTGGCCCACGGCTATGTGCGCGAGGATCACGTGCTCGATCAGGAGCTGCCGCTATGGGCGCCGGTGCCGGCGCTCGCCGAGATGCAGGTCGCGCTCGAGCAAGCGGTCGGCGAGGTCACGGGGCTGACCGGCTTCGAGCTGAAACGCGTCATGCGCACCGGAACGGTCGCGAGCGTCGATAACCGCAACTGGGAGATCGGCGATCCCGCCATCATCCGCCGCCTGTCGCAGTCGCGCGCGATCGCGCTCGACATGGAGTCGGCTGCGATCGCCGCGAACGGCTTCCGCTTCCGCGTTCCCTACGGCACCTTGCTGTGCGTGTCGGACAAGCCGCTGCACGGCGAGATCAAGCTCGCCGGCATGGCCGGCGAATTCTATCGCCAGCGCGTTGGCCAGCATCTCGAGATCGGTCTGCTCGCGCTGGAGAAGCTGAAGGCGCAAGAGCGGGAGCGCCTGCATTCGCGCAAGCTGCGCAGCTTTGCCGAAGTGGCGTTCCAGTAGGGCGGTCATCCCTCTCCGGCGACGCGGGCGCCTACGACAGCGTCGCAGAGTCGTGCGCGTTGCACGCGCGGCTTGCCCTAGCCATCCGGCCAGTTGGCGCTGTCCGCGGCCAGGTCAATATTCGCAGCGTCGAACACAAGGGAGCTACGAATATGACGACCTTGTCCCAGTTTTCCGAAGCCGTGCGCGCGCTTGTTGACAAGACGGCGCAACGCGTGGTGGCGATCAGCGTAGGCGGTCGCCGTCCTGCAAGTGGCATCCTCTGGCGCGGCGGCTTGGTCGTCACCGCCGATGAAGCTCTCGGCGAGGAAGAGGACGTAGAGTTGACGATGCCCGATGGTGGCACTGCCACCGGGATGCTTGCGGGCCGCGACTCTTCGACCGACATCGTCCTGCTGCGGGTCGAGGGGCAGCCCGCGACTCTGGAATCATTGAAGCCTGCCAGTGCCGTGAAATCCGGCCACCTGGCCGTTGCTATTGGGCGCGGCGGCAACGGTGAAATTGCAGCTGCCGGCATCGTCAAGGAGTGCGGCGAGAGCTGGCGAAGCTGGGCCGGTGGCCTGATCAATCGACGAATCCTGCTCGACCTCGATCTCGACATGCGCGCTCACGGTGGCGCCGTGGTTGATGCCGATGGAAACTTCATCGGTCTTGCCGCATTCGCGCCCCGCCGTCGCACACTGGTCATCCCCGCCGAGACGGTTGATCGCGTCGCCGAGGCGTTAGCGATGAAAGGCTCGATTGCGCGCGGGTACCTCGGTGTCTTCCTGCGTCCGTTCTGGGGTAGGCGCGGGACTGGGGCGGTCGTCGTCAAGGTCGACGCGGATAGCCCCGCTAAGCGCGCCGGTATTCACGTCGGCGATGTTGTGACCGCCTGGAGCGGCGAGCCGATCCGCGATGTGCACGATATGTTCAGGCGGCTCGGGCCGGATACGGTCGGGTCGACGGTCACACTCGACGTGAGGCGGGCCAACCAGCCGGCAAGGATCGAGGTTGTGATTGGCGAGCGTCCTCATAGATAGCGCAGGTATGAGGCGGAACGGCAATCAGCCCGTGACCCAGGCCGGCGGTCACGCCGTGCCTCGCCACAGGATCGTGGTCTGCATTGCCATCTCCGACCCGGTGCTGGCCGAGCGGATGGTTTCGCTCCTGCCCGACGACAGCCGTTTCGAAGTCCATGGTGGGCTCGATGACAGCGGCGACGCGGATGTCATTCTGGCCGATCGGCCTCTGGCATTGCGGCGACCGACTATCGCCCTCGATGATCATCATCACGATGATGAGCAGGACCTGGATAGATGGGGCACTGATGCAAGAGCTATCCTTCCGTCGACTGTCGATGGGGATCTGTTACGGGCTGCGGTCGTGATGGTTGCAGCCGGATTTTCGATTGTCGAGGTGGTGGGGTCACGCGGTCTTTCCGACGAGGGCGAAGAGCTGACTCGCTCCTCCGATATCGCCCTTGGCGAGATGCTGACCCCTCGTGAAAGCGAGGTCTTGAGCCTGCTGGCGCATGGAGCGTCCAACAAGGTCATTGCGCGCGAACTCGAGATTTCGATTCACACGGCCAAGTTCCATGTGGCGTCGGTCCTGGCGAAGCTCAAGGCGCGTAACAGGTCCGATGCGGTCGCCATCGGGATCCGGCGCGGCTTTGTCGTGCTCTGAGCGACATCGCAACACCCAGCCAGCGTCAACGGCGCGAAGCACGGGTATCCACAATCGTCATTCCGGGACGGCCCGAAGGGCCGGGCCCGGAATCCATAACCACCATCGTCGCGATGTGGTGCGGACCGCGAGATGCGGCATGGTTCGCGGTTATGGATTCCGGGCTCGCCGCTGCGCGGCGCCCCGGAATGACTACTACGCAACCGCCGTTTCCGCGCTCGGAACCGCAGCCGCGCGCTCCTTCACGAACTTGGCGACGCCGACCATGTCGATCTTGCCGGTGCCGAGCACCGGCACCTTGTCGAGCACGACGACCTCCGCCGGCACCATCAGGTCCGAGGCGCCTTTGCTCTTGGCGAAGGCCTGAAACTCGGAGCGCGTCGCGCCCTTTTGCTGCGTGACCAGCACCAGGCGCTCGCCCTTGCGCGGGTCGGGTGCGGTCGCGACCGCCGAGAGCACATCCGGCCAGAGCTGCGCGGCGAGTTGCTCGACCGCGGCGAGCGAGATCATCTCGCCGCCGATCTTGGCGAAGCGCTTGGCGCGGCCCTTGATGGTGACGAAACCCTGCGCGTCGATCGTGACGATGTCGCCGGTATCGTGCCAACCTTCCGGCGGCGGCTCGAGCGCGCCCGGATTCTCGGCTTTCAAATAGCCGAGCATCACGTTCGGGCCTTTCACGAACAGGCGGCCGCCTTCATCGACGCCCGGCACCGGGTCGAGCCGCGCGGTCGTGCCCGGCATCAGCCGGCCGACCGTGCCGAACTTGTTGAACATCGGCGTGTTCAGCGCGAGCACCGGCGCGGTCTCGGTCACCCCATAGCCTTCCAGAATGCGCAGCCCGAACTTCTCCATGTAGGTGCGCCGCGTCGACTCGCGCACCGGCTCGGCGCCGGCGAGGATGTAGCGCAGCGAACGGAAATCGTAAGGATGCGCGGCGCGCGCGTAGCCGGCGAGGAACGTGTCCGTGCCGAACACGATCGTCGCATTGGTGCCGTAGATCAGCTCCGGCACGGTGCGATAGTGCAGCGGCGAGGGGTAAAGATAGATCGGCACGCCGGTGACGAGCGGCAGCACGGTGCCGGCCGTCAGGCCGAACGAGTGGAACACCGGCAGCACGTTGAACAGCTTGTCGCTGCGGCCGAAGTCGATGCGCGCCTGCGCCTGCGCGGCGTTCGCCAGCATGTTGCGATGGGAAAGCACGACGCCCTTCGGCGTGCCCTCCGAACCGGAGGTGAACAAGATCGCGGCCGGCTGATCTGGCGTGCGCGCGATGAGCGGCTTCTTGTAGCTCAACAAGCCGCGCAGCTTGTCGGCGGTGCCGACGCCCGCGCGCACGTCTTCGAGGTAGATGATCTTGATGCCGAGCGCGAGCTGCTCGACCACGGCGCCGAGCTTGCCCTTCTCGATGAAGGCGCGCGACGTCACGATCGTGTCGACCTCGGCGGCCTTGCAGGCCGCCTGGATGTTGGCGGCGCCGGCGGTGAAGTTGATCATCGCGGGCACGCGTCCCGCCGACATCACGCCGAGGATCGTCACCACCGCGCCATTCGCGTTCGGCAGCATCACGCCGAGCGCCTTGCCTTCGGCGGCGAGCGGCATCAGCTTGCGACCGAGGATATTGGCGCCGAGCAGCATGCGCTTGTAGGTGAGCGAACCGGTCACGGGGTCCTCGACGGCAATACGCTTCCAGCCATGCACCTCGCCGGCCTCGACCACCGCCTCGAACACGGTGCGGTCGGTCGAGGTGGTGCGGAAGACGAGATCCGACATGATCTCGTAGAGTGCCGCGCCCGCCGCCTGGCGGCGGTGACGGCCTTTCAGCTCGTCCGGAACCGACAGCTTCACTGGCGGCAGCACCGTGACGGTGACTTTCGGGAACCAGCGGCGGTTCACCTGGCGGCGCGACAGGCGCGAGAACGGCGTCGCCTCGAGCCCGTCGATCTTGACCGGCACGACCAGCGCGCCGGACTTGTCGGCGATCAGGCCGACGCCGTCATAGACCTTCATCAGGCTGCCGGTGACCGTAATGCGGCCTTCGGGGAAGATCGCGAGCGGCTCGCCGGCCTTCACGGCATTGATCAGCGTGCGCGTCGCCATCGGCTTTGACGGATCGAGCGGCATCGCGCGCGTGAGCTTGAGGAACGGCTTCACCCACCAGCGCTGTGCGATGTGGTAGTCGATTGCGAACACCGGCTCCTTGTCCATCAGCGAGAGCGCGACCGCGGCGTCGAGAAAGCTCACATGGTTGAGCGCCACGATCGGGTTCGGTCCGGCGCGATCGCTGTCGAGATTCTCGGCGCCCTTCACCTCCATGCGGTAGAGCGCGCGCAGCATGGTGGTGAGGAAGTCGCGCAGGCCGTTCGCCGGCATTGTTTTGGCGATCACGATCAGCGCCGCAATGTTGAGCACGCCGATCAGCAGGAACAGCATCGGCAGCGTCCAGCTCATGGCCTGCAGCGCCGCGACCACCAGCGTGCCGCCGACGATGAAGCCGGCGTTGAGTACATTGACGGCTGCGACCACACGGGCGCGCCGATCGGCGCCGGCCCAGGACTGCACCGCCGAAAAGGCCGGCACGATGAACAGGCCGCCCGCGATCGCGAGGCCGGCGAGATCAATCGCCACGTGGATGCCGCGCCAGGACGTGAACACCTGCGCGACGCCGGCGGTTGCGGCCTGCGGCACGCCATAGGTGGCAAACCCGAGGTCGAGCGAGAAGAGCGCGAGCAGCGCGGCGCCGGCCAGCGTCGGGAACAGCGCGATGCGGCCATGCGACAGCCAGGCGGCAAGGCCGGAGCCGATCGCGATCGAGATCGAGAAGATCGCCAGAAATGCCGTGACGACCTCCTCGGTCGCGCCGAGCACGTGCTTGACCAGCGGCGGCATCAGCGAGAGCGCCACCGCGCCGACGAGCCAGAACCAGCTCGTGACAATGGCGCCCCACCACAGCCGCTTGTCGATCCACAGGTCGCGCAGCAGCGAGCCGGTCGAGCGCGCGATATTCGGATCAACATAGAGATGCGGCGCGCCCTGGCCGGTGCGCGGGATCATCAGGCTCGCGCCCCAGCAGAGCAGCGAGAACACCACAATCATCGCGCCGAACACGGCCGGATGATTGCCTTCCTTGGCGGCGAGGCCGCCGACGATCGTGCCGAGCAGGATCGCCATGAAGGTCGCGCCTTCGACCAGCGCGTTACCGGCGGGCAATTCCTCCTTCTTCAGGTGGTCCGGCAGGATGCCGTATTTGACCGGTCCGAACAGTGTCGCGAGCACGCCGAACAGGGCCAGCGTGAGGAACATGAGCGAAACCGAATGGAGCCAGAAGCCGACCACACCAAGTGCTGCGACGCCGATCTCGACCAGCTTCACGAAGCGCGCCACGATCGCTTTGTCGAAGCGATCGGCCATCTGACCGCCGAGGCCGGAGAGGAAGAAGAACGGTCCGATGAACACCGCAGCGGTCAGTGTGATCAGAGCCTCGCGGTTCTGGACGCCCGGCGCGAACAGGATCAGGAACACCAGCGCGTTCTTCAGAAAGTTGTCGTTGAACGCCGAGAAGAACTGGCACCAGAACAGCGGTGCGAAGCGCCGGGACGTCATCAGGTGGTCGGACATAGTGATTCCTCTCAGGGCGCGGGGAATTTAGCCGTTCTTGGCCGAAGAATTGTGAATAATTCGCCACCCCGGCCAGGACCGGCCGGGGTGGCGGGGCAAGGGCTATTCCTTGCCGCGCTCGATCTCCATCAGCAGGCGCTCGGCGCGCGCGTCCTCGATCCGGTTCACCAGCTTGGACGACTCGTGCACGTCGCGCAGCGTCTTGGTCATGGTGATGCAGGATTGGATCATCAGCGCCGCGCCCATCGCGAAATAGGCTTTGACCCACATGTCGATCGGGGCGAACAGGATGCCGGCGGCGACCATGGCGACGGAGGCGAAGAAGGACGCGTAGGTGAAGGTGATCCACGCGCCGGAATGCTGATTGGCTTGGGCTTGGGAATTCATGGCTGTCTCACTTTGTGTGGGTTGACGGGGTTTGCGTTCAAGCCGGTTGTTCGTGGAGCATGATCTTTTCCGAAAACCGGTATCCACTTTTCGGGATCATGCTCCGGCCGGGCCGGCCTTCTGTTTCAGGCGTTCGAGCACGCTCGCGGCGGTCGGCCGCGTACGCTTGCCGAAGCCCGCAGCTTCCAGGCGTTCGGCGATTCCGGCCGGATTTGGCTCGGTTTCGAGCGCCTCGTAGGCGTCGACCGCCGCCGCCTCCTCGGCCTGGCGTTCGCGCAGGCGGCGCAGGGTCTGCTCGGCGTCGGCGAGCGCAGTTGCGCCGCCCGGCGCCATCAGGCCGGAACCGGCTTTGAGCCGCCGTACCGATTCGGCCGCCGAGGCGATGCGCCGGCCGCGCTCGAGTTCGGCAAGCCGCGCCGCCGACTTGCGCACTGTCGCTTTCAATCCGGAGATCTCGCGCGCAAAGGTCGCGCGCGCCTCGCGGATCGAATCGCGGTCCGCCTCCATCACGGCGATGGCCTCGGCGGCCTCGGCGGCCAACTCCTCGCTGCCGCCGTTGAGGGCCGCAACCGCGCGCTCCTCGAGATCGGCGATCCGCTGCAGCGTCGTGTCGAGGCGCTTTCCTTCCGCCTCGTCCTGCGCGATCGCGACCGCGAGCGCGCGTTTCGCCCGTTCAATTCCGGCCGCCGAGTCGCGGATCTGCTGGTCGAGGATCAGCAGCGCGCTGCGGTCGGCGAACTCTTCCTCGGCGCGAAAGGCCGCCCCGCGGACGAGTGTAACAATCGTCTTGAGCATTGCTTTCTCCACTGGTAGACGTGAACGTTGTTCACGAGAAGTGTCATAGCGCGTCCGTGAACAACGTTCAAGAGATATTTTGAACGACGTTCAAGCCTATGGTTAACGAATGGTTTCCGAGCCGAAAGCTGTCGCCCGCCGCCGCAAATTGAGAGATGCGCTGATCGAGGCCGCCGAGCGCACCATCGAGCGGGAGGGCCTGCGCGGCATGAAGGCGCGCGACCTCGCCTTGCGGGTCGGCTGCGCGGTCGGCGCGATCTACAACGTCTTCACCGACCTCGATGACCTCATCTTCGCGGTGAACGCGCTCACGCTGGAGCAACTCGAGAAGACGCTGACGGTCGCACGCCACGAGGGCGAAGACCCGCAAGTGGACGCGACCAAGGCGCTCGTCCACCTCGGCCTTGCCTACACGGACTATGCGGCCGCGCACACGCGGCGTTGGCGTGCGCTGTTCGATCATCGTTTGCCGGAGGGACGCGACATCCCGACCTGGTACCGCGCCAACCTGCACCGGCTGTTCGACTACATCGAGGAGCCGCTGCGCAAGCTCGCGCCGACGCTCGCCGATCAGCAGCGCGTGCTGCTCGCACGCTCGCTGTTCTCCGCCGTGCACGGCATCGTTCTGATCGGCCTGGAAGAGAAGCTGCAGAGCATTCCGCTCAGCCTGCTGCGCCAGCAGGTGACCGCGATGATCGAAGCCTTCGCGCGCGGACTGGCGACGCAAGCCGCGAAATAACCCAGCGGTCATTCCGGGTCGCGAGCGTAGCTCGCGAGCCCGGAATCCATAACCACGATCGCCTGTGTGACGCTCGGCCTTCGCCAAGCTGCATCAATGGAGTCAATGGATTCCGGGCTCGCCGCTTCGCGGCGCCCCGGAATGACGCGACCGCGAAAAACGCCCGGCGAAAGCCGGGCGTTTCAATTCAGCGAGACGTGATGCTCAGCGCTGCTGCACCGGCTGCGGCGGCGCGTTGTTCTGCGCGGTCGCCGGCGCCGAGCCCGGCAGCACCACGACGCGGGTGCCGACCTGCACGCGGCTGTAGAGATCCTGGATGTCCTCGTTGGTGAGGCGGATGCAGCCTGACGACACGTATTTGCCGATCGTGGACGGCTGATTGGTGCCGTGGATGCGATAGATCGTCTTGCCGAGATAGAGCGCGCGCGCGCCGAGCGGGTTGGTCTCGCCGCCCGCCATCATGCGCGGCAGGTAAGGCTGACGCTCGATCATCTCGGCCGGCGGATACCAGTCCGGCCATTCCTTCATGCGCGACACGCGCTCGGCACCGGCCCAGGTGAAGCCTTCACGGCCGACGCCGACGCCGTAGCGCATCGCCTGGCCGTTGCCGAGCACCAGATAGAGGAACGTATGCGCGGTATCGATCACGATCGTGCCGGCCGGCTCCGTGGTCTGGAACGACACGATCTGACGCTTGAGGTGCGCGGGCATCTCCGGCTTGCCATCGTCCGGCTGTTCTTCCGGCGGCAGTGTTGCAACCGTGTTCGGCCGCGCCGTCCCGGTCACCTCAGGACGCACCGGCGCGGGCGGAACCGGCGCACCTTGGGCCGGGCCCTGCTGGTACTGATCGATCGGCTGCGGGCCGCCGTAAGGCTGTGGGCCGCCGTAGGGCTGTTGATAAGGCTGCTGCTGATACGGCTGTTGCTGTTGCGGGAGCGCCGCCTGATTCGGATAAGCCGGCGCCGTGCCATAGGAGCCGTAGGATTCGGGCTGGCCGTTGCGGCCACTCGGCGGCGCCCGGTAAGGCGGCTGGCTCGGATCCCTGTTGCCGTAGACGACCGGCGGCGCGCCATAAGCCGGCGGTGGCAGGGCGCTTTGGTCGACCGGCGCTTGTCGCGGCTCGTTCCCGAACGGGCCACGGTAGCCCCCGGGAGGCGGCGGAATATTGCCGGTCGCGCGCTGGTTCGCCGGAATGTCGTCGTCATCATCGTCGGGAATCGGCATCGCCGGAACCGGGCGATATTGACCCGGATAGGCCTGCTGCGCCCCATAAGGCGGATAGCCTTGCGCGCCAGCATTGCCCGACAGCGCCACGAGGCCGGCGAGCGCCCCGAGGGCTAGAACCGAACGAAAGATCATTCCTACGACTCCCGACGGAATCCCCGATTTCTTGGCGCAGCTATGCGTTGCAGTTGGGGCAGGATGAAGGCGCCTGCGCCTCCGCAAAGCTACGGAGCGTTCCAACCACGGCCGTCAGAGCATACGAATTTGGCTAATGGTTCGTAAACAGGCCGCCTGACTAAGTTCAGCGATAGTGGAGCGCGAGCCACACCGTCGGCTCGTGCGGATCGGTGGCGCTGACGCGATGCCGCAGATGCGGCGGGATATGCACGTAGTCGCCGGCGCGAAGCGTGCGCGGCGCGCCTTCGTGCTCGAACAGCAATTCGGCCGAGCCGCTCACGACCAGCACCCACTCGGCCCTTTCCTGATCGTACCAGGTGCCTTCCGGTGTCGTGTGGCCATGCGACACGATCCGTTCGACGCGCAGGTTGTCGGTCGCCAGCAGCGTCGTGAACTGCTCGTCCGCCGCGCGTTCGGCAATCGCCGCAAAGATATTTCCGCTCTCGACGCTGGTCATGAGCCGTTGAACTCAAGAATGTCGAAGCCGACATGGCGGTCGACGACATAGATCAGCCCGCGCTGATCGAGGATCACATCGTTGCTCTGCGGCGCCGCGCGCCCTGCGACCGGCTCGGGAATGAAGTGGCCGATCTCGCGCGGCTGATACGGGTCCGCCACGTCGATGATGCGCAGGCCGGCGCTGAACCACACGGCATAGACCAGCGTCCCATCCATCGCTTCGTGAAACTGATGCGCGCCGAAACGCGCACCCTCGTGGCGCGCGAACGGCGAGTCGCGCTCGCTCACCTCGAACAGGCCGAGCGGCTTGATCGCGGCCGGATCGCTGGCATCGAAGGTGCAAATGCCTGCATGCGGGCGTCCGCGCCGCGCGTGCTCTTCGCTCGCGCTTTGCGCCTGATCTTCCTCGTCGATCGAGAGCGCGATGCGCTTGCCGCCGATGCGCATCGGCACCGGCATCACGGTGTGCGTCGGCTCCGGAAAGGGCGGATGATAATTGTACGAGCCGAGCGTGCGCGGATGCACGATGTCGGCGCAATCGATCACGAAGAAGCCGCCGTGCCAGCAGCTCGCCCAGAGCTCGTTGCCGAAGCGCAGCGCGTGATGCAGGCGATGCCGCTTGCCGGACCAGGTCGGCGTCTCGCCGCCCGCCACGTGCTGTCCCGGCATCCACCAGCGCGAGACTTCCCGCGGCGCGCGCGGATCGGCGATGTCGTAGATGACGAGGATATTGCCGATGAAGCCGTCCATCTCGGTCGAGATGTAGGCATGGCGCGCATCCATCGCGAAGCGATGCACGCCGATGCCGCCGGTCTTCTGGTAGGCGATGAGTTTCGGCTGCGCCGGATCGGCGACATCGTAGATCTTGAACCCGCCGTTTTCGTAGGTCTGCGTGCGCGCGGCCTCGAGTACCTGCAAATCCGACTCGCTGATGCTGAGCTTTGCGGCGATCTCGGCCGCGGTCGGCGCGCGCCCGAGCGACGCGGCAAGCTCCGCGCGCGCAGCCGGCAGTTGCTCAGCACGGCGGCCGACCCGGGTCGGATTGCGCTCGTGGTTGACGATCATCACATCGCCGACGACGCGGACCTTGTGGCTGTGCGAGCTCGGATCATCGAGCGTAATCGTCGCGACGACGCGCGGATGATACGGATCCGCGATGTCGATGATCGTGGTGCCGAGCTTATCCTTGTTCGGGATATGCCCCACATAGGCATGATGGCCGGTGATCGTGACCTGTCCGGCGCCCGGCACGTCGAGATGCGCAAGGCGGCGGACTTTGTGCGCCGACGCGCCGGTATCGCTCGTAGACATCAATCGAGCCTCGCGCCGGCGGCGATGACGACCGCGCGCCATTTCGGGATTTCGCTCTTGATGTAGGCGGCAAATTCCGCGGGTGACGAGCCCGCGATATCGACACCGAGGTCGGCGAGGGCCTGGCGCACGGCGGGATCGGCAAGCGCCGCGATGCTCGCGCGATGCAGCGTGGCAATCACCTCCGGCGGCGTGCCGGCGGGCGCGACGAGACCGTGCCATGTCGTTGCATCGAAGCCCGTGATGCCAAGCTCGGCGACAGTCGGGACCTCCGGCAGCACGGCGCTGCGCTTGAGCGTGGTGACCGCGAGCGGGCGTACCAGGCCGTCGCGAATGTGCCCGACCACCGAGGCGGCGGTCGCAAACATCATCTGCACATGGCCGGCGATCACATCCTGCAGCGCTGGTGCCGCGCCTTTGTAGGCGACGTGCTGAATATCGATATGCGCCTCGGCCTTGAACAGCTCACCGGCAAGATGCGCGGCCGCGCCGTAGCCGGACGACGCGAAATTGAGCTTGCCCGGCTGCGCTTTCGCGAGCGCGATCAGCTCCGCCATCGATGTCGCGGGCAGTGCCGGATTGACCACCAGGATGTTCGCCTGTGAGCCGATCAGGCTGATCGGCGCGAAGTCCTTCTCGGCATCGTAGCCGATCTTCTTGTAGAGGCTCGCATTGGTGGCGAGGATCGAATTGTTGCCCATCAGCAGCGTGTGGCCGTCGGGCGCGGCGCGGGCCACGACCTCGGCGGCGATATTGCCGCCTGAGCCGGCACGGTTCTCGATCACGAATGGCTGGCCGAGCAATTGCTCGAGCTTCTTGCCGAGAATGCGCGCCAGCACGTCGCTTGGCCCGCCGGGCGTGAAGGCGACGATCAGTGTCACCGGCCGCGCCGGATAGTTGGCGCGCGCCAGCGGAGCCGCTGCAATCAGCAGAACGATGGCGATGATCAGAGAAGCGAGGCGGCGCTGCATGCCGCCACGATAGTCGATCGGCTATGACGACGACAATGCGCCGGACGTGCTTTCCGCGCGACTACTGGCGCGCGTATCTGAGGTTCTTCGCTTTCTTCTTCTTGGCGAGCGCGGCAAGGCGCTTCTTCTTGCGCTCCATGGCGGCCTTCGCGGCGCGCTTCTTCGCCGCCAGCGCCTCCTCATAGCGCTTGCATTCGATCGGCTCGCTCTTCGTGAGCGCTGCGCGCTCCTCCGCGGTCGGCTCGCGGAAGAACTGGTGCCGTCCGGCCTCCACGACCGGCATGAACTCCTTGCGGAAGCGGCAGGCGTTGCGATCCGACGTCAACGTCGGATTCATGTAGTAGCGGATGCTGTACTCGGCGAGCTCGCTGCGGCCGTCGATCTCTTCCTTGGCGATCTCGAGCGCGCGCTGCCAGGCTGCGCCGCCGCGCGGCGAGCGCCGTGCCAGCGGCAGGCACGCGAACGAGAATTGGCAGACACCGGCGCGCTTGTAGAACACGACATCGCAGAGGTTCGAGCCGCCCCATTTACGCAGGTTTGCCTTGCCGCGCTCGACCACCACGCGCGCGATGTGCCGTTGGCCTTCTTCAGTCTCGAAGGTCGAGCCGCCTTCGAAATAGATCGCGAGCGCAACGCAGTAAGGCTCGGACTGCGACTCGATGGCCTGCTTGATGATGTCGGGCTCGCGCGCCTCGATCTCGGAGGTCGGGATGTGGCCGCTCATCCCCGGCTCGAAGAGGAGCACCGAAAAGATGATGACGGATAAAGTGATGCCGAGCCCGATAGCTATTCGCGCGCACACGCTCTGCATTGACCAGCCCCCAGTTATCAGTCTCCCATTCTGGCGCGGTTCGGCGCACGATTCTTTTGTCAGAGCTTTCGGCAAATGGTTGCGCCGGTAAAGCAAGGAAAAGCATACGGCATGCACAACGATGGCGTGCGTGACGATTCGGCAACAGAAAATGGAACTTTAGGGGTACTTACGTAGCGTCCGCAGGCTGCAGGGCGCCGTTTTTAAGCTCGAATTCGCGCGCGAGCAGTTCGTAGGAATGCTTACGCGCGGCGTGGTCGAACATCATGGTGGTGATCATCACCTCATCCGCCTTGGTGGATGCAACCAGAGCTTCAATGCGCTCGCGCACCTGCGCCGGCGAGCCCGCGATCAGGCGATTGCGGTTGCGCGCGATGCGCTGGCGGTCGATCGGCGTGTAGTCATACGCCGCGGCCTCCTCGGGCGAGGCGAGCGGCACGTACTCGCCCTTGGCGCGGCGCACGTAATGCAGGTCCGCGCTCGTCGCGAGCCGGTCGGCTTCCGCCTCGGTGTCGGCGCAGATCGCCGCGAGCCCGAGGATCGCGTACGGCGTCTGTCGCCATGCCGACGGCTTGAACTGGTTGCGGTAGTTCAGCATCGGGATGTCCGGCGGGAAATCCGAGAAATGATGCGCGAAGGAAAATCCCATGCCGACATGCGCGGCGAGCTGCGCCGAGTAGTCGCTCGAGCCGAGGAGCCAGATCGGCGGCAGCTTCACGTCGAACGGCTGCGCGCCGATCTTCGCGAACGGATGGTTCGGCGGAAAGCCGTTGCTCTCGAACAGCAGCATTTCTTGAAATCGGTCGAGGAAATCGTCCTGCTCGTTGCTCGTGTCCTGGCGCCGGCGCAGCGCCAGCGAGGTGAGCTGATCGGTGCCGGGCGCGCGCCCGAGGCCGAGATCGATGCGATCGGGAAACAGCGCTTCGAGCACCTTGAAGCGCTCCATCACCATCAGCGGCGCATGGTTCGGCAGCATGACGCCGCCTGAGCCGACGCGAATATTCTGCGTGATCGCCGCGACCTGCCCGATCATGATGTCGGGAGCCGAGCTCGCGATGTTTGCGAGATTGTGGTGTTCGGCGAGCCACAGCCGCTTGTAGCCGAGCCCGTCGACCAGCCGCGCGAGATCGAGGCTGTTATGCAGCGCGACCGAGGGCGGTGTGGCGGTCGTGACGGGCGAAAGGTCGAGAACCGAGAGCGCAACCATCGTCTAGAGGTAGACACTCGGCGCAGCGGCGCCAACCGCTTCCAAGCGCATGGCGCTCATGGCAATTTGGGGACATGGGACGGAATCTGGTGTGGGTCGGCATCTTGGGTCTCTTGAGCCTCGCGCTTGCGGCATGCGCGGGCGGCGAGCCGGTGTTTTCCGGTCGCGAAACGACCGGCGGGCAAAACGTCAACGTCCCGCCGGAGAACTACAAGGCCGAGGTGATGGCCTATCTGCGCAACTACCTCAACGATGTCTCGGGCATTCGCAACGCCGCCATTTCGATGCCGGCAACCCGCAGCATTGGCGGCATTGATCGCTACGTCTCGTGCGTGCGCTTCAGCGCGCGCACGCCCGGCGCTTCCCCGAGCGGGCGCGAGTATCTGGTGATTTTCCTCGCCGGCAAGCTCGACCAGATGGTCGCGACGACTGAGTCGTGCAAGGACGCCGCCTATCAGCCATTCCCCGAGCTCGAGCAGCTGAAGAGGTAGGCGGTAACGAGCGCGTGACGTGCCTTCCCAACGCCGCGCAGAGCCGTAAGCTGGCGCACCGGTGACGTGCTCGAGGGAGGACGGCAATGACGAAGCTCGCGATCGTTCTGGCGGCGGCCTTGCTGGCCGCGACCACGGCCAGCGCACAGCCAACGCCGCCGGCTGCGGCGCCTGCCGCCCCGTTCATCGATTGGGAGAAGATCCAGATCAAGGCGACCGAACTCGGCAACAACACCTACATGCTCGAAGGGCAAGGCGGAAACATCACCGTCGCGGTCGGCACCGACGGCATCATCATGGTGGACGGCCAATTCCCGCAGCTCTCCGACAAGATCAAGGCGGCGATCAAGGCGATCTCGCCATTGCCGGTGAAGTATCTGGTCAACACCCATTTCCATGGCGATCACACCGGCGGCAACGAGAACTTCGCCAAGGATGGCGTGACGATCGTTGCGCACGACAATCTCCGCGTGCGGCTCGCGGCCGGCACGGTCTCGGGCATCACCGGCCAGAAGGTCGCGCCGCGTCCCGAAGCCGGACTGCCGAAGCAGACCTACACCGGCGGCTCCTTCGCGCTCGAAGTCGGCGGGCGTAAGGCGCAACTCACTTACATTGCCAATGCGCACACGGATGGCGACACGTGGGTGTACTTCGCCGACGCCAATGTGCTGTGCACCGGCGACACGGTGAACAATCTGAAGCGCTATCAGAACATCGACTTCGCCAATGGCGGCGACGTGCGCGGCATGATCCGTGCGGCAGATACCTATCTGAAGGCGGCGAACGGTGAGACCAAGGTCGTGGTCGGCCATGGTCCGCTGGCGAGCCGCAAGGACATCGAGGAATTCCGCGAGATGCTGATCACCTCGCGCGACCGGATCGAGAAGCTCTACCTCGAGGGCAAGACGGAAGCCGAGGTGCTGGCGCTCAATCCGCTCGCCGACCTCAACGAGAAATGGGCGGCGGGCAATCCGGCGCTGGCGCAGGCGCACACCCGCAACGTCTACAACTCGTTCAAGCGGCTGTGACCGCAGGCGGTACGGGCCTCGAATCACCGCCGGCGTGACTGATATCCGCGTTGGCAACAGCTGATTTGAGTAGGCCCGCAATAATTTTGTCGAAAAATTTTCGGTATCTGGGTGCCGATTCCTGTTGCCGCCGCTTCTGCACTTTGGGTAGTGTGCGCCCGGGTGTGGACAGGCTTCCTTCTGGCGGGGGGCGTCAGTAGCGTTTGAGGGAGCAAGCTTGCGATGCCTTTCACCAGCTTCAGCGGCAGTCCGTTAGCGACTGGAACGAACCCGTATCAGGTTGCAATCGCCGACCTGAATGGCGACGGCCATCTCGACCTTCTTGTCCCGAACGCCGGCAACAATAACGTCTCGGTGTTCTTCGGCAACGGCCATGGTGGCTTCACGCCGGCGGCCGGCTCGCCAATCGCGGTCGGGACAACACCCCGCGACGTCGCGGTGGGCGACATCGACGGCGACGGCGACATCGATTTCATCGTGGCCAATGCTGGCAGCAACAACCTCTCGGTGTTCCTCAACAACGGCTTCGGCAGCTTCACCCAGGCCGCCGGCAGTCCCGTCGCCGCTGGGCTGAACTCAAGAGCTCTCGCGCTTGGCGATCTCAATGGCGATGGCCGGCTCGACATCGTCACCGCCAACGCCTCCGTGAACACCCTCTCGATCCTGCTCGGCGATGGGACCGGTGGTTTCGTGGCGGCAATCGGCTCGCCGGTCGCGTCCGGCGGATCGGTGCCGTTCGAGGTGGTGCTCGGCGATTTCGATGGTGATCATGACCTCGACATCGCGGTCACCAATGCGGGCTCCAACGCCGTCCAGATCCTGCTCAACAATGGCAGTGCGGGCTTCTCGGCGGCCCCCGGCGCGCCGATCGGGGTCGGATCCATTCCGCGCGGCATCGAAACCGGCGATCTCGACGGCGATGGCGATCTCGACCTCGTGGTCGTGAACTCCTCCAACAACAACCTCTCGATCCTGCTCAACAACGGCAACGGGACCTTCGTCGCCGCCGCCGGCTCGCCGGTCGCGACCGGCGGATCCGTCCCGTTCGACGCCGCGTTGGCCGACATCGACGGGGATCACGATCTCGACATCGTGGTCGTCAATTCCAGCACCAACAATGTGACCGTGCTCCTCAACAACGGCTCGGCGAGCTTCACGCAGGACAGTGGCTCCCCGTTTGCGACCGGCGGCAACTCGCCGCGCGCCCTCGGGTTGGGCGACTTCGACGAGGACGGCGACATCGACATTGCGACCGCCAACACCAACTCCGGCAACATCGGGTTACTGTCCGGTGGCTTTGCGACGCATGTGGACGGGACGTCCGGAGCTGACAGCTTCATCGTGCCGGGCGGGTTCGAGAGCATCAGCGGATTTGGCGGCACCGACACGGTCACATTCAACTTCCGCCTGGTCGATGCAACGATCACGTTCCAGGGCAACAAGATCATCGTCGACGGGCCGGGCGGCACGAGCCACACGATCTTGAGCGGCGTCGAGCGCTTCGTCTTCACCGACGGCACGGTTGACAATCGCGACGGCAACCCGCTGGTCGACGATCTGTTCTACTACGCGAAGTATCACGACGTGTGGAATGCGCATGTCGACGCCGACACGCACTTCAATACGTTCGGCTGGCAGGAGGGCCGCGATCCGAACGCGTTCTTCGACACCGCTGGCTATCTCAGCGTCTACACCGACGTGGCCGCGGCGCATATCAACCCGCTCACGCATTACGACCAGTTCGGGTTCCGGGAAGGCCGCGATCCCTCGAAGCAGTTCGATACCGCGCTCTATCTCTCGCACAATCCCGACGTGGCCGCCGCCCACGTCGATCCGCTCGGGCACTTCCTGGCAAATGGTTACGAGGAGGGCCGCATCCCGTTCAGCGACGGGGCCTTCGGGTAGGCGCGCTCAGCCTGTAGCCCGGGTGAGCGGAGCGAAACCCGGGGGCGGCGCGGCAAATTGAAACGAAGGTCGCGGATTTCGCGCTGGCGCGCTCATCCGGGCCACGTATTCTCACACGATGCCCGCTTCGTCCGAAGCGGGCATCGTTGCTTTGGGGCAGTCGGAGGCTACGCCACCATCGGCTCGCGCGCCGGCAGTGCCGGTACGACCGTCGCCTCCGTGACCTCGTCGGTCCACACGCTGAAGTTCTTCAGCCGGTGCCAGCCGAAGCTTGTCGTGATCGCAACGTCCGCGGCGTCTCGGCCGCGCGCAATCACGATGCGGCCGATGCGCGGCACGTTGTGACGGGCGTCGAAGGTGTACCAACGCCCGCCGAGATAGACCTCGAACCATGCGCTGTAGTCCATCGGCGCCGGGTCGAACGGCACACCGATATCGCCGAGATAGCCGGTCACGTAGCGCGCCGGAATGTTCATGCAGCGGCAGAACGCGACCGCAAGGTGCGCGTAGTCGCGGCACACGCCAGTGCGCTCGTGAAACACATCGAACGCGCTCTTGGTCACGCGCGCCTGCATGTAGTCGAAGGCGATGTGCGTATGCACGAAATCGACGATCGCCTGCACGCGCGCCCAGCCCTCGGGCGTGCTGGCGAACAGCGACCACGCGATGTCATTGAGCTTGTCGACCTCGCAATAGCGGCTGCCCATCAGAAACATCAGGGCGTCATGCGGCAGATCGCCGACGGCGTGCTGCGGCGCCTCGGGCGCGACAGCATCGGGCAGCCCTGAATCCATCACGATCGTGTCGGTCATGATGCGCAAGTCGCCCGCGGGCGCGACCAGCCGACAACAGGTGTTGCCGAACATGTCCGTGTAGATCGCGAGCGGCCGCAGCGGCGCCACGCGGATAAGGTCGGGCATCAGCAGATCGGCGGCGCGCGCAGAATGCACGTTGAGCATCAGCACCACCGGCGTCGGGGCCGCGAACTCGTAGATCAGATCGCAGCCAACTCGGATCTTCATCGTTACGCTCCTCGAACGCCGGCTCCGTTACCGGCGCTAACTGGCTCCACCCGCGAAGGGCGGCGCCCGTAACACGGCGCGTGGGACAATTCCATGTCATAGGTTGGGCGCCAGAAAAGAGGCACTGCGCGATGCTGCTCAACCGCGCGCCAGAGCGCGGCCCACACGGATGGAACTGGTGCCCGAGTTCGTAAAACGCACAGCTTTTTGCTGCGAAGGCCGCACCAATCGAAAAACCCATGCAAAGCGCACGGAAACCGCGCGGCAGCAATCGCCCAGCAAATGATCAAAGTTCCAGTGCAACCGCGCTGGAAAAGCTCAGCGCGTGAGCAGGATGAAGTCGGTGCCGCGACCGGTCTCGTAGCTGTAACCGAGGTCCGAGACGATCAGCGACGCGCCCGGCGTCATCAGCTCGGTGATGCGGGTCAACGCCTCGGGCGGGATCGTGATGCGCTCGAGCGCGGCGTTGGGATCACCCGGGGGCATGACCTGGTGCTCCGGCGGCGACAACTCCAAGCGCAGCTTTTCGCCGCGCGCGGTCGTCGTCATTTGATACTTGCCCTTCTTCACGAGGTGATCGACCGGGAGCGAGGCGACGTTCCAGCGCATCGTGCCGTCCTCGCGTCCGTCCAGCGCGGTAAACACATGCGTGCCGAGCGGCTCATCCGGCCGGGCGATTGTGATCGCCGTCTCGAACACTTCGGCGAAGCCCTTGCGCACGAACAGCTTGCCGAGCTTGCGGCTGACGAACACCGAGATCGGCCCACGCCGCAGCATCGGGTCCTTTGCGGAGGCCGCGGCTGTCGCCTTTTCAAACACATGTGGCGATTGCTCGCCTTGCGCGACCGATCCGGTCGTCAGCTCGTCGATGCCGGCGAGCGCAACCGTATCGATCGCCTGCTCGATGCGCGCCGCCTCGCTTTCTCCCGCGGCGGCGTTCGGCTTCGCCTCGGCGATGCCCCGTTGCGCGGCCTGATCGATCGCGCGCTCGATCCGCGTCTCCGCGCCGGCGTCAATCGAGCCTTTCAGCGGCATGTCGGTCATGCCGGTCTTGTCGGCATAGCGCACCTTCACCGGCGCGCTCGCCGGCGCTTCGCCGACAATCTGCGGCAGCGCGGTGAACAGCCGCTTGTTCGCGATCTCACTCAGCGCGATCTCGTCCTGCGCGATGATTACGCGCGTGCCGACCTTGCTGATGCCCCACAGTCGCTTCGCGAAGGCGGCGGGCAAGCGGATGCAGCCATGCGAGGCCGGACGTCCCGGCACCACACCCTGATGCAACGCAACGCCCGACCAAGTGATGCGCTGCATGTAAGGCATCGGCGCCGACGAGTAGAGGTTGGACTCGTGATAGATCTGCTTCTCGAGCACGCTGAAAACGCCCTGCGGCGTCGGGTGGCCGGGGACGCCGGTCGACACCGGCGAACGCGCGACGACGTGCCCGCCGGCATAGAGCGTCAGCTGCTGCTTCTTGATCGAGATGATGACGTGGAGCGGGCCGGCCGGCAGCTTTTCGACTTCGCGCTTGCCGACCTCCTTGACGAACTTGTTGCGCCGCGCCGCCTTGCCGGTGCGCCTTGTTTCCGGTGCCATGATGTCGAGCGCTGGCGGAGCGTAGCGCCGCATGAACATAAAGCCGTTGTCGTATTGGGCGGCTGCCGGCGCTGCCGTTGCAAGCAATACCGCAACACTGGCCGTGAGCGCCGCATAACGGGCGCCGGTCAACGCTGGCCGCACAGTCATTTCCCCAAGTCTAAAAGGATCTTTCCGATCCCAAGTTTTCCGCGACGCAACTGACACGATCAAGACGTCCTACCGGTGTTGTCTTACGGTCTTCGGACGCCGTGGTTTCGCGGCAACATCGTCCGATTGGCCCGCGCTCCCGGGTGCCGGAATCCACCCGATGAACGGCTGATGAATGCCAAGTACAGGATATTACACGACAAAAATCTCAACTAACCGTGAACCGAGTCCTCCTGGGGCGACGACGAAGAAGCGAACGACCTGACCAGCAGGTCATAACGATCCTCAGGAGAGAGATATGTTCGGTAAGATCCGAAATGTCACCCTCGCGGCAGCAGCTGTTGCCGCGCTCGGTGCCGCGACCCTCATCACCTCGACCAGTTCGGCCGATGCACGCGGATTTGCGGGCGGCGGCTTCAGCCGCGGCGGCGGCGGGGCGCATGCCGGCATGCGGGTTGGCGGCGGCGCCAAATTTGGCGGCCACGTCGGCTTGCGCCCCGGCCTTCATAGGCCGGGCATCCACCGTCCAGGCATTCACCTCCCGCATCGTCCGGGCATCCACCTCCCGCACCGTCCGGGCATCCACGTCGGCCATCACCGGCCGCACTGGCGGCTGCACTGGTGCCGTTGGCACCGCTGTGGTGTCCACGTCCGCTGGTACCGCCCGTGGATCTACGGTGCTGGCGTCGCGACGACCTACGCGGTCGCGCCGACCACGGTTGCGGCGGCGCCGGCTCCGAGCTGCACCTGCCTGACCAAGGAATACACGCCGGACAATCTGGTGGTGTTCAAGGACGTGTGCACGAAGGAAGTCGCCTCGGCGCCGATCGGCAACACGGCCGTGCAGCTCCCCGCGCCCGCGCAGGGTCCGGTGCAGCAGTAAGCGTGACGTCCAGACTTGTTGCAAAACCCCGGCTTCAGCCGGGGTTTTTTTTGCGCGCTAGAGCACGATGAATTGAGGTCGAGTTAATGGCGCCAACGCCGTTTGCTATCAACGGAGGCGACGCGCTCTGGAGGGGAGTCGGCGCCGGCAATGGAGCACGTCGGCCGCCGCGAACTCGGCGTATTCCCCTCCCCCTTGCGGGGAGGGGTTAGGTGTGGGGGTCGTCGTTAGGACGTCGTGAATGTCTTCGAGCACCCGATCGATATTGGCGAGGACATCGTTGCTCCAGTAACGCGCGAGCGTCTTGCATCGCTCAGGGCCGGCTCCTTGTCCGGAAGTCTTGGATTGCGGTCGCGTGCCATTGCACGACCCCCACCCCCAACCCCTCTCCGCAAGGGGGAGGGGAGCGCGCCGAGTTTGCGGTGTCGATGACGAACCTTAACTCATCTCGCCCTAGATCCTTGCGTTGGCGCATATCCTTTTCGGAAAACCGGTGCCCACCCCGCATCAAGTGCGGGGCAGGCCTTTCCCGGGATATGCGCTAGCGCCTTTCGAACCCGTCGCGCAGCATGCGCATGCGCATGCGCGGCAGCGTCTCGCCCCACTGGTCCTCGCGCGCGATTCCGAACATCTGCACGAACCCGGTCGTGCCGAACAGCAGCCATTGCACCGAGGTGAGACGGTCGCCGGTGCGCTCATCCTTGCCTTCCGCGATGAGCTCGTGTCCGGCCGCGCCGCCGAGCTTGATCGGCTCGGAGGAGATGATGCGAACGTCCGGCCGCCCCGAGAAGGTCATGAACACACGCTGGGCGAACCGCTCGCGCTCGGCCGCGGGCGGCGGCTCGGCGGCGCGGGTCGCAACCATGAAGTAGGGCTGCTCGACGGGGAGCGACGTGTCTTTCGGCCCGAGCGTCAGTACGGCGGTCCCATCCGGGCTTGCGCGCAGCAGCCTGAAACCCCCGAGATCATGCAGCCGATAGGGCAGGGCGGCGAGCAGCTCGTCGGCCGAGAGCCTGGGCTTGATTGAGAGGCTTGCGAACGAGGCGCGCAGCGCCGCGTCCGGGTAGGCGTCCTTGGCGGCCTCCGGAAAGGTCGCAACGATCACGGCGGTCAGCTCGTCCGGCACCAGGGCGAGCAGCGCCCATTTGCGCATCGCAACGCCGTTCTCGGTTTGTCGCGCCCCGACCAGCAGCGCCGACCCTCTTGGCGTCTCGATCGTTTCCCGCGCCAACAGCTCCATGCCGCCGGCGCGCATGCGCGCCTCGTCGAAATCCTGCGCGACCTTGCCGTAGCTCTGCGCCGAGAGCTCGGTGATCACCATGACGGCGCCGCGCGCGCGGTCCTCAAGGCCCTGGAATGTCCGGCTCGCCGTCATGCCGGGCGGCGGCACGAGGCCGATGCGCGAGCCCGGCGGGAACACCAGCTCGGCCGCGCCGGCGCGCGCGGCGAGCAGCGCAAAACCGAATGCAAGCGCGAGGCGGAGCAACATGCCTGAACTATAGTCCGCTGAAATCCGCCATGGCCCGCTCGATCGTGACGATCTTCGCGACCGGCCGCAGGCCTTCGATCGCGGCGTCATGCAACGCAGGGCCGAAGGCGGCGCAGCCGTCCGCAACCACCGTGCACTGAAATTCGCGCACATGCGCATCGCGCACCGTCGAGGCAACGCCGCCATTGGTGACGATGCCGGTGAAGTAGAGCTGCTCGATGCCGCATTTGTGCAAGACCCATTCGAGCCGCGACATGTGAAAGGCCGAGTAGGCGATCTTTTCGACGTTGACGTCCGCGGGCGCGAGCGCGTCGATCAGCTGCTGACCCCAGCTGCCGGGCGCAAAGTCGCCTTTCTGCAGGAACGGGCGCAGCGCTTTCAGATGCGGCGAAATGATCGGCTCGCCGCCGCGACCCGGCACCAAGGTGAACAGCGTTGCGACGATCAGAATGTTCCGCGCGCGGGCGATATTGACCAGCGGGGCAAGCCGCCCAGGCAACGCGGCGATCGCGGGGTCGCTCTGTCCGGCACGTCCATAGGCGCCGTCCGAATGCAGAAAATCGTTCTGCAGGTCGCCGAGGATCAGCGCGGTCGTCGCTTTCATGCGCGCTCCACGATCAGGTTGCCGAGAGGATCGACGCGCCCGATGTAACCGGGCTCGATCACCGTGGTGGCATCTGGCTGCTCCAGGATCGCGGGTCCCGCGATGCTCGCACCC
>Ga0081539_10000735_pt1 | contig 65597 bp, 65 predicted proteins | sample TabmetS4T2R2_FD_71023 | JGI IMG/M metagenome (GOLD analysis project Ga0081539, IMG submission 71023) | Tabebuia heterophylla rhizosphere microbial communities from the University of Puerto Rico - S4T2R2 | ecosystem: Host-associated > Plants > Roots > Rhizosphere ...
GTTCCTCATGAACCCCATAGGGCGACGGCGCTGCGCCGATCCCGCACAGAAGCAAGTGCCCGGCAAGTGGACAATGCAAAAAGGGATTGACTCTTCGAGGCCCGTTACAGAAGCACCGTGTGCAATGGGTAGAAAGAACGCACACGGATTTGACAGGTACAGCCGAGACATCCCGGCCTTCCCCGCGCAATGGTTTGGCGGCTTATACGTGATCTCCCCGGGGAGCGGCCTTTCTTGCCCCCGTTGCCGGCGGAAAACCGCCAGCGTAGCGCCAGGGTCGCGGCGCCAGGACCACACGACTTCGCCGAACGCCGCCGCGTTTCGTCTGGTGAAGATCACCTGACGCAGCAAACGTCCCATCGCAACCCGCACCCCGTTTCGTGACGACCGCGAAGCGTCCCTCAGGTGGCGCGGGCTGGGCGATTTATGCCACTGATTTGCTGAAGAGGCAAGGATAAATTCTGATTTTCGGATCACAAGTTCGTGAAACCGTAAGTAGCCTTTCGAAATCCGAGACGAATCTTCAATGAACTTGATCGGGAAATGCGCGACTAATCGCGTGACCGGGTCAAGGGAGCGAGAAGATGACGGTTAGGACATGTTTGATCGGCGTGCTCGTTGCCTGCGCTGTCGGCGTCTGCAGTTTCGGCACAGCCGCGGCGCAGCCGGCGGCTCCGCCTGCCGGTTACAAGATCGAGGAAGAACACACCCAGAAATCGCCTGACGGCACGGTCACGATCGAGCAATATTTGAACCAGGAGACGGACGAGTGGAAATGGCAATTCTGGGCGCGCGGGCAGGGCACGTTCACGCTGCTCGGGCCTGAGCAGGCCGACTACCCCGCGGCATTTCGCTTCACCAGCGATCTGAAATGGATCGTGCGCCTGCAAAAAACCGGCTCGGGCGAGCAGACGCTGTATCTATACCGCCTGGGTCCGAAAGGTTTCGTTGCCGCAACCAAGCAGCCGCTCGGCGACCTGGCGTGGGCCTATATGAAGAAACATCCCGACTGGCGAAAGATCAGGAAGGCGCCGGAGTATCACGAGTCCGTAAATCTGCTGAAAGGGCTTGACGAGAACTATCGCTGGCTCGGCGTCGACTGGCCGGCGAACCGCTACCTTGTGATCGGGTTGTCGGGAGATGCAGACGTCAAGGGGCGCAAGCCGTCGCAGACCGGTGTCGTGAACGGCTGGCGCTGCCGATATGATCTGCAGACAGGCAAGTTCGATGTGCCGCCCGTTTTTTCCAAAGACAATGCGAAAGCTGTCGTGCCGGAGTGAGACGGGAGGGTCATTTTGTCCCGGCAAGGCAGATGCTCTCATTGACTTCAATGGATTTTCCGCCCGAGGCCGTCCACATACGTCCTGGCCTTCAGGATATCGGCGCCCGTTTGCTCCCGGACAACGGCAATTGCCGCGATGGGATTGCCGTCTTGCAGCAGTTCGTTCACGCGCTCCAGCACGTCATGCGGCAGCGTGATCGGAGGTGCTGGATCGACCCAACAACCCTCGGCGCGCATAGCCGGAGCGATCTTGTTGGTCCACTTGACCATGGCCCCGCAACGTACAGCGTATCCGCACTCGGTGAGTGCGCTGATCTCGCGCTCGAATTCAGCCGTCGGCTTGAACAATCCTCGATCTGAATAAAGCTGCGTTCCATCGGGGCCATACATGCAAGCGGTGCCGACATAGGCCGCAAGCAGCCGCTCGAATAACGCGTCCGGAAGCTCGCCATAGGCAAGGACCCCCGCCCGTGTTTCCGGAGCCGGCAAGAACCTGAACAGCGATTGCTGATCAAGATCGAACCGGTTGTCGCCCGGATGCTGCTTTGCGTAGGCGACGCATTGTTGCCGGGTCATGCCTTGATCGTCACCGTGGTCGATGCCCGCCAAGGCGACGCCCAGCTCCCAAAGCACGTGACACCCGTCGACGAACGGATTCTGGAAATGGTGCCAGCAGAAGCCTGCGTCCGTGGCGTCAGGGCCGAGCGCCATCCAAAGACGGCGCGCGAGGCCGACGGCAAGTTCCGCAGCCAATCGAAGGCGTGCTGACGGTTGATCGGTCATCACCGCGTTACAGATTCAGAGAAGGCAGCTTGCTGAAATCGCGGTCTGTGTACGGGCCGAAGAGCTTATTCTCCGGCTCGTATTGCGGCGGGTCGAACAGCTTGACGGTCATGATGGTGCTGAGCCCTCGCGCGGTGTGGTAGGCAAGGGCCGGCGCCTCTTGCTTGCTCGCCTTCCTGTACATGTCGCCGACGACGCCGATGACCTCGACGGCAAAGTCGTGCGCCTGTTCAGGGGAGATATTGGCCTGCAGCGGCAGCCCAAAAGTCTTTGCGGTGCGCAGCGTGCCGGCGAGAAAGAATACGTTGGTCGGGTCGGCCGGATAGAACCGGCATGTGGCGCAGAGAAAGTTGCGGTATTCGGTTTGCCAGACCGTCTCGGGCACCAGAAACAGCGGCCTCACGCTCAAGCCATCGCCCAGCGCGCGGTCCGCCTTTTCAACGAAGGCCTCCAGGCGATCCCTGTAGCGGGCGTCCAGCGTAGCGAAGGTCTCCGCCGTCTGGGCGATATTGCCTGGCGCATCCGGGGAAAATCCCATGCTGCGCAGGAAGTCGCCGCGCTCACCCTCGAACAGCTCCTTCGAGAACAGGCGCGAGATGCCGTCAGTGTCGGCCGGCATCATTCCCGGCGCGGCGGACGGCCCCCAGTTCGAGGTCGTGATCTTCTGCGGCGGAAGGCCTTGAGGGCTCCCACCTCCGCGCTTGCCAAACCAACCGGCCAAGGCACACCTCCGGCATGTCTCCAATGCGCGCAAGCAGAGCGGGCAGAATTTAAGGTCCGGTAAAGATGACCCGTCCCGGACATCGAGTGGTTGCAGATGCTTTTAAGAAATCATCTGCAATCGTGCCTTTCGCTGTGGCATGGCGGCAACGCGCCGCATGTTTCTGAAAGCGGATACGCTTTTTGCATTCACTCGAATCCGATGTTCAGGCATTGCTGAGAGGCCCGGGGCGGGGGCGCCTGATATTCGAGCCTTTTCCGGGTAGGTCGCTGAACCAGCGCAGCGGCCTTTTAAATATTGCAATTCATTTTGAACGGCGCGCATATTCATGGCGGCAAAGCTCGCAGCACAGGCCTGGTTTGTCCGGGTCAAGACGTCCGACGCAACGCCGGCGTTGATCGATTTCGTGGTTGGCAAGGCCGCGCTTCCAGACGCAATCGCCGCCATCTTGCATCACCCCCAGCTCGACCTCGGGGACGAGGTCATCTCTACCACCAGGCTGAGCGCGATCGAGATCAGCTCCTACCGGCTCCAACCCGACGAGGTCAGGACTTACGGCCGGCGAATTTTTTCGTCCGGTCGTTGGGTCGTGGAGAGGGCGCGAGCCTGACGGCGGCCGCATTTAAGGGAAGATTCGATCTGAACGAGCACTACGCCTGAGCGTTACCGCAGTCGCGGCCGGCCACAGCATGGCCGCAATGCTGACAGCAGGGTGGCAGCAGGGACCGGCTAAGTTCGCCATCGTCAGTTTTGAAGGGAGCGGGTCGTGCCACTGAAGGGAAGCTGTCATTGCGGCAACACGCAGTTCGAAGTCGCCGAAGCGCCTGCGAGCGTGACGCGCTGCACCTGCTCGCTGTGCTCCAAGCGCGGCGCGTTGTGGGCTTACTATACGCCGGCGCAGTTTCGCCTGACGTCGCCGGCCGAAGACGTCGCGACCTATCTGTGGGGCAGCAAGACGGTGAAGCACCATTTCTGCGCCGATTGCGGTTGCGGCACCTTCTCGGAATCGCCGGACTGGTCGAGCGGCAAGCCGGACTTCGACAATCCCAAGGTCGGCGTCAATGCGCGGCTGTTCGACGATTTCGAACTCGACGCGGTGCAGGTGACGGTGATCGACGGCAAGAATTTGTGGTGATGTGTGCCTGATGCCGCGAATTCGTCATTGCGAGCGAAGCGAAGCAATCCAGAGTCGCCGGCGGGATTCTGGATTGCTTCGGTCGCTGCGCTCCTCGCAATGACGGGACTACTTCAACACCACCCAGGCTGGCGCGTGGTCGCTGGCGCCGCCTTCGCCGCGGACCTTGCGGTCGACGCCTGCCTTCTGCAGGCGCGGTGCCAGCGCGGGGCTGAGCAGGAGATGATCGAGCCGCAGGCCCGCATCGCGGGCCCAGCGGTTCCGCATGTAATCCCAGAACGTGTACATCGGCTGCTTCGGATGCAATTCGCGGATGGCATCCGTCCAGCCCTGATCGACCAGCGACGCAAAGGCGGCGCGGCTCTTGGGCTGGATCAGCGCGTCCTTGTCCCAGGAGTGTGTTGGATAGATATCTGATGGCGTCGGCGCGACATTGTAGTCGCCGGCCAGCACGACCGGGATGTCCTGCTTGATGAACTTTTGCGCATGCGCACGCAGGCGCTTGAACCAGGCGAGCTTATAGTCGAATTTCGGCCCGGGCTGCGGATTGCCGTTCGGAAGATAAATGCTGGTGACGACGATGCCGCGCACCGCCGCCTCGATATAGCGTGCCTCGCGATCGCCGGCGTCGCCGGGCAGCGCGTTGCGGATCAGGATCGGCTCGGTATTGCGGGCGAGAATGGCGACGCCGTTCCAGGACTTTTGCCCGCGCCAGATCGCGCCGTAGCCGGCTTTCTCGATGGCGGCGAGCGGAAATTCCGCGTCGGTTGCCTTCAGCTCCTGCAGTGCCACGACATCGGGCTTTGCGGCGCGCAGCCAGCGCAGCAGATTGGGCAGGCGCTTGTTGACGTTGTTGATGTTGAAGGTGGCGACCTTCATGCCTTGTCGGCGGGCGCTGCCTCCGATGGCACAGGCGGTGGTGTTCCGGGCACGGGCGGCGGTGTGATGACGGGCGGCGGCATCGCGGCTTCGCGTGACAATGTTGCCGATACTTCCGCCGCCGGGGCGGGCGGCTGCAGCACGGTCTCGCCGCCCTTGTAGACGCGGGCAAAACGGCGGCCGAGGCTGGTCAGCACCTCATAGCCGATGGTGCCGAAGTGATGGGCGAGCTCGTCGACGGTGATGCCTTCGCCGATCAGGGTGACCATGTGGCCGCGGCGCGCGGCGTTCTTGTCGAGATCGGTGATGTCGACCGCCATCAGATCCATGGAGACGCGGCCGGCGATCGGGCAGCGTTTTCCCGCGACCACGACCTCGGCGCCGCGGGTGCCATCATTGGCGCTGGCGGCGCGGAAGTAGCCGTCGGCATAGCCGGCCGCGACGATCGCCAGCTTGGTCGGCCGCCGCGCGGTCCAGGTTCCTCCGTAGCCCACGGTTTCGCCGCGCTCGATGTTGCGGATCTGCACGATGCGCGCCTTCAGCTCGACCACTTGCTGCATCGGATTGTCGGCTTCCGGCGTCGGGTTGATGCCGTAGAGCGCAGCACCAGGACGGACCAGATCGAACTGGTATTGCGGGCCGAGAAAGATGCCAGAAGAATTCGACAGCGCGGCCGGCACGCCCGAGAAAAGGCTCGCGATCTCGCGAAACGCGGTGAGCTGCCTGGGATTGACGGGGCTGTTGAGCTGCTCGGCCGAAACCAGGTGGCTCATCACAAGCGTGATGCCATGGTCGCCGGCATTGATGCGGGGGATGATGCCCTGCGCTTCCGCCACCGTCAGCCCGAGCCGGTTCATGCCGGTGTCGATGTGGATCGCAGCGCCGCCGTTCCAGCCCGAGCGGCGGCAGAACACGTCCCATTCGGCAAGCTCGTTGAGCTCGCCGATCACAGGCCGGCAGTCGATCCTGGCGTAGGCCTCGCCGGCATTCTGGAAGAAGCCGTCCAGCACGTAGATCGCAGCGGAAGCGGGAACCGCCGAGCGGACGACCCGGGCCTCGTCGAGGGTGGCGACGAAGAAGGTCTTGCAACCGGCATTGGCCAGCGCGCGCGACACCTGTTCGGCGCCGCAGCCATAGGCATTGGCCTTGACGACACCGGCGCATTCGGCGGGAACCGCGGTCTTCTCCAGCTTGCGCCAGTTGGCGACGATGGCGTCGAGATCGACGGTGAGGATGCCGGTCGCGCTGGCATGCGCGGCGAGCTGGTTGGCCTCGGGCGAGAGCAGGGATTTTGGATCGGACGCGATGTTCATGCCGCATTTTAGGCGGCCGAACTTGCCGGTTCAACCACGCCTAATGGCGGTTAATAGCCGCGATCCGGCAATTGGCTGCCATGAACGAGGTCACCGAACCGGGTGACGGAGGCGTCGAAGTGCAACTCGACCGTTCCGGTGGGGCCGTGGCGCTGCTTGCCGATGATGACTTCGGCCCGGCCGAGCGCCCGCTCCATGTCCTGCTGCCACTTGGAATGTTCCTCGGTTCCGGGCCGCGGCTCCTTCATGGCCAGATAGTATTCCTCGCGGAACACGAACATGACGACGTCGGCGTCCTGCTCGATCGAGCCGGATTCACGGAGGTCCGACAGCTGCGGGCGCTTGTCGTCGCGGCTTTCGACCTGACGCGACAGCTGCGACAGCGCGATGATGGGAACGTTGAGCTCTTTCGCCAGGGCTTTGAGGCTGGTGGTGATCTCGGTGATTTCCTGGACGCGGCTGTCGCTGGATCGCTTGCTCGAGCCCGACAACAGCTGGATGTAGTCGATCACGATGAGATCGAGGCCTTTCTGGCGTTTCAGGCGGCGGGCGCGCGCCATCAATTGCGCAATGGAAAGGCCGCCGGTCTCGTCGACGAAGAAGGGCAGGGACTGCAATTCGATCGAATAGTCGCGGATCTTCTCGAAATCAGCCTCGGAAATGCCGCCGCGGCGGATCGAGCTCGAGGGGATTCCGGTGCGCTCGGCGATAATGCGGGTGGCGAGCTGCTCGGCCGACATTTCGCAGGAGAAGAAGCCGACCACGCCGCCATTGACCGCCTTGGTGGTGCCATCGGCCTGCACCTCGCCGTGATACGCTTTGGCGACGTTATAGGCGATGTTGGTGGCGAGCGACGTCTTGCCCATGCCGGGACGGCCGGCGACGATGATCAGGTCGGAGGGCTGCAGGCCACCCATCTTGGTGTCGAGGTCGCGCAGGCCCGTGGCGATGCCCGACAGCTTGCCGTCGCGCTGGAACGCCTTTGCGGCCATGTCGACGGCCACGGTGAGGGCCTGCGAAAAACGCTGGAAACCGCCGTCATAGCGGCCGGACTCCGCCAGTTCATAGAGCTGACGCTCGGCATCCTCGATCTGGGCGCGTGGCGCGAAATCGACCGGCGCGTCATAGGCGACATTGACCATGTCCTCGCCGATCCGGATCAGGTCGCGGCGCAGCGAAAGCTCGTAGATGGTCCGCCCATAGTCCTGGGCGTTGATGATGGTGGTGGCTTCGGCCGCCAGGCGGGCAAGGTATTGGCCGACCGTCATGCCGCCGATGTCGGTCTCGGCCGGCAGGAAGGTTTTCAGGGTCACCGGCGTGGCAACCTTGCCCATCCGGATCAGGCTGCCGGCGGTTTCGAAAATGGTTTGATGGATCGGCTCAAAGAAATGCTTCGGCTCGAGAAAGTCCGAGACCCGGTAGAAGGCGTCGTTGTTGACCAGGATCGCGCCCAAGAGGCTCTGTTCCGCCTCGATATTGTGCGGGGCGCTCCGGTAGGCCGGCGTGGCGGCATCGGGCGCGAGCTTGAGGACGTTCGAATCAGTCAAGGCCATGACGTTTGATAGTGCTTCTTACGATTGCGGCGGTACTGAAATTTTTACAGATGCGGGGCGGCGATAAAGCGCTTCCCGAACGCAAAGCGGAAGCAAAAGGTCGCCGCTATCAACCGTTGATCTCAATTGTGGATTAGTCGGCCGGTCCAATCGCGCGGCGCTTGACGGGGATTTGACGGAAATCTGGCCAAGGACAGGCGAACGCCGGGCGTGCGGTTCCAGAATTCCGTCAGGCAGGCTGAACCTTTTCGCAGTCCAAGCACACCCATCCATGGGTGAGGGCGCGCGTTCCAAAGGTCTTTCAGCTTCCGTCAGGTCAGAAGCAGGTAGACCAGCGCGATCAGCGCGGCACCCACCCCGGCGGCGATCAGGATGTAGTCGGTTCCGAGGTCGCGTTGCGGATCGAGATCGATCAAGGGGTCGGTTCTCTGGGCCATATCCGTCGTTTACGCCGGGCCGCGGAATCCCTTTGTGAAGCAGGTCACACCGGGCGGTTTTTCTTTGTGGCAGGTGCCGGAACGGATTTTTCGGACCGGAATTGGTCAAGCGGGCGCTGGGACAGGGTCAGGCAAATGAGCCAGCAGGTTCGGTTTTCTTACCTCAGCAGCGGCCGCAGCGAGCGGCTGTGGCTGTCGGCGCTGGTCCAGGCCATGGAGCAGGCCAGCCACCCAGCGCGGCGCGCGGAACCGTGCGACTCCAAGACCCTCAAAGCGCTGCGGGCGCAGCTCGTGCTGCCGGCGCAGCCGAGCTTCCCATCGTCCTTCAGCCTGCGGAACTAAGTTCCAGCCAGACCTTCATTATTCACCGGCAATCTGCAAGCGCGGACGGGCCTTGCGTTCCCTGCCGCGAAGTCTCGCTTCCTCGTTGGCGATGTAATCGCGGGTCATGGGGACGGTGCCCTGGCGCCTGGCGAGCTGAATCTGCATCACCATCAGGTTCTGCTTGCGGAACGCCATTTCCGAGCAGGCGAGGTAGAATTCCCACATCCGGGCAAACCGCTCGTCATAGAGCCGCACCGCCTCCTCGCGCCGCGCCATGAAGCGCTCGCGCCAGGCTTTCAGCGTCTCCGCATAATGCAGCCGCAGAATCTCCATGTCGCAGACCAAAAGGCCGGCGCGCTCGATGGCCCGGATTACTTCGGACACGGCCGGGATGTAGCCGCCGGGAAAGATGTATTTCGTGATCCATGGGCTGGTCACATCGGGGCCGGTGGAGCGGCCGATCGAATGCAGGAGCATGATGCCGTCATCGGTCAGCAGTTCGGCGCAGCGGCGGAAATAGGTGTCGTAAAAATCGACGCCGACATGCTCGAACATGCCGACCGATACGATGCGCTCGAAGGAGCCGGCGACATCGCGATAATCCTGCAGCAGGAAGCGCGCCGACAAATATTTCTCCGCCGCCCGCGCATTCGCCGCCTGGAATTGCTCCGACGACAGGGTGATGCCGGTGACGTTGGCCTCGCTCATCTCGGCGAGATAGAGGCCAAGCCCGCCCCAGCCGCAGCCGATATCGAGCACGCGGTCGCCGGGACGGACCAGAAGCTTCGCGGCGATATGGCGTTTCTTGGCGAGCTGGGCGTCGTCCAGCGTGGTGTCCGGCGTCTGGAAATAGGCGCAGCTGTATTGCCGGTCGGCATCGAGGAACAGCGCATAGAGCCGGCCGTCGAGATCGTAGTGATGAGCGACGTTCTTCTTCGCGCGGGCGCGGGGGTTGAACTGCCTCACGTGACGGATGAGGAAGCGCAGCCACCACGCCGGTTTGGCGACCCACGGCATGATTTCGGGCTGGTCCATCACGATCGCGAGCACGTCCGCTATCGAGCCGTTGTCGACCACGAAGGTGCCGTCCATCCAGGCTTCGCCGAGCGCGAGTTCGGGATTGAACAGGATCCGCCGCGCCGCCCTGGCGGTGGTGAATCGTGCCGCAACAGGTTTTCCGGTGCCGTCGCCGCAGCTGAACGTCATCCCGCCCGCCGTGGTGAAGATTATTGTACCGCGGCGGATGAATTGCTGCAGGACGTAACGCAACAGGCGATCCATTCGAAGCACCAATGGAACGGGTGATGCGGAACAACGGGTTCCGCCAGTGCCTGTTCCTAATGCTAAGTCCCGTCCGGGGAACGCGCTATTGCATTGTAGTCAAAGCGGATATTCGCAAATGTGGACTGCGCGCAGCTGCGCCATAAGGCTGCTTCCATTCGCGCGATAATCGGCTAAAAGGTGACCGCCGGCACCCCCCCTGTCGGGTTGTGACGTCGGGCGCGAATCCCGCTGCACGGAGAAGGACCAAGGATGTTGAGCCGAGCGCTCAGGCTAGCGACGGTGACGCTTCTGATCGGCTGTCTCACGGCGGTGGCAGTGCACGCGGTTGAAAATCTCGAGGCAGGCAAGTCTCCGGCGCAGATTTTTGCCGGCACCTGCAATGCCTGCCACAAGAGCCCGCGCGGCCTGCTGCGCAGCGTGCCGCCGTCATCGCTGCCGGGCTTCCTGCGCCAGCACTACACCACCTCCAGCGACATGGCCTCGGTGCTGTCGTCATACCTCGTCTCTAATGGCGCCGCCGATACCCGCGGCCAGCCCAAGGAAGGCAGGGAGGCCAAGCAGAAGGACGGCGCCAAGGAAGCCGGCACCAAGGAAGTGGCGCGCGCGCCGGCGGAGCAGGGCACAAGGCCACAGCCGCGGCTGCCGCGCGCCGGCGAAACGCCTGACATCATGCGGCCCGAGCAGCCGGCGCAGGCCGCGATCGACAAGGGCAAGAAAAAGGACAAGGACAAGAAGGGCCGTCCCGAAGAGCCGGCGCGGACCGAGCCTGCCGCAGCCGAGCCGCCGAAGGAGACCGCCAAGACGGACGAGGGCGCCAAGCCCAGCGAGGCCAAGCCCACTGAGGCCAAGACCGAGTCCGCGAAGGTCGAGCCGCCGAAGGAAAGCGTCAGCGAGCCCGCGGCCACGCGGCCCGATCCGGTTCCGTCCGTTACGCCGGCACCCGCGACCACCGCCGCGGCTCCGCCGACGTTCACATCCACTCCTACGGCCGCCTCCAGCGCATCAGCTCCGCCGCCCGTGCAGGCCCTCGATACGCCGTCCGCGCCCGCCGGCGAGCAACCGAAACCGACAGAGCCAAAGCCGCCCGCCGTTGCAGCCGCGCCTGCGCTGCCGCCGGTGCCGCCTGCGGGGCCGCCTACGGTGCCAATCTCCCAGTAGAGGCGAATACTTGCGATTTCCGACCGCGCATGCGCTTGACCGCTTCTAGAGCGTCACTCTAGAGTATTGATCTAGGCAGGTGTCGCGGGAAGATTTCATGAGCACGACCGTGCGGGACGACTTGCTGGCCGCGGGCCTTGCGGTATTCGAACGTGACGGCTTTGAGGGCGCGACGGTCGCTGCGATCCGCAACCTCGCGCGCATTTCCAACGGCAGCTTTTTCCACTTCTTCGGCTCGAAGAAGGAGCTCGCCGGCACGCTGTTCCTGGACATCCTGCAGCGCTATCACGCCAGCGTGGTGGCGGCGCTCGATCCGACGTTGAGCGCGCGCGAAGGCATCGCGCGGCTGATCCGCGCCCATCTCGACTGGGTCGTGAACAACCGCCGCGAGGCGCGCTTCCTGTTCGAGATTTCGCGCGCCGAATGGAGCGAGGAAGTGCGCGGCGCCGAGCGCAGGGAGAATTCGCGGCTGGCCGAAGGCGTCGAACGCTGGTGCAGCCCGCTGATCGCGCGCGGCGAATTGTTTCCGATGAGCGCGACCTTGTTCTTCAGCCAGATCGTGGGGCCGGCGCAGGTGTTCTGCCGCGCCTGGCTGTCGGGCCGTGACCGCTCCGATCCGCGCGCGCAGGCCGACACCCTGATCGCCTGCGCCATTCGCGCGCTCGTCATACCGGACAAGAACGGAGAAAAACAATGACGCTGGAGCAGGACGCGGATTTCATCCCGATCGAGAAACGCATTCGCGACAGCATCGGCCGCCAGGGCTTTATGGCGCATGTCGGCGCTGAATTGTCAGCGCTCGCGCGCGGCACGTGCACTCTCGAGGTGGAGCGGCGGCCGGAGCTGTTGCAGCAGAACGGCCTGTTCCATGGCGGCGTCACCGCCTTCCTCGTCGACAATGCGACGACGATCGCGGCCGCAGCGTCGCGGGGTCAGCCGGCGCTGACCGCGGAGTACAAGCTCAATTTGCTGTCGCCCGCCGTCGGCGAGCGATTGATCTGCCGGGCGCGGGTAATCAAGCCGGGGCGGCAGGTCGCCGTCGTTGCGGCGGACGTGTTCTGCGTTACCGATGGCGTCGAGAAGCACACCGCGACCGCACTCGCCTCGATCGCGATGCTAGACGAGAAAGCCACCCAGCGAATCCCAAGCCCGGCTGCTTGAGGCAGCCGGGCTCGGCATAGGTGATCGCAGACGCTTACTTCTCGGCCTTCTCGGGCGGCGCGGCAGCGGCCGGCTGGACGTCGTCGTGCTGCGCCTCGGGATCGAAGAACTCGCCGGCGGCGGCAATCGCTTCGGCTGCTGCGTCCTGATCTTCCTGGCGGGTCGAGATGTCTTCGCCGCGCTTGATGCGCTCGGCCTCGTCGGCGCTGCGCGCCACAAAGACGGCGATGGTGGCCTCGACCTCGGGGTGCACGGCGATCGTCACCTTCTGCTGGCCGATCACCTTGATGGGGGAATCCAGCCAGACCTGCGGACGGGCAACCGTGATGCCGTCCGCGCCAAGTGCATCGACAATGTCACGCACCGAGACCGAGCCGAACAGCTGGCCACTTTCGGCGGCCTGGCGGATGATCACGATCTCCTTGCCTTCGATCTTCTCGGCGACCTTGCTCGCCTCCGACTTGGCCTTGATGTTGTTGGCCTCGAGCTCGGCCTTCATCCCATCATACTTGGCGCGGTTCTCGGCGGTGGCGCGCAGCGCCTTGCCGCGCTTGAGCAGGAAATTGCGGGCAAAGCCGTCGCGCACCTTCACGACTTCTCCCATCTGGCCAAGCTTGGCCACGCGTTCCAGCAGAATGACTTCCATTTTCGTTCTCCTTTGATCGATCAAGTAACCGGGTTGGTGAAACTCTATGCCGCGGGCAGCGGCGGCGGTCGCGTGCGCATAAAACGCTCGCGGAATCCGAACAGCGCGTCGGCAAGGCCGAGCACGACCATGATAAGCAGCGGCCACATCATCAGCACGATCGTGGCGGTATAGGTGAAGACCAGCCAGATCACGCGGTTGCTCGATGCCAGCGTCAGGGTATGCAGCACGGCAAGGCCGGTGAAGGCGTAGGCCATCAGCAGCGCGCCGGTGACGACCTTGGCGAACAAAGCGGGCAAGCCGCCGGTAAAGCAGAGTGCGACCGCGACGCACAGCGCAACCAGCGTCAACGGCGGCAGTGCGGTCGATTTCAGATCGGGCCAGGGGCGGTTGAGCCGGCCCGAGGTCACGGCGATCCTGCCGGCAAGCCACAGATTGACTGTCAGTATGATTATCGGGGGCATCGGAACGACAAGCGGGGCAAGAGCGCCCATCGTATCGACGAGGCTCTCGTCGACGGCATAGCCGCGCTGGGCAAAGGCGCGGGCCACGTTGGCAAAATCGTTCTTCATCGCCGCCGCAATGGCCTCGGGATCGGTATCGATCTTGAACAGGCTCCAGAGTGCGAGCAGGGCGCCGATAACGGCGATCCACAGCAGCAGGCGGCCGGCCGGATACCATTCCATGGCGACCGCCGGTGCTGTCGCGCCATTCCGTGCCGGCGCCGGGTTCGGGAGCGGCCGTCCCAGCATGGCGAGATGGCCGAGCCACCAGGCGGGCAGCGCGGTGCTGGCGGCGAACGCAAGACCGAAGGGAAAACCGAACAGCAACAGGAAGACGGTGGTGGCGGCGATGCCGCCGATCGCGGCGGTGAGCGGACCCCAGCCGATCGCAGCCACCATCAGCGGCAGCGGCGCCAAGCCGCGCAGGACGAGCGAGATCACCGCGCCCGACGCAATCGAGACGAACATCAGCGCCGAGGCGGCGCCGGCAGCGATGGCAATGGCAACAATCGCGATCATCGGGTGTCCCGCTCCTTTCGAGCGGTTAGAGGCTTTGGCCCCAACCATCGGCGACCGGACGACCCGGAAGCCTTATGAGGAAAACCCCGCGGCGCGGACGCCGCGGGGGCAGAGGGTCTTATCGAATGACGTAGGGCAGCAAGCCCAGAAAACGCGAGCGCTTGATGGCGCGCGCGAGCTCGCGCTGCTTCTTGGCGGACACCGCGGTGATGCGGCTCGGCACGATCTTGCCGCGCTCGGAGACGTAACGCATCAACAGCTTGGAATCCTTGTAGTCGATCTTCGGCGCGTTCGGACCCGTGAACGGACAGGTCTTGCGGCGGCGGAAAAACGGACGGCGTGCACCGGCTTCAGCCATGGTTCTTACTCCTCGTCCGTCGTTTCAGCGTCTTCGCGCGGTCGGCGCGGGCCGCGGTCGCCACGATCGCCGCGGAAGCCGCCGTCACGGTCGCCGCGGAAGCCGCCTTCACGGAAGCCGCCACCGCGGTCGTCACGCTCGCGGTCGCGATCGGCCTTGCGCATCATCGCCGACGGGCCTTCCTCGTGCTCCTCGACGCGGACGCTGAGATAGCGGATCACGTCTTCGCTGATGCGCTCCTGGCGCTCAATCTCGGCGATCGCCGCAGACGGCGCGTCGATGTTGAGCAGGACGAAGTGCGCCTTGCGGTTCTTGTTCATGCGGTAGGTGAGGGAGCGCACGCCCCAGTTCTCGGTCTTGGTGACCTTGCCGCCGGCCTGCTCGACAATGCCGGTCATCTGGGTCGTCAGTTCTTCCACCTGCTGGGTGCTCGCGTCCTGACGCGCGAGAAAGACATGCTCGTAAAGAGGCATGGATTTCCTTTCCTGGTATTGGCGCGGCTCCCGGCGTCAAGCCCTTCGAGACCTTCGGAAAGGACTCGGGGGTAGCTCAGAAGGCGGGAACACGGGACGACGGACCGACTGGCCCTGCCACACCAATTCACCTGAAAGGAGATTGCTGAGACCGTCCGTTCAGCTCCCGGCCGGGATCCACGGATGCGCGCCTTATAAGGATTTTGGCTGGGATGGCAAGGGAAAGCGCCGGACGGCACCCTGAGGGCGTTATGCCGGGCCATGACAACACCGGTTCCATTTTAAATCCTGGAAAACAACCCCATTGCACCGAATGCCTCAGGCGCGGCGCCGGGACGCAAACAATCTCCTTGCAATATTTGTTTGTATGACATACAATTATTTAAGGTAGAAAACCATGGCCCCGAAGCGGACCGAGACGGCTGCCGAGCCCCTTGCCGGCGATCCCAAGCACGGGGTGCGCGCCACGCGCACGGCCGGGCGGCGGATGCGTTCGCTACTGCTGGATGGCGCGAGCCGCCTGTTCAAGGAAAAGGGCCTCGCGGGGACCTCGATCTCGGATATCGCCGCCGCCGCAGACGCTTTCCCCAGCCAGATCACCTATTACTTCCGCACCAAGGAGGCGCTGTTCGTCGAGGCTGCCTGCCGCGACATGCTCTATGTCGCGCGCGCCACCGAGCAGGCCGCGCTGCGCGCGCAGACGCCGCGCGAGTACACCCTGGCCCTGGTGGAGACGGTCACCGCAACCGATTCCGTTGCCTTCTTCGCCGAAGCGCTGGCGCTGACGCGCCGCCGCCAGGATCTGGCGCCGCTGGTCGAGCGAACCATCGAGCGGCTGCATGCCGAGGGTACGCGCGCCTATACCAGCCAGATGGAACGGCACGGCTGGCGCACGCTGCGCGATCCCGATGCGTCGTCGCGGCGCTTCTGGGCGCTCGCCATCGGCGTGATGGTTGAGGGGTTTGCGATGGGCCGTTCGTCCGACGAGATGGCCGCCGAAATGCTGCGCGTGCTCGGCGATCAGGCCACCACGAAGGCCGCCGGCAGCGGGCTGCGTCTCGTCGGCAGCGAAGAAACATCCGAAGGGGAGAGCCAGTCATGACCGCACTTCGCATGCGAGCCCGCGATTTCCTCAGCGAAGACGAGCTGGTGACGTTGCGCGAGCGCTTCACCTGGAAGGGCGCAGCCCTGATCGTGCATGCCTGGGCGCTGATCATCGCGGCGATTGCGCTGGTCGCGTGGTGGCCGAACCCGCTGACCTATCTCGTCGCGGTCGGCATCATCGGCTCGCGTCAGTTGGGATTGGCGATCCTCATGCATGACGGCGCCCATGGCTGCCTGTCGCCGGATGAAAAGACAAATCTGTTCCTGAGCCAATGGTTCTGCGCCTATCCGGTGTTTGCCGAGACGCGCGCCTATCGCCGCTACCATCTGCAGCACCACGCGCGCACCCAGCAGGAAGACGATCCGGATCTGATCCTGTCGGCGCCGTTCCCGATCACGCAGCTGAGCTACCGCCGCAAATTCTGGCGCGATATTTCGGGACAGACCGGCTATCAGCAGCGCAAGGCGCAGCTGCTCAATGCGCTTGGGCCGTCGGACTGGCCGCTGTCGCAACGCGCCGCGCATTTCTGGGAAAAGCTCGGGCCGCAATGCGTGGTCAATGCGATCATGTTCGCTAGCCTCGTCGCCGCCGGCGTGTGGTGGGCCTATCCGCTGCTATGGCTGGTGCCGCTGTTCACCTGGCAAATGGTGATCACCCGCATCCGCAACATTGCGGAGCACGCCGTCGTGCCCGACTCCAGCGATCCGCTGCGCAATACGCGCACCACGCACGCCAATTTCCTCGAGCGGCTGTTCATCGCGCCGTACTACGTGAACTACCATCTCGAGCATCATCTCCTGTTCTACATCCCCTGCTACAACCTGCCGCGGGTGCACGAGATTCTCTCGAAGAGCCCGATGGCTGGGCGGATGGAGACACAGCCGAACTATCTGGCGGTGCTGCGCTTGGCGACCGCGAAGCCGAACCGCGAAGACCGCCCGGGCCAGCTCGCGAGCATCCAGCGCCGGGCGCGGGCCGGCGAGGCCGTCGGCGCGGACCAGAAGGCGGGCGGGTTCTAGGGCGCGTCCTCACGAGCAGGCCCCTGCGTCACATAGATGCCCAAACCGGTCAGTACTGCTCGGTCGTGATCAGAGTCCGAGGACGCCCTCGTGCCGCGAACATATTGTCGAGCGTTGCTGGCAGTCGCGCTATTCGCCCTTTGCGTTCCTGCCAGGTCGGAGGAACAGTGTCCGGAATTGACGCGGCTGAACGCCGAGGCTGACGAGGCGTTGAAGAAGGCCGCCGCGCTTGTCGCGCAGGAACGTTGCGACGGATATGTTCACTATTCGGTGGCGTGGGCCGGCATAGCAAGATACGCACGTGATCACGGCGAGCGCTGCGGCCTTTCAGCTTCTGCACTCAGCGACATTGACGCGCGCCATCGCAAAGCGGTCGAGGAGCGCGTAAATGCCTGCGGGGGGCTTCATCGCAACTCGCCGCTCCCCAAACGCGACCGCCTGCCATTTCCAGCCGAAATTCGTCCGCGTTGGTAAGTTGTCGCTACGCCCGGATCATTCAGATCGCTGTTTTCCCGCGAATGGCCATCGATCGCTTGAAGATCTGTGCGGCGTCGGCGTAGCGACCTTGATCCTTGTAGAGACCGGCCAGGTTCTGCAGCACATCGGCGAGATCCGGATGGTTCGGACCGAGCGTCTTCTCCATGGTGGCCACCGACTGCTTGAAAAACCGCTCGGCATCAGCGTTACGCCCCTGATAGCGGTAAAGCACGGCCAAATTGTTCAGCGCCTGCGCGATGTCGGGATGGTCGGGTCCGTACGCCTTTCCGGTCACCAGGATCGACCGCTTGAGCAGGCGCTCGGCATCGGCGTAACGATGCTGATTGATGTAGGCATCGGCCAGATTGTTCATCAACACTGTGGCTTCGGGATCATTGGGGCCGAGTGTCTTCTCGAGCACGGCCAATCCCCGCTTGAACAGCGGCACGGCCTGGTCGTACCGACGCTGATTGCTGTAGACGGAGGCGAGGTTGCACAACGCCATCACGATAGCCGGATCGTCGCGACCGGACGTTTTCTCGCGAATGGCGATTGACCGCTTGAGAAGCGGCTCCGCTTCCGCGTAACGCGCTTCCGCGCGATAGGCTTCGCCCAGATTGTTCAGCACGGTTGCGACTTCCGCAGAATCCGGACCGAGCGTCTTCTCCCGGATGGCCAGTGAGCGCTTGTACAGCGCCTCGGCAACGGCGTATTGACCGAGATTGTAGTGGACCGTGCCGAGGTCATTCAGCGCCATCGCGACGTTGGCATCGTCGGGACCAAACTCCTTCTCGCGAAGGGCCAGGGACTTCTGGGCCAATGGCAGCGCTTCCGTGTACTTCCCGGCCTGATAAAGTTCTTTCATCTGCTTGGTGAGAATGCTCGCCTCATCCTCTGCCGCCCAGGATGGCGCGCCGAGCGACAGGCTCAGCGCGAGCGCGGTGACTGCAACACGGATCGATGCTTTCAGGGCCTTCATGGCGCGTTCTCTCGTCAGGGTTCTTCGGGGAAATGTACGCGCCCTTAGTGCTTTCCGAGGCCGGACGGGTTCATGCCGCCGTCGCCCCGGCGCTCCCGCACCTAAAATCGCCAGAGGAAACAAGCGGTAGACGGGCGATGAACGCTTTGGATGACCAATGCGACCAAGAATGGCGGCGCGGTCGTCGGGCCGGACCGGCCGCGCGAGTTCGTCAACAGCCAGCGCCGCCGCAGGCAAGGCGAGGCCGTCGGATTGGATCAGAGGACCGGCGGGTTCCAGTACTTACAAACTGCACGGCGCATTGCGACACAGATGTCACCGCACCCCAGCGGTGCAGACATCCCGGTATTTGACAGCTAGAATGCGAGTGACGCTCGGCCGGATCGCCGGGGGACGGTCCAGTTTTCTGCAGCGCCATCGTGCAGCTGCGTAACCTGGTTGGACGGGGGGCCTATGGCGCTGGTACCAGGACGCGAGTGCGGTGACTGCATCGCGTGTTGCAAGACGCTGGAAATTCACGAACCTGAATTGACGAAGCCTGCTGACGTCCTGTGCAAGCATTGCACGGGCCACAGCTGCAGCATCTATGATAGCAGGCCATCGGTCTGCCGCGGCTGGTTCTGCAGCTGGCGGGTGGAGGAGCGTTTGTCGGACGAGATGCGGCCTGACAAATGCGGCGTCATGTTTGCATTTGACGGGGACAGGCAGCCGCAGACCATCTTCGACAACTTCTTCATTGTTGGGCGCACATTAGCAGAAGGTGACCGCGCTGCCTTCGATACACCAGCCGTGGCAGCTGCTCTGCGGGTCCTGACAAAGAACGGCACAGGGACGGTGCCGGTCTTTGCCAGCTGGGAGTATGGCTTGAAGGCCCTGCTGTACCCGAATGGTCCGCTTGCCCACGCGATCCAGCATCCGGCAACGACACCGTTCGGCTACCTTGCAATCGAGGCGCAGGGGTGGCGCGCCCGATACGCGCAAGCGCTCCACTCTTTGGGCATCAATCCGAACTTCTCGCCCTGATCGCTCGTGCTGCGCCTGGGCGTGCTCTTGTCTACCCGCTGCTCCACAAGAGCTTGGTCATCAGGGCAATGGCAATAAAGCAAATCAACCAAAACACGACGGGTGCCGCACCACCCTTGAACTTGAGTGGACCTATCTCGACCTCGATGGGCCCAGATGCAATCCTAAGGACGAGAACAATGAACAAGGCGGCGATGGCGGACATCGGAAGGCCGATCACGGCGGCAAAAATGCTGTTGCGCGGTGGAAAGCCAGGCTTGATCGCGAAAGCCTCTCCAAGCACGAGCGCGAAAGCTGCCAGTCCCAGGAGCGCCGTCCCAACAGCCGCCAGCCACGCCATCACGATGCGAAGGCGTTCTTCGGAATTCGAGGACGGATGCTTCGAATCCTCTGGCATGTGCCTTGAGTCCAACAATCATTGAACGAGTTTTGTCCGTTCGGAATTGTTGCTCAATCAAAGCGTAAGCGGTCGTGCCCCTGACCTTGGTCCAACGTTAACTAGCACATTGCAAAGCTCACTTCCGACCGAAAATCGGCAACCTATCAGGTGCGCTGCCGGCCGGGCTTCGCCGTCGGTCCAAGTCCTGACAGTCGGATTTACTTGGTTGCGCGCTGGCGCCAGCCCCAGGACCGGGCTTTCGCCGCTTGACATGGCGGCCGTGGTCGGTGACTTACGCCTCCCAATCCAACATAATTCGGAACGTTCAGGGAGCGCCGATGACGGCAGCATTCACTTTTCCGGGGCAGGGGTCGCAGGCGGTCGGCATGGGCAAGGCGCTCGCCGAGGCCTTTCCCGTGGCGCGCGCGGTGTTCGACGAGGTCGACGCGGCGCTGGGCGACAAGCTCACCGCCATCATCTGGGACGGCCCGGGCGAAACGCTGCAGCTCACCGAAAACGCCCAGCCCGCGCTGATGGCGGTGTCGATCGCGACCTTGCGGGTGCTGGAGAGCGAGGCCGGATTCTCGGTCGGCAAAGATGCCGCCTTCGTCGCCGGCCATTCGCTCGGCGAATATTCGGCGCTGGCTGCGGCCGGCAGCCTCAGCATTTCCGACACCGCGCGGCTGCTGCGCACCCGCGGGCTCGCGATGCAAAAGGCTGTACCGGTGGGCGTCGGCGCCATGGCGGCGTTGCTCGGCCTTGATTATGAGACGGCGGTAGCCGTCGCGAATGAAGCGGCGCAGGGCCAGGTCTGCCAGGCTGCGAATGATAATGGCGGCGGGCAGGTGGTCGTTTCCGGCGACAAGGCCGCCGTCGATCGCGCGGTCGAGATCGCCAAGACAAAAGGCGCCAAGCGCGCCATGCTGCTGCCGGTGTCCGCGCCCTTCCATTGCGCGCTGATGCAGCCGGCGGCGGACGCGATGGCGAAAGCGCTCGCCGACGTCACCATCAAGGCGCCGGCGGCGCCACTGGTCTGCAACGTGCTGGCCGCGCCAATCACCGATCCCGCCGAGATCCGCCGCCGCTTGGTCGAGCAGGTCACGGGCACCGTGCGCTGGCGCGAGTCGGTGGCGTACATGGCTGGCCATGGCGTGACGCGCTTTCTCGAAATCGGCGCCGGCAAGGTGCTGAGCGGCCTGGTCAAGCGTATCGCGGAGGGCGCGGTTGGCGTCGCCGTCGGCGGACCCGGCGATATTGCTGTGGCGAAGGAAACATTGGCGGCTGCGAAATCAGCCTAAAGCGCTATCGCGCTTTAGTTTGTTGTTTGCGCATGATCTTTTCGGAAAACCGCGTCACACTTTTCCGGATCATGCTTTGGGAGAATTTTCATGTTCGATCTGACTGGCAAGAAGGCGCTCGTTACGGGCGCAACCGGCGGCATCGGCGGCGCGATCGCGCAGGCGCTGCACAAGCAGGGCGCCACCGTTGCGATCTCGGGCACGCGCCGCGAGGTGCTGGATGGCCTGGCCGCGCAACTGGGCGAGCGCGTCCATGTGCTGCCCTGCAACCTCTCGAAAAGCGATGAGGTCGAGGCGCTGGTGCCGGCGGCGGAAGCCGCCATGGGGCAGGTCGACATCCTCGTCGCCAACGCCGGGATCACCAAGGACAACCTGTTCGTGCAGTTGACCGACGAGAACTGGGACGACGTCATCCAGGTCAATCTGACCGCGACCTTTCGCCTGGCGCGCGCCGCCACCAAGCTGATGATGCGCAAGCGGTTCGGCCGCATCATTGCGATTACCTCGATCGTCGGCGTCACCGGCAATCCTGGACAGGCCAACTACACCGCGTCCAAGGCCGGCATCATCGGCCTGATCAAGACGGTCGGCGCCGAATATGCCAAGCGCGGCGTGACCGCCAATTGCATCGCGCCCGGCTTCATCAAGACGCCGATGACGGACGCGCTCAACGACAAGCAGCGCGAGACCATCCTGTCCAAGGTTCCTGCGGCGAAGCTGGGGACAGCCGAGGACATCGCCGCCGCGGCGGTTTATCTCAGCTCCAACGAGGCCGGCTACGTCACCGGGCAGACCCTCCACGTCAATGGCGGAATGGCCATGTTTTGAGCCTATTAATGGCCCGGCGCGGCTGCCCAAGGCGGTTGCCACGGGCCGGTTTGGCCCTTGTAGTCAGGGGTTTGGAAGTGTGATAACCGGACCCGCCAGCGGATGGGCAAAGAACGCCTTGCAGGAATTTGAAACCCTGTATATTGGCGGGGCAAAGCCTGCCGAAATTCGCCGGGTCCTGGGACAGGACCGGGGCGAATCAGCGCGCGATTGAAGGAAGCTTTACGACCACGACGGCTCTTATCGTCTTCGGGATGTCTTGAGGGTGGTGTCTTGGGGTCGGGACCAATGGAACAAGCACGAGGTTGAACGATGAGCGAGATTGGCGAGCGGGTTAAGAAGATCGTGGTCGAACACCTTGGTGTTGAACCCGACAAAGTGGTCGACAGCGCGAGCTTCATTGACGACCTCGGCGCCGACAGTCTCGATACCGTCGAGCTCGTGATGGCGTTTGAAGAAGAATTCGGTTGTGAAATTCCCGACGATGCCGCGGAGACCATTTTGACCGTCGGCGACGCGACAAAATTTCTCGAGAAGAACGCGAAGAGCTGACGCCCTCGCGGCGCTGACAAAGCCGGACGGGCCGTGGTCGAACGGTCCGCCGGTTTGTTGTTATCGGCCGCAGTTTTCAGGCGTGGAGTTTTGACATGAGGCGGGTGGTCGTCACAGGGCTCGGTATGGTCACGCCGCTCGGCTGCGGCGTGGAACCGACCTGGACGCGAATCCTGGCCGGCCGAAGCGGCGCGAAGAGGATCGACACCTTCGAGGTCGCCGATCTGACTTGCAAGATCGCCTGCATGATTCCGCGCGGCGACGGCACCGACGCTACCTTCAATCCCGATCAGTGGATGGAGCCAAAGGACCAGCGCAAGGTCGACGACTTCATCATCTATGCGATGTGCGCGGCGAGGCAGGCGCTCGACGACGCCAACTGGCATCCTTCGACGGAGGAAGAGCGCTGCGCCACCGGCACGCTGATCGGCTCCGGCATCGGCGGCCTTTCCGGCATTGCCGACACCGCGATCCTTTTGAAGGAGCGGGGCCCGCGCAAGGTGTCGCCGTTCTTCATCCCGGGCCGGCTGATCAATCTCGCGTCCGGCTATGTCTCGATCGAGCACGGTTTGAAAGGTCCGAACCATTCAGTGGTGACGGCATGCTCGACCGGCGCGCATGCGATCGGCGATGCGGCCCGGCTGATTGCGCTCAGCGATGCCGACGTGATGGTGGCGGGCGGCACGGAATCGCCGATCTGCCGGATCGGCATGGCCGGCTTCTGCGCGGCGCGGGCGTTGTCGACCGGGTACAACGAGACACCGGAGAAGGCCTCGCGTCCCTACGACAAGGACCGCGACGGTTTTGTCATGGGCGAGGGCGCCGGTGTCGTCATCCTCGAGGAATATGAGCACGCCAGGCGCCGCGGCGCCAAGATCTACGCCGAGGTGACCGGCTATGGCCTGTCCGGCGATGCCTATCACATCACCTCGCCAACGCCTGACGGCGATGGCGGCTTCCGCAGCATGTCGGCGGCGATGAAGCGCGCCGGAATCACGGCGGCCGACATCGACTATATCAACGCGCACGGCACCTCGACGCCGCTCGGCGACGAGATCGAGCTCGGCGCGGTCGAGCGGCTGCTCGGCAATGCGGCTTCGAAGGTGTCGATGTCCTCGACCAAGTCATCTACCGGTCATCTGCTTGGCGCAGCCGGCGCGATCGAGGCGATCTTCAGCATTCTGGCGATTCGCGATAATGTCGCGCCGCCGACGATCAATCTCGATAATCCGTCGGTGGAGACGGCGATCGATCTCGTGCCGTATACGGCGCGCAAGCGCGAGATCAATATTGCGCTCTCGAATTCATTCGGTTTCGGCGGCACAAATGCTTCCGTGATCGTCCAGCGCGTGGCCAATTAGCGCGTGTCTGGAGTTAATCCACGCTTTTGCCGTATTCGGCGAAGACTTCTAGTTGCGGGCGTGTGCTATTGGCAGGGCAAGGATTTGCCCAGCCACGATTGAACCGGCAGGAACCAGGTTGCATCGATGAGTGAGAGGCCGCCCATTTCGCCCCGCAGTCCGCGCGCCGCGCTCGAACCCGAGCAGGTGCCGCCGCCGCCCCGGCGCTCCGAGCGGGCGCGCAATCCGTTCGTGGTGGTCGGCAACGCCATCATCACCATCCTGATCCTGCTGATGATCGGGGCCGGCGTCTCCTATTATTACGGCAAGCAGATCCTGGAGTCGCCGGGACCGCTGAAGGAAGACAAGACCGTCAACATCCCCGCGCGCGCCGGCAAGCGCGACATTTCCGACGTGCTGCAGAAAGAGGGCGTGATCAACGTCAATCCCTGGATCTTCATCGGCAGCGTCTATGCACTCAAGGCCAGCACTGATCTGAAGCCGGGCGAGTACCTGTTCCAGAAACACGCGTCCTTGCGCGACGTCATCGGCACCATCGTCGAGGGCAAGGTGGTGCAGCACGCGATCACCATTCCCGAAGGGCTGACCTCCGAGCAGATCGTGGCGCGGCTGTCCGACAACGACATCTTCGCCGGCAGCGTGCGCGAGATTCCGCGCGAGGGCACGCTGTTGCCCGAAACCTACAAATTCCCGCGCGGCACCACGCGCGATCAGGTGATCCAGCGCATGCAGCAGACGCAGAAGCGCGTGCTGGCGGAAATCTGGGAGCGCCGCAATCCGGATATCCCGATCAAGTCGCCGGAACAGCTGGTGACGCTCGCCTCCATCGTCGAGAAGGAAACCGGCCGCGCCGACGAGCGCAGCCGCGTCGCCGCCGTGTTCACCAACCGCCTGCGCCAGAAGATCAAGCTGCAGTCCGATCCGACTATCATCTATGGCCTGGTCGGCGGCAAGGGCACCTTGGGCCGGCCGATCAAGCGTTCGGAAATCACCCAGCCGTCGCCCTACAACACCTATGTGATCGAGGGCTTGCCGCCCGGGCCGATCTCCAATCCCGGCCGCGCCTCGCTCGAGGCGACCGCCAATCCGGCGCGCACGCGCGACCTGTTCTTCGTCGCCGACGGCACCGGCGGCCATACGTTTACGGAAACCTACGACGCGCATCAGAAGAACGTCGCGAAACTGCGCGCGATGGAAAAGCAGATCCAGAACGACACGGCCGAGCCGGCCGAAGAAACCGCGCCCGCCGCCGGCGTCCCGGCTGCCGCGCCCGACGCCAATCCGACCGCCGGCACCAGGCCTCCGGCAGCGAAACGGCCGGCGCGGCCGCCCGCCGCGGCCCCGGCCGCACCAGCGCAGGCGCCCGCTCGCCAGGGCGCGGCGCAATCGACCGCCACGCCGCCGGTGCTGCAGCGCTAGCCTTCCTGTGCGCACGGCCAAGCCTGTACCATCAGGGGCGGAATCGTCCTATGGTCCCGCGCGCTTCCCTTGAGTCTCATCCCACCTGCGTTCGGAGAATTTTCCAGAGATGGCGCTGTCGAGCATGACCGGTTTCGCCCGCAGCCACGGCGCCAGCGGCCCCTATGCGTTCGAGTGGGAGCTGAAATCGGTCAACGCCAAAGGTTTTGACCTCCGCCTGCGACTGCCGCCCGGCTGGGACGACATCGAGGCATCCGCCAAGAAGCGCGCGGGCGAGCTGCTGTCGCGCGGCACTGTCTACGCCAATCTCAACCTCAAGCGCACCAATGCGGTGGCGCAAGTGCGCATCAATGAGGACGTGCTGGCCGCCGTGGTGAAGGTCGCAGGCCAGCTTGCCGGCAAGATCGATGCGGTGGCGCCCAGCGTCGATGGCCTGCTTGCCATCAAGGGCGTCATCGAGGTGGTCGAGCCCGACAGCAACGAGGAAGAGGACAAGGCTGCGAAAACGGCCGCGATGGCGGCGTTCGAGCAGGCGCTGGGCAATCTCGTCGAGATGCGCCGCCGCGAGGGCGCTACGCTCGGGCAGGTCCTCATCGCACGCATGGACGAGATCGAGAAGCTGGCAAAGCGCGCCGAGGCTGCGCCCGGCCGCAAGCCGGAGGCGATCCGCACCCGGCTCGCCGAGCAGGTCGCCACACTGCTGGAGGCCTCCGATCGTTTCGATCAGGACCGGCTGACCCAGGAAGCGCTGCTGATCGCCACCAAGGCCGATATCCGCGAGGAGCTCGACCGTATCGCCTCCCACATCGCGCAGGCGCGCGACATGCTCGGCAAGGGCGGGCCGGTCGGGCGGCGGCTCGACTTCCTGGCGCAGGAATTCAACCGCGAGGTCAACACCTGCTGCTCGAAATCCAACGACATCGAGCTCACCAATACCGGGCTTGAGATGAAGAACGTCGTCGAGCAGTTCCGCGAACAGGTGCAGAATCTGGAGTGAGGCGATGGCGGCGGGCGGCCATGGATTTGACGGCGTTGAGCGGCGCGGACTGATGTTCGTGCTGTCGTCGCCGTCCGGCGCCGGCAAGACCACGCTGTCGCGCATGCTGGTCGCGGAAATTCCGGCGTTGCAGATGTCCGTGTCCGCAACGACGAGGCCGATGCGTCCGGGCGAAGTCGAGGGCAGGGACTACTATTTCGTCGACCAGAAGCGGTTCGATGCGATGGTGGCCAACGGCGAGCTTCTCGAATGGGCGACGGTGTTCGGCAATCGCTACGGAACGCCGCGCGGTCCCGTGGACGCTTCGCTGGCAGGCGGCCGGGATGTGTTGTTCGACATCGACTGGCAGGGTACTCAACAGCTGCGAAGCCGCTCGCCGAACGACGTCGTCAGCGTCTTCATCCTGCCGCCATCGGCCACCGACCTCGAAAAGCGCTTGCACACCCGCGCCCAGGATTCGGAAGACGTCATTCGCGGCCGCATGAAGAAAGCGGGCGACGAGATGAGCCATTTCGACGCCTACGACTATATCGTCGTGAACGACAACATCGGGATCGCGTTTGAGTCGGTGAAATCGATCCTGCGCGCCGAGCAGCTCAAGCGCGAGCGCCAGGTCGGCCTGACCGAGTTCGTGCGCAATCTGCAGCGCCAGCTCGACAAATAACCGATCGCCTCAGGCGGCGCGGCGTCCATTCCTCTGCGCGCGCAAGCGCTTTCTTTCCCGATAGAGATCGCCGGGCCGGCGCGGCTGATCCGGCATTTCCAGGGGCGGCACCGGCACGCTCGGCGTCAGCCGGGCACGTCGGGAGGCGAGCCAGGCGAACAACAGGCTCACCATCACGCCGAGCACCGAGAGCCCACCGGCGGTGATGGTGATCAGCATCGGCATCGACAGCGGCTTTTCCGATGCGGGCATTGGCGGCACGGCGCGCGGCATCACCTGCGGCTTTGCCGCCGACGCTGCGGGGGCGGGGCGCGCTTCCGCGCTCTGGTCGACCGGGGCAGGGGCCGCCGCCGGAGCCGGCGGATTTGCCGCGGGATTTGCCGTCGACATCTGATCCGGCCAGCGCGTTGCGGCAGCCGGCGCCAGCATGTTGGCGGACCTGGTGGCGGAAGGCGGATTGTTTTCGGCGACGACGGGTGCGCTGGCCGCCGGAGCAGGGGCGCTCTGCACCGGCGCGGGCCTGATGTCCTGCTCGACCGGCGCCGACGAAAGTTCGGCGCGCGCGTCGGAAAGTGTGCGCGGCTGAGCCTGCTTCTTGCGCGGCCGCGCAGGCTCTTCCGTTGCTGCGGTCGATTGTTCGGCTGCCTTGCCCGCAACCTTTTCCGCATCATCCTTCAGAAACCAGCAGCGACGCCCGGTGCCCCGTTCGGCACGGTAGCGCCAGCGGGTGCCGGGTGGCGTGTACTCACGCGGAGACGTCAGGCACTGTTCGGCTGGTTGCTCCGTGGTGTCGGCAGCAGCATCGTCGGGAGCAGCTAAGGCATTCGTGCTGGAAAGAATGGAGGCAATCATCGCCGCTACGAGTGTTGCAGCGCGGGTTTTCATGGATACCTCCGGGACTCAACGCAACGCCATTACGGCCCTGTTTCTCCGCGAGAATCTGGGTAGCAATTAGCCGCAAATCCGGAGTCGTTAAGGCTTAATTAAGACCCCGCCGACGGGTGCCGGCGGGGGCAAAAATCGGGCGAAAAATCCGCGAAAACGCCTTTATATTTGGAGCATGATCTTACCCGAAAACCGGCACCCACTTTTCGGGATCATGCTCTAGTTTTTCAACATAATGCGGCCGACGACACGGCCGGCACGCAGCTCGTCGATCCATTTCTGCACGTCTGCCATCGGCTCCTCGCGCATCGGCGTCGGCTTGACCTTGCCGGCGCGCGCCAGCGCCATCAGCTCCTTGCCCTCGGCGAGGGTACCGACCATGAAGCCTTCTATGGTCATGCGCTTGTAGACCCACTGCACCATCGGCAGGCTGAAACTGCCGCCCATCAGGCCGGACACTACGATCTTGCCGCCGCGGGCGACAACCGCGGTGGCAAAGGCCATCGACTTCTCGTTGCCCGCGAAATCGACGATCTCGTCAAAGCCGCCGTCGGTCTCCTTGATCATGCGCTTTGCGACGTCGGCCTCGGCCGGATCGTAGGCCGCCGCCGCGCCGTTCTTCAGCGCGGTTTCCCGCGCGGCGGAATTGAGATCGGCAACCGAAATCGGCTGCTTGAACATGGCCTGCGCGAACGACAGGCCCATCATGCCGACGCCGCCGAGCCCGATCAGCAGCAGGTTGCGCTGCCGCGGCCGGTCCACCAGCCGCTTCAGCGCGCCATAGGCGGTGATGCCGGAGCACATCAAGGTCGCTGCCTGGTTCACCGGCAGCGGATCGTATTCCAGGAGATATCTGGCGTCGGGCACCAGCACGTGGCTGGCAAAGCCGCCGTCGATGGAGACGCCGAGAAAACGCTGCTTGATGCAGAGATTCTCGTCGCCATTGGTGCAGTCGCGGCACACCCCGCAGCCGATCCAGGGGAAGACCGCGCGCTTGGCGCCGATCAACTCTTTCGGCGCTTCGGGGCCGACTTCCTCGACGACGCCTGCGATCTCGTGGCCAAGCGTGAAGGGCAGCACCATGCCGCGCGTGGTGTCGAGCTTCTTGCCGCCGCCGAGATCGGCATAGCCGTCCTGGATGTGCAGGTCGGAATGGCAGAGCCCGCAACGCTCGACCCGCACCAGCACCTCGGCAGCCCGGGGCTTCGGCGTGTCGACGATGGTTTCACACAATGGCGCATCGAACTTGACCAGAGACTGGCGACGCATCAGCGCCATCGGTTTTTTCCCTCGGGACTGGTTTTATTTGGTGGCCCGTATATCGGCCAATTCGCGGGCCATGGCAACAAAGCCGGAGACCGGGATGGTCTCGGCGCGCCGCGTCGCATCGACCTGCGCGGCGGCGGCAAGGCGCGCCGGGTCCGGGCCGAGCGATTTCAGGCTCTGCCGCAGCATCTTGCGGCGCTGGCCGAAGGCGGCGGCCGCAACCTGCTCCAGTGCGCGGCGGTCGCAGGCCTCGGGGCTTTGGCGCGGCACCAGCCGCACCACGGACGAGGTGACCTTCGGCTGCGGCACGAACGCCGACGGCGGGATGTCGAACAGGATCTTCGTTTCCGCGCGCCAGTTGGCGAGCACACCGAGCCGGCCATAGGCCTCCTCGTTCTCATGCGCAACGATCCGCTCGGCGACCTCGCGCTGGAACATCAGCACCATCATGTCGTACCAGGGCGGCCACGGCTCGACGGTGAGCCAGTCGATCAGCAGTTGCGTGGCGATATTGTAGGGCAGGTTGGCGACGATTTTCGCACGCGCGCCGCTGAGCATCGGACGCGGATCGAATGTCTGTGCGTCGGCACAAACGATGTCGAGCCGGCCTGGATAGCGCTTGGCGATGGTTTCCAGCGGCGCCAGCGCGCGCTCGTCGCGCTCCACCGCAATCACACGCCGCGCGCCGAGCGCGAGCAGAGCGCGCGTCAATCCGCCCGGACCCGGACCGACCTCGATGACCGTGGAATCCTGCAGCGGACCTGCGGCGCGCGCGATGCGGGCGGTGAGGTTGAGATCGAGCAGGAAATTCTGCCCGAGCGATTTGCGCGCCGAAAGGGAGTGCTCGCGAATGACCTCGCGCAGCGGCGGCAGGTCGTCGATCGCACTCATGCCGGTTTTGCCGCCGCCATGCGGGCGGCGAGCTTCAGCGCTGCGATCAGGCTCGCGGGACTTGCCTTGCCAGAGCCTGCGATGTCGAAGGCGGTGCCGTGGTCGGGCGAGGTCCGTACGAAGGGCAGGCCCAGCGTGACGTTGACGGCGTCGTCGAAGGCGATGGTCTTGATCGGGATCAGCGCCTGGTCGTGATACATGCAGATCGCACAGTCATAGGTCTTGCGCGCCGCATCATGGAACATGGTGTCGGCCGGCAGCGGCCCGCGCGCCTGGATGCCGCGGTTACGCAAGGCGGCGATCGCCGGCGCCACGATCTCCTCGTCCTCGGTGCCGAGCGTGCCGAACTCGCCGGCATGCGGATTGAGGCCGGAGATCGCCAGCCGGGGATTGGCGATGCCAAAACGCGATTTCAGATCGGCCACCACGATGCGCGCGGTGGCCACGATGAGCTCGCTGGTGAGCTGCGTGATCGCCTCGCGCAAGGGCAGGTGAATGGTCACCGGCACCACGGCCAGCGTCGGCGACCACAGCATCATCACCGGCTGCGGCACCTGGCCGTCGCGGCCGGCGAGCTCGGCGAGAAACTCGGTGTGGCCGGGATGCTTGAAGCCGGCGCGATACAGCACGCTCTTGGCGATGGGATTGGTGACGACGGCACTGGCCTGCCCGGCGGTGACGTCGCCCACCGCCTTGCGGATCGAAGCCAGCACCGCATCTGCGCTGCTGCCGTCCGGGCGGCCGGGCGCGGCAGTCGCCGCCTTGCCGGTCGCAACCACAGGCAGGGCCTTGGCAAACGCCGCGCACGCCTCATCGGCGCCGACCTCGGCGAAATCGGCTTTCAGGCCGAGATGCCTGGCGCGGTCGGCGAAGTAGGCGCGGTCGCCGAGCAGATAGAATGGCGGCAGGTTCGCTTCGCTGCGGCGCAGCCAGGCCTCGATCGCGATATCGGGTCCGATGCCCGCAGGTTCACCGGAGGTCAGGGCAAGGGGCTTTGCCATGATCAACGATATTCGATCATTGCGGCCTTGCGGACTTCCTGCAGGTACGACTTCGACTTCGCCTCGTATTTCTCCACGAACATCTTGTCGCGGATTTCCTTCTTCTTCGGCGTGTCGATCGTCGTCTTGTTGCGCGCGCACAAGACCACCATTTCGATGCCCTGCTTGGTCGTCTCGGGCGGCGTCATGTGGCCGACGGGAGTTTTCTCCAGGAGGTCGCGCAGCGAGTCCGGCAGGTCGGCAGACGTCTTGGTGACGAGGGGCCGGATCGTGGCGTTCTGCATCGATTTGAAATAGTTGTTGGCGTCGGCGCAGCTCGTCACGCGCTCGCGCAGCACGTCGGCTTCCTTCTTGCGCTGTTCATAGGCTGGTGGCGGCGAGTTGCGCGGCACGATCAGCACGACCGGCTGCATCTTGTACTCGGAGGCCTCGACCTCGAGCTTCTCCTCGCCCGTCCCCTTTACGGCGGCGGCGACGTCCTTTTCGCCGACCTGCAGGCTCTCCTTGTAGCGGCCGCGCACCAGGCTGCCCCAGACCATGTCCGCCTTGATGCGCGAGCGCAGCGTGTCCGGACGCACGCCCTGCTTTTCCAGGACCTGGGTGAGCTGGTCCGGCGCCAGGCGCATGCGCTGCGCCATCATCTTGTAGGACTCATCGATGTCGCTCGATGTCGGATCGACGCCGAATCGCTTGGCTTCCTTGATCTTCACCTTCTCGTCGATCAGCTCGTTGATGACGTCCTGCCGGTTCGGCTGCTTGTGGGTGGTCATGAAGGTGAGTTTGCTGCGCTGCTCGATATCCATGTTGGTGATCGGCTCGCCATTGACCATGACGACGACGGTCTGCGCACGCGCCGGCGCGGCGCAACCGATCGCAGCAAGCAGGACTGCGGCGAGAAGGGCTGAGAGGCGGAGCGAGGGCATGGCAGTCAGGTTCCTAAGCGCTTTTCAACCTGTCGATAGGGGCCGCTGTCCGCGGCAAATCATCCCTTGGTCAGATACTACTGAAACTGGCCGGTCGAGGTACCGGCCGCGGAAGCCGACGACGTCGCAATCGTACGCAGGCCGATCTGCAGCATGAACGCGTGGTTCAGCACCGGCGGCGTAGTACCGGCGGAGTAGGTGTACGACGTCACATAGTTAGCGGCGAGCACGAAGCAATCGTCCACATAGCCGGCCCCGATGACGTATTGGTTGACCTTGTTGGCTTCAAGGTCCCAGCGCGCCGCACCCGAGACCACCCAGTTGGCCGCGACCTTGACCGAAGCGGTGCCGAGCAGGCCCTCGCGACGGGTGAGGTAGCCGAGTTCCGGCTGTGCGGCATAGTTGCCGTACAACATGGACACCGACCAGCGGTCGAAGGTGGCGCGGCCCTCCGCCTCGAAACGGTTGACGTTCCCGGTCTGCTCGTCGATCCGCGCGCGGGTCGAGAAGGTGTAGGTGCGGTTGGGCGAGTAGTTCACGCGCGCCACATAGTCCGACCTCTGCCGGGCGAGGCCGGAGTCGAGGCCAGTGTTGGTGGCATCGGCGACTGCGAAGGAGTTCATGCCGAACAGCTGGTAGGACTGGCCGAACAGCACGTTGACCGATCCGCCGCGGTCGAACTGGGTGGTGGCCTGCACGCCGACATTGGCGCGCCCGCCGCCCTCGATGCGGTCGTAGCCGGAGAACTTGTCGACCGCGAACAGGTTGCTGGCGTCGAACACGAGGCTCTGGGCGTCCTCGTTGGGCAGCTTGCCGGCATAGCTCTCGTTCGGACGCAGGATGATCTGCGCGATCGGCTCGACCGTCGTGGTGCCCCACGGCTGCACGTTGATGAAGGGATAGCGGTATTCGAGGCCGACCGTCGGCATCGCGCGCAGCGCCTGGGTGTCGCCGACCGGCAGGAAGTTGGAAACGCCGGGCTGGTTGGAGATCGAGGCGTCGATCGCATCCGCGCGCAGGATCGCAAACGGCGTCCAGATCTGGCCGATCGGATCGGTGAAGGATTTGCGCCACTGCACCTCGGCCGTCGCGCGCGTATAGGTGCCGGGCATGCCTCGCAGCAGGCACTGCGAGGGGATGCGCGCCAGCGGATCGGCTGAAGCGTTGAGGCAAAGCCCGTTGGTGTTGGCGAGCGTCGTGATCGGGTCGAACGCCGCGGTGGTGCGCGTCAGGCTGGTGAAGTTCGTCTTGTAGCTGAGTTCGCCGCCGAAGATGTTGCTGTTGATGACGTTGTTGTAGTCGATGACCGGATGGATCACCGGGACCTTGTCCTGGTTACCGGAGAAGCTGAGGTAATAGATCGCCCGCGCGTCGAAGAAGCTGCGGTTGCCGACGCCGGTCAGATATAGCTGCGAGACCGCTTCCGTCGGCAGGCTCAGGAACGAGGCGAGCGGATCGCGGTACTGGGCGAGGCGATAGTCCGAGAAGAAGTAGTAGTCGGACATCAACACGCCTTCCCAGCCCCAGACCCATTTGTCGTTAATGGAGAACTGGCCCTTGGTGTCGATGGCGCCGCGGAACTGGCGGTCGCCGGGCTGTCCGGCAAACGCCCCTTGGTCGAGCTGGTCGATGCCGTAGGCGCGGATCTGATAGGCGCCGTCCAGCAGCCGCTGGCGGAATTCGACCTGGCCCAGCACGCCCTGTCTGGTGGTAAAGCGCGGGGTGATGGTCATGTCGTAGTCCGGCGCGAGCGCCCAATAGAACGGCACGTCCACGCCGAAGCCGTAGCCGCTCGCCGAATTGTAGCTCGGCATCAGGAAGCCGGTCTTGCGCTTCACGGTCGGATCGGGCGTCGAGAAATACGGCAGGTACGCCATCGGCACGCCGAAGAATTCGAGCTGCGCGTTCTCGAAATACAGCATCCGTTCTTCTTGGTTGTGGATGATGCGCGCGCCCTTGACCTGCCACAGCGGCGGCTTCTTCGGATCGTCCTTACAGGGCGCACAGGCCGTGTAGACACCGTTCTCGAATACCGTGTAGTTGCCGGCCGAGCGGTCGGCGCGGGTTGCGGCCATCCGCGTCTGGTCTTCGGTATCGACGCGCAGCGAATCGACGAACCCGTCACGGTAGTCGTCGCTGAGGTCCATGACGTTGGCGTAGGTGATCTTGCCTTCCGCATCGGTCAGGCGGATGTTGCCCTCGGCGTGCAGGCGCTTGGTCTTCTGGTCGTAGATGACCTTGTCGGCCTCGACGCTGGTGCCGTTGTAGAACATCTGCACGTTGCCGACCGCCGACACGCGCTGATTGTTGTAGTCGTAATCGACCTCGGTCGCCTGCACGAGCATCTGCCCGTCATTCGGCGCCGGCGGCGGCTTCGGCCGCGGCGGCCGCGGATTGTAGGTGAAGCCCTGCGCGGCGGCTGGCGACACCTGCGCAAGCCCGAGCGCGCCGGCAAGAATGAATCCGGAAATCAGGATCAGGAGCGCGGCCATGGGGCTGCGTTGACGGCGCACGTGACTGCGCCGCCTGAACGCAGGCGACCTCAACTGGCGGGCGGCGACAACGGCCACTACCCGTCCTCCTGGTACAGCAAGGCCAAGAAACCGGTGAGGCCACCCACACAGACGGGCAACCACGCCGCAGCGATGGGATGCATCAGCTCAGCCTTGCTCAAATCTTCAGTTACTTTCGAGAGAACGTAGAGCAGAAAGCCCGCACCCACGCCACTCAAAACCATCTTTTGCACGCCGCCCATCCGGAAGAAGCGCAAGCTCACCGAAGCCGCCAACATCACCATTGCAGCCAGCAAAAAAGGCTGTGCGATGAGCTTGTGGTACTGCAGTCGGTATCCGGCAGTCGCGAATCCGGAACTCTCGGATGAGCGGATGTAGCTCGGTAGTTGCCAAAAGGACACAGTTTCCGGGGTGGAAAAGCTGTTGCGGACCTGGGCCCGGGTCAATGTTGTCGGGATGTAGAACACCTCTTCCTCAACCGGAGGCTTATCCAGCGAGAATCGCCGCGCCGATTTGAACACCCAGCGGCCATCTTCAAGATAGGCCTCGCGAGCCTCGATTCGTTCCTTGAACTGGAGGTCGGCATCGAAGCGGAACACGGTGAGGCCGGTCAGCCGAACGCCCTGCTGCTCGCTGCGCGCCGCGTTGATGATCCATTGGCCTTCACCGTTGACCTGGTTGAGCCAGAAGCCGGAGGCATCCTGGATGCCGCCGCCGGGTGCGGAGCCGAACAGTTCGGCCTCCATGCGCTTGGACAGTTCGCGCAGGTTCGCCGACATCGGATTGTAGGCGATGGTGGCAAGTGTGCCGAGCACGACCGCGCTTGCCAGCGCCGGTGCGATGAATTGCCAGGCCGATACGCCGGCCGCGCGCGCCACCACCAGTTCGAGCCGCCGCGACAGCGCGAGATAGCAGGTCATCGCGCCGATCAGGACGCAGAACGGCATCATCTTTTCCAGGAGCTGCGGCACGCGGTACAGCGAAGTCAGCGCCACCGTGATGGCGGAAGCGGAAGCCAGCCCAGACGTCTTGCGCACCATCTCGATGTAATCGACCAGCACCAGCAGCAGGAAGATCGACGCGAACACGCCCACCGCCGCGACCACAAAGCGGCCGGCGAAGTATCGTCCGAGCGTGTTGGTCATCATGCTCATGCGGTGGCCGGCCTCCCGACCATGCGCGTCAGGCGTTCGCCGGTCCGGTTGATTGCCTCCATCAGGCCCGGCGGCGCATCGACCACGACGCCGCGCACGATGATGAACATGCCGCCTGCGATCGCCGCCACCATCATCAGATACTGTACGGCCGCCGCCCCAGGCGTCTTCACCGTCATGACCGAGCAGGCAAAGCCGGCCATGCGCAGGCCGAACACCGTCAACACCGCGCAGGTGATGGCAAAGCCGCGGCTTTGCCGCGTGGTGCGCGGCGTGCCGAGGAAGGCGAACGTCAACACGGAAAAGGCGAAGGGATAGATCGGCGACAGGAAGCGGTCGTGCAGCTCGGCGCGGAATTGTCCGGGCAGCTGCTTGTAAACGGGATCGTCGGGCGAGGGCGACAGCAATTCCCACAGATAGCGCTCGCGAATCCCGAGCGAGGTGTCGCGGCCGCGGTTGGAGAACTGCGACATGTCGAAGGCGTAGCGGCCGAACGCGACCAGCGCAGGATCGCGTTTTCCCGCCTCGAAGCGCTCGAGATTGCCCTCCTCGAGCACCAGATACGAGCCGTTCTCGTTCTTCAGGATGGTGCCGTGATCGGCGATGATGGTGACGCGCTCCTTGGGGTCGCGGCGATCGTCGACGAAAATGCCGCCAAGCACGCCGCCAGGCTGGCGCTCGCGAATCCGGATGGTGAGATCCTTGTCGAGCTGGGCGAAGCGGCCAGGCTGCAGGATGTTGGTGAGCACGTCGGCGGTGATCTCGGCGTCCCACTGCTTGATGCGGCGCAGGCCGTCGGGGGCGAGATAGGAAGCGATGAAGGTAACGAGGAGCGATATCACGCAGGTGGCGTAGAAGAACGGCAGGAACAGGCGCAGCGGCGAGTAGCCGGCCGCGTTCATCACGATGATCTCGGAGTCCGTGGCGAGCTTGTTCAGCGTGTGGGAGATCGAGATCATCAGCGCGATCGGCGAGATGACCAGGATCAGCGCCGGGATGACGAGGCTCGTGATCCCGAGGAAGGTCAGGATGGTCTGGCCCTGGCTCGTCATCAGGTCGATGCCGCGCAACGCCTGGGTAATCCAGATCACGCCGGTGAGGCTGACCAGGACCACCGCAAACGACATGAGCGTCGTGCGGAAAATATACCTGTCGATCGACCCCATCACACCCGGACGTCCCCACCTCACAGCCGAACGCGCGGGCCTGCAGCCATCCCGAATTTCGGGTTCCCCAATGGCTGCACCGCGTAACGTTCGACCGCTCTAGTCTCTCACTACCATCCCGTTGATCCGTCAACAAAATGGCCGAGCCGTGGCACCCCCTTTCTGGACAGTTAATAAATCACTTGACGTGGCTTGCTGGCCACGGCGCTTGGCAGCGCCGCGGTTGGCAGGCCATAGTGCGGGGCACGCGCCTCGCGGACCCGCCGTCCGTGGTTGAAAGCGGCAATTCCGTCCGTTTCCAGCGGGTTTTGCGACCCGGCGACAGCCCTGTCTGGAGGAATCCCTATGTCCGACGCCGTGAAGGTCGGCTTCGTCCCGTTGTCCACAGCCCCGCGCGGCGCTCTGTTCGTCTTTTGCGATGATGCGCTGAAGCTCGGATCGGCCACCCGAAAGGCACTTGGGGAGGCCGCCAGCACCGTCAAACGGGCGGCTGCCGCCAACCAGTTCAGGGGCAAAAGCGGGTCGATTCTCGACATTCCCGCCCCCGAGGGAATCAAGATTCAGCGCTTGGTCGTAGTCGGCACCGGCAACGGGAGCGGGCTCAAGGAGACGGATTTCCTGAAATTTGGCGGCCTCATTGCGGGCAAGCTCAACGCCGCCAGCGAACAGGTCACTGTACTGGCCGAGCTGCCGGATGACGCCATGACGGCGGAGCAGGCGGCGTCGGTGGCCGCCGGCCTGCGGCTGCGGGCCTACAAGTTCACCCGCTACAAGACCAAAAAGAAGGACGGCGAGGACGCGACCCTTCGCGCCGAGGTGTCGATTGCGGTTGCCGACGTCAATGCGGCGCGAAAACGCTATGCGCCGGAAGCTCATATCGTCGAGGGCGTCAATATCGCGCGCGAGCTCGTTAACGAGCCGCCGAACGTGCTCTATCCCGAGGAATTCGCCCGCCGCGCCGCGCAGCTAAAAAAGCTCGACGTCGACGTCGAGGTACTCGACGTCAAGGCGATGACCAAGCTCGGCATGGGCGCGCTGCTCGGCGTGGCGCAAGGCTCGGCGCGTCCCGGCCGCACCGTGATCATGCGCTGGGACGGCGGCAAGCGCGGCGAGGCACCGGTTGCCTTTGTCGGCAAGGGCGTCTGCTTCGACACCGGCGGCATCTCCATCAAGGGCGCGGCCAGCATGGAGGACATGAAGGGCGACATGGGGGGTGCGGCCTGCGTGGTCGGGCTGATGCACGCGCTGGCGGCGCGCAAAGCGCGCGTCAACGCCGTCGGCGCCATCGGCCTCGTCGAGAACATGCCCGACGGCAATGCGCAGCGCCCGGGCGACATCGTTACCTCGATGTCGGGACAGACCATCGAGATCATCAACACCGATGCCGAAGGCCGCCTCGTGCTCGCCGATGTGCTCTGGTATGTGGCCAAGGAGTTCAAGCCGAAATTCATGGTGGACCTGGCGACGCTGACCGGCGCGATCATGGTCGCGCTCGGCACCGAGCATGCCGGCATGTTCTCCAACAATGACGAGCTCGCCGAACGCATCGCCGCGGCCGGCCGGGAAACCGGCGAAAAAGTCTGGCGCATGCCGCTCGGGCCGGAATACGACAAGCTGATCGATTCGCAATTCGCCGACATGAAGAATGTCGGGCCGCGCAACGGCGGCTCGATCTCGGCGGCGCAATTCCTGCAGCGATTCGTCGACGGCACGCCGTGGGCGCATCTCGATATCGCCGGCACCGCGATGGGCGCGCCGAAAACCGACATCAATCACAGCTGGGGCTCCGGCTACGGCGTTCGCCTGCTGGAGCGGCTGGTCGCCGAGCACTACGAAGCCAAGAAATGACCGAGGTCCTGTTCTATCACCTGCAGAACATGTCGATCGAAAACGTGCTGCCGCCGCTGCTCGAGAAATCGCTGGAGCGCGGCTGGCGGGTGGTGGTGCAGTCGACCTCGCAGGAGCGCACCGAGGCGCTGGATGCGCATTTGTGGACCTACAGCGACGACTCGTTCCTGCCGCACGCCACCGCGCGCGCCAGCGATGCGGAAGACCAGCCGATCATCCTGTCGGCCGAGGAAACCAACCCGAATGGGGCCAATGTCCGCTTCCTGATCGACAATGCCGCGCTGCCCGCCGACACCGAGCGTTACGAACGGGTGGTGCTGGTGTTCAATGGCGATGACGGCGAGGCGCTCGACGCGGCGCGGGCCGCCTGGAAGGATTGCAAGGCGAGGGGATTCGACGTCACCTATTGGCAGGCCGACGAGCGGGGCCGCTGGCAACGCCGGGAATAGCCGGAATAGAAATTTGCGCGATTAATGATATTCTGCGGTTTTCGCAGCCGATCTGGCCTGCAGCCATGGTCGTGCCGCAAAGTGATGGTCCGACAATCGGTTAAGGGTCGGGGTGGCCCTCGGTGGGAACGTGTTCGACGTGAGCAACGGAAAGCTTTGCCGGAACGGCCTGATCGCGCTGCTGACGCTGGCGCCCGCTTTGGCGGGCTGCAACAGTTCGCTCGACCAGTTCCAGTCGGAATTCATGTCGAAGGACGCGCAGTGGTTTCAGCGGTCCGGCCGGCTGTTCATCCGCAACATCTCGATCGACGCGCCGCCGCTGACGCCGGACAAACCGGTGACGGCGGAAGATCTCGTCAGCGCCGACGGCGCCTGCCCGGGCATGGCGCCGCCCGCCAATGCGCTGACCGATAACACGGCTGGCGCGCCGCCGCCGGTCGGCGGCACGGTAGCGCTGCAGCACACCGAATGCGACGTGATCCGCGGCATCGGCGCGCCCGACAGCGTCAACATTTCCGGCGGTGCCGGCGGCAGCCGCGTCGCCGTGGTGACCTATTCGCGCGGGCCGCGCGCCGGCATCTATACCTTCACCGGCGGACGGCTGTCGTCGATCGAGGCAGGGCCGGAGCAACCGGCCCAGCCGAAGGCCGCCAAGCCGAAGGCCAAGAAAAAGCCGGCCTGAGCGAGGTCACTTAGCCCGCGGCCTGTTCGAGCAAGGCGCTCGCTTCCAGCCACTCTTCCTCGGCGCGTTGCAACGCTTCGGCTGCGCTGGCGCGCGCCTTTGCCAGCTGCGCCGCCTGCTTCGGATCGCGCGTGAAGAGATCGGGCAGCGCAAGCGCGGCATCGATCTTTTCGATGATGCCGCCGATGCGCGCGATCTCGGCTTCCGCGTTCGCAACCTTCTGCTTCAGCGGAATTCGTTTCTCGCCGCTTCTGCGCTGCGGCTTGTCGCGTTCATCATTGGCGCGCTCGCGCGTATCCGAGGGCTTGCGGACGGCTGAGAGCACCAATCGCCGGTAATCTTCGAGATCGCCGTCATAGCTCGTCACCGTGCGATCGGCGACGACCCAGAGCCGTTCGGCGCAGGATTCGATCAGGTAGCGGTCGTGCGAGACCATGATGACGGCGCCATCGAAGTCGTTGATGGCCTCGGCAAGCGCGGCGCGGCTGTCGATATCGAGATGGTTGGTCGGCTCGTCCAGGATGATCATGTTGGGGGAATGGAACGTCGCCAGCCCCAGCAGCAGCCGCGCTTTCTCGCCGCCGGACAGGCTTTTGACCAGCGTATCGGCCGCCTTGCCGGAAAAGCCGATCGCGCCGGCGCGCGCGCGGATTTTCGATTCCGGGGCGTCCCCCATCAGCCGGCGGATATGATCATAGGTCGAGCCTTCGAGGTCGAGCTCGTCGACCTGATGCTGGGCGAAGTAGCCGACCGACAGCTTGTCGGCGCGCGTGATCTGGCCGGCGAACGGCGCAAGCTTGCTGGCGATCAGCTTGACCAGTGTCGACTTGCCGTTGCCGTTGGCCCCAAGCAGCGCGATGCGGTCGTCGGCATCGATGCGCAGCGTGACGCGGCTCAGCACGGGCTTTGCCGGCTCGTAGCCGACCGACACATTGTCGAGCGCGATGATCGGCGGCGACAGCGTCCTTTCGGGCTTCGGAAAGCTGATCTCGTGCACGTCCTGCGTCACCAGCGCCGTGACCGGCTTCATGCGTTCCAGCATCTTGACGCGCGACTGCGCCTGGCGGGCCTTTGAAGCCTTCGCCCTGAAGCGGTCGACAAAGGCCTGCAGCCGCTTGCGCTCGTCGGCCTGGCGCTTGGCGTGTTTGGCGTCAAGCAGCTCTTTTGCCGCGCGCTGCTCCTCGAACGACGAATAGGTGCCCTTGTAGAGGGTGAGCTTGCCGCGATCGAGATGCAGGATCTGGTCGACCGAGGTGTCGAGCAGGTCGCGGTCGTGGCTGATCACGATCACCGTGCGCGGATAATTCGCCAGATGGTCTTCCAGCCACAGCGTGCCCTCGAGATCGAGATAGTTGGTCGGCTCGTCCAGCAGCAACAGATCGGGCGCGGCGAACAGCGTGGCCGCGAGCGCCACGCGCATGCGCCAGCCGCCGGAAAATTCCTGGCAGGGCCGCGCCTGGTCGGCCGTCGAGAAGCCGAGGCCGGAGAGAATGGCAGCGGCGCGGGCAGGGGCCGAATGGGCGTCGATGTCGACAAGACGGGTCTGGATCTCGGCGATCCGGTGCGCATCGCGGGCGGTCTCGGCCTCGCTCAAGAGCGTGGCGCGCTCGAGATCGGCCTTGAGCACGACCTCGATCAGGCTCTCCGGCCCATCGGGCGCTTCCTGGGCGAGGCTGCCGACCCGCCAGCGCGGCGGCAGCGCGATCATGCCGCTTTCCGTCGGCACGTCGCCGCGGATCGCGGCAAACAGCGTCGACTTGCCGACCCCGTTGCGGCCGACAAAGCCGACGCGCGAGCCCGGCGCGATCTGCACGGAACTGTGATCGATCAACATGCGTCCGGCGATGCGGACGGAAATGTCGGTGAGGGTCAGCATGCGGCCTTGTCACCGGAGCCGCAGCCAAACGCAACCTGTTTGTGGTCCCTAGATCAGGGAAGGATTGCGATGTTCTTACGGCTCAGGACCGGCGGTAGTCCCGTTGGCGCAATTCATTGAGCAAATGCTGCAGGTGATCGGACGGGGCGGCTTCAGGCCGCATGGATTGCTGCAGACGTTCGCCAATGGCGTCGCAAATGGCCCTTGAGGTCTTGTGATCAATCGGTTCGTAGTCGTTGTCCAATCTGGCGATCATCGCGAGGCTCCACGTCGCTCTCTCTCGGGTTGAAACGCTGAGCGAATTCATGAGAGGTCAAGTCGCGATCGCCATATTTGTTTCCGGGCGCAGACCATTCATGCATGACGGCCCCGGATACCGACTCGCCAATTGGTTCCATGCCCAACGAAAAAAGCCCCGGCGCACGGCCGGGGCTTTCGGATTCGGTAGCCGATCGCCCTCAATAGCAGCGGTTCACCAACCGCCACCGCGGTCCCCAGGGCGTCGGGACTAGGCGCCGCACATAGCAGCCGCCATAGGCGTAGCCGCCGTAATAGGCCGGGCCGCCGACGATGACGCGCGGGCCGCCCCATCCCCAGTGATGCCCGTGCCAGCCACCGTGCCAGCCGCCCCAGGCGGAGGCCGAGGTCGGCGCCAGAGCGGCCGCACCCAGCGAGGCCGCCGCAATGGCAACAAGCGAGAGTTTGCGTAACATGGTCCACTCCTTCAATCTGCGCGCCCGTGGGGCGCCATCCGTTGATCCGCTTCCCGCGACGGCCTAGCCTTGCAGATCGAAGACTAAGCAGGTCCAAGACTTGCAAGCTCATGGCGTCCGATCGATCGCAAGCCTAGGCCCGCGATGCTGAACGGCGGCGGCACGGCCGCGTCAGAGATGGTTCATCAGGGTGAAATTGTTGTAATCCGGGCCTTTTCCGGCGCGTCACCGGGTCGCTTGCCCAAGCCGGGGGGCGCCGATATAAGCCCCGCAAACCTCCCTCCTGCGTTTTCCAAGGAAAAATCATGGCGATTGAACGCACTTTCTCGATCATCAAGCCCGACGCGACCGCGCGCAACCTGACCGGCGCGGTCAACGCCTTGATCGAGAAGGCGGGGCTGCGCATCGTCGCCCAGAAGCGCATTCGCATGACCCGCGACCAGGCCGAGACCTTCTATGCCGTGCACAAGGCGCGGCCGTTCTTCAGCGAGCTGGTCGAGTTCATGACCTCCGGTCCGGTCGTCGTGCAGGTGCTGGAAGGCGAGGGCGCGATCGCAAAATACCGTGACGTAATGGGTGCCACCGACCCGTCGAAGGCGGCCGAAGGCACCATCCGCAAGCTGCATGCGAAGTCGATCGGCGAGAATTCGGTGCACGGCTCGGACGCGCCGGAGACCGCCGTCGTCGAAATCGCCCAGTTCTTCTCGGGCAACGAAATCGTCGGCTGATCGATCGGCTGGTCAAATCCGAAGGCCGCGAGCAGACGGCCGTCGAACTTGAGGACAGGGGCGCGCCGTGGACTGGCTGTGGCAGATCTTCGATCCCGCGAACATCGGCGCGTTCTTTACCCAGTTCAGGAACGAGATGGTGACGCCTGCCTTCTGGGTCGCCGTCGGCAAGATCATCTGGATCAACGTTCTGCTTTCGGGCGACAACGCGCTGGTGATCGCGATGGCCTGCCGCGGCCTCGATCCGAAGCAGCGGCTGTGGGGCATGATCTTCGGCGCCGGCGCCGCGGTGCTGCTGCGCATCATCTTCACCGGCATCGTCGCAACGCTGATGGAGCTGCCGTACCTCAAGCTGGTCGGCGGGCTTGCACTGCTCTGGATCGCCGCCAAGCTGCTGGTGCCCGAGGAGGAGGACGAGGGCGGCGTCGAATCGGCCGCTCATTTGTGGCACGCCATCCAGATCGTCGTGATCGCCGATATCGTGATGAGCCTCGACAACGTGATTGCGGTGGCGGCCGCGGCAAATGGCAGCGTGCCGCTGCTGATTCTCGGTCTTGCGATCAGTATTCCACTGATCGTTGCCGGCGCCGCGCTGATCATGGCGCTCCTGACGCGCCTGCCGATCCTGGTCTGGGCCGGCGCGGCGCTGCTCGGCTGGATCGCCGGTGATGTGATCGCCACCGATCCCGCCGTCGAGCCCAGGCTCAACGCACTGTTCGCCGGCTCCTTCGCCAAGCTCGACGCGCTGCTGTCGTCACTGAATATTGCGCATGGTCATAGCGACGAGTTCGTGCTCGCCGTGCTCGGCGTCATCATCGTGCTGGTGGCGGGCGCGATCTGGCGCAAGCGCGCGCTGCGGAAGATGGCGCATCCGGAAAAGGCGATCTAAGCATGATCCCCGACCCGGAGGGCCGCGTTAGCGCAAAGTGGGCACCGTTTTTCGGAAAAGATCATGTTCAAACAGAAAGCTAAATCACGATGACGATTCGACGAAACGTCATCGTGCTTTAGCGCCGCACGATCGATCCGGAGCGGCCGACGAGGCGCGCGAGCTGCTTGAAGCGGCTGCCGACGCGGTCGGCGACGAGGTCGACCATCTGGTGCTCGAACACCAACATCAGCTTGCGGCCGCGGCTGCGGAAATGGGTTGCCGGCAGCACGCCGGGCCGCGCCGCCGAGATCAGATGGGCGACACGGAACGCCGCGCCGAGGAGCCGCGCGCGTTCGTCCATCGCCGGCGTCAGGAGGTCGCGGATCGTTCCCGGCGGCTCGTTCTGCTCGGACAGGCCGGCATAGCGGTAGAACACCGCGAGCGCGACGAAGGCGCGGCCCTGGTGGCTGATCGAGCCGAAATTGCCGTTGGTGATGAGGCTCAGCGTCTCTTCGCCGCGATGGTCCGGATGCACGCGCCATCCGATGTCGGACAGCAGGCAGGCGGCGTGGCGAAGCCTTCGATCCTCCTCGGTCTCGCGCAAATGGACGATACGCGCCAGGCGGTCGGTCCAGGCGACCAGCTCGTCGGCATGGCGCGCCGAGCGCGACAGCAGCCGGTTCAGGTTCTGCGCGGCGCAGATCAGGCCGTCATCGCCGCGTTCGTCCTGCGGCAGCATCTCGTAGAACAGGCCTTCGCGCACGCCGAAAGTCGAAAACACGATGGTCTTCGGCCGGGCGACCCGGATGAGGTATTCGAGCACCAGCGCGGCATAGGTGAGCAACGGCCGCCGCGCATCGGAGACGACTTCGATATCGGCGAGCCGGTTGGTCGCCACCAGGCGCCGCAGGCGCAGCGCGAAGTCGAGCGCGTCGGCTGCCGGGATCGAGTAGCCGTGCATTACCTTGAGCGGATAGCCGCTCTGCACGATGTGGATGCGCGCCAGCGCGCGCCAGGTGCCGCCGACCGCGTAGAATGTGCGGGCGCGGCCTCCCTTCAGCAGATCGACGCCGGTAATCTCGTTGCGCACGATGGTCTCGGCGCGCTTCAGCGATTTGTGCGAGGAATCCTGCAAGGCGAGGCTGCCGAGCGGCAGCGTCACGCCGCTGCGCACGCGGTTGCCGCGCACGTCGATCAATTCCAGCGAGCCGCCGCCGAGGTCGCCGACAATGCCGTCGGGATTGTGAATGCCCGAGATCACGCCGAGCGCCGAGAGCTTTGCCTCGCGCGGGCCCGACAGGATGTCGATCGGCACGCCGCAGATGCGCTCGGCCTTGGCGATGAACTCGGGACCGTTGGTGGCGTCGCGGCAGGCGGCGGTCGCAATCGCGTAAACGCGGCCGACCCGCTGGACGCGGCACAGCGCGCGGAATCGCTTCAACGACGTCAGCGCCTTGGCGACCGCGTCGGGCGCGAGCAGGCCGGTGCTCTGCACCTCGCGCCCGAGGCCGCACAGCGCCTTCTCGTTGAAGACGGAGACGAGGCTGCGGCTCAGCTCCTCATAGACGACGAGACGAACTGAATTCGAGCCGATGTCGATGACGGCGACGCTGGAAGCGCGCTTGCGCGGCCGCTTCACGGCGAGGGCTCCTTACGAGGCTTGCTGACGCTCATTGCGGCGCGTGAGCCGGCGCGGCGAAGATTCCTTGAGCGACTTTCCACGGCCAGACAGACTCGGATTCGTCATGAAATAGTTGTGCAGGTTGAAAGGCTCCTCGCCTTTCGCGGCCTTCATACGCGTTGACGACCCATCCGGCAACAACTGCCAGCTCTGCTCGTTATCCTTCAGATTCGCGACCATGATCTGTTCGAGAACCTGCTGATGCACCGTGGGATTTTGCAGCGGACACAGCACCTCGACGCGGCGATCGAGGTTGCGCGGCATCATGTCGGCCGACGAGATATACACAGCCGCTTTGGTGCTCGGCAGGCCCTGACCCATACCAAAGCAGTAGATGCGGCCGTGTTCGAGGAAGCGGCCGATCACCGATTTGACGCGGATGTTGTCCGATAGCCCCGGCAGGCCGGGCCGCAGGCAGCAGATGCCGCGCACCACGAGCTCGACCGACACGCCGGCCTGCGAGGCCTCATACAGCGCGTCGATGATGTCGGGGTCGACCAGCGAGTTCATCTTCATCCAGATCGCGGCCGGCTTGCCGTGCTTGGCGTGGCTGGTCTCGCCATTGATGTGCTCGATGATGCGGTCGCGCAGCGTCAGCGGCGAGACCGCCATCTTCTCGATGTCGATCGGCTCGGCATAGCCGGTGATGTAGTTGAACACACGCGCCGCATCGCGCCCGATCGCGGGATCGGACGTGAAGTAGGACAGGTCGGTATAGATGCGCGCGGTGACCGGGTGATAGTTGCCAGTGCCGGTATGCACATAGGTCGTGAGATTGCCGCCTTCGCGGCGTACCACCATCGACAGCTTGGCGTGGGTCTTCAGTTCGATGAAGCCGTAGACCACCTGTACGCCGGCGCGTTCGAGATCGCGCGCCCAGCGGATGTTGGCCTCTTCGTCGAAGCGCGCCTTCAATTCGATCAGCGCGGTGACCGATTTGCCGGCCTCGGCGGCTTCCGCCAGCGCACGCACGATCGGGGAATTGTTTGAGGTGCGGTACAGCGTCTGCTTGATGGCGACCACATCGGGATCGCGCGCCGCCTGCTGCAGGAATTGCACCACCACGTCGAACGATTCGTAGGGGTGGTGGACGATCAAATCCTTCTGCCGGATTGCCGCAAAGATATCGCCGCCATGGTCGCGGACGCGCTCGGGATGACGGGGAACGTAGGGCGGGAATTCGAGGTCGGGGCGGTCGAGCCGGGTCAGCTGCGACAGCTCGTTCATTGCCAGCACGCCGTCCACCAGGAACACCTCGTCGTCGGCGGCCGACAGCGCCTGCTGCACGAACAGGCGCAGCTCTTCCGGCATCTTGGCGTCGATCTCGAGCCGGATCACCGATCCGCGGCGGCGGCGCTTCAGCGCGGTCTCGAAGGTTCGCACGAGGTCTTCCGCCTCTTCTTCGATTTCGATTTCGGAGTCGCGGATGATGCGGAATGCGCCCTGGCCATTCACCGTATAGCCCGGGAACAGCCGGCCGATGAACAGCGAGGTGGCCTGCTCGAGCGTGATCAGCCGCGTGACGCCTTCCTTGGTCGAGGGCATGCGGATGAAGCGGTCGATCTTGCCGGGCATGCGGATCAGCGCGTTCATCGGCTTGCTGTCGGCGGTGCGCACCAGTTGCAGCGCGATGGTGAAACCGAGGCTCGGGATGAACGGGAAGGGATGCGCGGGGTCGATCGCCAGCGGCGTCAGCAGCGGAAAGATGTTGTGGAGGAAGTGGTCCTCGATCCACGTCCGCTCGGTCTTGGTGACTTCGCGGCCGTCGACCAGCACGATGCCGACATCGGCCAGCATGTGATGCAGGTCGGCCCAGATCGCCTGCTGGTCCTGGGCGAGCTTCGACACCGTTTCGTTGATGACGTAGAGCTGCTCCAGCGGCGTGCGGCCATCGGGGCTGCGCTCGGTGATGCCTTCGCGGACCTGCGCCTTGATGCCGGCGACGCGGACCATGAAGAACTCATCAAGGTTATTTGCCGATATCGACAGGAATCGCACCCGCTCCAGTGCCGGGTGGCCGGGATTGACCGATTCCTCTAGGACGCGGCGATTGAAATGCAGCCAGGAGAGCTCCCGGTTGATGAACCGTTCGGGGCTACTGGCGATCGACGGTGCGGCCGGAAGTTCGACCTCTTTCTCTTTATTTACAACGGCTTGTGGGGAATCCATCAGGTTCGATCCGAGCTGGGCCAAGGTGCGCCGCAATATCGGGGGAGCGTCCCCCGGACCATGTGATATTGCGATGACGTTTCAATGACATTGACGTTCCGCGCGGGGCTCGCGTCAAGACCGGCGGTTCCAGAACTTCAGGCGTCGCGCAGCAATTCGGCCGCCAAGGCCCGGTTCACCGGCCGGCCGAGACGTAGCGCCTCGGTATCCAGCAATTCCACCGCCCGGCGAGCTGCGGCATAGGATCGCTCGATCCGGCTGGCGAGATAGCCGACCAGGCTCTCATCCACCGCGAGCTGGCGGTCGGCGCAGAATTTTACGATCAGTGCGCGGAACAGCAGATCGTCGGGCGGCGCCAGCGACACCAGGGGTACCGCGCGCAATCGCGAACGCAGGTCGCGAAGCTCGATCTCGAAGGCCGAGGGCGGCACGCGCGCCGTGATCAGCACAAAGGCGGCGTCCTCACGCGCCAGGTTCATCAGATGAAACAGTGCGCGCTCGTCAAACCCGTCGGCCTTCAGGTCTTCGACGGCCACCGCGCCGGTTGCGAGCGCACTCGGCACGGAGCTTGCGGTCAGCGCGTGCGCCGAGATTACGCGCGCGCCGGAACGTTCGGCCCAGATCGAGGCGAGGTGGCTCTTGCCGGCGCCTTCTTCACCCGTAAGGAGCATGATGCGGTTCGGCCAATCCGGCCATCGCTCGATCAGCGTAAGCGCGGCCTCATTGGCTGGCCCCTCGAGAAAATTGTCGCGCGTCAGGCTTTCCGCGTGCGGCAGCGCAAATGCCAGCTGTCGGGGTTGAACGCTACCTGCCACGCCGTCACTCCATGCCGGAAAAACCGGCAACTAGCTCAAGACTATCTTGGGGCTTCGATCGTGCTCATGTGCCGCACCCACTCCACGAGATAGAGCGAGACGGAAACCAAAGTAAAGACCGTGACGAAAACCATCAAAATGAGATCATAGGGCTGGCGCGGAAAATCGAAAGCGAGCGCCGCAAGCACCAGCGCGGCGAAGGCTACCTGCGCGACCGTGTTCAGCTTGGACACCATCGACGGCTTCATCGGCACCGGCTTGTCGAACAGCCAGGACACGATCACGGCCGTCACGATCATGATGTCGCGCGACACCACGAGGATGACGATCCAGCGCGGCACCGCACCCCAGATGCCGAGCGCGACGTAGATCGAGACCAACAGCGCCTTGTCGGCGAGCGGATCGAGCAGGGCGCCGAGCTCGCTCGTCATGTTGAAGCGCTTGGCCAGGAAACCGTCGACGGCATCGCTGACGCCTGCGACGACGAAGACCGCAAAGGCGATTTCCATCTGGTTCGCGGCGATGGCCCAGACGATGACCGGCACCAGGATGATGCGGGCCAGGGTGATGATGTTCGGAATGTTCAACGCGGCGCTTCCCGGCTACCGGCCCGTTTTGGCCCCTGGTCGGGCCATCCGGCTGTTATCTACATAGTATAGCGGGATGCCGCTTGCGAGCCATTGCACCGGGCCGGAATCCCGCGTAACCAGCCGCCAACACACGGAAAATCGCATGGCGGACCGCAAGAACGGGCTCACTTACGCGGATTCCGGCGTCGATATCGACGCCGGAATCCGGCTGGTCGACATGATCAAGCCGATGGTCCGCGCCACCGCCCGGCCCGGCGCCGATGCCGAGATCGGCGGCTTCGGCGGGCTGTTCGACCTCAAGGCGGCAGGCTTCAAGGATCCCGTTCTGGTTGCGGCCACCGACGGTGTCGGCACCAAGCTCAAGATCGCCATCGACACCGGGCTGCATGGCGGGATCGGCATCGACCTCGTCGCGATGTCGGTCAACGACCTCGTGGTGCAGGGCGCCGAACCGCTGTTTTTCCTCGACTACTTCGCCTGCGGCAGGCTCGATCCCGAAGCGGCCGCGGCGATTGTTGCCGGCGTCGCGGAAGGCTGCCGGGAATCCGGCTGCGCGCTGATCGGCGGTGAGACCGCCGAGATGCCCGGCCTCTACAGGGATGGCGATTACGATCTCGGCGGCTTTGCGGTTGGGGCTGCCGAACGCGGCACGCTGCTGCCACGCCCGGACATCGCGGCAGGCGATGCGGTGCTTGGACTTGCCTCCTCCGGCCTGCACTCCAACGGCTTTTCGCTGGTGCGCAAGATCGTGGAGAACTCGCGCGTCGCCTACGATGCGCCGGCGCCGTTCTCGCCGGTGATGACGCTCGGCGGCGCGTTGCTGACGCCGACAAAGCTCTACGTGAAATCCTGCTTGCGCGCGATCCGCGAGACCGGTGCGGTGAAGGGGCTTGCCCACATCACCGGCGGCGGCTTCACCGACAACATTCCGCGCGTGCTGCCAAAGCATCTCGGCGTCGGCATCGACCTTGAGCGGCTGCCGGTGCTGCCGGTGTTCAAATGGCTGGCAGAGCAGGGCGGCATCGCCGAGCTGGAATTGTTGCGCACCTTCAACTGCGGCATCGGCATGGTCGTGATCGTCAAGCCCGAAGCGGTCGAGAAGGTCACCGAGGTCTTCACCGATGCCGGTCAAACGGTAGCGCAGCTCGGTGCCGTGATCGAAGCCAAAGGCGAGCACCGCGTGGTCTATAACGGTCATCTCGATCTGGCGCTCTGATGAAACGCCGGGTCGCCATCCTGATCTCGGGGCGCGGATCCAACATGGCCGCGTTGATCGAGGCCGCCAGGCCAGCGGACTATCCCGCCGAGATCGCCGTGGTGATCTCCAATCGCGCCGACGCCGCCGGGCTCGACCGGGCCAAGGCGGGTGGCATTGCCACCGAAATCATCGAGAGCAAGCCGTTCGGCAAGGACCGCGGTGCGTTCGAGCGGGTGCTCGAGGAAAAGCTTGGGCAGCATCGCATCGAGCTGATTTGCCTCGGCGGCTTCATGCGGCTCTTCACGGCCGAATTCGTGCAGCGCTGGTATGGCAAAATGCTCAACATCCATCCCTCGCTGCTGCCGTCATTTCCGGGCCTTGATCCACACGGCCAGGCACTCAAGGCAGGCGTGAAGATTTCGGGTGCGACGGTGCATTTCGTCATCCCCGAGACCGATGCCGGTCCCATCGTGATGCAGGGCGCGGTGCCCGTGCGCGGCGACGATACGGCCGAGAAGTTGTCGGAGCGCATCCTCGCTGTCGAGCATCGCATCTATCCCGAGGCGCTGCGGCTGCTCGCAAGCGGCAGGCTCAAGCTGGAAGGCGATTACTGCCGGATCGAAGGTGGGGTTTCGGGCGGCGAGCCGTTGATCTCGCCACTGGCGAAATAACGGCGGGCCAAAAAGGAAAACCCCCGGCAAGGGCCGGGGGATCATCATGACCTGCGCAGATCGTGATAGTTAGGAGACCTTGAGGTTCTCCGCGGACTGTTTGCCGCGATTTTCGACAAGGTCGTATTCAACCGTCTGGTTTTCATTGAGGGTCGTGAGCCCAGCACGCTCCACGGCAGAGATGTGGACGAACACGTCCCGATCGCCGCCTTGGGGCTTGATGAACCCGTAACCCTTGGTCGGGTTGAACCATTTAACGCTGCCTTTGTAGCTCGGCATCGCTAGTCTCCTCGTCTGGACGAAAAAAAAGACGCGGTCACGTTTCCCAACGTGCCACGCCACAAACGGCTTCCGGGTGTTGTCTTGTATTTCCAGGTAGCGAAAACGCACAGTCGAACGGCCTAGATCCGAGTGTAAGCGGATTGCAACACGAAATCTTCACATTAGCAAGCACACGAGACCCTGCGCGAAACCGCCGCGCGCTGTTCCGAGCTGTGGCAGCCCCACCACAACCCCTGTTATTCGCCCTCTCTGGGGGTTCCCAAGCGATTGACGCTTCGGGCGAACTGAGGGCAAATCCGTTGCAGAGCGGCAGGGATTCCGGCCCCCTTCGGGCCGGCCTTCCGGTGGGATTGGAATTCATGCGCTGCGTATTGCGGCCTTCGCAAGCAGGGGAAACCGGGGCCCGCAGCGCGCTCCGGGCCATTGCGGTCGCCTTCGCGCTCCTCATCGGGAACATGTGCTCGGCAGAGGCGCAGACATTTCCGTTGCCATCGCCGACACCCACGCCGGGAATCGCCATCATCAGCTCGGACATTTCGGCGGGACAGGCCGTGACCAATCTCGGCAGCAGTTTCCTCGAGCGGCTGGGCAGCCAGGCGACCAACGGCGTCGACCGAATCGGTCGTGCCAACCCGGGTGGCGGCGGCGCTTCGGCAGCGGCCGAAGCGCCCAAATTCCGCGCCTGGCTCGAGGGCTACGGCATGTGGTCGAAGACCGATGCGCAGGGCGATTTTGCCGGCGATACCCGCGTAACCTCAGGTGGCGTGGCTGGCATCGGCGCAACGGTGGCGCCCGGCGTCAATATCGGCATCTCCGTCGACCGCAGCCACAGCAAGATCGACGTGCCGCTGGCGTTCCAGACGGCAACACTCGACCTGACCCAGGTCGGCGGAAACTTTTCCATCGACAAGGGACCTTGGACGATCGCCGGCGCGGTCGTGCACGGCTTCGGCCGGATCGGTTCGACCCGCGACGCCGGCTTCGGCTTTGCGACGGCCGGCTACAACGCGCAGGTCGATGGCGTGCTCGGCGAGGTCGATTATTACTGGATGAAGGACCAGTTTCGTATTGTTCCGAAGCTGGCGGTCGAATATGTGCGCTCCTCGACTGACGGATTCACCGAACGGGGCCCGTTCTTTTTCCTGGTGACGGCGAGCGGCGCGACGGCCGAGCGGGCGCGCGTGCTCGCAGGCGCCGAGGTCGGCCACTACTGGATCATCGACCAGAAAATCCTGGACCTGTCGGCCTATGGAAAACTCGTCGACAACTTCCACCAGGCGTTCAGCACGGTGACCGTCAGCATTCCCGGCTTCCAGCCCGTCAGCGTAACGGGCATCGGCGAGAGCCGCTATGGTGCCGATGCGGGCGCAGCAGCGTCCTTAAGCGTGACCAACAATATTCGCTTCTATGGGCGCTATGACGGCAAGTTCCGCGAGCATTTTGTGTCGCATCAGGGCACGGCCGGCATTGAAGTGCGATGGTAGCGGCGGGCTAGACAGGCCCGGTCGCCGCATAGCCGCGCAAGCCAAAATTGTCCCGCGTTTCCTGCATCATCGGCACCAGCTCATGGGGGTGGATGAATTCGTCGCGGAAGCACGGATAGGTTTTCGGATCGAAAATCTTCTTCAGCCAGTCGATGACGATCTTGTGCCGCTCGGAGCTGCGGAATTCCTTGTGGTAGGTGATCCATAGGTCGGTGTGGTGGCTGACGCCCATATCGACGGGGATCAGCGGCGCGCCGAGCGCCACCGATGCCGTCGGCAGGAAGCCGACGCCGGCCCCTCGCTCCACCGCATAAAGCACGCCGATCGAGGAATTGGTCTTGATGCCGACCACGCCCTCCAGCGAGGTGAGGCCGAGGATGCGCGCATAGGCGGTGTCGTCGAGCTGCGGCGCATTTTGCTTGATGATGCGATGGTTCTTCAGGTCCGCCAGCGTCGCTGGCACGCCGAACAGCTTGCGGTAGCCCTCGGAGACAAAGGGATAGATGTGCAGGCGGCCGATCTTTGCCGCGATCAGGTCGGGACTGGACGGCCGTTCGAACTGGATCGCAATGTCGGTTTCGAGCCGGCCGACATCGGCCTGCTCCATGGCGCAGCGCAAATCGACGATGATCTTGCGATAGGTCTTCTGGAAGTCGATCAGCCGCGGCAGGATCCAGAAATTGCCTGGCCCTTCGGTGACGGCCACCCGCACGGTTCCGGCGCCCGAGCCTGACGAGCGCGATGCGCAGCGGAAGATGTTGAAGGCGTGCCGCTCCATCTCGGTGAGGTCGGCGATCATCGCGAGGCCTTCCTCGCTGATGGTGAGCCCGCTCTGATCGCGCAGGAACAGCCGGCAGCCGATGCGTTCCTCGAGCCGGTCGATCCGCCGCATCAGGGTGGTGCTGGTGACGCCCAGGAGGTCAGCGGCGTTGCGAAAGCTCTTGTAACGCGCGCAGGCCAAGAACGACTTCAGGTCATCCCAGGACGCATCCAGCGTGTCTTCGGGCTTGTGCTGCGTGAACGCAGCACCCCGGTGCAATACTTGCTGCATACCCCATATCCCCGTCCGCCTACGTTGCTCAACGAGGGCTGGAGCAACGATAGAGGCGCAACCTGCACATGGAAAGGCCCTGTTTGGCCGCACGGCACGATTTCGATTCGCTATCGACCTCCACGGGGATCGAGGTCCGGCCGGTGGCATACGTAGAAATACCGGCCATTGCCGCCATGGCGCGCAGCATGGTGCCGGGAGTTCAAGTCGGGGAACAGGGCCTGCTGCAGCACCATCTTCACGACGACGAAAGCATCCTGGTGTTTGCGCAAGCGGGGCACCTGCTTGGCGGCATGGCGTTCCTCTATCTCGGTGAACGCGGCCACCAGGCGCTGATGTCGGGCGAATTGACACCGACGCATCCGGACTTCGCAATGCTGGCCAAAAGAAATGAGCAAGTCGCCGCCATCTACATCTGGGGGATGGGTGCGATTGGCCGCGGCATTGCGGGCCTCGGCAAGATGTCGGCCTTCCTGCGCCGGCCGCGCTACGTCAACGCCAACTGCTTTGCGCAGCCGTCGACCGATGCAGGCCGCGATCTGATGATCGCGACCGGTTTCCGGCCGATTGCGAGTCTTCAGCCGGATCTGTGGTGCTACGAGCGGCCGTGGAAGCGGCTGCATGCCAGCGCCAGCACATCCAATCTATCAAGGGGAAGCATTTCCGATGCACGGCACCAGACCGCCTAAGCCGCCCGCGCGTGCCATCACCATTCGCCTCGCGCGCGATCCCAACGACCTCATGACGGTCACGGCGATCCGCTCGGCGGTCTATCTGGCCGAGCAGGATTGCCCGATCGAGGAGGAATTCGACGGCAACGATCTCTGTGCGGCGCACTTCCTCGGCTATATCGGCAACGAGCCGGCGGGATGCCTTCGCGTCCGCTTCTTCGGCGAGTTCGCCAAGATCGAGCGGCTGGCGGTGCGGCATCAATTCCGCCGCACGCGGGTTTCCTTCAAGCTGGTGCAGGCGGCCGTCGACTACATCAAGCGTAAAGGATTCCGGAAAATCTACGGCCTCGCGCAGGACCGGCTGGTGAATTTCTGGGCCCATTTCGGCGGACGGCCGCTCGAGGGCGGCCGCAAGGTCACGTTTTCCGACTTCTCCTACACCGAGATGGTGTTCGACATCGAGCCGGGTCCCGACGCGATCACGCTCAACAGCGATCCCTATGTGATCATCCGGCCGGAGGGCGATTGGGACCGTCCGGGCGTGCTGGATTTCTCGGCCGAGCGCGAGGTGACGTCGCCGCTGCGCAACGCCGGGGCGGGGACATGACGCCGGATTGCGTGGCGCTGCGATCGGCGGATCCGCCGGTCCTTGTCTGCGCCGACATCCAGACCCGGCATCTGGGCGACGAAGGCATTGGCGGGCGCGAGGCGTCGCGCTGTCTGGCGCTGCTTGAATTGTGGCGTGCGGAGCTGTGGCCGGTGCTGCACCTCAAGCGCATCGCGCAGGCCGAATGGTTCGATCCGGCGTCCGACGTCACCGACTGGGTCGAGTCGTTCCGGCCGCGGCCGGGCGAGATGGTGTTCGAGCATCCGCTGCCATCGGCCTACAGCGCGTCGCGCTTCGCCGAATACATGGCGAGCATGAGGGGCGTTCGCTGCCTGATGGCAGGATGTTCCCTCGACGAAACCATTTTGGCGACCGTGATCGAGGGATTTCACCGCGGCCACCGCTTTCGCGTCGTCGTGGATGCCGTGACCTGTTCGCAACCCGGTAGCCTCGATGCCGGCGGATATCGCGCATCGATGCTGTGTGCGGTCGGCAAATTCGCGGGCGTCGCGCTCAGTTCCGACCTGATCGAGGCGGCCGCGAGCGAGGCGTGAGGCGGCGACCTTAGTGCTGCCGGTCGACCCGCACCACGCGGCCCTTTTCGATCGCCAGCGCCAGCTTGCCATGCTTGAGCGACAGCGCGGCCTCGCCGAACAGTTCGCGGCGCCAGCCATGCAGGGCGGCGACCTCGGCCTGATCGTTGGCGGCAATCTGTTCGAGATCGTCGACGGTGGCGATCACCTTGCTTGCCACCGCGTGCCGCTCCGAGGTCATGCGCAGCAGCACCTTCAACAGCTCCACGATGGCGGTGCCGTTGGAATTGTTGCGCGGCTTCTCCAGCTTCGGCAGCGTATGCGGATCGCGGGCAAGGCCGCGCTGCACTGCCGCGATGATGTCGCTGCCCCATTTCGAGCGGTCAAAGCCCTTGGGCAGCGAGCGCAAATTGGCGAGCTTTTCCAGCGAGGTCGGGGCGTGGGTGACGATATCGCCGACCGCATCGTCCTTGAGCACGCGGCTGCGCGGCACGTCGCGGCTCTGCGCCTCCTGCTCGCGCCAGGCCGCGACCTCCATCAGGATGGCCAGCTCCTTCGGCTTGCGTACCCGCGTCTTCAGCCGCTCCCACGCCCGCTCGGGGTGGAAATCGTAGGTGCGCGGCGAGGTCAATACTTCCATCTCCTCGCTGACCCAGCTGTTGCGGCCGCGCTTGCGCAGGTCGTCGTCGAGCCTGGCGAAGACGTCCCGCAGATGCGTCACGTCGGAAACCGCGTAATGCATCTGTTCCTTGGAGAGCGGCCGGCGCGACCAGTCGGTGAAGCGGTGCGTCTTGTCGGGCCGGTGTCCGGTCACGCGCTCGACCAATTGGTCGTAAGCAATGCTGTCGCCATAGCCGAGCACCATGGCCGCCACCTGGGTATCGAAGATCGGATGCGGAATGATGCCGGCGAGGTGAAACACGATCTCGATGTCCTGGCGCGCGGCGTGAAACACCTTCAGCACGCCCTCATTGGACATCAGGTCAAAGAAGGGTTTCAGGTCGATGCCCTCGGCGAGCGCGTCGATGACGACGGCTTCGTCGGGCGACGCCATCTGCACCACGCAGAGCAGCGGGTAATAGGTCGACTCCCGCAGGAATTCGGTATCGACGGTGATGACACGGTGTTTGGCGAGCCGCCCGCAAACTTCCGCGAGCTCCGAGGTCGTCGAAATCAGGTGGTCCATGCACAGTCCATGACGTTCCCGGCGCTGCCGATCCGTGCTTCCTCCGGCGTCCGCGGGCGGCGGGACGGGGAAGACGGACCGAAAGGCAGCGCTGGAATTTTGCCTTCCTGTGCCCAGCGGTTTCCGAAGCTCGCCTGGTGGATGCCAAGGCGGGCTTCGGAAACCGGGGCACACATCAACGCGTTCGGCCGAAAGCGCTGATAAGTCAAGGGCCTTGTGGGATAAATTTAGAGGTTGCATTCGGTCCGGCCGGTTTCCTGCCGGGCCGGACCAAGGCATCACGCCCGCCGACCGGTGGGCGCAATTTCCGCGAAAAGACTGCTTTCGCGCGAGATCAGTAGTGCCGCACGTGCTTGGACGGGCGCCGTCCGGACGGGACGGCCAGCACGGCGAGGCAAAGGGCGATCATCACCAGGCCCATGAATTCAAAGGCAAACGCGTCCATGGAAATTCCCCCAAGGTCGTTAGCCTTGTCGGGGTCGCGTTGCGCGTTTCTTAATTTGCGGAAAGCGCCGCGAGCAGCGCGATTCGATGGTGCACGTCGCCTTAACAGGCGCGGTTAACGCTTTAGGTACCGCAGAAGGTCTGTGTCACCCGCTGATCCGCCTCGGGCGGTTCGGCATAGCCGGCAAAGGCCGGCTGGTCCTCGAACGGTTTTGACAGCACGGCCAACAGCTCCTCGAACGGCGCGTAGTCGTCGTTGTTCATCGCCGCCTGGATCACCGCTTCGACGCGATGGTTGCGCGGGATGAAGGCCGGGTTGACCCGGTGCATCGCCTCGCGCCGCTCCGCGGGCGTCTGTGGTTCCAGCGCAACGCGCTGCCGCCAGCGCGCCGCCCATTCGTCGAACATGGTGGGATCGATGAAGAGGCCGCGGACTGGCTCGTCGCTATCAAGCCCGAGCGCGGCGTCGCCGAGACGGCGAAAAGTGTTGGTGAAGTCCGCCGTATTCTTGGTCATGGCATCCAGCAGGTCCTGCACCAGCGCCTCGTCGCCATCGGCTTTCGTGAACAGGCCGATCTTGGCGCGCAGGCCTGCCTGATAGGCCTTCGTGAATTTCTCCGCGAACTCGCCAAGCGCGAACTGCGCCTGCTCGATTGCCTTGTTCTGGTCATCGGAGAACAGCGGCAGCAGGCATTCGGCCAGCCGCGTCAGGTTCCACAGCGCGATGCGCGGCTGGTTGCCATAGGCATAGCGGCCCATCTCGTCGATCGAGGAGAACACGGTCGCCGGATTGTATTCGTCCATGAAGGCGCAGGGGCCGTAGTCGATGGTCTCGCCCGAAATCGAGGTGTTGTCGGTGTTCATCACGCCATGGATGAAGCCGACCAGCAGCCAGCGCGCGACCAGATCGGCCTGCCGCGCGATCACGGCGTCGAGCAGCGCATGATAGGGCCGCTCGGCCTTGGCCAGTTCCGGATAGTGGCGGCCAATCGCATGATCGGCGAGGCGGCGGACGCCGTCGGTGTCGCCGCGCGCGGCGAAGAACTGGAAGGTGCCGACGCGGATATGGCTCGCCGCGACGCGCGTCAGCACGGCGCCGGGCAGCACGGTCTCGCGCATCACGCTCTCGCCGGAGATGACGGCCGCCAGCGAACGCGTTGTGGGGATGCCGAGCTTGAACATCGCTTCGCTGATGATGTATTCGCGCAAGACTGGTCCAAGCGCGGCGCGGCCGTCGCCCCGGCGCGAGAACGGGGTCGGGCCCGAGCCCTTGAGCTGGATGTCGCGGCGAACGCCGTCCTTGTCGATGACTTCGCCGAGCAGGATGGCGCGGCCGTCGCCGAGTTGCGGCACGAAATGCCCGAACTGGTGGCCGGCATAGGCCATGGCGATCGGCTCGGCGCCTTCCGGCAGGCGTTTTCCGGAGAGGATTTCGGCGCCCTCCGGCGTCGAAAGCTGGTCCGGATCGAGCCGGAGCTGGATCGCAAGCTCCCGGTTCAGCTTGATCAGCCGAGGCGCGGCAACCGGGGTCGGCGCCACGCGGGCGAAGAAATTCGCCGGCAAGGCTGCGTAGGTGTGCTCGAAGGGGAATTGCAGCGTCATGGGCTCAAGATAGGAGCAGGAACGGCGTTTTTCGAGCCCAAAACACGCCCCTCATTTGGTTGCCGCCCACCGTTCCCTCGGCTAAACCCTCCCGCAATTCGGGACAGGCTTTTGGCCCCCGATTCGATCCCTCCGACAGCTATTTCTGGAAATTCCATGCATCGTTACCGGTCCCACACCTGCGGCGCGCTCCGCGAGAGCCACATTGGCGAACAGGTCCGCCTGTCCGGCTGGTGCCATCGCATCCGCGACCATGGCGGTGTGTTGTTCATCGACCTGCGCGACCATTACGGGCTGACACAATGCGTCGCCGATCCGGATTCGCCGGCGTTCAAGACGGCGGAAAGACTGCGCTCGGAATGGGTGGTGCGGATCGACGGCAAGGTGCGCCGCCGCCCCGAGGGCACCGACAACCCGGAACTCGCCACCGGAACGGTCGAGATCTATGTCAGCGAGATCGAGGTGCTCGGCGCCGCCGACGAACTGCCGATGCCGGTGTTCGGCGACCAGGAATACCCTGAAGACATCAGGCTGAAATACCGCTTCCTCGATCTGCGTCGCGAAAAACTGCACCAGAACATCATGACGCGCGGGGCGATCATCGATTCCATCCGCAGGCGGATGAAGGAGGCCGGCTTCTTCGAATTCCAGACGCCGATCCTGACCGCGTCCTCGCCGGAGGGCGCGCGCGACTTTCTGGTGCCCTCGCGCATCCATCCCGGCAAGTTCTACGCGCTGCCGCAGGCGCCGCAACAATACAAGCAACTCTTGATGATGTCGGGCTTCGACCGCTATTTCCAGATCGCGCCCTGTTTCCGCGACGAAGACCCGCGCGCCGACCGCCTGCCGGGCGAGTTCTACCAGCTCGACGTCGAGATGAGTTTTGTGACGCAGGACGACGTGTTCGCGGCGATGGAGCCCGTCGTTACCGGCGTGTTCGAGGAATTTGCCAAGGGCAAACCCGTCACAAAAGGCTGGCCGCGGATTCCGTTTGCCGAGGCGATCCGCAAATACGGCACCGACAAACCCGACCTGCGCAATCCCATCCTGATGCAGGAAGTTTCCGAACACTTCCGCGGCTCCGGCTTCAAGGTGTTTGCGCGCATGCTGGAAGACCCGAAGAACCAGGTGTGGGCGATCCCCGGCAGGGGCGGCGGTTCCCGCGCATTCTGCGATCGCATGAACTCGTGGGCGCAGGGTGAGGGCCAGCCGGGCCTCGGCTACATCATGTGGCGCGAGGGCGGCGAGGGCGCCGGCCCCCTTGCCAACAACATCGGGCCGGAACGCACGGCTGCGATCCGCGACCAGCTTGGCCTGAAGGAGGGCGACGCCGCGTTCTTCGTCGCCGGAGATCCGGAAAAATTCTGGAAGTTCTCCGGGCTTGCGCGCACGAAACTCGGCGATGAACTGAACCTGATCGACAGGGATCGCTTCGAGCTCGCCTGGGTCGTCGACTTCCCGATGTACGAGTACAACGAGGACGACAAGAAAGTCGACTTCTCGCACAATCCATTCTCGATGCCGCAGGGCGGGCTGGAGGCGCTGCAGGCCAACGATCCGCTCACTATCAAGGCGTTCCAGTACGACATCACCTGCAACGGCTACGAGATCGCGTCCGGCGGTATTCGCAATCACCGCCCGGAGGCGATGGTGAAGGCGTTCGAGATCGCCGGCTACGGCGAGAAGGACGTCGTCGAGCGCTTTGGCGGCATGTACCGCGCCTTCCACTACGGCGCGCCGCCGCATGGCGGCATGGCAGCCGGCGTCGACCGCATCGTGATGCTGCTCTGCGGCACCACCAATCTGCGCGAAATCTCGCTATTCCCGATGAACCAGCAGGCCGTCGACCTCTTGATGGGCGCGCCGTCGGAGGTCACGCCAAAGCAGCTGCGCGAGCTTCATATCCGGCTCAATCTGCCGAACAAGGAGTAGCTCACAGCCCTGTCGACACCTCGATCCGGAATTGCGCGAATGCGACAGCCGGATCGGTCTTCAGGAGGTCGAGCAGCTGCATGGCCGGGACCTTGCCGAGCGGCGTGAGCTTTACGCTCAGCGTCTGCCTTGGCGTGGTCACGAAGCTGACGAGCGCGTCCACCGCGGGTCCGGTATCCGGATTTGCCGCGATCTCCTCGCCATAGGCCTTGATGCCGTCGACAATCGCGGCGAGCGCGGCGTCACGGCCGATGTTTTGCGTGCGGGCATACTGCGCGACGAAAATGTCGACGCCGCCGAGATCGCGCAGCGAAAGCTCAAGCGGGCCTGCCTCGAGTTGAGCCGCCATCTGCGTCGCCTGCCGCGGATCGCTCGAGAAGACGCCGCGCGGCACATTGGCGAGCGACAGGCGCGCCGAGGCCTTCAGCACATCGCTGACTTCGAGCTTGAACGGAGCGAGCGCAAACGTGCCGGAGCCCTCCGACCAGGCTGCGGCGATATCGGAGTCGATCGCAGCCTTGTCCATGCCGGCGACGAGGAACGGCAGCAGGGCAGGATTGGAGGGGTCCAGCGGCGAGGTCATCCTGGTGACGAGGTGCGCGCGGGTCGGGATGCTGCCGATCAACTGGTCCCAATTCAGACTGATCGTATCGATGATCACCTGCTTCCGTCCGTCCTTGAACGGAGCGATCACATCCTTGACCTCGATGCCGTCAATCAGGCGGAACAGCGCGAGAGCCTTGTCGGGCGAGGGCGGCTGCCCCGGATTGGCCGCCTCTTTTGCGGTCAGACGCAGCAGATTGGACATGTCGAACGCCTTCAGCGCGAAGCGTCCGGCCTTGAAGGGACCGGTCGGCGCGCGGCCCTCGAGGCCCTCGAACACGATGTCGCTCTTGCCTCTGTCCAGGCTGAACCGGATCGCCGACATCTTCAGCGGGCCCTCCGGCGTTTCCATCGACAGCCCCCGCATTTTGCTCTCGCCGACGTAGAAGCCTTCGTAAAGCTTGGCCGTTGCCTCGGTCATCTCGCGCATCTGCGCCGGAGTGGCAGCGGTTCCGGCCTGCGGCAGCAACGCCAAAAACTCCGGCAACTGAAACAATGACGGCCGCACGCCGACATTGTCGGCCGTGAATCCGTCGAGCCCCATGCGGACGCCGTTGGTGGAGGAGATATCGTAGCTCCCGAGCGTGATCTGGCGGTAGAGCCGCGCAACGCCGTCGTCTTTTGCCCTTTGCGGATCGAGCAGGACGAGGACCGCGCCGATGTCGGCATCGATGGTGGAAAAACCGGCGATCCGGCCGGTGATCTTGTCCGGCTTTCCGGCCTGTAGCGAGGTCGTCATGAATGTCGCTTCGTCGGCGCGCGACGTGGTGATCTTGCCGTCTCTGATGCCTTCAAGCGTGAGCTTGGAATAGACGAGCTCGGCCCCGCCGGGCATCGCCTTGGTCGCGTCAATTCTTGCGTTGACCGTGGGCACGGTAATCGATGATGCGGAAAGGGTCGCGAATTGCGCGATCAAAGACCGTAACGTGTCGAGCGATGACGACGCGGCCGGCCGCTCCATGCGGGCGGGGCCGGAAAAGTCCTTTGCGACAATCTTCGGCACCTTGTAGGTCGCGCGTCCCACCGCCGGAGCCGCCAGCTCTATGCCGACTTCGAAGTCGGAAACCTCGACCAGATCGGCCGAGAAGCGATTGTCCGAAGTCGAACTGACACCCGACGCAGTCAGATTCCCGACCTTGGTGGTAACTGGCGGCTGCGCGGCCGACTCGCTGACAATGTCCGCGATGGTGAGGGTACGGTTCCAGATGTCGTATGACAGCTTGCCATGGCTCGCCTTGCCGCCCGCACTGCGGATTTGCTCGAATGCCGCGTCAACGTCAGCGGTGACCCGATGCTGGACATAGACCTGGAAGCCGAAATAGCCGCCTGCTGCGATCAAAAGTGCGGCGAGGAGGCCCAGCAGGGTCTTCTTCATCGTCAACTCCGGATTGTGCGGGAATAGTTGGCGGTATTTTCGGTCGCGCGGCCGAACTAAGCAAGGCCTTGTGCGCGGCTCAATGGTTTTGTAGCCGGGGTGTGTTGACGGCCGTGGCGCCGGATGTTGCACGCACTGCCTTGCGCGTGCTTCACATCCGGCTCAATCTGCCTCAAAACCAAGACAAACCTCCGACATCTTGTCGTCGGGGGCGGGGAAGCCCGCGGGGGAAGCGTGCATGTCCAATTCTGAAGATCTCCATTCTGCGGCGCTGGCCTATCACCGCCTGCCGAAGCCGGGAAAACTCGAAATCCAGGCCACCAAGCCGCTCGCCAACCAGCGCGACCTGGCGCTGGCCTATTCGCCGGGCGTGGCCGCCGCCTGCACCGAGATCGCGAAAAATCCGGGCGAAGCCGCTTCGCTGACCGCCCGCGCCAACCTGGTGGCCGTCGTCTCCAACGGCACCGCCGTGCTCGGCCTCGGCAATATCGGGCCGCTTGCCTCCAAGCCCGTCATGGAAGGCAAGGCGGTGCTGTTCAAGAAATTTGCCGGCATCGACGTGTTCGACATCGAGATCGCCGCCGACACCATCGAGCGCGTGGTCCAGACGGTGGCGGCGCTTGAGCCGACCTTTGGCGGCATCAATCTGGAGGACATCCGCGGGCCCGAATGCTTCGAGATCGAGGCGCAGCTGAAAGAGCGGATGAAGATCCCGGTCTTCCACGACGACCAGCACGGCACTGCCATCATTGTCGCTGCCGCCATCGTCAACGGACTGCTGCTCAACGGCAAGAAGCTGCCGGATGTGAAGATCGTCGCCTCCGGCGCGGGCGCCGCTGCGATTGCGACGCTCAATCTCCTGGTATCGATGGGCGCCCAGCACAAGAACATCTGGGTCTGCGATATCGACGGCGTCGTGCATGAGGGACGCAACACGCAGATGGACCGCTGGAAGGCGGTCTATGCGCAGAAGACCAATGCCCGCGTGCTGGCGGACGTCATCGGCGGCGCGGATATTTTCATCGGCCTGTCGGCGCCGAACGTGCTGAAGCCCGAGATGGTCAAGCAGATGGCGGACAAGCCGCTGGTGATGGCACTCGCCAATCCGGTGCCGGAAATCATGCCTGACGATGCCAGGGCCGCGCGGCCGGATGCGATGATCTGCACCGGTCGGTCCGACTTCCCGAACCAGGTCAACAACGTCCTGTGTTTCCCTTTCATCTTCCGCGGCGCGCTCGATGTCGGCGCCACCGCGATCAATGAGGAGATGAAGCACGCGGCGGTCGATGCCATCGCCCAGCTCGCGCGCGATCCGCCGTCCGACGCGGTCGCCCATGGTTTCGACACCGGCGAGACGCAAGGTTTTGGTCCGGGCTCGCTGATTCCGAGCCCGTTCGATCCGCGCCTGATCCTGCGCATCGCACCGGCGGTCGCGAAAGCGGCGATGGATTCCGGCGTCGCGACGCGGCCGATCGCGAAGTTCGACGAATACTGTGCCCAGCTGCAACGCTATTCGTTCCGCTCGGGCCTCACCATGAAGCCGGTGTTCGCCAAGGCCAAAACCCAGCCCGTGCGCGTGGTCTATGCCGAGGGCGAGGACGAGCGCGTGCTGCGCGCCACCCAGGTGGTGCTGGAAGAGAAGATCGCCCGTCCCATCCTAGTCGGTCGGCCGTCCGTCGTGGAGACGCGCATCAAGCGCTTCGGCCTGTCGATCAAATCGGGGCGCGATTTCGACCTCGTCAATCCCGAGGACGACCCGCGCTACCGCGCCTATGTGCAGTCCTATATCGACATTGCCGGCCGGCGCGGCGTCACGCCGGATGCGGCGCGCACGGTGGTGCGCACCAACAACACGGTGATTGCGGCGCTTGCGGTGGCGCGCGGCGAGGCCGACGCCATGCTGTGCGGCGTCGAAGGCCGCTACATGCACCACCTTCGCCATGTGCGCGAGATCGTCGGCTACCTGCCGGGGATCAGCGAATATGCCGCGCTGTCGCTCCTGATCAGCAGCAAGGGCGCGCATTTCATCGCCGACACCCAGGTGCGGCCGAACCCCAGTGCCGAGGAGCTGGCGGAGGTAGCCTCGCTCGCCACGCTGCATGTGCAGCGCTTCAATATCAAGCCAAAGATCGCCTTCGTGTCACATTCCGATTTCGGAAGTTATGATACGGACTCCTCGCGCAAGATGCGGCGGGCGACGCAATTGCTCAGGGACAAGCATCCGGAGATCGAGGCCGACGGCGAGATGCAGGGCGATACCGCGCTGTCGGCGGTGGCGCGGGATCTGGTGCTGCCGCAATCCAATCTGGAGGGCGAGGCCAGCATCCTGATCATGCCGAATCTCGACGCCGCCAATATTGCCTATCAGATGATCAAGTCGCTCGCCGACGCCTTGCCGGTGGGGCCGATCCTGATCGGCCCGGCGCGGCCGGCGCATATCCTCACCCCGTCGGTGACAGCGCGCGGCATCCTCAACATGACCGCGGTCGCCGCCGTCGAAGCCCAGGAACGGGCCGGCCGTCAGCAACCGAGCCTGTTTGCATGATTCAGGTCAGGATTGCGGATTCATTGATGATTTGAAAAGCGGAAGCGGAACGCCCATAATTGGTGCTGCGACATCCGCTTTTTGCATTTGAGGGGACCGTCATGCCAGCGTTGATCACTTTTGGGCGGATATTGTTTGCCGTTCTGTTCGTCTACACCGGAGCGAGCAAGCTCGTTGGCATCCAGGAGACCGCCAGCTTCATCTCCTCCAAGGTGACGATTCCGGGATTGCTTTTGCCATATTTCGTCCAGCTCGAATCCGTGGCCGGGATGAGCACGCCGCAAATGCTGGCGATCGGCGTCGGCGCCTTCGAGGTGATCGCCGGTCTGATGATCGCGCTCAATTTCGCTTCGCGGTTCTTCGCCATCCTGCTGATCCTGTTCGTGATCGCGGCGACCTTCTATTTCCACGATTTCTGGAGTCAGACGCCGGCCGATCCCAAGGCGATCATCGATGCCCTGAAGAACCTCTCGCTGATCGGCGCGCTGTTCATCATCGCCGGCTACGGCAAGGGCCCGCGCTCGGTCGAGCCGGCTTACGGGGATGTCTAGGGCATGATCCC
>Ga0081539_10000736_pt1 | contig 65538 bp, 53 predicted proteins | sample TabmetS4T2R2_FD_71023 | JGI IMG/M metagenome (GOLD analysis project Ga0081539, IMG submission 71023) | Tabebuia heterophylla rhizosphere microbial communities from the University of Puerto Rico - S4T2R2 | ecosystem: Host-associated > Plants > Roots > Rhizosphere ...
GCCTGACGTATTCGTGAGAAGGTGACGCAGCGTCACACCCCGTGCGGCCTTTGATGAGAACATCGGCAGCCACTTGGTTACGGGGTCTTCGACCGAGAGCCTGCCTTGCGACGCCAGCTTCCAAATGAGGGCCGCCGTGAAGGTTCTGGTGATCGAGCCGATCTCGTACATCGTCTCGGCGCTCGCCGGAACGTGGTTCTCAAGGTCAGCTTCGCCGTACCCCTTCGCCAGAAGCAGCCGACCTCCCAATTGCACAGCGACGCTGAGGCCGCGCAATTGCCGTGACTCTCGCGCCTTCGTCGCAATCGCGTCGAGGGCCAACGACATGTCTTGAGCGGTCGCCGACGCCTCGGCCATCGAGAACGCGAGCAGTGCTATTACCCACAGACGTGGCCCTCGCGGGCGTTTCATGGCAGCCTCCAACGATTTCGAGCTTGCTGTCTAACGCACGGCCGCCCTGCTGGATCATCCTAGAGGGCCGCTCGGTGTCTCGGCCTCCACAAGAAGCAGGTCTCTGTTGAATGTAGCGTCACGCTCGAGCCGTTCAAGCGGCATCAGCCTGTTCAGCCGTCTAACGACCGCGTTTCAGCCGCGCGAACCGCAGCACCACGCCCGAAAAGCCGTCGGACATCAAGACAACATAAGCCCGTCGATCGGCAGCGGATGCTGAGGTGATAGACCAATCATCAACCTACAGTCGAAGCATCAGTCGGACCGTGCCGTTGTCGCGAAGAGTAGATGCCCGCCGGCGGCGCTGAAACCGAGCATCTCCAGCCACTCCTTCGAGATCTCGGCCGGGTGGACCTTCGGGAACCGCAATTTCTCCATGCCTCGCGCGCGAAGTTGAGCCAGCAGTTGCTCCAACCGGGCTCCGCCATCGTCGATGAACGAGCGGAGCGATACGATTTCCGTGTCCTCCGATTCGCTCTTCGCGAACAGAACACAGGCTTCGATGCGCTCGTCGGAGGCGACGGCGAGTCCGTCGACGTTTTCCTTCCTCGCAGTGAGCGTCTCGACCGAACGCTCCCAGCACACCTGGCGCTCAGGCTCCAGCAGTCCGTTGGCCGCGAGATCGTCGACAGTGACAGGGATGACCAGCCGCTCGAATCGCGCGCCATCGCTGCGCTCGCTCGGACCCGGTCCCAGCAGGGCATAGTCGGTCAGCAGCGCTTCCTGGACATATCCGCTGGCGGTGAACAGCTCGCGAGCAGGGACGAGAGTCTCCGGGACTTCGGCGACGATTCTCGCCGGGCCGAGGATGGCGAGCTTCGAGCCGAGCGAGGCGAGCAGGTGGCGGCCATGACCTTGTCGCCGGTGATCCGGATGAACGGCGATTTTATGAACGAGAGTAGCGGAACGCCGCTTGGCGCCAATCAGGACACCGATCAGGTCAGAGCCGGAGAACGCGACCATGCAGCTGCTGCACCAGACCTGCAGGTCGCGGATCGATCGCTTGAATGAAGCCACCGTCGCCGGCGGTTCCTCGGGAAAGTACGGCGCCCAGCAGCGGTTCAGCGCATCGACGAGGAGCCCGATATCATCGGTGCGGCAAAAGCGGTACGCGCTCACCTATTCGCAGAACGGGCCGCCTAAAGGCGGCCCCTGCATCCGGGAAGGCGGGACGTCGTGCTCTGTGCGTTGGTCACGCACCGACGCAGTGTGGGACCGTATATCGCGGAGGAAAACCGTGGCAAGTGTATTGGCACAGCTTGTTGCTCGGCCGCGAAGCTGAGGGGCCTGGATCAAGCCGGTTTTCCGGAGCGACACACGGGCCCGCACTGCGGCACTCCGACTCTCAGCGTGGATCATGACCCGCGCTCGGGGTACTAGGACGCATCGCGTGCCGTAATCGGGCTCACCTCGTTGAGATTGTGCCTTGCCGGAGGCGACGGCGGATTCTTGGGATAGTTCGCGATCATCTCCGCCATCATCCGCTTTCCGATCTCGATGCCCTCTTCGACGAGCGCCAGGTCGATCGTCGACGCGGCGCGTTCTTTCGCGAGCTCCTCGATCCGCTCCTGCGTTTTGTTCCGCATGAAGCCGGCCGGCACGCGCAGGACGCGCTGCGCGGCATCGGCTGTCCATTCGAAGGTCGAGATCAGGGGATTCTTCTTGTCGTCGCGCGCGACGAGCCGGGCCTCGCCCGGTGCAGCGGCAGCGCTCTCGGGGATTTGGACGCCACGACTCTGGATGTCGAGCGGTGTTCCGGTTTCTTCTTCGATCACCTGTCGCGCGAAGTCGAGCGTGATCGCGTCGAGCTTCATCATCCGCGCGCGCTTTTCGACGCGCGCCTTGACGCGGCGGCGCTGATACGCGTTCTTCATGGTCCAGAGGCCCTTTCTGGCATCCTCCGACCAGCGGAGCTTGCGACCGTCATAGGTGGTCTCTTCCTGGAGGCCTCCCTCCACTGCTGCGATCCTCTCGATCATCTCCCGCGAGATCACCTCGAAGTCGCTGGCGCCGCAGACGGTGCACCGCACCGGGTCGCTCTGCGTGGCGGTGACGCCGCACGCCCGGCACATCGACACAGGGCCGGATTTCGCCCGCTCGAGAGCGACCGCCTCGGCCAGCGCCTTGGTCGCCGCCGACGCGCTCTTCGGCATGAACCGATCCATCGCCTCGTCGATCACGGCGCTGGTGATCACCGAATGCCCCTTCTCGAGAGCCAGGCGAAGAACTCCGGTGCGCGCGATGCCTTTGACCTGCTCGGGCACGTGCGTCATCCGCTCCTCCGCTTCGGGCGTCCAACGGACGGTCTCCTCGGCGCGCACGTCGAGTCGGGGCACCTCCAGCCGCGTGGAGAGGAGGACGTCGCACGGCGCGGCGCGGAGAATGTTCTCGGCGTTGCTCCCCAGTCCCGTCTCATCGCTCGGGCTGTGGACCCCGATCCGCCCGACGACGATGAGCCAGGGGTTCGTCTTGCGCGCGTGGTCGATGATCTTCTGAAAGGGCTTGCCATCCAGAAGCGTCTTCCTGATCGCGACGCCGTCCTCACTCGCCATGCGCTCGCCCACCTCGAGATGCGACTGGTAGATCTGCGCGAGGCCGGTGTCGATGATCTCCTCGTGCAGCTGATTCTGCTCCTCGAAGCGGAAGACCTTCGCCGCCTGTTCGGTGAGGACATTGACGATGCCGTTGAAGACCGAGTAGTGGAGATAGGGGTCGTACACGGCGATCGCTTCGATCTTCTTGTCGAACGTGCGTGCCAGATCGATCGCGGTCATCAACGCGCCGAAGGACTGCGGGCTGCCGTCGATCCCCACCAGGATCGTGTCCCGCTCGGGCTCGCCCGGTTCGGGGACGTGTTTGACCACCCAGACATCGCGATCGGACTGGCGGGCGACGCGTTCGCAGACGGAGCCGATCACGCTGTCACGCGCGCGGCCGACTCCCAGGGCGCCGATCACGACCAGGTCGTGCTGTGAGCCGGCAAGATCTTTGAGGATCTCGATGTGATGCTTCCCGTCCATCATGCGCGGCTCGAATACCAGGCCCGACTCCCCGCACAGCCGTGACATGCCATCGAGATAGCTGTCGGAGATGAGTTTGAGACCCATCGTGATCAGGCTGTCGTGGATCTTGCGCTGGCGCTCGAGCTCCACCTCGTCGATGTACTCCTCGGGCAGCGTGTACTCCATCTGTCGGAAGCGATAGTCGTGCAGCTTTGCCGCGTAGACATGGCAGCCGACCAGTTTTGCAGAGAACGCCCTGCCCAACGCCACGCTGCACGCGACGGCGCGGTTGGAATGGTCTGAGTTATCGACGGGAACGTAGATGCTCTTGTACATCGGATCCTCCGGACACCTTGCGAGAGCTCACGCTTTCGTGGCCGACGGTTGCAACGGCTTCCGCCTCCGCTAAAGCTACGGCGGACCCGCCGTAGCGCCTCCGGCGCGAAGGTGGGCACCACCGAGCTCTTCGGGGCGCCGCGAACGGTAACGCGATCGCACCCAACCGATGATTGCCACCTCGATGGCGAGAATGACGAGCGCCGTCCTGATCATCGGGCCCACTGCCGATGGGACCACTTCAGGCTCCACGTAGACGGACTGCCACACTGTGAGACCTCGCCTGTTGCCACGCTCGCGCGAAAACCCGTCCCAGACCGAGAACGCGATCGGCATGAACTCTCCGGGCGAGAACGGGGCCCCGGAGCTTGCGCGAAGCGGCCGCTTGAAGATGACCGACCATTCCCCCTGGTCGTAGCTCGCGACACCGGTGACATCCCCGGTGTCGTTGGGCGCAATATCCGCGCTTCCCCGGCCGGTGAACTGCAGCGGATCGGGGCGTGCGAGATCGAAGAACCAGAGATCCACCGAGTTCTGCGTGTCGCCGAAAATGAAGTAAGGCTTGCGCGCGCCCGTCGGCACTTCCGTAGGAATCTGCAGCGCGAGTGCGTCGGAGAACTCGGACGGCGGGGCCGCAGCCGCGGCCTCCTCGGCAAAGGGGTCGGCCGGCTCCTGGCTGCCTGCGTCGGCGACGTCCTGGCCGAACGGGTTCGAGGCATCCTCCGGCGTTTGCCCCGCCGGCGTGGCTGGCGCTTCCTCCTCCTCCGGCGGCACGGGCAGCGTCGGCCCGTTCTTCCCCGTTTTGTCCGAGGTTCTGTCGTGCCACCGAACGAGGAAGGCGATCGACTCGGCGTCGTAGATCGCTTGAACGGTCACAGACGTGGTCGGCGGATGGAACGCTCGTCCGGGCTCCATGATCTGACCAACGATCGGAAAGCGCGCGGCAGCCGCGGACGCGAAGCTCCTGGTCCCATTCTTCAGATCGATCGGATCGTCGACGTGCTTGGCAACAACGAGGTTGGTATAGCCAGGCCCGTCGGTTCCCGACAGAGAGACGATGAAGTCGGTGATCGCCCATCGCTGTTCGGGCGTCAGCGCATCGGCGAACGACGGCATGGGTGTGCCGTTGAATCCCGTGCTCATCGTCCGGAAGATATCCTCGCGGGACGGCCCCCCACGAAAGGTCCAGGGCTGCGAGAGGTCTGCCGCGCGGATCGGATGATTCAGCTCGTCGACCAGGGTTGGAGCCGACGGTCCGTCGCCGCGACCAAGCGGGCCGTGGCACTTGACGCAGCCGTTGTCGACGTAGAGTTTCTTCCCGAGCTCGACCGACTGGGGCGTCGATGCGGGGGCGCTCGGCAGCTCCTCCGGCTTTGGAACGTTCTCCTTGTTCGAGAAATCGGGCGAGAAGCTCGTGAGGTAGTACGCGAGATCCGACACTTCCTGGTCGGAGAGTGCCGGCCAGGCAGGCATGGACGTGTACGGCATGCCGCGCCTGATGATGTTGACGAGGTCCTGATGCGTCGGAAGCGCTCCGTTGGGAGTCGTCCGCACCTTGAACTTGGCGGTCGTGAAATTGCGCGGCCGTGGTAACAGATGCGGCGTGGCGTAGCCTTCGCCGTCGCCTTTGTCGCCGTGACACTGCGCGCAGTTTTTGAGATAGAGCTTCTTGCCCGACTCCCGCTGCGCCTCGGTGCCGACATCTTGCGCCGTCACGCGCACCGATCCGGTCGTCGCGGCCCACAACGACGCAATGAGGAGTAAGAGACCCGCGCGCCAACCGATCGTCCAGCAGCTCATTGCGTGGCGGCCTCCTCCCTCGCGCGCGGTCTCAGGCCGGTGTAGTCGTAGAGAAAGAGGATCACGTCCCAGATCTCGTCTTCCTTCAGGAACTTCTCCCACGCTGGCATCGCAGTGTCCCAGGGTCCTCCTTCCTCGGGAAGACCGGGGCCGCCTTTCGAAATCCGCCAGAAGAGAAACGTCTCGCGCAGCTGCGGGATCGTGTCGTGGAAGTTGGTCGGGAGCGGGTCGAGTCCGTGCACGAACATGCCGTTGGCCGACATCGTGTCGCCGTGGCAGAAGACGCAGTTGCGATAGTAGACCTGCCGTCCGTTCTCGACGTGCTTGCGGAACTCTTCGGGATTCGTCGTCTCGAGACTTCGGAAAGGGTTCTCTCCAGCATCGAGATCGATCCTCTGGTCATGAACCGTGATCTGCGTCGGAGACGCCGGATGGACCGTTCGCGAAAAGAGCGGAGGCTGGATGGGAACGTTCATCTGGACGTAGACGTTCGCTGCCGCGAGCGCCGGAATGGCGATGACCATCCCGACCAGGAACGGTGTGTACCGCTTTTCCGTCATGAACCGCACGAGGGGGCGCGAGATTTCGTCGCGCCGCTGCTGGCTCGACGACATGTACGCCAGGATCGCGATCGAGGCGATTCCCATGTAGATCGAGATGACAGAGGTGGGAATCGGAGCCGTGAATCCGAATCGGAGGACAACGTAGATCCCGATCCACCAGGCGCAGGCCCAGGTCAGCAGGCCGACGCGACGGAAACGCAGAAACGCCAACACGGCGACCACGGGAAGGAGAACCAGGAGGTTCATCGTGTCCCTCTCCCGGGAGCAGCGGGAGCCGGCGCGCCGCGCGGCGCGGCACCAGGCACTACCGGAGGTGCGGCCGTTGGCGACGCTTTCTCGGCTGGCGCCGCGATGAAAGGCACCGCCTCGCCAGGCTTGGCTGGCTGATCTGGCGGCGCGCCAGCCGGCGGCGCGGCACCCGGCGCGGCAGCCTGGACCGGCGCGGCGCCCGCAGCCGGCGCGCCTGGCGCGGCCGGCGGAGTGTAGTAGTGGTGACTCGTCTGAAGCGTGACCGTCGGCGTGCCGCCAAGAGTCTGGAGGTAGGCGATCACACAGAGGATCTCCTGATCGGTGAGGCCGATCGGCGGCTTGTTGATCACCGGCATCCCCGGATTGAATCCCGGCACGATGAAGGCGTTGGGTTCATATAACGTCTGCGCAAAGTACTCGACGTCGCTCAGGCCCGCGACGCGGCTCTGCGCTCGGACGTCGACCCCGTCGAGGTCGGGAAACCGCAGCGCCCCTGTCTTGCCGATCGTGTGGCAAGTAAAACAGAGTCCTTTGGTGTCCATGATCTCGCGCCCCACCTTGACCATGTCGGCCGTGGTCAGGTCGGCCCTGATCACGGTCTCCGCGGGAGGCAGCACTTCCTTCTGCGGCACCATCTGGCCGACATAGGTATAGAACGATGTCGCCGCGATCACCAGAGTGCCGACCCGGAGCGTGTGCGGGATCGTCATGACGTCCCGCCATGTTCGGCTGTCCTTGCCACCGCGAACCCTGGCGAGAGCTCGCCGGAGCCCTCCCGAACTTTACTGGTCCGCACCTTGTAATCGGGCAGGTCGTGCAGACTCGAGATCCAGAACACGAAACCGATCAACGCAAAGAACAGGAGAACGGTCGCCGACACCACTTGCGTTGCGAACCCGAGCGTCGGCGTGAACGCGTCGGCGGAGGTGTCCCGGATGACGCCGTAGACGTGCCAATGCTGGCGCAGCCCGGAGCGAACGTATCCCATCAGCCCCATGAGCCAGGTAAAGGTGACCGCGATGAAGATCAGCACGTACTGGGAGATCACCGGCATTCTTCCCCACCGCACCTCGCCGGTCTTACTCGCCCCGCGATAGAGAAAGACGTCGATGGCGGTAATCGCCACCATCGCGAAAAGAACCGAGCTGACCTGCGGCACGGACAGTCCGATTCGCACGGTCGCCTCGACAAAGTACCCGTAGACGCCGAGGAAGATGACAACGATCGCGGCGCCCGCGAAGATGGCGAGCTGCAGCGCATGGCCCGTCTTCGCCCACGGCACCGTCGCCACCTTGCCCGTGCGGCGATACAGCAGGAAGCTGATGAACGTCGTGAGGATCAGACAGTTCACGGCCGTGTTCTTGGCGGACATGACACCGAGGTACCCGAGGATTGGATGCGCCGATCCTCCCATCGCCCGGATTTCGGAGACGGTTGCGATGATCGATCGCGGCGTCGCCCAGACCGCGAAGCAGATCGCGATGCCGATGAGCAGGTACTTGATGAATTTCTGAAGCGGCTGCACTCCCTCGACCCGTCCCATCCCGAGCCAGAGGTAGTAATTGGCGGCGAGGAACAGATTTCCGATCAACACGGCCTGAATGATGAAAAGCCACGAGAAGGCGCCGCCCATCATCGTGAGCCCGAGCGTCTGGGAGAACGCGTAGATCTCCTTGGCGAGCCAGTAGCCGGCGAATGGAAGCGGCAGGAAGGCGCTGATCGCGACGAAGTTGCCGATGTATCCCATCCAGTCGTAGTGCGCGCGCTCCTCGTCGGTCTCCGCTTGCAGGAACTTGAAGGCCGCATACGCGGCGGCGACCGATCCGCCGAACGCGACGTTCGCGATCACGCGGTGCACATTGATCGGCATCCACGTGTAGTTGTAGATCGCGTCCCAGACCGAGAGTACCGCCCCCTGATCCGAGACTCCTCGCGGCGACATCATGAACGTGACCCAGGCGTTGGCGATGAACATGATCGCCGTGCCGACCAGATTCAGCCCGAGACCCAGCGCAAGATGGACTCGCGGGTGAAACTTCCCCCAGCCGTAGTAATAGGTGTAGAGGAAGGCAGCCTCGGCGAAGAAGAGCAGCACGTAAGGCAGAAACGTCGGCGAGAACACGCTCATCAAGTAGTTCGTGAACTTCGGATACAGGATGATGAGCATGAAGGTCAGAAACGCGCCGAAAGTCGCGGTGAGCGAGAACGAGACGGAGAGGAGCTTTGTGAACTCGTACGCGAGCCGGTCGTATCGCGGATCCCCCGTCTTGTAGCCGATCACCTCGATGATGAACGCGAAGATCGGGACGGCAAGGACGAACGCCGCGAACAGCAGGTGCAGCTGTGCGACCGCCCAGATCGCGACGCGGCTTCCCACAACGGGAAACGTCCGGTACTCGACCTCCTCATATGGTTTGGCCTTCGCCTTCGCCTCCGCGTCAGCTTGTTCCGCAGCGACTCCCTCGGCGCGAGGCGTTGTGTCGACCACCGCGGGAGGAACCCGATAAGGCTCCCTGTACTCGCGGCTCATCAGCTGCGACACGCCCCACATCACTGCAGCGAACATCACGATGGCCGTGACGGGTCCGACGATGAACAGCAGCTTGCGGTTCATCGCGCCGTTCATGACGCCGTTCGACACAGTCCCTCCCTCATTGGTTACCCGTCGCGGGCTTGTCCGCCGGCTTGTCCGCCGTCCCTCGACCTTGCTCGGGACGGCCCTGAGCTTGTCGAAGGGCCGTAGCTGCAGCGGAGGCGGATGCTTGTGCCGCCGCGGGAGCGCTTGTGGCGCTTGGCGGCCGCTTCCGCTCGAGCTCTCGCACGTAGGCGACGATCGCCCATCTGTCGGCCGGAGGGATCGGCCAGCGATACGCAGGCATGAGTCCCATCCCGTTGGTGATGACGTCGAAGATCTGCCCGTCCGGGTACTTCAGGATCTTCTCCTCGTGGAAGCTTGCCGTCGGAACGTTGCCTCGCTGGAACAGGATTCCCTTGCCGTCCCCCCGAGCGTCATGACAGGGCTGGCAATAAATCGTGTAGCGCTGGCGGCCGCGCTCGAGAACCGCTTCGTCTACGGTTTCCGGAATCGCTGCGACGAACTTCCCGTCCGCTCCCTTCCCGGTGAAGAAGGCCTCGTCCTCCCGCAGCCCGCCGACGGGCACGGTGCCGGGAACGGGCTCGCGCATCGACGAACCGTCAAAGAAGAAATTACTCGCCGTCTGCGTGAGGACCTTCGGCTGGTCGTCCATGCTCGGATTGAGATGGACGGGAGGACTGCTCGACGTGCAGCCGCGCGCGCAACCACCGGCCGCGACAGCGGACCAAAGGGCGAGCGCACCGAGCACGTGATTCTTGCGGACGCTCATACGCCGCCCTCGCCGTCGAGGTCGGGATTCGGGTTGCGCACCTTGGCCAGGTAGGTCGTCCTCGGTCTCGTGTTCAGCTCCTCGAGCAGCGCGTAGTTGCGCCGATCGGCCTTGGCGTTCGCCACCCGACTGGATCGGTCGCGAAGATCGCCGAACTCGATGGCCGATGCGGGGCAGGCCTGCTGGCAGGCCGTCTTGACGTCGCCGTCACGAATCTCGCGCCCGGCGAGCTTGGTATCGATCTTGGCCCGATTAATCCTCTGCACGCAGTACGAGCACTTCTCCATCACGCCGCGCGCACGAACCGTCACGTCGGGGTTCATCGCGAGCTTCACGATGTCGGGCGTGTCCTTCGTGAAGTTGAAGAAATTGAAGTGACGCACCTTGTAGGGACAGTTGTTCGAGCAGTAGCGGGTCCCGATGCACCGGTTGTAGACCATGACGTTGAGGCCTTCCTTATCGTGGACGGTCGCGGCCACGGGGCAGACCTGCTCGCACGGGGCGTCCTCGCACTGCATGCAGGGAACGGGCTGGAACACCACCTCCGGGCTGTTGGACGGCTCACCGGAGAAGTACCGGTCGACCCGCAGCCAGTGCATCTCGCGGTGTTTCGCAACCTGGATCTTGCCGACGATCGGCACGTTGTTCTCGCTTTGACAGGCGACCATGCACGCGTTGCAGCCGATGCAGGCGTTCAAGTCGATCGTCATCCCCCACTGATGGCCCTGATCGTAGGTGTGCTCTTTCCAGAGTGAGAAATGTGGCGGTTCCTCCTCGAACACACCGAGCGCGCCGGGACGGCCTTCCTCCTTTTTCGGCGATCGAAGTTCGGCCACGGTGGACTCGCGAACGAGGGGACGACCTTCCATGCTCCCGTGGTCCTGCGTCGCCGAGAGCGGGTACTTGCGTCCGAGCTTTGTGAGTTTGACGCCGCTGTCGAATCCGGGTGCGTTCGACGCTCGGATCTTGAACGTGTCGAACCCGACGGCGGATCCAATGCGTCCTGCGCGCTGACGGCCGTAGCCAAGCGTGACGGCCAGCACGCCGTCTGCCATGCCCGGCAGGATCCAGACAGGCAGCTCCAGCGAGCGGCCCGCGTAGTCGACACGAACGACATCCTCGTTCACCAGGCCCAGCGTCTCGGCAGTCTTCGGGCTGACGAGCGCAGGGTTGTCCCACACAAGCTTGGTCAGGGGATCGGGAAGCTCCTGCAACCAGCCGTTATTCGCGAACTGCCCGTCGTGAACAGAGGGAGACGGGAGGAAGACGATCTCCAAACCACTCGCCGATCCCGTCGTACGCGCGAGTTCTGCAAAGGCTTGCCCTTTGACATCGACAACGACTTCCGGGAGCTCGCTTCCGGCAAGCAGCCCGTCATGTAAGACGCGGTTCCACTTCTTGTCGAATTCGGCCTCTCCCAGGATCCGCTTCCAGGTGTCGCGCACGATGTCGTAGCCCGGACGATCCTTGTCTGCGACCATCAACTCCAGGACTTCCAGCGACGTGCGTCCGCCGAACAATGGAAGGATCAGCGGCTGGACGACGCTGAGCGTGCCTCCCACCGCACGCGCGTCTCCCCACGACTCGAGGTAGTGCGCGCGAGGGATGTGCCACTCCGCGCGGGATGACGTTTCATCGACCGTGTGCCCGAGCGCGATGGTGTGAGAAACCTTTGCCATCGCCGACGTGAAGTCGAGATCGGCGGGTGCATCGAACACGGGATTGCCGCCCAGAACGACGAGGGTCTCGACCGCGCCTCCCTTCATCGCGGCCACCAGCGACGTCAGTGAGCTCACATTCGGAAGCGCTGCGTCCTTGGTCTCGTAGTAGCTGACGGTCTTGCCGGTGTTGCCGAGATGCGCGTTCAGCGCGCACACCGCGGCGTGGACACCCGCGGGCTGGCGCTCTCCGGCGACAATCAACCCTTTGCCACGGTTCGCCAGCAGGTCGCTGGCAACGGCGTCCATCCAGCGCTGATCGACACCGGGGACATCGGCTCGCGCCTGGCTCGCCGCTCCGGGCGCACCGAGGCACGCCGCGAGCGCGGCGAGAAACGCAGCGATCTGCCGGCTCTCGAGACGCAGCCGGTGATCTGCCATTGCTCCCGTCAGCGAGTAGACGCCTTCGACGGCGTAGAGTCGGCTCATCACGCCGCCGGAGGCTCCCGCACGCCTTCCGTCAGCGAAGCCGCGCGCGTGACGGATCGTCTCCGGATCGGTGAGCAGCGGATCGGCGTCGAGGCAGAGCACCACCGCGGCTCGATCGAACCGGAGCATGAGATCGACATCGCGCCCCGTGGCCTGGCGCAGACCGGCGAGCCGGTTCTCGTCGCTGACTGCGTCGTAGGTCGCCCACTGCAATTTGGGGAAGCGGGTTCTGAGCTCGGACACCAAGCGCGCCAGCGTCGGCGAGGAGAACGACGTTGATAGCACCGCGAGGCGGGCACCGCCATCGGCGGTATGCCCCTTCGACAGTTCCCCCCAGGCGGTCACGAAATCGTTCCAGGACTTTCGCGTGCCTTTCTGCCTGATCGACTGCGAGCGATCGGGATCGTAGAGGCCGAGCATCGACGCCTGGACGCGCACGCTCGATGCTCCGAGCGTCGACGGGTGCGCGGGGTTTCCCTCGATCTTGGTCGGCCGTCCTTCATGGCTCTCGACGATCAGGCCGTAGGCGCTCCGGCCGAACGGCATCGTCGTGGCGTAGTAGCGTGGAACCCCGGGGACGATCTGCTCGGGAGGAGCGACATACGGGACAATCTCTTCAACAGGCCGGCGGCACCCCGCGAGGCCGGCCAGCGACAGCGACGCACCGACGAGCATCATCATGTCGCGCCGGCTGATTCCCTCGGGAAGCTCCGAGGCGCCCTCCGGGAACTCCCGCTCGAGTGCGTCGCGGAATTCAGGGCGATCTTCGATCTGCGCGAGACTTCGCCAATAGGTTCTCACCGGTGGCACCCCGAACAATCAGTCGGCGGGTTGACTCCTCGTCTGCCAAGCTGCGCCGCGAGCACGCGAACGTCCCGAGGCGGAGTCCACTTCATGTTGGTGACCTCCGAGATGGGGCGTAGGTTGGGAGTGGGGTTGCGGTGGCAGTCGAGGCACCAGCCCATGCTGAGGGGCATCATCTGCGTGACCCTCTCCATCTCGTCGATGCGGCCATGACAGGTGACGCAGCCGACGCCCGCCGCGACGTGCGCGCGGTGTGTGAAATACGCGTAGTCGGGCAGCTTGTGGACGCGAACCCAGTGCATCGGCCGGCCGCTCTGCGCGCTGTCGCGAATCGGTGCCAGCAGCGCGCTGTCCCTCTTCACGGTCTGATGACAGTTCATGCACGTCTGCGTCGGGGGAATGTTGGCGACGTTGGAAATCTCGACCGAGGCGTGACAGTAACGGCAATCGAGACCAAGCTCGCCGACGTGAAGCTTGTGGCTGTATGGGACCGGCTGAACGGGACGGTAGCCGACGTCCGTGTACCACGGAGAGAAGTAGTACCAGACGCCAGCCGTTGCCAACGTCGGACCGAGGATCAGCGCGATGGCGGCGACGATCGGGAGCTTGTTCCACGACGCGGGAAAGATCTGGCCCACTGGCTAGTCCTTCGATGCGCCGGAGCACAGCTGCGCTGGACACGAATCCGCGATGGATCGGTGATACACCCTCGCGCCCCCCAAGAATTTGTTGCGGTGGAAGAGCGGGATCCCGGTCGGTTGAGGCGGGATTTTATCTCACGAACTCGGAAGAGGGTCAAGCGCGCCACTATGCGCTCGCGCATCTGGTCGCGTTGATGTTCGGTCAAGTTCAGATCGGAACGCGCGTCATGGACGGCAGCAGAACGGACGTACTGTGCCGACGAGCGTGCCCGGCCGATAGCCCGACGCTGGATGTGGACCCGTCAGCGATGTTTCCGCTCCCAGATGACCCAACCCTGGTACCCAGCGAAGCTGACCACGAGAATCGCGAGAGCGACCAATGCCGCCTGCCATGGATAGAAAAACGCTGCAAAGAGCACGGGGACCAACAGCAGCGCGTTCATGCCGACGATCGCGATCCCGCCTTCGGTGTTGAACAGGTCGCCGAGGTAAAAACGATTGCGCCACAGTGCGCGTAAGGGGTGGACGGGCCTCGCGTGGTCGTATTCCATCGAGATCTCATCCAGGGTCCGTCGGGCCATCGGTCACCTCTCTCTTTCGATGGTTATCCCTTGGAAACACGCCGGACGGCCGGGGAAGCCGGCCAGTACGGCTCACTATACGCCTCTCCTGCCTGGACGTCGAGCGGCGATTCAGCGCAGCTACGCAAAACCGTAAAAGCGCCTCTTTGCTCTGCGGGTCGCACGGCGCGGACGCTACTTACGCGTCTTCATCTGCCGGCGACGCCGTGCCGAGCGTCCCCGCCGCTTTCTGCATCAGATAGGTCTTGATGAACCCATCGAGATCGCCGTCGAGCACGCGGTTCACATCGCCGACCTCCAGTTTCGTCCGATGGTCCTTGATCATCTGATATGGCTGCAGCACGTAACTGCGGATCTGATTGCCAAACGCGATGTCACGTTTCTCACCGCCGAGCTGTTCCAGCCGCGCCGCCTGTTCTTTCATCTTCAGATCGAACAAGCGCGCCTTCAGCACCTTCATCGCCTGCGCGCGATTCTTGTGTTGCGACCGCTCGTTCTGACAGGAGACGACGATTCCGGTCGGCAAATGCGTGATGCGAATCGCCGAGTCGGTGACGTTGACGTGCTGCCCGCCCGCGCCGCTGGATCGATAGGTGTCGACCCTCAGATCCTTTTCATCGATGTCGATGTCTTCGTCTTCGGGCAATTCCGGCCAGACATAGACAGACGCGAATGACGTGTGCCGGCGCGCCGCCTGATCGAAGGGGGAGATACGGACCAACCGGTGCACGCCGGCTTCCGCGGCCATCAGCCCGTAGGCATATTCGCCCGAGAACAGCACCGTTGCGCTCTTGATCCCCGCCTCGTCACCCGGCTGATAGTCGATCGTCTCGCGCTTGAAGCCGCGGCGCTCCGCCCATTTCAGGTACATGCGCAGCAGCATCTCCGCCCAATCCTGCGACTCGGTCCCTCCTGCCCCTGGATGGATCGTGACAATGGCGTTGGCGCGATCGTATTCGCCGCCAAGCATCTTCTTGGTCTCCGCGCTCTCGACTTCGCGTTGCAGATCGTCGAGTCCGCGCGCCAGATCGGAGGAAACCTCTTCGCCGGCGGTGGCCCACTCGACCAGCACGCCGAGGTCGTCGGCGCGGCGTTGCAGCGAGCTCCGCAGCGCCAGGTCGTCCTCGACCCGGCGCCGGCGCTGCATCACTTTCTGCGCGCCGGTCTGGTCACTCCAGAAACCCGGCTCCGCTACCTTCTGTTCGATCTCGGCGAGTTGATCATCGAGGCGGGCTGCCTCAAAGATACCTCCGCAGTTCCGCCGCCCGCCGCGTCAGGTCTTCGTATCGTTTGAGCTGATCTTCGAGAACGACCGCCACGATGTTCCTCCCAGCCTATCGTCTTCCGACTGTTATCAATGCCGCTGCCGTCAGCGCGATCGACACATATGCGATCACGTCGCCGAGCGCCGAGTACACGGTGCGCGTCTTCAGGAGCCGCACCTGGTCAACGAGGCCGACCTGCTGAAAGATCGCCGATCGATCGACGACGCGGCCGTAGGGATCGACCACACCGCTAATCCCGGTGTTCGCCGCGCGCGCCAGATATCGGCCTTCCTCGATGGCGCGCATCGACGCCAGCGCGAAGTGCTGATACGGCGCCGATGAATAGCCATACCACGCATCGTTGGTGATCGTCGTCAGCAGCTCACTTCCATTGTCCACTGCTTCGCGAATCAGTGCCGGATACACGACCTCATAGCAGATCGCTGTGCTCGTCAGGTGCGTGCCGACCGGCAGCATTACCATCTTCTCGCCCGGCGCGAAATCGACGAGACTCTCAACCAGCGGCGACACGAAATACAGCCAGCGTTTCATCGGGATGAACTCGCCGAAGGGGACGAGGTGGATCTTGCGATAGACACCCGCGGTGCGGCCGTCGCTGGCGAGCAGAAAGGCCGCGTTGTACAGGCGTGGCGACGGCTCACGCACGAGCTGATCGCTACCGAACAGAATGGGAACCCCGACTTCCTGCGCCAGCGCACGCATCTGCGCCTGACCCGCGTTGTCGCGCTCGAACATGAAGGGCGTGGATGACTCCGGCCACATCACAAATTGCGCGCCGCGCTTGACGACGTCGCGCGTCATCGCGATGTAGGTCGTGAAGATGCGCCGCGCCTGCTTCGGATCCCATTTCGCCGTCTGCTCGATGTTGCCCTGCACCAGGCCGACGCGTATCGGTGTTCCCTCACGCGTCAGCGATCCTTCGCGGATCCGCCATCCGCCCCACGCGCCAATCGCGAGCACGAGCGCGATCGGCACGGCGAGCGCCTTGACGCGCGCTCGCCCGGTGTTCAGCAGTGCGAAGGCGATGCCTGCATTGACCAGCGCGACCAGCGCGGATAAGCCATAGACGCCAAAGACACTCGCCAGTTGCGCCACCGGCAACACCGTCACCTGACTGTTGCCGAGCGGCACCCAGGGAAATCCGCCGAGCAGGTACCCGCGAAAGAATTCAGCCGCGACCCACGCACCCGGCGCGAAGAACAGCGCGGCAACACCACCGCGCGCAATCAGGCGACTCGTGATGAGCGCCGTGATCGCGGGAAACAGCGCCAGGTAGAACGCCAGCAGCAGCATCGCGAAGATGGCGACCGGCAGGGGGACGCCGCCAAACGTCGCGACGACCGAGCTGGTCCAATAAACCGTGCCTGTGAAGTAGACGGCGCCGGCAGTCAGCCCGAGACCGAAGGCGCGGAGTGGGCGTTGCCCTGGCACTCGTCCCGGGCGTCCGCGCCATCCGGTCAAGGTAATGAGCAGTGGAACCAGAGCAATCCAGGCGAATGCGGGATGGCCGTACCGGGGGAAGCTGAGCGCGAGCAGGACGCCCGACACGAGGGCGAGAACGTAATCCTGAGTCAGTGATCGCAGTCTAGCATGCGCTCAGACCCTAAACCACGGAGCCATGACACACGGAGAACCGCAATGATCTCCGTGACCTCCATGTCCACGCTCTCGGCGGTCTTTCGGCAGCGCGGCAGGGATTCCAATGGCGCGAAACCGGTGTAAGCTCTCGCGCATGAGCAACCAGCCTGTCGACCGTCGCGCGTTCCTCAAGAGTGCCGCCGTCACTGGCGCCGCCGCCGTCGTGGGGTCGGCCGCGCCGCTGGAGGCGCAGCAGGCCACCGCGCGGGCTGCGACCGGCGGTTCGGGCAGCGCGCCGGTGCCGGCGCGCGAATCAGATCCGTCTCCGGATCTCGAGGCAGTGACCACGGATATCCCCGGCGGCGACTTCATGGTCGACGTCTTGAAATCGCTGCAGTTCGAATACGTTGCCGCAAACCCAGGCTCGAGCTTCCGCGGCATTCACGAATCGATCGTCACGTACGGCGGAAACAACGCGCCTGAGTTCCTCACGTGTTGCCACGAGGAGAGTTCGGTCGCGATGGCGCACGGGTACTTCAAGGTCGAAGGCAAGCCGATGGCGGTGCTCGTGCACGGCACCGTCGGCCTGCAGCATGCGGCGATGGCGATGTACAACGCCTACTGCGATCGCGTGCCGGTGTACGTCATGGCCGGCAACACGCTGGATGCGACGATGAGAAGGCCCGGCGTGGAGTGGGCGCACAGCGTGCAGGACGCGGCGGCCATGGTCCGCGATTTCACCAAATGGGACGACTTGCCATGGTCGCTGCCGCACTTTGCCGAATCGGCCGTGCGCGCCTACAAGATCGCGATGACCCCGCCGATGATGCCGGTGCTGCTCGTGCTCGATGGCGGGCTGCAGGAAGATCCAGTCACGCCGGAAGTCAAGAGCCGTTTGCGGATTCCCAAGCTCACGCTCACCACGCCGCCGCAGGGTGAATCAGGCGCGATCGCGGAAGCGGCGCGGCTTCTCACAGCGGCGAGCAATCCGGTCATCGTGGCTGACCGCGCCGCACGCACGGCGCAGGGGATGAAGCTCCTCGTCGAGCTCGCCGAGACCTTGCAGGCGCCGGTGGTCGATCAAGGCGGCCGCATGAATTTCCCCAGCCAGCATCCGCTCAATCACAGCGACTCCGGACGGCAGTTGATTGCGAACGGCGACGTCATCCTCGGCCTCGAGCTCACTGATTTCTGGGGCACCGTCGACACGTTCCGCGATTCTCTGGTCCGCACGTCCCGTTCGGTGCTCAAGCCGGGGACGAAACTGATCAGCATCAGCGCCGGTGATTTGTTTACCAAGAGCAACTACCAGGATTTCCAGCGGTATCCAGAAGTCGACATCGCCATGGCGGCCGACGCCGAAGCGACGCTGCCGTCGTTGATCGAGGCATGCCGGCGCCTTTTGACCGACGATCGGCGGCGGACGCTGCAGGACCGCGGAAAGAAGCTCGCCGACTCGCGCGCTGCGGCACGCGAACGCATTCGCGGTGATGCCGCCTACGCGTGGGATGCGACCCCGATCAGCACGGCACGTCTGACCGCTGAACTGTGGGCGCACATCAAGTCGGAGGACTGGTCGCTGGTGGCCGAGAGCGGAAACGTCAGCGGCTGGCCGATGCGGCTGTGGAACTTCGACCAGCATCATCAATTTCTCGGCGGCTCGGGCGGAGCCGGCGTCGGCTACGGCGCGCCCGCGGCTGTCGGCGCCGCGCTCGCCAACAAGAAACGTGGGCGATTCTCGGTGACGATTCAGGGCGACGGCGACTTCATGTACGCGCCCGGCGTGTGGTGGACGGCGGCGCATCATCAGATTCCGCTCCTCGCCGTGATGCACAACAACCGCGCGTATCACCAGGAGGTCATGCACCTGCAACGAATGGCGGGACGGCACGAGCGCGGCATCGCCCGTGCCGGTATCGGAACGACACTGACGAACCCGAACATCGACTACGCCAAGATCGCGCAGGGCATGGGCGTTTACGCCGAGGGCCCGATCACCAACCCGAACGATCTCGGACCGGCGCTCAAACGCGCGGTTGCGGTCGTCAAACGTGGTGAGCCGGCACTGGTCGACGTCGTCACGCAGCCGAGGTAATCATGAATCGAGGTCGTCTTCCCGTTCTCGCCTGCGCCGCCACCGCGCTGCTGCTCGCAGGAACCGCAGCCGCCGGGCAAAACACGTCCGCACCGTCGAGCACGACTTCACCGCCGGCACCCGCAGGGAACGCGGCTAACGGGCGCAAGCTGTTTGCGACGGTCGGCTGTTATCAGTGTCATGGCTATGAAGGACAGGGGTCGACGGCCACGGGGCCGCGTCTGTCTCCTCGACCACTGCCCTTCGCATCTCTGTCTCGCTATGTGCGGCGTCCGGCCGGTCAGATGCCGCCCTACACCGCGAAAGTGCTGTCGGATGCCGAGCTGGCGGACATCTACGCATTTCTGCAGTCGGTGCCGGCCCCGCCGGCAACACCTCCGCTGCTGAAATAGCCGAACACCCTCGACGCGTTCGGGTGTGACCAGCCGCTGGTCGTTCCGCATGCTCATCGTCGCGGTTGCTTTCGCCGGAATCGGCGCGGTGGCCGCATCGCAGCAGCTCCCCACACGTCCGCCGGACATCTACTTCGTCGGTACACCGCAGCCCATCGTCGACGCGATGCTGCGCCTCGCGCGCGTGACCGCTGACGATGTGGTCTACGACCTGGGATCGGGAGACGGCCGCATCGTGATTCTGGCGGCACAGAAATACGGCGCACGTGGCGTCGGCGTCGAGATCGATCCCGCCCTCGTTGCCCGCGCGCGGCAGATTGCCCGCGAAGCAGGCGTCGAGGACAAGGTGTCGTTCGTCGAAGGCGATCTGTTCACCACCGACATCTCTGCGGCGACAGTCGTGACGCTGTGGCTCTCGTCGAGCCTGAACGCGCAACTGGAGCCAATCCTCAAACGCCAGTTACGCGCTGGCGCGCGCATCGTGTCGCACCAGTTTCCGATCGCCGAATGGCGTCCCGATGAACGGATTCGCGTCCGCGACGTCGACCTGTTTCTCTGGCGTGTGTCTCAGTAATTCGTCCCCGCCGCGGCGTTGATGGCGTCGATGTTCGCTCCGATGGCAGTGCCATCTGTCGCCGCAGCGGAGTACGTGCTGTTTGCCAGGAGGGTGTAGTCGCCCGACCCATAACTGACAAGCCCGCCATCGGTCGTTGTCGCCGGATAGAAATTGCCCGCCGGAAAATCAGATGCCGGTGCGCCAACGATGATGTTGCCGAGGAACACGACATTCGGGAAATACGCCGTGATGGTCGGTGTCCCCGGCGGCGCGTTGTCGCCGATGATGCCGTAGCCGTTGTCCGGAATGAAGTTGTTGGTGAACACGAATCCCTGTACGGCGGTGCCGTATGGACATACGGTCGCCAGGCCATCGTTCAGCACGGTGTTGTGGTCGACCGTGATCTGAACCCCGCCATTAATCATCAGCAGGCGACCCTCGCCACCGTAGGCGGCCGCACTCACGTCCTCGAACAGGTTGTTCCTGATGACCACGTCGTTGGTTGTCAGCGTCGTGTAGCCGTCGTCGCTCCCGAGTACGTTGAAGGCCGACGAGACGTGGCGGACGACGTTATTGGTGAAGGACACCTGCTGGACGACACTCCACGGCGCGGTTCCACCATTGCGCGGCGTCAGCAAGATCGCGTAACCGCTTTGCGCAGACGCCCAGTTGTTTTCCATCACGTTGCCGTCGATGGTGACGCGCTGCGCGTTTTTGAGCTCGAACAGGTTCTTGACGATCCACGGCTGCCATCGCCACGCCAGCGGCTTCGACAGGTAATTGCGCGTGAAGATGATGTCTGAAGGCACAAGGTTGACGATGGCGGGATCCGCCCCGCCGAACAGGACGTTTTCTCCAGACGCTTCCAGGTAGTTGTTGGTGATGGTGTACGGTCCGGGGCCGTTCCACCCGCATATCGCTTGTGCGTCCTGATCGGCGGATTTGATGTCCGCAATGTACGAGTTCTGGATGGTCGTCGACGCGCTGTTCAGGGCGATGCCGCGCTTCTGCCCGACTGCCGGATCGCCGTGCATGTACACACGGTCGACGATCAAATCATGAGGGACCATGTCCAACGTGTTCTGCGTGGACGATCCGTCCCCGAGCGCGAGGATGTCGTAGTAGCCCAACGGACTGCCGACAAACTCCACGAGCTCGATTCGGTAATGATGCGCGTAGGCCGCCGTCACCAGCGCCGGCATGGAGTTGGGGGATCGAAGCTTCGGCAATTGCGGCGCATACGTCGGATCGATGCGAACACCTGGCGCCGGCAGCGTGGAAAGAGTGGCGGAAGAGCGAATCGTAATGTAGCTGGTGGAATCGCCCGTCTTTGCGGGCAGCACGAAGTTGCCGCTGAAGGTGGCGCCGGCCTCCAAGAGGATCGTATCGCCAGGTTGCGCGGCGTTGAGCGTCGCTTGCAGGTCGCCGTCGGCGGCGACGTTCCAGGTCTGTCCTGCCGTCGGAGCTGTTGGTGACGACGCAACGTCCGGTGGCGCTGGCGGCGCGGCCGTCGTTGTGAACGACCATTGAGCGGCGGTCGTCGAGCCGTCGCTGTTATAGGCGACGATGCGCCAGTAATAGGTCGTGCCGGCTGCCAGCGGCGCTGCCGGCGTGTACGAGGCAGTCGCCGACTGAGTCGCGACCCGGGGGAGTGGAGCTGCGGTCCCGAGATACACGTCGTAGCTGGCGGCCAGGCGCGAGCTCCACGACAGCGTGGGCAACGTGCTGACATCGGTCGCGCCGTTGACAGGACTCAGCACCTTGAGAGGCGCCGCGAGTTTCAGGCGCGGTGCGGTGGCGGCGCTCAACTGCGCAATCGCGCAGAGAAGAAGGATAGAAATACCAGAGCGGACACGGACCATTGGGCCTCCTCGGACGGACCTTCCCCGGGCAGATCGGTACTCGTCAGCCGCGCGCTACACGACTGTCGGGAAGCCAATCGACGCGGTAAGTTTTCGGGGGATGGTCGAGTCTGGAGCCACAACTCAACCGTGCTGCACAACTATAGATGACTGCCTGACTGCAGTAAAGAGCAAAAGCGTCCGTTGCTGAGCCGTGACGAGCTGATCGAACCCGGCCGGCACTGCGCGTCAACGCGTCGCGAATTCTGTCGATCGGCGCGCACCTTGGTAATCGGCGTCGCGCCAGGCTGCGCGCGTGCGATCCACCGCCTGTCCTTCGATCGTCATCGTGGACCTTGCTTGCGCGCATTCGCGCGACGTGACTCGGCGGGCATGGCCGTTGCCCCCGCCCGACATTCAGAACTGCCATGAGTGTGGTCCTCGCCCTCGAGCCTGATCGTCGTCAGGCGGAGATTCTCCGTCGTGTGTTCCTCGATCTCACCGATACCAAGCTCGTTGTCGTTACATCCGTCTACGCCGCGGTCGTCGTCATCAACCGGGAGGTGCCGGACGTCATCGTCATGAGCGAAGCGGTCGACGCGAAGGCGCAAGAGGATGTCAAAACGAGGCTGCAGGCGATGTGCGGCGCCAACGCGCCTGCAATCATCCCGCTGCCGCGACTTCGCGACGGTGACGGTCCCGCCACGGAGAAGAGCGGCTGGTTTCGCGGCAGCGCCGCCGCCTCCAAGAAAGCCACCGATCCGGCGGCGTTTCGTTCGCTCGTCGCGTCGGCGCTCGAGCGTGCGGCAAACGATCGCCGCGAACGGATGCTGCAGGACGAGCAACAGTCCACACGATCAGCGCTGCCGACGATGTATCCGACACCGGCCCCACGATCGCCGGTCAATGTCCCGCCGTCAGAAGTTCCCGTCGAGACCCGCCAGCTGCGTGTGCCTGTTACGGTCGAAGAGGAGCACACGCCCGTCGAAGAGATCGACGTCGAAGGGCGCGTGGCACCCGCGCCGGGGCTGACACCGATTGAAGATAGAGGGGCCGAAATCGCGACTGCATTCGCCGAGGAGCCGCTCCCCTCGTCACCGGCGATCGACGATGAGGACGACGAGATCGATCTGGTGTCGCTGCTCGACGAAACAGAGCCCGACGTCCCGGCCATCGCTGCAACGGCGCCGGAACCCGCTCTTTCAGTCCCCACCAGCGCGCCCACACCGCGTCCGCAGGCGCGTTCGACGTCGTCGCCGAAGCGCGGCGTGTGGCCGGAGAACAAGCTCATCGATCCCGAGGTCCACTTCGCGGAGCTCGCGCTTGTGGAAGCACGTGCCGACGAGCGGCTCGCATCCGAACTGGAGCGTGCGCGGCAGGAAGCCGAGCGTGAGCTGGCCAGCGAACTCGCGCGAGTACGGAACGAGGCGGAACAGCGACTCGCAGCGGAATTGCAGGAGGCGGAGGCCGCGCGTGCGGCAGCGGTCGAGGAAGCACGAGTAGCGGCCGAGCGTGAAGCGGCCGCAGCACTCGAAGCAGAAGTCACACGCATTCGTACGGAGACCGACGGCCGTCTCGCCAACGAGCTGCGGCTGGTGCATGAACGCGCGGAAGAGTCTCGCCGCGTTCACGAAGAGCACCTGCGCCACGCGCAAGCCACGCACGCGGCGACCGCGGAAGAAGCACGGGCCGCGGCCGACGCCGCCGCGCGCGCACTCGAGGAGGAAGTCGCCCGCGTACAGCGGGAGTCGGACGAGCGCCTGGAGGCGGAGCTCGCCCGCGCGCGTCGCGATGCTGAGGAATCACGACGCGCGCAGGAAGCCGCGCTCGCCGAGGCCGAAAAGCGGCGCGAGGCGGCTGCCCGGGAGGCGCGCGCCGAGGCCGAACGCTCCCTTGCTCTGGAGCTGCAGCGCGTACGCGACGAAGCGGCGGCACAACACGACCTCCTGTCGCTCGAGATCGCCAAGGTCCGCAGCGATGCCGATCAAACGCTCGCCAACGAGCTCGCCCGCGTCCGCGCCGAGGCCGAGCAGCGCCTGGCCGCGGAGCTGCGTGAGGCTGAAGCGCTTCGCACCGCCGCAGTCGAAGAGGCGCGCGTGGCGGCTGAACGGGAAGCGGAGCTTCGCCGGGTGGCTGACGTGACCGAGGCGCGGCTGGCCGCGGAGGCGGAGGCACGTCGCGCCTTGTCCGAGGAGCTGGCCCAGATCCGCAGCGACGCGGAGCAGGCGCTGGTCACCGAGCTTGAACGTGTCCGTCAGGAAGCGGCCGATCAACGGGCCGCGGAGCTCGCGCGCGTCGAGGCGGAAGCCGAGGCGCGCCGGCGTGAAGAAGTCAGCGCCGCCCGTGCCGCCGCCGAAGCGGAAGTTCGCGACGCCCTGTCCAACGAGCTTACGCAACTGCGCGCCGAGGCCGATCAGACGCTGGTCATCGAGCTTGCGCGCGTGCGCGCCGAGGGCGAGCAACGTCTTGCCGTGGAGCTTCAGGAGGCAGAAGCCGCGCGAGCCGCCGCGGTCGAAGAGGCGCGCCAGGCCGCCGAGCAGGCCGCTGCCGCCGCGCTCGAACAGGAAGTGACGCGTATCCGCAGGGAGACCGACGACAGGCTCGCCGCCGAAATGCGGCGCGTGGAAGCAGAGGCCGAACAGGCACGGCGGGCGCGAGAGGACGCGATGCGCGACGCGGCCTCGGAGCAAGTGCGGTCTGCCGCCGACGCGGCAGCCGCCCGCGCACTCGAGGCGGAGCTCGAGCGGGTGCGCACCGAATCCGATGCGCGACTCGAACAGGAGCTGGCGCGCGCGCGACGCGAGGCGGAGCAGCAACGTCGTGCGCAGGAACAGGCGTTGATCGAGGCCGAGCGCCAGCGTGAAGAAGCCGCGCAGCAAGCCCGCGCCGCCGCCGAGGCCGCTGCGGCGCGTCGCGTCGACGAGGAAGTGGCGCGAGTACGCGATGAAGTCGAAGCGCGCTTGCAGCGCGAGCTCGAACGCGTTCGTGCCGAGGCCGAGCAGACGCAGCAGGCGCTTCGCACCGCGCAGCTCGAGGCCGAAGCCGCACGCGATGCGGCTGTCAAAGAGGCACGCGTGATTGCCGAAGCTGCGGCGGCGCGCACCTACGAAAGCGACCTCAGTCGCGCGCGCACCGAAGCGGAGGCGCGTCTGCATAGCGAGCTCGAACGGGTCCGCGACGAAGCAGAGCGCCTGCGTCTCGCCGATCGCTCCGAATTCGAGCGGCTGCAGGCGACCGCCGAGCACGAGGCGCGCATGCGCGCCGAGGCCGCACTGCGGACGGAAATTGCTCGCGCCCGCATCGAAGCCGACAACCGGCTCGCATCCGAGCTTGCGGAAGCACGCGCTGAAGCAGAGCGTCACCTCAACGCGGAGCTGGCCAGCGTCCGCGCCCAGCTCGCCTTCGCGCAGCAAGTCGCGCGCGGGACGCGCCGGTCCGAGGGCGACGCAGACAACTTACGCTTTGGCGCTGCACCCGCTGATGTGACGCCAGGCGAGCACTCCACCGACGATGAGGATGCCGCACGAGCGCAGTCGCGCCTTTTGTCCTTCGACTGGATCGGCCGCGTTCGGCGTACAGTTCCGCCCGTTGCTTCAATGGTCGTGCGGCGCGTTACTCCTCGTGTGATGACCGCGGCCGCAATCCTGCTCGTCGTCGTCGGCAGCGCCGCGATGATTGGTGTGTCATCCCTGACGCAACACACTCTCTCGGTGACGCGCGCAGGCGTCGACCGCGTGACCACGTTGTTGGTCTCGGGAAGAGATGGATTTCCGAAGGAACAGACATTGGCCTCAGTGCTGCCGCTGCCCGGCAACCGTGAGCCAGCACCGGAGACGAAAACGTCAGAAGCACAGGAACCTGGCGCTGGATTGCTCTCTGTTTACTCACGCGTTCCGCTGGAGATGTTCATCGATGGTCGCCGTATCGGCACCACTGACGAGAGCCGCCTGGTGATCAAGCCGGGTCGCTACCGAATCGAGCTGATGAACAGCGAGTTCAACTATCGAGGAGCGATCGTCGTCACCGTACATCCCGGGCAGGTGACGGCGCGCACCGTGTCGCTCCCGACAGGCCTCGTCCACGTAAACACCGACGCTGGGGCCGAAGTATGGATTGAAGGTGAGCGCGTGGGGATTGCGCCGATCGGCCCCGTGGCCGCGCGGATTGGCACCCGCGAAGTGGTCGTTCGCCACCCGGAGTTCGGGGAGCACAGGGCGGCCGTGAGCGTTCGTGTCGGTGAGACCGCCGAGGTCAGCGTCACAGTAGGCGCTGTCCCAGGCGAGAACCCGTATCCGCTGCCATCGCTCTCCATCCCCGGACCGCCTATTCGCGGCGCGCGATAGCTCGCTTCGCCTGGCAGCCAAACCCTTGGCGGTTGGGCCAGCGAAGTGTGTCCTAAGGATGCTCGCCGCCGCTGGCGCCGAACATCTGCAACTGCGGCAGCAGCGCCTCGAGCTCCCGCTCGAGATATACCAGCGCGCCTGGTGCATCGTCGAGGCGCCCGTCGCGACCGATGTATTCGAGCTCCAGCGCGGCCGCGGCAGCGCCGGTTTCGGTGAAGTTGGAAACCGATCCCTTCAGCAGGTGCGCCGAGCGCCTGATCTCCTGCGCCGACCGCGACGCCACGCCGCTGCGCACCGCCTCCAGCATCCGCGGACACTCGTTGACGAACAACCGGGCCAGCTCGCGCGCGATCTCGGCGTCACCGCCTACGCGCTCCAGCAGCGCCGTTGCAGTCCACACCGCAGGCCTGTCCTGCCGCCGCGCCGAAGAGACGGTTCTCTCTCGCTCCATACTCTATGACTTGATCAGATCGGATTTCATGCGGCCAGGCGCTGCCGCTCGAACACGGCCTTGATCCGCGCTGTCAACACGGCCGGCTCGAACGGCTTGACGATGTAGTCGTCGGCGCCAAGGGCGAGCACTTTGCGTTCCGTCTCCGCCCCGTCTTCCGCGGTCACGACGACGATTGGCGTCTTGGCAGCCGACGGATTGCGACGGATTGCCTGAATCGCCTCGAAGCCGTCCATTCGCGGCATGTTGAGGTCCATGACGATGAGTTCCGGCCCTTTCGACCCGGTCAGGTCCACCGCGATCCGACCCGTGGCCGCTTCGACCACGGCGTACCCATCGCGCTCGAGCAGGAGTCGAACCAGGGTTCTCGCCACCGGATCATCGTCAGCCACGAGGATGGTCTGGCGAACGCCGGTCGACATGTTGGGCCTCTCTGCTTCGCAGCCGAGCACCCGCACGATTTCCTGCTCCGTTGTCTCACCGGAGGCGACGAGCCTCTGCGCGCGATCCCGCATGGTGGGAATTTCCGCGGCGCGTATGGCCTGTCGGAGCTCGGCGGCGCTCCCGCTACGTGCGATCAGAGTCCGGATATCAGGAGTGGGCACCAGCAATTCGGCCACCGGCATGCGATCGACCCACCCGGTAAAGTTGCATTCCGCACATCCGCCGCTTGCGGCCGGGCCGTCGTTGTTCAGGAGGCGACAGGCGGGACACAACCGCCTCACGAGCCGTTGGGCGAGAACCGCGGACAGGCTTTCTGCGATCCGATACGGCTCGAGGCCGAGATCCAGTAGACGCGTGATCGCCGTCGCTGCGTCAATGGTGTGCAACGAGCCGAGGACGAGATGGCCCGTATAGGCGGCCTGACCGACGATCGAGGCGACCTCTGCGTCGTCAATCTCGCCCACCATCACCGCGTCTGGCTCGCGTCGCAGCACTGACCTGAGCACGCTGGCGCGGGTCGCGCCGGCGTGCGCGTCGACTTGGATCTGATTCACACCGCGCAGCGTGCGCTCCACTGCAGCCTCGACCGACACGACATTCGATCGTCCGGCTCGCAGGTGCTGCAGTGCCGCGTACAGCAGCGTCGTCTTGCCAGAGCCCGTGGGTCCAGCGACGAGCACCAGGCCGCCAGGCCGGTCGAGGATACTCCGCAAGCGGGCGGTGACCGGCTCGTCGTAGCCAAGGCGGCCAATCGACGGCAACTCATTGTCGACGATTCGCATGACGATCTTTTCGCCGAACGTCGTCGGCAGCGTCGACAGCCGCACATCGATACGCCGGCCGCCAACACGCATCGCGAAGGCGCCGTCCTGCGGCTGCTGCCGTACGGCAATGTCGGATCGCGCCATCATCTTGAAGCGGTCCAGAACCATTCGTGCAACGTCGGCCGGCAACGCGAGCACCGACTCGAGGACGCCACCGACACAAATCCGCGCCAGAAGGCCGGTGTCGGATGGGTCGAGGTGGAGATCACTCGCACCGCTGTCGACGGCGCGCACGATCAGCATGTCGCACAACTCCACGACGGCTGCATCGCTGAACGCTCGTTCAGCAGCGCCGTGGATCGCCTCGACCGAGCTGTGGGTCTCGGGCCTCGCCTGCGTCAGCAGGCCTTCGAGGTGCACCTTGTCCGGATAGCCGTGCTGCAGGGCGACACGCAGATCCGACGGGCAGGAGAGTTTGGCGACTGGTCGTCGACCGCTCGTGAAATTGAGGTCGCGTTCGGCGTCGGGATCGAACGGCGTCGACGTGAGGTATGTCACCGTGCGGTCATCCACCGACACGGGGAGCACTTGATGCTGCCGCGCCACGCGGGCGGGAACGACCTGCAGCGCCATTGCGGTGGGCACCACTTCCCGCGCCTCGACGAAGTCGAGGCCCGAGGCCGCAGCGACGGTTACATAAGCGGTGCGCTCGTCGACGAGGCCGAGGCGAATGACCGCCTCGTGCAGGGGAATCGCCGAGTACTGAGCGAATCGAATCGCGCTCTGAAGGGTGTTGCCGTCGAGGGCCTTGGCCTCTGTCAGCAGCCTGCCAAAGGCCCCGGCAATCCGGGGCGGCAGCGCCGAATTTCGCGAACGGCTCGCCCCAGGGCGACTGCCGTGTGCAGGGCGAGCGGGACCCGACGCGATCGAGTTGTCTCTCGGTGGCTTCAACACGGATTGGCCCGAAGGTGTGCAAGACGCACGCCGCGACAACGTGCACGCGATCGCACATCTCACGCTGCCGATTGCACGCAACTCCACGGCGACGCGTACGCCGTAGCTGCACGTCTAGAATCGACACGGCGTGCGATTGCTTGAGATCCAGCGTCAGTGCGGGTCGGCGGCTCGATGCGACGTGTCGGAACACCGTCGCCGGTAGAACACGAAGTGGCGGTCGGACGCCGCTGGTCGATAGGTGCGTGTGGGGACGGTCAGCGCGTGACCCAGGGCTTGAACTGCTCTTCGCGCTGAAGCTTGCCGGCGACGGCGTCGGCCTCGCGCCGATCGGAATACTTGCCGACACGAACGCGGAATACCTTCGCCGCCCCCGATCCCGGCGTCGTCACAAACGAGGGATACCCTTTCGCCGCGAGGCGACGAGCGATGGTGTCGGCTTCGGATCGTTCACGCACGGCCGCAACCTGCACTGCAAATCCGTTTCCCGGTGGCTCCGAACTGGGCGCCTTATTGGACGTCGTGCGGCCGGACGTCGGGTCAGGCTTGGCCGGCGAAGCCGCGGCCATGGCGGGAGCAGCCGGCGCTTTCGACGGCGTCGTCGGATCGGGCGCCGGCTCTTCGAGCGTTTCCGGGGGCGGCGCCGTGTCTTCGAGGCGATTGGGATAGGTCAACGTCTCCTGTGCCGACGGTGGCGCACCGCTAGGCAGTGTCGATGCGACAGCCAGCGCACTCACATCCGCCGACGCGGTGGGATCCACGGGCGTTGTCGTCGCGGTTTGCATCTGCGTGCTGACGCCCGGCGCGCGCACGCCCCGGCCAACCATCACGCCGCACAGGAAGATCACGACGGCCGACGCGGTCACCGCCATGAACATGAAGACCAGCTGTTTGCCGTTTAGCTGGAACTCGCGGAAGCCTTCGTCTGACATGGAACGCGGCGATCGTAACACGAGTGCCGCAGTCGTGAGGGAATCAGGCATCAGGAATGAATCCTACTGTGCCGGCACTCGATCGAGCATCACCCGTGCGTCGACGTTGGCGGGATCCCGCTTGAGGATCGCTTGCAGCTCCGCACGCGCCGCGTTGGCATCCTTCGCCGCGATGTACGTCTCGGCCAACGCCAGATGGGCGGTAATCGTGTCCTCGCTCCAGATCGAAATCTTCAGCGCGTCGATCGCGTCGTCGATGCGACCGTCGCGAAGGTAAAGACGCCCGAGCAGCAGGTGCGCTTCGCTCTCGTACGGTGACAAATACACGGCGCGCCGTAGCTCGGCGATCGCCTCGGCATCGCGCTGGCTCTGGAACAACCGCCGTCCCGACTGGAGATGAAACGCCGCGAGTTCCCGTTGATCGCGCTGCCCGGCGGCGACAATTACGTTGTCGAGGCGGAGGGCGGCCGGAATATCGACCTCGATCTTGATCCGCTCCAGTCCGCGCGGGACGGAGTTGGGTCCGGACTGCTTGTCCCATTCCGCATAGGTCGCTGACAGACGTTTTGCGAGCTCCTTCTCGCGCGCCGCTTCGGCGGCACTGCCGGTCGTTTGCAGCGCCACGCCCAGCACGTAGTGCGCCGCGTCATCGGCCGGATTTCGCCGCACCGCCTCGCGCAGCCACATGATCGCTGCCGGCATGTTTTTATCGAGCCAGAACGCGTAGCCGAGATTGAAGAACAGATCCGAATCGTTCGGATCCAGCGTCGTAGCGTCCGAGAAGAACCACGTGGGGCGACCACCGCCGGCGCCACCGTTGCGGCGCAACTGGATGATGCCAAGGTTATTGAGAATCGCCGGATCGGCGGCTGCTTTGTTCAACTCGCTCAGCGTATCGAACGCTTCCTGGTACTGGGCGAGCTTCAATTGCGACACCGCGCCGAGAAACCTCGCCTGACGTCCAAAACGCGAATCAGCAGCCACACCTCGCACCGCGGTCAACGCCTTCTGATGTTCGCCCTGGTCGTTGTAGACGCTCCACAGCGCCAGCCGTGCGCGCTCGAACATCGGCGCCAGCTTCAGTGCCTGCGTCAAGTAATTCACTTTCGCCGATGGCGCCTCCGCCAGCTCGCCTTTGATGTACTGCTCGAAGGCGGCCAGCGGTGGGTGTCCCTGCTCCATCTGCGCGGTGCTCACACCGGAGCTGGGTACGAGGCGCCGAGCCACACGCCCGTAGATCGCGAAGAGATCGTTGAGCGGACCGCGCTCGACGATCTCGGGCGAGATCCGCCCGACGTCGATGCGGATGGTTCGCGCATGGACCGTCACCGTGTCATTTGTAACGGCGAAATTGCCGACCACCGCCTGCGCCGCGCCGACGATCTGTCCGAGTCGGATCACGGTCGCATGGCTGAGCGTCGCCACGGCTGGCACGTGCAGCCGATCGAAGGCCCGCAGCCGGTTGTCGCGGGTGATCGCGGGCGAGCCGAGCGCCAGCAGATCATCGGTGAGAGCGACAGCCGACGCTTCGCTCAGCCAGTACAAACGTCCCTCGTGTGTGCTGTTTTCGAAAGGAATCACGAGGAGGCGCGCCGTTGGTGGAGCTGTAGCGCCAGCCGGCGTTTGCGCGTGCACCACGCCGACGCAGCACCACGTGATCAGCAGGGCGCCCGCGAGCCGACCGGTCATGCGCCAGCCGCTCCGGGCTGCCGTACCAGCACCGACATCAGACACTGACCGGCACCGGTGGCGCGGCATTGCTCGGTGTCGACGTCGACGTGCAGATTGAAAAGAAACATCAGCTTTCGTATCGCCGAGGCGTAGTACTCGCACATCGGTTCCTGCACGCGATCGCGCAGCTCACAGAAGATCGAGCCGCGGATGTCGAACGCGCCCCGACCCTTGCGCCAGCGCACGACGGCGCGGCTGCCGCCGTAGGTGCTGCGGACCATGTGTCGGGCAATTCGGGCGACCAGGCGCAGACGCAACGGCAAGGGTGCCGCACGCACGATCGTCCGCTGCAAGGGGGGCATTTCGGCCACGGTCCATTCCGCCGTGTATTCGCCAGCGCGCGCCGCAATCAGATGGTACGGCTCCCCTTCCTGCCGGAGGAAGCTCAGCACCGCCGCCAGCGGCGCCAGGCCGATGCGGCCGTCGCGAAGCCCCGACGGATTCAGCCACGCTTCGTAGAACTCGAGCCGCGACGGCAACAGATCCGCGATCCCCTGATGCAGGCTCGCAACGAGCAAGCGCCCGACGCCGGCCTCAGTCATGCGGTAACATGAGTTTGCGCTCCCGCGGCCTCGAATCGCTGACAGCGTACCGCACCGCTAACACGCGCCGCAAATCGCGAACCACAACGCAATCACGCGTCGCCCGTGACGAATCTCTGATGATTCTCCCCGTTCACGACCGTCTCCGCGCCCACCTGCGGCGCCTGCTGGCGACGTTGTATTCGCTCGATGATTCGGCGCTGCCGGCTATCGCCCTCGACTATCCGCCCACGCGCGAGCTGGGCGATCTGGCCTCGCCGGTCGCATTCGAGCTCGCCCGACGCCTGCGGAAGGCGCCGCGGGTCACCGCGAAGGAAATTGCCGACGCATTCGGCGTCGTCGAGGGCGTACGCGAGGTTGCCGCGACCCGGAACGGCTACTTGAACATCTTTCTCGATCGATCCGCGTTCCTGCTGCAGCGTTTGACGGGTCCGGATGTCTCGCCGGCGCCGCCGGCGCGCGGCAAGGCCATCGTCGAACACACGGCAATCAATCCGAACAAAGCGGCGCATATCGGCCACCTGCGCAATGCGGCGCTCGGGGACACGCTGGTTCGGGTGCTCCGGTTCCGTGGCGTGCCGGTCGAAGTGCAGAACTACATCGACGACACCGGCGTTCAGGTCGCCGACGTGGTCGTCGGGTTCCGCGCGCTCGAACAGAAGACGCTCGATGGCGTCCGCGACATCGCCGATTCCGCGCATTTCGATTACTACTGCTGGGACCTCTACGCACGCGTCACGGAGTGGTACGAGGAAGACAAGCAGCGGTTACAGGTACGTGCGCAGACGCTGCGCGACATCGAGCACGGCGGAAACGAGAACGCAGAGATCGCCGCGTTCATCGCCGACCGCATCGTGCGCTGCCATCTGACGACGATGGCGCGGATGAATGTCGATTACGACCTGCTGACCTGGGAAGGCGACATTCTGCGCCTGAAGTTCTGGGCGCAGGCGTTCGACGTGCTGAAAGCCAAGGGAGCGGTCTACCTGCGTCAGGAGGGACGGCTGGCCGGATGTTGGGTGATGCCGATTCAGGACGGGCCCGACGCAACGCCCAACTCCCCACTTCCAACGACCAAGCCTGAGCAGGAAGGTCTGGAGCCGAAAGCCGAAAGCCCCGACCCTGAAGAAGACGAAGAGCGCGAGAAGGTCATCGTCCGATCGAATGGCGTCGTTACCTACGTCGGCAAAGACATCGCCTACCAGTTCTGGAAGTTGGGACTGCTCGGTCGCGATTTCAGATATCGGGTCTTCGGCACGCGGCCGAACGGCGAGACGTTGTGGGCGACCTGCAGCAGGGACGGCGAGGGGAATCACCCGCTTTTCGGGGGCGCGGCCTACGTGTACAACGTCATCGACGTGCGGCAGTCGTATCTACAGAAGCTGCTGAAACAGGCGCTCATCGCCGTCGGTCATCCCGAGGGTGCCGAGCGCTCGCATCACTTTTCGTACGAGATGGTCGCGCTCTCCCACGCGACCGCGCGCGAGCTTGGATACGCACCGGCACCTGATTCGGAGGAGGCGAGGCGCGCCTTCGTCGAAGTCTCCGGCCGCAAGGGACTCGGCGTGAAGGCCGACGATCTGCTCGATACGCTTATTCGCAATGCCGGCACCGAGGTGACCAAGCGCAATCCCGATCTGCCGAGTGCGGAACAGGCGCGCATTGCCGAGATGATCGCAGTCGCCGCGGTCCGTTACTTCATGATCAAGTTCTCGCGCGGCAAGGTAATCGCGTTCGATCTGCAGGAGGCACTCAGCTTCGAGGGCGAAAGCGGCCCTTACATTCAGTACGCCGTGGTCCGCGCCAACAATATCTTTCAGAAGTTGCAGCAGCGCGACCGTCTGGACGAGCGCACTTTGCTGGAAACGCTGGCCGACGTTCCCTCCGCGGAGCTGGCCGGCGCGACCAGTGGCCACGACTTGTGGGCGCTGGTCCTTGAGGCGTCCCGGCTCGACGAGATCGTCGAGCAGGTAATTCGGACGCTCGAATTCTCCGTCCTCGCCAAATATGCGTTTTCGCTTGCGCAGGCGTTCAATGGGTATTACAACCTCCCTCCCGCCCGGTCATCGATTCTGAACGAGGAGCGCCATGACGTCAGGCGCTGGCGGGCAGCCGGGGTCATTTACGTTCGCAACCAGCTCACTCGCGCGCTCGATCTGATGGGCGTCGCCGTTCCGCCGAGGATGTAAGGTGCCCATCATCGCCATTTCGGCGTGCAGCAAACTGCACGATTACGAGGAGTCGGTCCGCCGCGCCGGCGGCGAACCGCGTGTGCTCGAGCCGTCTGCCGGAGCGATCGATGCGTTGATGGCCGGGGTCGAGGGCGTGCTCCTGACCGGAGGGGGTGATGTTGATCCCAACCTCTACGGCGAGGACCGCCATCCGGCGTTCGACGCGGCCGAAGAGGGACGCGATGCGTTCGAAATCGAGCTGGTCCGACGTGCCAGCGACGCCAACCTGCCACTGCTGGCGATCTGCCGCGGCATCCAGGTCCTCAACGTCGCGCGCGGCGGCACACTCGTTCAGGACATTGCCGATCAGACGCCCGGCTCGGTCGTTCACAGCATTCGCGAGCCATCGTTCGCCATCGCGCACGACGTCTGGATCGCGTCGGGCACGCTGCTCGAGCAACTGATGCGCGAGCGTCTCGAAGGCGATACGTGTCCTGTGAACAGCCGCCACCATCAGGCGGTGAAGACAGTGGGCAGCGGTCTCATCGTGTCCGCCACGGCGCCTGACGGCATCATCGAAGCCGTGGAGGATCCCAGCCGTCGGTTCTGTCTGGGCGTGCAGTGGCACCCGGAGAACTTCTACCGTACCGGTGAGTTCCGCGGCTTGTTCGAAGGCTTTATCGAAGCGTCGCGTCGCTAGTCGCACGAAGCCCACGAAGACGGACGCCGCCACAAAGGACACAAAGCACACTAAGGCTCGACGCTCAGCCACCAGGACGCAAATGCTTGTAATTAGCTCGTTGCCCTTTGTGTTCTTCGTGCCCTTCGTGGCCTTGCTCTTTGGTCTTTGCGTCCTTCGTGGCTGAAACCGTCTTGGTGGTCTAGTGCCGAGCGAACACTGCGATCGTTTCGATGTGAGCCGTATTCGGGAAGAGGTCCATCCCTGAGATCTCCTGCAGCTCGTACTTCGCATCGACGAGGACCCGAGCGTCGCGCGCCAGGGTGGCCACGTCGCACGACACGTAGATCACGCGATCCGGTTCTGCGCGGATGATCCCGTACACAGCATCGCGCGTCATGCCGGCGCGGGGCGGATCGACGATCACGGTCGTGTCAGCAGCAAAACGGGCCGAGCGCAGGAACGCTTCGACGCTGCGACGCTCGACGCGGGCGGCCCCGCCGAATTGCGCCGCGTTGCGCTGCAGGTCGGCGCCGCTGGTCAGATCTCCCTCGACCAGCAGCACGGGCTGAGCGCCGGCAGCGGCACACGACAGTCCGAACAATCCGACGCCCGCATACAAGTCAACCACCGGACCGCGCGGCACGTGCGACACGACACGGCGGACGAGCGGCTCGAGCAGAAACCGGTTCCCCTGAAAGAAGGCGCGCACGTCGCGGGCGAGTTGCACCTCCGTCCCCTGTTCCATATCCACGCGGATTCGGTCCGTCAGCGTCGTCGATCCGGTGAGCAATGTGACACCGGGACGGTCCGTTCGCTCCGCGGACAGTCCTGTCAACCCGCGCGCGAGTCCGCGAAACTTCTCCGCATCGATCCCGGCATGCAGCTCGAGATGACATGCTCGCTGATCGCCGGTCATCGTCTCCGCGATCTCGATGCCGGCCAGTCCCGTCAGCCGCTCGCCTCGAAGCACGTCTTGCGCCTCGGCAATCCACGCATTCGTCGTCGGCAGCAGCTGCCCCGTCGCGGTCGGCTCGCACAACTCGTGCGACCCTTCCCGGAAGAATCCAAGCCGCCCGTTCTGCGCGTGCAGCCGTGCGCGCATGCGGTAGCCCTGTTCGGGCGATCCGACAATCGTCGGCTTCGAGGACAGCGGCAGATGGGCGATGCGCGTGAACGCGTCCTGGATGATCTGTGCCTTGAGCTCGAGCTGGCATGGATACGCAATGTGGCCGAGCACGTTGCCGCCGCATCGCCAGTCACCGCTCATCTCGCGACGGTCGGGCGACGGCGTCACGATGTTAATCGCCTCGGCGTAGACAACACCGTTCGCCGATCGCTCAACCCGCGCGATGACGCGCTCGCCCGGAATCGTCCGGGAGACCAGGATCACCCTGCGCTCATGGCGCGCCAGCATGCGCCCGCCGGCGGCGGGCTTTTCGATGTCGAGACTGATGAAGGCACCTGGAACGAGTTGCACGCCAATTCAATCGAAGCTGACGACGGGCAAGCGCGCGCGTTCGCGAATCAGCCGGTCCATACAGGCCTCGCGCGCACGTTCGTAGGCATCCGCCGCCATGCGCGAGCGGAACGAAGCCAGCTCCGCTTCTGCTTCGGTCCGCAGCTCTGCAAGCGTCGCGGCATCGCAGTTGACCCGTGCCGCATCGAGCAGCAGCCGGTCGATCGCGGCCAGCCGCTCGAGCAACGTCTGTCGCGCGGCGCCGCGGAGAGTCTTCGCACGTGCCCGCACCGCATCGAGCTCACCCACGATCGTCTCCAGCAAATCGTCCAGCGTTCGATCGTCGCCGCCGCGCAGACTTGTCAGCCGCGCGATGACGCGATCGAGATGCGCTGGAAGTGATCCGTGCCGCCGCCCGGTATCGTCCTCGCCGGCGGCCGACGCGTCGCTCGCCGCGACGCCGACGGCTCTTTGCCATTCGTCGAAGACGTCGAGCACGTCGGCCTCGCAGAACTCGACGCGAATCGGCCGGCGCCGCGGCCCCTTGGCGTAATAGCGCTGGAAATAGCGATCGATCCCGTGACACGCGACCTTCAGTGGCACGCCGCGTGCCGCCCAGCCCGACACCTGCTCGAACGCCGGACCGACAATGCGAATGAGATGACCGTCGTTCTTGCGACAGAGATATGCCTCGATGCGGCGACAGTATTCCGCGGGCGAGTCCTCGGTCAGCTCCACCGCACTTCTCCCGAGATGACCCGCTCGACGCCGGCGTCCGTCTTCACCACCAGCGCACCGCCATCGTCTACATCTTCGGCGATGCCGCGATGCAACGAGCCGTTCGCCTCCCACTCCACGCGACGTGCCAGCGAGCTCACCGCTCGTCGTCGCCACGCGTCGAGGACCTCATGGTGCTTGTAGGCGGCCAACCGCTGGTAGTGGATGGCGAAGGACGCCAGGCATTCCGCCAGCACGACCCCGCGATCGATATGGCGGCCGAGCTCTCCTTCGATCGACGTGGCGCGTTGCGCGATGTCCGGCGGGTACGCGGCGGGCATCACGTTGATGCCACATCCCAGCACCACGTGCTGAACGCCCTCTGCCGACGTGCCTGCTTCAGCGAGAATTCCCGCAAGCTTGCGCCCGTTCACGTGCACGTCGTTGGGCCATTTGACGCCGCTGCGAAGGCCAGTTGCGGCTTCAATACCTTCCGACACGGCCGTACCGGCCGCGATCGTCACCAGCGGCGCGACGTGCGCGGCAGGTCGAAGCAGCATCGACACATACAGACCGGCCATCGGCGGAGAAATCCACACGCGGCCGAAACGCCCTCGGCCGGCGGTTTGTGATTCGGCTGCGACAACCGCGCCTTCGTCCGCGCCGTCAGCCGCGAGGATGCCGGCGACGTCGTTGGTCGAGCTGACTTCGGTGAACCAGATGAAGTTGCGGCCGAAGTTGCCGAGACGTGCCGCCGCGTTCGCCAGCGCGTCGGCGATGTCGGACGGCGGCACTTCGGGCGGATGTCCCCGAAAAATGACTCGCGCTCCCATTACTGGACCGTTTGACGTGAACCTGTGCTGCGCACGACGGCCTTGCGGCGGCGGTTGGGGCCAGGTACCTGCGGCATCTCTTGCACTCTAGACAGGTTCTATTTCGAAGCTCAGATCGGCGGCCGGCGCGGAATGTGTGAGGCCGCCGATCGAGACGTAATCAGCCCCAGTGGACGCGAGCTCCGGCATGCGCTGCAGCGTCACGCCGCCGGAGATCTCCGTCTTCGCGCGCCCGCGGCACCGCCGGACGGCTTCGACGATGTCGGGTGTGGACAGGTTGTCGAGCATGATGATGTCGGCGCCGGCGGACAAGGCCTCATCGACCTGCTCGAGGCTTTGCGCTTCCACCTCGGTCGGCATTTCGCGATTCGCCTTGCGCATGCGCGTGACGGCGTTGGCGACGCCGGAGGCCAGCCGAATGTGGTTGTCCTTGATCAGGATCCCTTCGTCCAGCCCGCCGCGATGGTTCGTGCCACCGCCGGCGCGCACCGCATATTTCTCGAGCGCGCGCAGCAGGGGCGTCGTCTTGCGGGTGTCGAGGATGATGATGCGTCCGCCAGCGGCATCCACGAATTGACGCGTGAGCGTGGCGATACCGGACAGACGTTGCAGGAAATTGAGCGCCGTTCGTTCCGCCGTCAGCAGTGCCGAGGCGTGACCGCGAAACTCGGCGACCTCAGTCGACGACTCCACGAGCTCGCCATCGCCATGGTGGATCGTCACCGCCACCGTCGGGTCGAGCTGACGAAACGCTTCCGCCGCGATATCGAGGCCGGCGATCACGCAACGCGTCTTGGCGAGGATGACGGCACGCGCTTTCTGATCGCGATCGATCGTCCCCTCGGTCGTGACATCACCCCACCCGAAGTCCTCGGCCAGCGCGCGTCGTACCAGTTCGCGATACACGCCTGGGTCGAGCGGCTCGAATGGGACCGGCTTCACGCGCGCGGCCCCTCCACGCGTTCCATGTCCTCGGCGAATTCGAGTTGCGGCTCAGACACGGGGCCGAACTGCAGATCGCGGATGTGCGTGGCCGCCTGGAAGTCGCGCGCCGCCGCTCCGAGCGCGGCGTACGCCTCCGGCAGCACCGCTCTCGTGATCACCGCCTTCACCGGCTTCTTGAGCATCGATTTGATGCGACGCACATCGGCCAACGCGGTCTGGACCGCCTCGCGCACGGCGAGGGCGCGCTCGTCACGGCTGCCAATCGGTTGCAGCACCTCGGATGGCCGCGGCCACGGGCTTCGGTGTATGGACCCGGACTGCCACCATGACCACACCTCTTCGGTCACAAACGGGAGATACGGCGCGAACAGACGCAACATCGCCGACAGAGCCACCAGCATCGCACTGTTCGCCGATGCTGCCGCCTCGGGGCCGAAATCACCATAGCGACGCCCCTTGACCAGCTCCAGGTAGTCGTCACAGAACGCCCAGAAGAAGCTCTCGGTCCGCTCGAGCACGCGGGCGTAATCGTATCCCTCGAGTTGCTCGGTCGCATCTTCGATCAACGCGGCCAGCGCCGTCAGCATGCCGCGATCGAGTGGCTCCGTGATCGGACCTCTCGGCTGCGCCTGCATCAACGCGAAACGCGACGCGTTGAGGATCTTGATCGCCAGCCGGCGGCCTACTTTCATCTGTCCGGGATCGAACGCCGTGTCGGTGCCGGCGCGACCACTGGCGGCCCAGTACCGTACGCCGTCGGAGCCATGTTCCTCCAGCAGACCCATCGGCGTAACGACGTTCCCCTTGGACTTCGACATCTTCTTCCGATCGGGATCCAGCACCCATCCGGAGATCGCGGCGTTGGTCCACGGCAACGACCCGTTTTCGAGGTGGGCACGCAGCACGGAGGTGAACAACCAGGTGCGGATGATGTCGTGCGCCTGCGGCCGCAGATCCATCGGAAACACGCGCGCAAACAGGTCAGGATCATCCAGCCAGCCGCTGACGACCTGAGGTGTGAGTGACGAGGTCGCCCACGTGTCCATCACGTCGCGGTCCCCGGTGAATCCGTTCGGCTGATCGCGCTGCTCCGCCGAATAGCCATCCGGCACATCGGTCGACGGATCGACGGGGAGCCGCGATTGGTCGGCTACAAGTGGCTGCTCATAAGCGACGCTGCCATCCGCCCGCACGGGATACCAGACGGGGAACGGGACACCGAAAAACCGCTGTCGACTGATACACCAGTCGCCGGCCAGACCATTCACCCAGTTCTCGAACCGATGGCGCATGTACTCGGGGTGCCACCGCAGTTCACGACCGCGCTCCAGCAGCGCTTCCCGATGCTCCATCGTCTTGATGAACCACTGGCGGCTGGTGACGATCTCGAGCGGACGATCGCCCTTCTCGTAGAACTTGACCGGATGCGTGATCGGCCGCGGCTCGCCGATCATGTCGCCCGAGGCGGCCAGCATCTCGACGATGCGCGCGCGCGCCTTGTTCGCCGACAGGCCGGCGAGCTGATCGTAGGCGCTCTGTGCGCCAGTGGAATCGCGCGACTCCCAGCCGGGTGCGCCCCACGTCACCTGCCGAAGCGCACCGTTCGGCATGATGACGGCACGAACCGGCAATGACAGCTCCCGCCACCAGGTCACATCGGTCACATCGCCGAATGTGCAGATCATGGCGATGCCGGTGCCCTTCTCCGGATCCGCGAGCGGATGCGCTTTCACCGGCACCGCCACCCCGAACAGCGGAGTGATGACGTTCGATCCAAACAGCGGTTTGTAACGGTCGTCGTCGGGGTGTGCCACCAGTGCTACGCAGGCGGGAATCAACTCGGGCCGGGTCGTGTCGATCTCCACGTAACCCGGCTCCCGTTCCCCGGAGTGTCTGGCTTCAGCTGGACCTCCCGGCCGCCCTTCAGTGGCGAATCGAATGCGATGATAGGCGCCCGGCTGCTCGCGATCTTCGAGCTCCGCCTGCGCGACGGCCGTACGGAAGTCGACATCCCAAAGCGTCGGCGCCTCGAGCTGATAGGCGATGCCGCGTTTCAGCAGCCGGAGAAAGGAGGCCTGCGAGACGCGTTGTGACCGGCGATCGATCGTGGCGTAGGTCATCGACCAGTCGACCGACAAGCCCAAGTGCCGCCACAGATGTTCGAATGCCTTTTCGTCCTCGACCGTCAAGCGATTGCACAACTCAATGAAGTTCGGGCGCGACACGGCAATCGTGTGCCGGCCAGCCTTGTCGCCCCTCGCCCCCGCTCGCGGCGACCCTGAGCCTGTCGAAGGGTCCGGCGGCTCGAAGTTCGGGTCGTAGGGGAGCGACGGATCGCAGCGCACGCCGTAGTAGTTCTGCACCCGCCGTTCGGTCGGCAGGCCGTTGTCGTCCCATCCCATCGGATAAAACACGGCTTTGCCGCGCATGCGCTGAAAGCGGGCGATGACGTCGGTGTGCGTATACGAAAAGACGTGTCCGACGTGCAGCGAGCCGCTGACGGTTGGCGGCGGCGTGTCGATGGAGTACACCTGCTCGCGCGTCTGGGACCGATCGAAGCGATAGGTGCCTTCCTCGTGCCAGCGGGAATCCCACTTTCGCTCGAGCCCTTCGAGCGCGGGCTTCTCCGGGAGCGCTATCGGATGTGAGTCGGACATGTACTCACATTGTAAAAATCCCAAATCCCAAATCCCAAATCCCAAACCCCAAATCCCAAACCCCAAATCACAAGAACTCCAACTCAACCCGATGCCACTGAGCCGAATCGAGTTGGAAGTTGGGATTTGGAGCTTGGGATTCGGGATTGACGCGTTTCACGTCCGGCCCAGCCGTCCCGCGTCATGTTCGATTTGCCGAACCGCTTCGCGAACCATCGCTGCAATTACGTCTCGAAACGGCTCCGCAGACAGACGTTTGAGAACGCGGTTCGTGATGTCGTCAATCTCGTTGTCGGTGATCGGCGGGCGCGCGGCCGGCGGTTCGGCAGGTGGCGTTTGCAGCACCGTCTCGACGGTCGGAACGTCGACGGCGGCTGCCGTCTCGGGGTGCGGAGGAATCGCCGGGCTCGCCTCGGGCCTGGTCGCGGCGCGCGCATGAAGCGCGTTGTCCAGACGATTGAAAAAATCGTCGAGCGCTCTGTGGTCACCGACGCTCTGAGATGTGGTCGCGGACTCTGGCGGCGGCATCGCGTCCAACAGCTCGCGCACACGCGACACCATTTGCCGCGGATCGAATGGCTTCACGATCACGCCGTCTGATTTCGCGTCGCGCGCCCGCGTGTCGTCCACCGGCTCAAACGCTCCGGTCATCAGCAGCACCGGGACATGCGCGAGCTCGCGATGGTTCTTCACAAAGGCCGATACCTCGTACCCGTCGCGTTTTGGCATCGTGACATCGGCGAGCACGATGTCGGGGTGTTCGATCGGAATCCGTGCGATCGCCTCATCGCCGTCGCCGACGCTCACCACTTGAATGCCTTCTCCGGCAAACGTCAGCTCGATGACGCGCCGAATCGTGGTGCTGTCGTCCGCCACCAGGAGCTTTCGCACCTCAGATCGTCTCCACACGCGCCCGCGCGTTCTTGCGAATGAACTCGACGATCTCCTGCATGGGCGTTCCGGGCAGAAAGACGCCGGTAATGCCGATCTCGTTGAGTCGCGGAATGTCGAGGTCGGGAATGATGCCGCCGACGACGACGAGCACGTCGGTGAGCCCCTTCTCGCGCAGCAGCTCCATGATTCGGGGGCAGATGTGCATGTGCGCGCCGGAGAGAATCGACACGCCGATCACATCCGCGTCCTCCTGCAGCGCCGCGGCAACGATCTGCTCCGGCGTTTGACGCAGCCCGGTGTAGATCACCTCCATGCCCGCGTCGCGCAGCGCGCGCGCGATCACTTTGGCGCCGCGGTCGTGCCCGTCGAGACCGGGCTTCGCAATCACCACTCGGATTCGCTGAGGCATCGTCTAGATCACCGGCTGCTCGACGTATTCTCCCCAGACGTCCCGCAGCGCATCGCACATCTCGCCGATCGTCGCATAGGCGCGGACGGCGTCGAGCAGCATCGGCATCGTATTGGCGCCGCCGCGTGCGGCCATTCGCAGCGCGTCCAGCGCGTCCTCGACCCGGCGCCGATCGCGGCTTCGGCGCACCGACTCGAGCCTTGCCGCCTGCTTCTCGCCGGCAGACTCGTCGATATACAGGATCCTCACGTCGTCGTCATCCTCGGCAACGAAGTCGTTGACGCCGACGACGATCTTCTCGCGCGATTCGACGGCCTGTTGGAATCGATAGGCGCTCTCGGCGATCTCCTTCTGCGGGTAGCCGCGTTCGATTGCCTCGATCATCCCGCCCATCCGGTCGATCGCGTCGCCATAGGCGAGCGCTTCGGCCTCGAGATCACTGGTCAGCTTCTCGACGAAATAGGAGCCGCCCAGCGGATCGACGTGGCTGGTTATGCCGGTCTCGTGCGCAATGATCTGTTGCGTCCGCAGCGCCAGCGTCGCCGCTTCTTCTGTCGGCAGGGCCAGCGCCTCGTCGAGCGAATTGGTGTGGAGCGATTGCGCGCCGCCGAGCACGGCGGCGAGCGCCTGCAAGGTCGTTCGGACGACGTTGTTGTACGGCTGCTGCGCGGTGAGCGACACCCCGGCCGTCTGGGCGTGGAAACGCAATTGCCACGATCGCGGGTTGCTGGCGCCGAACCGCTCGCGCATGACGCGCGACCACAGGCGCCGAGCGGCACGGAACTTGGCGATCTCCTCGAAGAAGTCGCTGTGCGAGTTGAAGAAGAAGGAGATCCGCGGCACGAACCGGTCGACATCGAGTCCCGCGTCCACGCCCGCCTGCACGTACTCGATGCCGTTGCGCAAGGTGAACGCGAGTTCCTGCGCCGCGGTCGCGCCCGCCTCGCGAATGTGATACCCGCTGACCGAGATCGTGTTCCACCTGGGGACCTGCTCCGCGCAGAACTCGAACACGTCGGTGACCAGACGCATCGACGGTCGCGGTGGATAGATGAACTCCTTCTGGGCGATGAACTCCTTCAGGATGTCGTTCTGAATCGTTCCCGACAGCGTGGGCCAGCAGGCGCCTTGGCCAGAGCCTCGTCGGAGGCCCTGCTTCTCCGCGACCACCAGATACATCGCGAAGATCATCGACGCCGGCGAATTGATTGTCATCGACGTGGTGACGGAGCCGACGTCGATGCCATCGAACAGCGTCTCCATGTCGGCCAGCGAGGCGATGCTGACGCCGCACTTGCCCACTTCCCCGCGCGACAGCTCGTGATCGGGATCGCGACCCATCAGCGTCGGCAGGTCGAACGCGACGCTCAGGCCGGTGCCGCCCGCCGCCAGCAACGTCTTGTACCGCTTGTTCGTCTCCTCCGGCGTGCCATAGCCGGCGAACTGCCGCATCGTCCAGAGCTTTCCGCGATAGCCGGTGGCGTGGATGCCGCGCGTGTACGGGAATTGCCCGGGATCGGCGAGGTCTCTGGCGTAATCGAGCGACGCGATGCTCGCTGGTGTGTAGAGCCGTTCGATCGAACGTCCCGAAATGGTGGTGAACGTCCGCTCGCGCGCCGTGACGGTCCCCGCCGCATCTGCGGTCGAGCGGCCTGCGACCGGCGGCGCGACGGGTTTCATAGTGCCATTGTAATGAAACCGCGTTGCATTTCCCGGCATCATTGACGCGGGAAATGAAACCCGGTTTCTTTAGAATGTGACGCATGCCCGAATACGGCCCGATCTTCAACGCGATGCTGCAGGAATTCGACGTTGCCGCCCGCATCCTCGATCTCGATCCCGGCATCTGGAAGATCCTCACGCAGCCCAAGCGGCAGATCGTCGTCTCGTGCCCCGTGCAGATGGACAGCGGCGAGATCGAGGTCTTCACCGGATACCGCGTGCAGTACAACATCACGCTCGGGCCCGCCAAAGGTGGTATCCGCTACCACCCAGACGTGTCGCTCGATGAAGTGACGGCGCTCGCCGCGTGGATGACATGGAAATGCGCCGTCGCGCACATCCCGTTCGGCGGTGGCAAGGGCGGCATCATCTGCGATCCGAACCGGATGTCCCGACGCGAGCTCGAGGCGCTGACGCGGCGTTATGTGGCCGAAATCATCGACGCGATCGGGCCGGAGAAGGATGTGCCGGCACCCGACGTCAACACCAACGATCAGATCATGGCGTGGGTGATGGACACCTACAGCATGCACGTCGGCCACACCGCGACGGCGGTCGTGACGGGAAAACCGATCGAGATGGGCGGCTCGCTCGGTCGTCGCGAGGCGACGGGACGCGGCGTGATGATCGTCACACGCGAGGCGGCCAAACACCTCGGCATCGACATCAAGGGCGCCACGATTGCCGTCCAGGGCTTCGGCAACGTCGGTTCGGTATCCGCTGATCTCCTTGCGCGCATCGGCGCGAAGATCGTCGCCGTCACCGACTGGAAGGGCGGCGTATACAACGAGAGCGGTCTCGATATCGCGAAGCTCCTCGACTACTCCCAGCAACACAAGACGGTCGACGGTTTTCCAGGCGGCACGCATCTGGGCAACGAAGACCTGTGGGCCCTGGAGGTCGACGTGCTGATCCCCGCGGCGCTGGAGAATCAGATCACGATGGAGAATGCGCCGCGCATCCGCGCCAAGATCGTCACCGAAGGGGCCAACGGGCCGACGACCCCCGATGCGCACAAGCACCTGCACGAGCGCGGCATCTTTGTCATCCCCGACATCCTGGCGAACTCCGGCGGCGTCACGACGTCGTATTTCGAATGGGTGCAGGATCGCTACGGCTATTTCTGGGACGAGGAACAGGTGAATTCGCGCCTGGAGCTGAAGATGTGCGAGGCCTTCGACAGCGTCCTCAAGACCGCGCTCAAGTACAAGGTCGACATGCGCACGGCGGCGTACATCGTGGCCATCTCGCGGGTCGGGACCGTTACCAAAATGCGAGGGATGTACGCGTAACGAAAACCCAAATCCCAAAACCCAAATCCCAAATCCCAAACTCCAAATCCCAAACCGCAAGGGAAATGTGGGTCGGGATTTGGGTCTTGGGTTTTGGGTTTTGGGAATTGGGATTTGGGATTTGGGATTTGACTAGCTGATCACCCTCAGCGCCACCAGCTCCTTGGCCTCCCCGCTGCCGCTCTTGGCGGTGATCTCGACCAGATACTCACCGGGAGGAACGCTGCTTAATCCCAGATCGATCTGATGGGTGCCGCCGGCTGCCGCCGCAGCCACCGGGACATCGGCCATCTTCTGTCCCGCGCGATTCAGGAGCGAGGCGGTCACGGTCGGCTGTTCGCTGCCCGCCGCGTAGGTATCGAGACGGATCAGCACACGCTCGGTGCGCGAGAAGTCGCGCGTGGCAACGGGAACGGCGGCCGCATCCGACACGAGCGCCTGAAAGTCGCGCGCCGTGCGCGCGTGGAACACGCGCGGCGTGCTCAACGCGGTTTGCGGTGCAGTGAGATCGGGAATGTCGATCGTTTTGATCTCGTTGTCGAGCGTTCCGGTGCCGCCGGCGCCTTCGACCGTCAGCCGCAGCTCCATCTTTCCCGGCGGCGCATCGAAGACAAGTTTCCGCGGCGCGGTGGCTGCCGGCGCGGGCACGGTCCGGCCGGCCGCGCCGGTGTCGTTCGGTGCGGCTGCGGGCGCTGCGGCCGCCAGTGCGGCATCGGGTGCCCGTCCTCGGAAAACAAGGTCACCCTTCTGATCGGCAGCAAGCACCGACACGCGACCCGGCTGTTCGCGACGGACACCGGGTGAAGCCGGCAGCGGCTCCCACACCAGCGTCACGCGCGTCTTGCCATTGCTGCCGCGTTCGGTTCCAACCCAGGTGCGAATGTACTTGCCGGCCGTCTGCGTCACCGGCGCAATCGACGCCAGCGCCTGTTGAACGGGCTTGGCGACTTCAGGCGTCCCCTTCGTGATCTTCTCGATGTCCGACGTCGTCGCAGCCCAGTATCCGCGGCGCGCACGGACCTCCACGCCGGGACGCTTCACGCGCACCTTGATCTCGTGGAACTTTCCATCAGAGGGCGCCTGGCTCGAGTTGTAACCAATGAGGTAGTAGAAGCTGGAATCACGCGCGATCTGCGCCAGGCCTTCGGCCAGCGCGTTGCGATTGACGATGGCACGACCGTCGGTCTCTTCAGAGATCGTGCGCAGCGTGTCCTGCGTCGACTGGAGCGCGCGTCTGTCGCTCTCGAACCCGGGCGGTCCGTTCACGCCGCCATCGTTGATGTCGTACTCGAACGGAGCCAGCCCGCGCGGGTCGAGTGAATAGATCGCGGTGTTGTTCCGATTGGCTGCAGCGAAGACGTCGCGCAGCCGCGAATAGGTGTCGCTTTGCGCGAACCAGTCCGCGGTCTGCTCCCGCGCCTGCGCCACCGGCGATTCGTTGACAATGGTTGGCCCTTGCGGCAGGCTCGCGTCCGCCCGCCGCATCTGCGGCGGCAGCGAAGCCGTCAGCCCCTCGCTGACGAAAATGATCGACTTGCGCCCTTCGCGCAACGACCCGAGCCGCACCGACAGCCCGCGCAGTGCGCCCATGACAACGTCGTTGCGAATCCGCTCGACCTGCTCGGTGGGATAGCGCGAGTACTGCTCTTCGAACTGGTTGCGCGGCGTGTAGTCGAACTTGCGGCCCTCGAACCTGTTGATCGCGTTGAGCACCTGATCGAAGTTGCGCGTGAAGGTGACATCCTGGACCGGCGTCAGCGGATACATGATCGCGACCATGTCCTTTGGCCGCAGCTGCGTCTGCACGAACCGCGTCAGCGGCTCGCGAATGGACAGCGAGTTGGCGAGGCGGACGTGGTAGTCGTCGAACAGGATCGCGTAAATGCGAACGTCTTCACCTTGTGCCTCGGTCTCTTCGTCGTCACGATTGTGAATCTGGCGCACGGGAGGCTCGCCGGGCCGCGGGTTGCCGTCGACCTTGACGGCCGTGAACTGCTCGATTGTTTGTGGCTTGCCGTCCTCGAGGACGTCGAAGTCGACCTTCTTGAGGTCGGTGATCGGCTGCGATTTCTTGTCGGTGACGATGACGTCGACGCGGACGAAGTTGATGCCGCCGCGGAACGTGGGCCGCTGCGGTTGTGGCTGTTGATCCTGCGCCGGCTGGCCCTGCGGGGATGGCTGCCCCTGTGGTTGCGCGCCCTGCTGTGCGCCACGCGGCCGTTGATTGTCATCACCCTGCTGCCGGTCGTCAGCCCGCTGCGCTCCGGCACCAGCAGTCAGACACGCCGCCAAGACGATCGCCCACGATACGCGGCTCTTTCGCATGACGCCCTCGTCTTTCACACCCTCTCGCGATGATAGCATTGCGCCCGTGCCTCAGCAGGCCGAACACGTGACCAGCCTTACGACGCTCGCCGAGGACGAGCGGTTGTTCCGCGACAGCGTGTCCGAGTTCGCCGATCGCGAGATTCGGCCGCTGGTCCGGCAGATGGATGACGATGCCAGCATCCCGCGCCGTCTGATCGATCGCTTGTTCGAGCTCGGCGTGATGGCGATTGAGATCCCCGAGACATACGGCGGCGCCGGCGCCACCTTCTTTCACGCGGTTCTGGCGGTCGAGGCGCTCTCGCAGGTGGATCCGTCAATCGGAGTGCTGGTCGATGTTCAGAACACGTTGGTGATCAACGCACTGCTGCGCTGGGCCGCGGACGAACAGAAGCGCGCGCTGCTGCCACGCCTGGCCAACGGCAGCATCGGCGCCTATGCCTTGTCAGAAGCCGGATCCGGGAGTGATGCGTTCGCGCTCACCACGCGGGCGAGTCGCACACGCGACGGCTTCACCCTCAGCGGCCGCAAGCTCTGGATTACCAATGGCGGCGAAGCGGATCTATTCATCGTCTTTGCCACCATCGATCCCGACGCCGGTTACCGCGGCATCACCGCGTTCCTCGTCGAGCGTGGCGCGCGCGGCTTTACGGTCGGCAAGAAAGAAGACAAGCTGGGGATTCGCGCCAGCAGCACCTGCGAGCTCCTGTTCGAAGCGTGCGAAGTGCCGGCAGCGCGCGTGCTCGGCGAGGTCGGCAAAGGCTACAAGGTGGCGATCGAAACACTCAATGAGGGACGCATCGGCATCGGCGCGCAGATGGTCGGTCTGGCGCGGGGCGCGCTCGATCACACAATTCGCTACGTGAAGGAACGCAAACAGTTCGGCAAAGCGATCGCCGACTTCCAGGGTGTCCAGTTCCAGCTGGCGCGCGCCGCGACCGAACTCGAGGCAGCGCGGCTGATGGTCTATAACGCGGCCCGCCTGCGCGACGCGGGACGGCCGTTTTTGACCGAGGCGGCGATGTGCAAGCTGTTTGCGTCAGAGGTGGCCGAACGGGTCACCTCCCTGGCGATCAACTTGTACGGCGGGTATGGCTTCGTGAAGGACTACCCGGTCGAGAAACTCTATCGCGACGCGAAGATCGGCCAGATCTACGAGGGCACCTCGAATCTGCAGCTCCAGACCATCGCCAAACAAATCCTCGGCTAGATGCTCGCTTCGCCTGTCGGTGCAATGCCCCGCTGCGCTCGTCCGTGCAATGCCCACTTCGCCGTAGGTGCAATGCTCCCTCACGCCGGTCGGCGCACACCGCGAAGCGGCTGTATTGCACCGACCAGCGAAGCCCGCATTGCACCGACTGCGAAGGAACGAGATCATCTTCGGGGGTCCTATGGCCGATACGCTTCAGTTGAAAGTGAGCGGAATGACGTGCGGCGGGTGCGAAAGCGCCGTCACACGCACATTGCAGCGAGTGGACGGCGTCGAGGAAGTCACCGCGTCCCATAGCGCGGGACTGGTCGGCATCCGCTTCGACGCGACCAAGGTGACGCCGGCGGTGCTCAAAGAAAAGATCGAATCTCTTGGCTACGACGTGGCACCGTAACCGGCGGGGCGTCAGGATGTCTGGCACCGACGAGGGAAACAGGCACGCGCGTCAGGAACCCGGGGGCAGCACCTCGCTCGCGACCGCTTCGCGGAGCGCTTCGGTGCGACCGGCAAAGAGCTCCAGCGCGCGCACGTCCTGCGCCAATTGCTCGATGATGTGACCGCTGCGGAAGGTGTCCGCACCAACGACCTGGGTTGCTCGTGCCACGGCGCGTTGCGTCGCCTCGGTCGAGGCGAGCTTGGCCATCGATGCCTCGGCCAGCGACAACTGCGGCGCCGCGGCGGCTTTCCACGTCAGCATCATCGCTGCATCGAGCTCGGTTGCGGCGTCGGCCAGCAATCCCTGGACCGTCTGCTCTCCCCCGGCGCCGTGCCCCGTGTGCCCCTTTGCCGCGTGCAGCGCCTCGCGCAGCCCGCGCCGTCCCATACCCAGACCGGCAGCGGCCAGGAGCACGCGCGCGCGGCTCATCACCGGCACCGGCGATCCGAGCGACACGTACTCGACGTCCTGCAGTGTCAGGTGTCCGCAGACCACTCCCTGCAGGCCGGCGGTGGCGATCGCCTCGTGCCGCACGCCTGCCGTTTCCAACGACACGAGACACGCGATCAGACCCGATGCCGGCGTTCGCGCGCCGATCACCGCGACGCCGTGATCGGTCAGCGGCGTGACCCAGGTCGCGCGCCCGGTGAGACGACCGTTCTGTTCGACCGGCATCTCGTCGGATGACAACGCGATCGCCGCCACCACCTCGCCTCGAACCAGTGTGGCGAACTGCTCTTGATCAGAGGTGCCAAGCACGACGCCGGTGTGAAGCGCCAGCGCGACGGCGGCAGCGGCCGATTCTTCCGCCAACGCCTCCACGGCGACCGCAGCGGACAGGAGATCGATGCGCGCATCGAGCAGCCCAACGCGCGCCGCGCCCAGGACAACGCCGCCAGCGGAGACGTCAGTTGCCAGATCGCGTCCAAGCGACCGCGCCTTCTGCTGCCAAGACCGCTGGAGGTCCGAGAGGTCGAAGTGCATGACCGGAAGGAATCAGGAGTTCTATCCTAGCCCAGCCCTGAATCCTGATCCGCGATTCCTGATTCCTTCACTCGAACGCAGTGCCGACGTAGTTCTCCGCCAGGCTGGTCATCGCCGCGCGTGAGCTGACCAGGTAATCGAGCTCCGCGATCTGACGTTTGTAGTCGAACGGATTGCCGCTGTCGGACCGGTGCAGCATCGACGTCATCCACCATGAGAAGCGCTGCGCGCGCCACGTGCGTCTCAGGCCGCGATCCGAATACGTCTCGAGTCCTCCCTCGTCTCGATCACGATAGTGTGCCGCAAGTGCTGACCCGAGCCTCCACACGTCGGCCATCGCCAGGTTCAATCCTTTCGCGCCGGTCGGTGGAACGATGTGCGCAGCGTCTCCCGCCAGCAACAGCCGCCCGTAGCGCATCGGTTCGGCAACGAAGCTGCGCATCGGCGTGATGCCCTTCTGCGCGATCTCCCCCTCGGTTGGTTCCCATCCATCGGCTGTTCGCAACCGCGTCTTCAGCTCCGACCAGATGCGGTCGTCCGGCCAGTTGTCGATGTCCTCGTCGACCGCGCACTGCAGGTACAGCCGTGTCACGCGCGGCGAGCGCATGCTGAAGAGCGCGAACCCGCGCTCGTGCAGGCTGTAGACCAGTTCATCGGACGCGGGTGCAGCGTTGGCCAGAATGCCCAACCACGCGAACGGGTATTCGCGCTCGTAGGTGCACAGATGCCCGTGCGGGATCGCCGGCCGGCAGATCCCGTGAAATCCGTCACAGCCGGCGATGAAATCGCACGCCATCTCGTAGTCATCGTCGTTCAACCGAAAGCTCACGCGAGACCGATCGCCGTCGATGTCGTGCACGGCCACGTCCGCGGCTGCGAAGTGCAACGGCCGACCGGACGCGGCGCGGGCATCGATCAAATCTTTGACGACTTCGTTCTGGCCGTAGACGGTGATCGCCCGGCCGCCGGTCAGTTCCTCCATGTCGATGTGGTGACGCCGACCGCTGAACGCGATGTAGACGCCCGAATGGCGCAGCCCTTCGCGCGCGAGGCGCTCGCCCAACCCGACATCACGCATCAGATCGACCGTGCCTTGCTCGAGCACGCCGGCGCGGACGCGTTCGATGACGTACTCCTGAGTGCGATTCTCGAGAATGACCGAGTCGATGCCGTGCAGATGGAGAATGTGACCGAGCATCAGGCCGGCGGGACCGGCGCCGATGATCGCCACCTGAGTGCGGAAACGCCGCATGAAGCGTTCTGATTCCTAGATCAGCCCTGAATCCTGATTCCCGATTCCTGAACCCTGACAGTCCGGGCATCGCGCGACGTGGATGTCGCACCCCTTTACGCCGTGTTCGCCCTGGCAACTGCCGCAGCGGAGCACGTATATCCGCTGAAAAGACGTCGCGTCGAAGTTTGCCGTCTTTCGCACGACGAGCTGACCGTGCAAATTGCGGTAACCAGGCTGCGTGAGGAACTCGAGGTCGTGCTGCGGCGCCCATTCACGCGCCCGTCGCGCTTTCGCAATCTTTTCCTCAACCTCGTGAACGGCGAACCCGTGCTGCGCCAGCTCGCGGCGAGCGTCAGCCTCGGTCAGACTCGGCAGAGCGTGGAGGTACTGTTGCCAACGGTCCTTTGCCCACGCCTTGAGCTCTGCGCCCGACGCAAACTTCGGAACGTTCGCCATCGCCCGCGCCAAATCGCCTACGTCGGGCGGCAGCATGAGGAAGAAATGTTCGCCCTCGGCGTCCAGGGCGCTGACCAGGATGACGCTGCTATTCATGCTGATTCCTTACGCCTGAGACCTGATTCAGCCCTGAATCCTGACTCCTGACTCCTGACTCCTGATTCCTTCACGGTCTTCGGGTACTTGCGTCGCCGTCGAATTCGCGACCCGGGGGCGCCTGTTCCATGCCGACGCGCCCCGCGACGATCTCGGCTCGGGGGTAGCTTTCCGGTCGGACGGGCGCGCCGGCCATTCCGCGAAGCATCGCCAGTTGGCCGACGTGCGTGAGCGCATCGGCGAACGGACCCTGAATGAGTTGCTCGATCGATCCGGAGAACGGTCCCTCGCTGGCCAGCTCACGATCGATCGCCTGCAGTCCGGCGAAGAAACGATTCACTTCCGTCGTCCAGTCGCCGCTCCCTTCCGCCTTCCACATGTACTCGCCACGCGCGATCGTCGCGCCCCACGCCATCAGGTCGGCCAGATGCGCGACGATCTGGACCGGCTGGCGGCTGGCGGAGGCAAAGGATCGAGTTGCGAAGTCTGGCGGCACGTCGCGCAGCACCTTTGCCGCGCGATACGCGAGCGTGGCCGCCAGGTGACGAACGACGAGGCGCGCCGCGGGATCACTCGCGAGCATCAGCGAGTTGCCGGCGCTGAGCCAGGCTCGATGCGCAGCATCGCACCGTCATTCTCCGCCGTCAGCACGTAGAGCAGTCCGTCCGGTCCCTGTCTCACGTCACGAATACGCTGCTGCAGCTCACGCAGCATCGACTCGCGATGCAGTTCTTCCCATTTGTCGTTGAAGTCGATCCTCTCGAGATGTCCCGACCGCGGTACCTCGCCCTGACGCATGCCGCCGACGAACAGATTCCCTTTCCATTGCGGAAACTTGTCGCCGGTGTAGAAGCCGAGGCCTGAGGTGGCAATCGCCGGCACCCAGAAGACGACTGGCGGCTCCAGATCCTCTCTGAACGGCTGCACGCTCACGCGCGGCCCGAGATAGAAACGTCCATAGCTGACCAGCGGCCACCCGTAGTTCTTCCCCGCCGCCAGCGCGTTGACTTCATCGCCGCCGTTGGGTCCATCCTCTACCGACCAGACCGCGCCGGTGTCGGGATTCAGCGCCAGACCGAGGATGTTGCGGTGGCCCATCGTGTAGATCTCCGGCCTGTATCCGGCGCGTCCGACAAACGGATTGTCTGCAGGCACGGTCCCATCGTCTTTGAGGCGCAGCACTTTTCCGATGAGCACGTTGGGATCCTGCGGCGGCGCCGCTGACGGATTCGGATTGCCGAGCGGCGGATCGCCGTAGCCGACCGACATGTAGATCATCCCGTCGCGACCGAACAGAATGCGCGATGCATTGCCCGATGGCGCTGCGGAGAAGATGTCGGTCACATCGGTCAGCCTGCTGCCATCCCAGCGGCCGCGCGCCAGCGTAATGATCCCTGGTCGCGCACCGCCGCGACCCGCGGCGGGCGGCGGCGGCGAGCCACCGGTGTCGGCCTGCGGCTTGTGATACGTGAAGTAGACGAGCCGGTTTTCCGCAAACCCAGGATGCAGCGCCAGGTCCATCAAGCCGGAGAGTCCCGTGGCTTGCACTTGCGGAACGCCGGCAACCGGCGCCGGATCCAGCAGACCATTGCGGACAAGGCGCAAGCGACCCGGCCGCTCCGTCACCAGGATCGCGCCGTCGGGCAGAAACGCCATGCTCCATGGCTGATTCAGTCCCTTGGTCGCAACGATCCGAATCGGCCGCACGAGTGCCGTGTCGTAGACCAGCGGGCCGTCGGGCAGCGGCGGCGACGGCCAGTTGATCGGCGGCGGCGCAGTTGCACCCACGCCTCCGCGTCCGGCTTGTGGCTGTTGCTGCGCCGCGAGCGCGACAACACTGACGAGGCCGACGGCAACCAGTACAGCGGCGCGTTCAAGTCTGCTCATGGCCGCGCAGTGTACTGCATCCGAGGTCTTGATCCGCGTAATCCCGACTCGCCGCGCTTGGGTATCGAGCCACGAAGGTCGCTTCGCGACATACACGGAGATCACGAAGAATTCCGGGGGCTTCGTGTGTTTCGGTGACACCCGTCACGCCTTCGCGGGTACCAAGCCAAGTGAGCCGGCGTTTGAAGGCGGACCCTGCTATCGCGCGAGGCGCTCGAAGATCGGTCGCAGACGGGTGGCGGTAGACGCGAGATCTTCCGGTAGCACGCGCGTCTCGCCGAAGACGGTCATGAAGTTCGTGTCGCCATTCCAGCGCGGCACGACGTGGATGTGCACGTGCTCCACGACACCCGCGCCGGCCGGCTTGCCCAGGTTAATCCCGATGTTCATCGCGTCCGGGCTGTAGGCCTCGCGCAAGGCGAGCTCTGATAGCTGGGTGAGCTTCGCAAATTCGTTCAGCTCGTCGACCGTCAAGCCGGCCAGCGAGGGTATGTGGCTGTAGGGCACGACCATCAGATGGCCGTTGTTATACGGGTACTTGTTCAGAACGATGTAACAGGTCGAACCGCGAAAGACAACGAGAGGATCGGGAGGATGCGATGCATCTCCCGCCTGACCGCGCAGGCAGAAGATGCATCCGGTTGCTGGTTTGTCGCCCGTCACGTACTCGAGCCGCCACGGCGACCAGAGGTGCTCCAACGCGCTACAGGCTGACGACGTCCTCGGGCAGCACCGACGCGACACTGACCGCGGCCGCTTCGGCAGCCTCGGCTGCTTCCGCCTCGCGGTTGATCAGTTCCTTCAGCTCCTTGCCTGGCTTGAAGTACGGCACCTTCTTCGGCGGCACATCGACCTTATCGCCGGTTTTTGGATTGCGACCCTTCCGAGGCTCACGCTTCCGCAGGCGGAAACTGCCGAACCCGCGCAGTTCGATCTTCTCGCCCCGATGCAGCGCGTCGATGATCGTCTTGAACACCGTCTCGACGATGACCTCGGAATGCTTCTTGGTGAGGTCGGACACCCGCGAGACCTCCTCCACCAGCTCCGCCTTCGTCATGCTGCCGCCAACTGTCTGCACTCGTCTCTCCTTGCAGGAATCAGGGCCGACCTACCGGTTCCGGAAGTGATCGCCGAGAGTCGCCGTTCCGGTCCCCGAACTCTCCTGGTAATCCTCCCAATCGGCACGGAACTCGTCGTTCTTGAGCGCGCGGATGCTCAAGCCGATTTTCCGCTCCGCCGGGCTCAGCTTGATGATCTTCATCTGGTAGGTGTTGCCGACCTGCAGATCGATCTTCTCGCCACCATGAGCGTCGTCGAACTCCGACACGTGAATGAGCCCTTCGATCCCTTCGTCCAGTTCGACGAACGCACCGAAGTTCGTCATGCGCGTGACCTTGCCTTCGACGATGCCGCCGACGTGATGACGCGAGAAGAAATCATCCCAGATGTCGGTCGCCAGCTGCTTCAAGCCGAGCGAGAGACGCTGGTTTTCCGCATCGATGCTGAGCACCATCGCTTCGACGACGTCGCCCTTCTTCAGGACCTCGGATGGATGCTTGATGCGCTTGCTCCACGACATGTCGGAGATGTGAATGAGGCCGTCGATGTCCTCCTCCACCTCCACGAACGCGCCGAACTCGGTCAGGTTCCGCACCTTGCCCTTGATGCGCGTGCCGACCGGATACTTCTCCGCCAGGTCGTGCCACGGATTGCTCTCGACCTGCTTGAGGCCAAGTGAGATGCGCCGCGCGGCGGGGTCGACGCCGAGCACCATCGCCTCGACGCTGTCGCCGACGTTGAGGATCTTCGATGGGTGCTTGACGCGCTTGCTCCACGACATCTCGGAGACATGGATCAGCCCTTCGACGCCCGCTTCCAGTTCGACGAACGCGCCGTAGTCGGTGAGGCTCACCACCTTGCCGCTCATGCGCGCGCCAACCGGATAGCGCTCCTGCACCGTGGCCCACGGATCCTGGACGAGCTGCTTGTGTCCCAGCGACACGCGCTCGGTCGACGGGTCGTACTTCAGGACGATGACATCGACTTCGTCGTTGACCTTGAACAGCTCCGACGGGTGGCCGACGCGCCCCCACGACATGTCGGTGATATGCAGCAGGCCGTCGATGCCGCCGAGATCGATGAACGCGCCGTAGTCGGTGATGTTCTTCACCGTGCCGCGCAGTACCTTGCCCTCGGCCAGCGTTTCGAGCGTGGTCTTCTTCTTCTCGGCGTTCTCTTCTTCGAGCAGCGCCTTGCGCGAGAGGACGATGTTGCCGCGCTTCTTGTTGACCTTGATCACGCGCATCCGGAGCTCCTGCCCCTTCAGCGCATCGAGGTTGCGGACGGGACGCACGTCGATCTGCGAGCCGGGAAGGAACGCGCGCACGCCGATGTCGACGGCGAGGCCTCCTTTGATCCGCTCGATGACACGGCCGATGACGACCTTCTTTTCGGCGTAGGCCTTCTCGACCTCGTCCCAGATCTTCATCTTCTCGGCCTTCTCGCGCGACAGCACGATGTGGCCTTCACGGTCCTCCGTGCGCTCGAGCAACACGTCCACCGTGTCGCCAGCCTGCACGGTCACCTGACCGTTCTCATCGAGGAACTCGCTGATCGAGATCAGCCCTTCGGACTTGTAGCCGACGTCGACCACGACGGCCGTGTCGGTGACTTTCAGCACCGTGCCTTTGACGACTTCGCCTTCGGCCATGTTGCGGAAGCTGTCGTCATAGATGCCGAGCATGGTCTCGAAGTCCTTCGGGTCCATGTCCTCGTGGTGCATCGGCTTGAAGGCGGGGCCCGCCGGTTTACCCGATCGGGTGCGCCCTGGTGCTGCGGGCTGCCCGCCCACTTGTTCGGGCGCAACCAACCCGTTCTCTGCATTCGCCATTACGTGCGCGTCCTCCTGCGTCGAAGTCCCCTTCGAGTGGGGCACGCTCTCGCGCAACCGTCGCTCAGGGGTTACCGGTTGGTTTGTCTTGCGGGGACCGGCCCCCCGCGGCTATAACGGCGATGGAGATTCGGTGGCGGGACGCAGAAGCGCATGCCCGGGCCGGGACCGGTTGTCAACCGGTGGCCGTTCTCTGCCTCTGCGAGCTACTGTCCTTCGCCGATAAACCTAGAGATTACGTCACTTACCGGGAACTGTCAAGGTAAAGCGCGCGTTTCCGGGAAAGGATTTGCGATGGCGAAACGGAAAGCGGCGGCGGCCCGGAAACGGCCGGCGGGATCGCGGGGCCGGTCGGCCGCCGGGCGAAAGGGCTCAGCTCGCAAGACTGCGCCGAAGGCTCGGGCGGGACGAAAAATAACGGCCCGGAAAACGAAGAGCCCGGCGCGCCCCACGCGCAAGGCGACCGCGCGCAAGGCCGTCGCTCGCAAGACGGCACGCTCAGCCAAGCGGCAGACGGCGGTTCGCCGCAAGACGAGCTCGGCCCGTTCCGCCGCATCACGCACCGTCGTCGCCCGCAAAGTACCTGCTCTCGATCGAGTCCGGCGCACGGCTCCGGACGACGACCTGGTGCCGACGCCACCATCATCGCTCGACCTCGATCGGTCCGCGTCGGCCGTGCGCACCGGTCGGCGCGAGCTTCGAGAGAAATTCGCCGAACACACCGAGACGAGTCCCGCGCTGACCGGCGGAGACGTCGACGCTGACTGGGAGTCAGCCTACAGCGTCGGTGACGAAGCCCCCGGTGGCGACAACCCCACGCCCGATCAGGACATCGTGGACGACATCGGCCGCGCGGTGGGTAACGAGTATCAAGACACCGAGGAGCTGAAGGGCGCCGACAAGATCACGAAGCGGGACAAGCATCGATGGGAGCTCGACCCGGCGTCCTCGGAAGATTACGACGAGAGGAAGTAGACTGCCCTCGGTCAACTCCCAATCTCCAACTCCCAACTTCCAAACAACCAGCCTGATGCAGCGTCGGGGTGTTTGGGAGTTCCGCTTGGGAGTTGGAAGTTGGTAGTTGGGAGTTGAGGATGCCTCGCGACCTGCCCCGCGTCCAACCGAAATCCCGCAAAGCCTGGCGGGCGTGGCTGCAGAAGCACCACGCGACCTCCTCCGGCATCTTCCTCGTCTACGCGAAGAAGCACACCGGCATCCCGTCGTTGACGTATAGCGATGCCGTCGAGGAAGCGCTCTGCTTCGGCTGGATCGACAGCCTGTACCAACCCATTGACGACCGGTTCTTCATGCAGATGTTCACGCCGCGAAAGCCACGCAGCACCTGGTCGGCGCTCAACCGAAAGCGTGCCGCGCGTCTGATGGAAGCGGGACTGATGACTGAAGCCGGTATGGCGCTTATCGCGCTCGCCAAGAAGACGGGCCGGTGGGAAGCACACAAAGCGGCGGAGACGTTGACAGTGCCTGCGGAACTGAAGCAAGCGATCGATGCGAACCCGGCGGCGAAGAAGAACTGGCCGAGGTACACCGAGAGCCAGCGCAAGATGTTCCTCTATATGGTCAACGGCGCGAAGCGACCGGAAACGCGCGCCAAACGCGTCGCGCGAGTCCTCCAGATCGTTTCCCGCGGTGTGAAGTTCTCGCAGGCGGTCGCCGACGCGACCAAACGCGCCAAACAGACCTAGATCAGCCCTGAATCCTGATTGCAGATTCCTGATTCCTACCGGATCCTCTCGCGCACGATCGATAACACCCGGTCCACAACTGCTTCGATCGGCATGTCCGTCGTATCGATATAGATCGCGTCGGGCGCGATCGTGAGCGGCGACGCCGCGCGTGTGGTGTCCGACTTGTCGCGCGCGGCAATCGCTTCGGCGACTGCGGCCTGCCCGGCCTGGCTGCCGGTGTGTGCAACGTCGGAGGCTCGGCGGCGAGCGCGTTCCTCAGCCGACGCATCGAGGTAGATCTTGAGGTCTGCACCGGGGAAGACGACCGTGCCGATGTCGCGCCCTTCCATGACGAGACCCCCACCCTCGCCGATCGCGCGTTGCCGGGCCACCAACACCTCGCGAACGCGGGGCAACCGCGCGACCGCGGACGCCAGCTTGTCCACGTCCGGCGTGCGGATCGTGCGCGTGATGTCGTGACCGTCAATCCTTACGGTGCCCCCCTCGACTGAAATGTCGGCGCGCTGCGCCACCGCCGCAACGGCGCTCTCCTCGTCGAGCGGAACGCCGTCGTGATTCGCTTTCCAGCCAACCGCGCGATACATCGCCCCGGTATCGATGTGCCGGTATCCCAGCGTCTGTGCAAGCGTTCTCGCGATGGTCCCCTTACCGGCGCCGGACGGTCCGTCGATGGCGATGATGAGTCTCTTCAGGTGAGCCAAACAGAACATCGTACCATGCGGTCGACGCGCGTGGAACCGGAACCCAGAGCGAAGTTCACTTTGGTTGGTCAACCACGAAGGCCTGACGGCACTCACGAAGAGCACGAAGCCCAAGCAACTCTTCGTGATCTTCGTGCTCGTCGCGAAGCGACCTTCGTGGTCCGTACTCTACTGAAGCGCGCTCCAGGATTAGGACGAACGGAACTCCAGATCGGAAGCGGAACCACGGGAACTTGGAACCTGGAACCCGGAACCTCGAACGACAGCATCAAGTGCTGTCGTGTAACATCCGACCACATGCGTTCGCGTCGTCTGATCGTGATTGTCGCCACGGTCACCGTTCTTGCGCTCGGCGGATACGTCGCCGTGCCGTACGCCCGCGCCGTGTCGCTCATCATCCGCGCGGCGAACATGGGCGGCCCCACGGCGCAGAAGCTGGCTGCACTGCAGACACATCCGGTGGCGATTGCCGATCCGCACCTGGTCTCGACGCGACACGGCGAGATTGCGGCGCAGTTCTATACACCTGACGACTTTTCGCGCACCGTGCTGCTGATTCCCGGCGTTCACTCGGCCGGGATCGAGGAACCCCGGTTGCGAGCCCTTGCGCGCGAGCTCGCGGCCACAGGCGTGAACGTGATGACGATGGCGCTGCCGGATCTGCAGCACTATCGCATCAGTCCCGACGCGACCGACACGATCGAGGATGCCGTGCTGTGGCTCGCGCGCCAACCACGCTGGGCGCGGGATGGCCGCGTCGGCGTGCTCGGCGTCAGCTTCGCTGGCGGATTGTCGATAGCTGCAGCATCGCGTCCGTCGATGCGCAATACCCTGGCCTATGTCGTCTCGCTTGGAGGGCACGGCGATCTTCCGCGCGTGATGCGGTATCTCGCGACCGGCGAGGAGGCACAGGTGGACGGGCTGGTCAATCATCCACCGCACGACTATGGCGTCGCCGTCATTCTCTACGGGCTCGCCGATCGCGGCGTCGTCCCACGCGAGCAGGTCGCCGCGCTGCGGAAAGGCATCGAGACCTTCCTCTTAGCGTCGCAGCAGTCGATGGTCGACAAGACGACGGCGGATCGTACCTTCGCCGAGGCGCGCACCTACGAGCGCACACTGCCCGAACCGTCGCGCACCTACATGAAGTACGTCAACGATCGCGCCATCAAGAAGCTCGGATCTGTCCTCGAACAGCATCTGAATCAGCTCGGAGCCGATGACCCGGCGCTCTCTGCGGATCTCGCGACGCAGACGCCGGCCGCGCCGATTTATTTGATGCACGGTGACGACGACAACGTCATCCCGGCGGCGGAGTCGGCGATGCTCTATCGCTATCTGCAGTCAAAGGGCGCCGACGTCCGCCTACTGCTGACGCGAGTGGTCACGCACGCCGAGGTCAACAAGGCGGCCGCCGCCAGTGAAGGACTCAAGCTGATCGCGTTCTGGGCAGCGATCCTGAGACGATGAATTCCAGAAGGTTGATTGCAGATTTTCCAATTCCTTGGCTCAAGCAATCACCAATCGCCCAATCGCCAATCGACAGTATTCATCATTCCCATTACTTCAATAAATCTGCAATCAGCAATCTGACTTCGACAATGCAGGAGCGTCTCCAGAAGATCCTCTCTCATGCCGGAATAGCGTCACGGCGCGCGGCTGAAAAGCTGATTGCCGAAGGCCGCGTCAGCGTCAACGGTGCCAGCGTTCGCGCGATGGGCGTCAAAGCGGATCCCGCCGTTGACGATATTCGCGTCGACGGCCGGCGCGTCAAAGGCGCGGAGCGACTCCGTTACATCCTCCTCTACAAGCCCGTTGGCTATGTGACGACGCGATCGGATCCCGAGCGGCGCCGGACCGTGATCGATCTGTTACACGGCGTGCGTGAGTATGTATATCCGGTGGGGCGGCTCGATTACGACAGCGAAGGGCTGTTGCTGCTGACCAACGACGGCGATCTGGCGGCGATGCTGACGCATCCGCGCCACGAAGTCGCGCGGACGTACGAAGCGCGCGTGACTGGTGTTCCCGACGCCGAGGCACAGGAGCGCCTGCGGCGGGGTATTCCGCTCGACGGGCGACGCACGCAACCCGCCGACGTCATCGTCCTGAACAAACGACCGACCGATCGCGAGGGCGTCCTGCGCGTGACCATTCGCGAGGGACGCAACCGACAGGTGCGCCGGATGCTCGAAGCCGTCGGTCATCCCGTCCGTGCGCTGCGGCGGACGGCGTTCGGACCGATTGCCGACCGCCGGCTGAAACCGGGCGAATGGCGTGAGCTGCGCGCGGCCGAAGTGCGCGCGCTGAAGGCGGCTGTCGCCGCCAAGTAGCTGGGTAGCTGGGTGGCTGGGTAGCTAGGTTGTTGGGCACATGCAGTTACCCAGCTACCCATCCGCCCAGCAACCCAGCAACCTAGTAAACGCGCGTCCAGCCGACTTCGCGGAGCTGCTTGGCAATTTCGGCGTGACGCTGGAGCGCGTCAACGGGTCCGCCAAAGGGTTCGACCACCGCGCGCGACACATCCCAATGAGGGACGACCCGCAGCTCGTAGGTCCCCGACGGCATCAGGTCGACTTCCGCGGTGAGCGCGCTGTCGCGCCGTTCGAACATCCACCGAAGCATGGGACGACCCGCTCGCGGGACGCGGCGAACGCGACTCCGCGAACGCGCGGTTTCATTGGTCAGCATGCCCGTGCGCACGGGCAAGGGCAATGCCGTCTTCCGGATGCGAGATTCTGTGCAGGTGACGGACCGACACGTCAGTAGACACGCCAGAATCTGATCGGCTTTTCGACCGGATCAGAAGATCTGACACCGCTATGACGCGATCGGGTCGGGCGTGTCGTTGGTCCCCGGCGTTTCGGTGGCCGCCTCCGCCGATGCCGGCGCGGAGACATCGTCTGTTTCTTCGAGCGGCAGCACGTCCTCGCGCGGCGTCTGTTCCACCAGGCCCGCCGGCGGATTGAAGCCGAGCGCGTCCGCCATGTCCTCGATCCGCGGCAGATCGCCGAGGTCCTTCAGCCCGAAGCGAATCAGGAACTCTTTCGTCGTGCCGTACATGAACGGTCGGCCGACAACGTTCTTGCGCCCGACGATCTTGATCAGATTGCGTTCGAGCAGCGTCGACAACACGCCAGCGGTATTGACGCCGCGAACGTCGGTGATCTCGAGTGCGGTTACCGGCTGCTTGTAGGCAATCACGGCCAGCGTCTCGAGTGCAGCCACCGACAGCTTCTGCGTCGAGCGCTCGTGGAACAGGCGCCTCACCCATTCGTGCAGCTCGGGGCGCGTGACGATTTGGTAGCCGCCCGCGATTTCGATCAGCGTCAGGCCCGGTCTGCTCGCGTACGCCGCCCTCAGCCCGTTGATGGCGGAGGAGACGTCCTCCTTTGCCTCGTTGGCGAGCAGCTTGTAGAGCGTCTTCGGCGTCACTGGATCGGGCGACGCGAAGATCAGCGCCTCGACGACCGCCGTGAGATCTTCGGACGACAGTTTCTCCCGCGGCGAAGGCGTGTGCTCCGACGGTGAAGGTGGCTGGTCGGATTGTGCCGCCGTCGCTTCTTCCGCAACGTCGGCGGTGGACGATTGTTCTGCCATGTACTCTCCCGGCGCGCCCGCTTTCGGACCGCCGCTACTGTGGATCCCCGATCGGGTGTGGCGCATCGGCGGGCCGCGCGCGCTTATAGACGCGAATGGCGCCGAAGGGACCCGATTGAAATACCCGAATCAGTTTGAGGCGAATCATCTCCAGCAGCGCCAGGAAGGTGACGATCATGAACGGACGCGATCCGTCACCGTCGCCAAACAGATCCTCGAACCCGCAGGCCGCGTGTTCCGACAGCCGCGCCAGCAGTTGCTGAATGCGGTCCTCGATCGTGATCTGCTCCGGTGGCAACACCATGCGCGGCCGCCGGCTGGCGCGTTCGAGGACGCCGCGGAATGCAGTGAGCAGGCTGAAGAGGTCGACCTCCAGCTCCGGTTCGTATTCGTCCTCGACCGCGTCGGCCACGCGCGAATCGGGCCGGGTGAACTGCGCGCTGCGCGTGATCTCGCGCTCGTGCAGCATCTCCGCCGCAGCCTTGAACTTCTGGTGCTCGAGTAGCCGCCGAACCAGCTCGTCGCGCGGATCGTCGTCCTCGAAGAGCGTGTCCTGCGCCGTCTCGGGGCGCGGCAGCAGCATCTTCGACTTGATGTGAATCAGCGTCGACGCCATCACCAGGAACTCCCCCGCCACGTCGAGGTTCAGCTCCTCCATCAGCTCGAGATACCCGAGATACTGCTCCGTAATCAGCGCAATCGGGATGTCATAGATGTTCACCTCGTTCTTGCGAATGAGGTGCAACAGCAAATCGAGCGGCCCCTCGAAGGTATCCAGCTTGACCTTGTAGGCGTCGGGGGAGCTTTCGAACTCTTCTTCCATTGCAAAAGTCATAGTGTCGATTGCAGATTCATTGCACGGAATTCGGAGTGTCTGACTGACGAATCCTGCTGATTGAAATCATTCGACCATTCACCCCTGTTCGACATTCCCCGATCACCCATCCGGCAATGAATCGTTCTGCAATCAGCCTTCTGCATTCAGCTCCCGTCACGCCGTGCATATGATAGTAGTCGATGAGCCAAGCCGCATCGGAGTACACGGCCAGTACCTTTGAAGAGGCACTCCGCCGCTCGACGGCGCTGCGTGCCGAGTTCGTGAAGGATCCGACGCGCTATCGTATGCTTACGGGCGACCGCCCCACTGGCCCTCTGCACATCGGTCACTACTTCGGTTCACTGAAAAACCGCGTCGAGCTGCAGAAACTGGGGATCGAGACCTTCATCGTCATCGCCGACTATCAGGTCCTCACCGACCGTGATTCAGTCGACAGGATTCCAGAGAACGTCCGCGACCTGGTGCTCGACTATCTCGCCTCCGGCCTGGATCCCGCGAGCGGTCACACGCACATCTTCTGTCACAGTCACGTCCCCGCGCTGAACCAGCTGCTCGTGCCGTTCCTCACGCTCGTCGGGATGGGCGAGCTCGATCGCAATCCCACGGTCAAGGAGGAAATCGAAGCCGCCGGTCTGACGACGGTGAACGCAGCGATGTATACGTACCCGGTGCATCAGGCGGCGGACATTCTCTTTTGCAAGGGCAATGTCGTCCCCGTCGGGAAAGATCAGCTGCCGCACCTCGAGCTGACACGGAAGATCGCGCGGCGCTTCAATCAACGATTCTGCGACGACCGCTCGCCGGTGTTTCCCGAACCCGAGGCGCTGCTGTCAGAAGCGCCGAAGATCCTTGGCCTCGACGGCGCGCAGAAGATGAGCAAGAGCCGCAACAATGCCGTGATGCTTCGCGCCACGGCCGACGAGACGGCGGCGCTGGTGAAGAAAGCGAAGAGCGACTCGGAGCGACTGATTACCTACGACCCGGAGCGACGACCGGAAGTGTCGAATCTGTTGCTGCTCGCCTCGCTGTGCACCGGAGAGGCACCGGAGAGCATCGCCGCGCGAATCGGAGATGGCGGCAGCGGCGCCTTGAAGAAGGTCCTCACCGAGGTACTGAACACCATGCTCGCGCCGATCCGCGAACGTCGCGAGATGCTGGCTCGCGACGCGCACGTGGTTACCGACACGTTGCGACGCGGCACTGCCACAGCCAACCACGTGGCAGACGCGACGCTCCGCGAAGCGCGCGCTGCCATGAACATGGATTACGGACTCGACTAATCCCAGCGCTCGCCGGTGTTGTGTTGTGCCTAAATCCAAGACTCGCCAAGACTCACTTGCATTGATGAACCACGAAGGCTTGACGGCACTCACGATCTGTCGCGAAGCGACCTTCCTGGTTCGATCATCAGCTGAAGTGAACTTCGGTCTAGTGTCCCGGATCTGAAGTTCTGAAACGAATTCTCTGCGTCCCTCGTACTTCTGGTACAAGGAGGCGCGGATGACGAAACGCGGACGTCCGACGGTGCAGGTGACGGTGAGCCCCAGCGA
>Ga0081539_10000737_pt1 | contig 65468 bp, 65 predicted proteins | sample TabmetS4T2R2_FD_71023 | JGI IMG/M metagenome (GOLD analysis project Ga0081539, IMG submission 71023) | Tabebuia heterophylla rhizosphere microbial communities from the University of Puerto Rico - S4T2R2 | ecosystem: Host-associated > Plants > Roots > Rhizosphere ...
CCGGCCAGCTCTCGCTCTGTCCCACTTCAGGATCGCCTCTAGAAGCGCCCCTCATTGGACAGGACGCGAGCAGGATAAGGCAGGTTTCGGGGTGTTGGATAAGGAATGCAAAAAATTTTTTCGTAAAGCAACGCAAAGGTTTACCGTCATCCTGAGGTGCTCGCCGCGCAGCGGCGAGCCTCGAAGGATCGCCACAGCGCCGATGCTTGCGGCCCATCCTTCGAGACGCCGCGCCGATGCGCCCTCAGGATGACGGCAGTGATTGTTGAGCGTTACCGCGCCAGATCCGAAAATTCCGGATGCTGGCGCAGATAATCGGCCACAAACCCGCAACCGGCGATCACCTTGTTGCCGTCGGCGCGGATCAGCTCCAGCGCGCCACCCACGAGCTCCGACGCGATGCCTCGCCCGCGCAAGGCGCGCGGCGTCTCGGTGTGGGTGATGATCACCGTGCCGCCGGCGCGTCGATAATTCGCGAATGCGACGCCGCCCTCGACGTCGAGCTCGAAGCGGGAGAGGGCGGCATTGTCGCGAACGGTCATGGTTGAAGCCTGTTGCGAAGGGACTGTTGATCACCGGTCAACGTTCGTCACGCAGTTTCGTTCGAACGCTGCGCGCTATGCCAGGCCTTCATCAGGAATATTGAGCAACTTCCCGCACGCCTTGCAATGCACCGCGTCGGCGTCGTGCCGCATCAGGCCGCAGTCCGGACAGGAAAAGCGCACCTTGCCCGGCGTCAGCAGCGCTTTCGCGAGGTTGATGAACAGCGTGACCCCGAAAATCATGATCGCCACGGTGATCAGCCGGCCGGTGGTGCCGGGCAGGGTGATGTCGCCGAAGCCCGTCGTGGTCAGCGCGGTGACAGTGAAATACAGGGCGTCGGCGTAGTTCGCGATCTGCGGGTTGCGGAATTTCTGGGTCTCGTAGACGACCGCGGTCATCACGAAAATGAACACGGCAAGGTTGGTGGCGGCGAACACCACTTCCTCGTTGCGCCGGAAAAAATCGCTGTCCTTGCGCAGCCGCTCCAGCATCTGCGCGTGGCGCAGAAGGCGGAGCGTCCGCAGGATGCGAAGAAAGCCGCCGGCCTCCCCGGTCAGCGGCACCAGGAACGAGACGATGGCGACGATGTCGGTCCAGGTCGACACCCGCATGAACTCGCGCAGCGGCTGCGGGCTGGCCAGCAGCCTTGCTGTGAAATCGGCGAGGATGACAATGCCGAACAGGATGTCGAGTTTTTCGAGGGCCGCGCTGCGCGGCAGGAACGAGGACGCGATGATGAACAGCAGCGTGACGATGTCGAAGGCCAGCAGACCATAGCGGAACCGGACCGCGCGGGGGGCCGTGCCGTCGTACAGCGCGCGGATGTTTTCCTGCAGGCGGGCAAAGCTCATGGCGGCATTTTCGCCGGTTTATGGGCGGGGTGGCAATCAGGGATTGGGCGTGGCAGGCGGCGGATGCGATAGCGCAGCGTATTGCGCCGTGGCGACCGTCACTTTGATTGGGTGCGAATGACCTCACGCACGGCGTCGCCGATGATGCCTGGCAGCGCTTTTGCCAGACCATCGACCTTTGCGTCGATCTTGCGATCCAAGGCGTCAACCTTGCGATCCAGGACGTCGACCTTGCGATCCAGGGCATCGACTCTGCGATCCAAGGCATCGACCTTGCTGTCGACACGGTCAAACCTGGCCGAGACGGTCTTGAAGCGCTCCTCGGTTCTGGCTTCGAAGGACAGCAAGTCTTTATGGACTCCCTGCACCTGCCCGGTCACGAACCCAAACGAGCCTTCAATCTCGCTGACGCGGCGCTGCAGTTCCCGAATCTCGGCTTCGACATTCATGACCATGCCAACTCTTTAGCGCATTTGTTTTGCGACGCCCTCTTCTTTCTCTGCTACTTACCCGGGCGATGACCCTATATGCACGCTGCTGTATCTGCTTCTGATACCGCAAGAACGGGGCGCCGAAGTCGAACTCGTGGCACGATTTGCATCCCGGCCGTCTGCTGAAACAAGAACTGGAAGCGCCCAAACCGGCTGTCGCTGGATATCGGCGTGCCCTTGGGACGCATCACGGACATTCTCAACCTGCGCCGCGCGATCACCGCCGACACCGCGGTACGGCTCGGCGTTATTTAGTCAACAGCGCTCGGTGCTGGCTCGATCTGCAGGGCCAGTACGACATCGGCGTCGTGGAGCGGGAGAAGGGCGTGGAGACCGCGAAGCGGGTCAGCTCGGCGGATGCGGCGTCACGTTGTAGTGGCTCTTGGCACGGAAGTCCGCGGATATCGCTCCACCGATCCGGGCTAGCTTGCTATTGGACTCTCGCTTGCCCCGTTACGTCGATCGATACAGCAACGTCATTGAAACTCTTCGGAAGCCGACCTGATGCTCTGTTGTCCATTACATAGACCTTCAGAGCGTAGTCGCCAGTTGTCTGATCCTTGCCGATGCCAACGCCTAGCAAGCCAGGGACGCCAGAAAATCGTCGTTCAAATTCGGATTGGATGAGAGCCATTTCGCTCAGCGTGTGTCTACGGTTCATTTGCGATTCCCACGCCGCGCCTATTTGAGAAGCTCGCAGTCCAACAGCTTCAAGACCAAATCGATGGGGTTTGCGTAAGTTAGCCCCAGACCGTTGCTTCCGCCAGTCTTAGAGCCTGCGAATATTAAACCGATCGGTTCGCACGCATCATTCATCACAAGGGAGCCAGAATCTCCGAGTTTCGAGAAACTTGCACCGTTTACGCCCTCAATTGCGATCTGTCCGTCAAAACGCGCGATCTTCTGGGAACCAGCCGACGACATAGCGACGGACAGCATGTTCACGTTTAAGGCTTGTATCCGACCCCGGGTGAATCCTGTTGTTCGCCCGACCTTGATAACCGATTCCCCAACATCCGGGTTTCCAACAGTCTGCAATCCACAGTTTCCTATCCGTGTTGCGGCGTCGTAGATCGCGTTCTCAGTGGCGATTTTTGGCAGCAATGTTGCAACGGCGGCATCGACAAAATTCCGGGCGTTTGCGCCTAGCGCGACGGGTACATATCTGTGCAGAGTGGCGACGCGGTGTTCAGAAGCCGTCCCGCCATCAATCCTCCCGGGCTGGATAATAATATCGCCAATTTGCGCTTGGTTCACATGGGCCAGAACATGGTTGTTCGATAGCACTCCAACTTGGTGCGAATCGACCTTGACGAAGCAACCCAGTGTACCAGCCGTGACCCTGGTGTGGCCTACAGAGGAGCCGATCCTTAAGGGCCGTTGTTTGAATTGTTCCCAAGACGCTAGTTGCCGGACCGGCCCAACATACACTGCGCGGGACTCGCCTCTTGCCTGATGATGTATGTTTTCCACCGTGGGGCTATGAAGAAGGCGCCTATCTTGGCAGAAGATAACCAAGCCGTAGTCCCGATTAGGTCGTCGAGCGTTTGAATAAGGCGATATTCCTATACCGACCGCTATTGCGTCGAGTGGACCACGAACCTGAGCCCCTTGTCTTGCAGCCTCGCTGCGATAGGGTGCCGTATAGAACGGCCCAACATTCAGGCCCTCGAACTCATGGTACTCCGAGGCTTCAATGTAGTTAAAGACGTGACTGAATATTTTGTATTGCAATTCTAGTGCGTTATCGAAATTCATGCCCGGACCCGCAATTCCCGGACCTTCTTAGTGTGCTACCCCGCAACCATCAAGCGTTTTGACAGCTCGATTACATCTGGAAGTGCGGAATTTTGCAAATTCAGCGCCTCGCGGACTACGCAGCACCTCGCCCACGTTTCATCGCCATCGGTGCATCCTCAGCGCGCCTGCCACGCCGGTCTACTCCGCCGCCTCGATCCGCTTCTTGCCCCGCCCAGCCTTCGCCAGCACCGGGCCTAAAAATTTCCCCGTATAGCTCCTCGGCGCCTTGACGATGTCCTCCGGCGGGCCCCAGGCGACGATTTCGCCGCCGCCGTCGCCGCCTTCGGGGCCTAGGTCGATCACCCAGTCAGCGGTTTTGATGACTTCGAGATTGTGCTCGATCACCACCACGGTGTTGCCTTGTGCGACCAATTCATGAAGCACTTCCAAAAGCTTCTTCACGTCGTGGAAATGCAGGCCGGTGGTCGGCTCGTCGAGGATGTAAAGCGTGCGGCCGGTGGCGCGCTTGCTCAACTCCTTCGCCAGCTTCACCCGCTGCGCCTCGCCGCCGGACAGCGTGGTGGCCTGCTGGCCGACATGGATGTAATCCAGCCCGACCCGGTGCAGGGTCTTGAACGTTTCGCGGACGCGCGGCACGGCCTTGAAGAACTCGGCGGCTTCCTCCACCGTCATGTCGAGCACGTCGGCGATCGACTTACCCTTGAACAGCACTTCCAGCGTTTCGCGGTTGTAGCGCTTGCCCTTGCAGACGTCGCAGGTGACGTAGACGTCCGGCAAAAAGTGCATTTCGATCTTGATCACGCCGTCGCCCTGGCAGGCCTCGCAGCGGCCGCCCTTGACGTTGAAGGAGAAGCGGCCGGGCTCGTAGCCGCGCGCCTTCGCCTCGGGCAGGCCGGCGAACCATTCGCGGATCGGGGTGAAGGCGCCGGTATAGGTCGCGGGATTGCTTCGCGGGGTGCGTCCGATCGGCGACTGGTCGATGTCGATGATCTTGTCGATATGCTCGAGCCCCTCGATGCGGTCGTGCGGCGCGGCGCCTTCGCTGGCGTTGTTGAGTTTTCGCGCGATCGCCTTGTAGAGCGTGTCGATCAACAAGGTCGACTTGCCGCCGCCCGAAACGCCCGTCACGCAGGTGAACAGGCCAAGCGGGATTTCCGCGGAAACATTTTTGAGATTATTGCCGCGCGCGTTCACCACTTTTATCGTGCGGCGATGGTTCGGCGGGCGCCGCTCCGGCACCTCCACCGACAATTCGCCGGTGAGATATTTGCCGGTCAGCGAATCCCGGTTGCGCATGATGTCGGCGGGCGTGCCTTGGGCGACGATATCGCCGCCATGCATGCCGGCGCCGGGGCCGATGTCGAGCACGTGGTCGGCGAGGCGGATGGCATCCTCGTCATGCTCGACCACGATCACGGTGTTGCCGAGGTCGCGCAGCCGCTTCAGCGTCTCCAGCAGCCGCGCGTTGTCGCGCTGATGCAGGCCGATCGAGGGCTCGTCCAGCACGTAGAGCACGCCGGTAAGGCCGGAGCCGATCTGCGAGGCGAGCCGGATGCGCTGGCTTTCGCCGCCGCTCAGCGTGCCGGAGGAGCGCGCCAGCGTCAGGTAGTTCAGGCCGACGTCGAGCAGGAAGGACAGCCGCTCGCGGATCTCCTTCAGCACCCTGGCTGCGATCTCGTTCTGCTGGGCGTTCAAAGCTTTCGGCACGGTCTCGAACCACTCGCCGGCGCGGCGCACCGACAGTTCGCTGATCTCGCCGATATGCTTGCCGCCGATTTTGACGCACAGCGCTTCCGGCTTCAGCCGATAGCCCTTGCAGGCCTCGCAGGGCACGTCGGAAAAATATTTCGCCAGTTCTTCGCGCGCCCACTCGCTCTCGGTCTCGCGGTAGCGGCGGTCGATATTGGTGATCACGCCCTCGAACGGTTTTTTGGTGTCGTAGGAGCGCACCCCGTCCTCATAGGAGAATTTGATCTCGTCGTCGCCCGAGCCGTGCAGGATGGCGGCTTGCGTCTTCTTCGGCAGGTCCTTCCACTTGGTGTCGAGCGTGAACTTGTAGAATTTGCCGAGCGCGGTCAGGGTCTGGATGTAATAGGGCGAGGATGATTTCGCCCATGGTGCGATCGCGCCGCGTTTCAGCGTCAGTTCCTTGTCGGGAATCACCAGCTCTTCATCGACATGCTGCTCGACGCCGAGCCCGCCGCATTCCGGGCAAGCGCCATAGGGATTGTTGAACGAGAACAGCCGCGGCTCGATTTCCGGAATCGTGAAGCCGGATACCGGGCAGGCGAATTTTTCCGAGAACAGGATGCGCTCGGGGCCGCTCTTGTCGTGGATCTTTGCGGTCTTTTTCTTTTCGTCATGGCCGGGCTTGACCCGGCCATCCATCTCTTTTGAAGAGGATGGATCACCGGGTCTCGCGCCTTCGGCGCGGCCCGGTGATGACGGCGGGGGCGCGTCCGCATATTCGATCACCGCCAAGCCCTCGGCGAGCTTCAGCGCGGTCTCAAAGCTTTCCGCCAGCCGCTGGCCGATGTCGGGGCGCACCACGATGCGGTCGACCACCACGTCGATGTCATGAGGGAATTTCTTGTCGAGCAGGGGTGCGTCGGCGAGCTCGTAGAACGCGCCGTCGATCTTGACGCGCTGGAATCCCTTTTTGAGATACTCCGCGAGCTCCTTGCGGTACTCGCCCTTGCGGCCGCGCACCACCGGCGCCAGCAGGTACAGCCGTGTGCCCTCGGGCAGCGCCAGCACGCGGTCGACCATCTGCGACACGATCTGGCTCTCGATCGGCAGCCCGGTAACCGGCGAGTAGGGCACGCCGACGCGAGCCCACAACAGCCGCATGTAGTCGTAGATCTCGGTGACGGTGCCGACAGTCGAGCGCGGGTTTTTCGAGGTGGTCTTCTGCTCGATGGAGATCGCCGGGGACAGGCCGTCGATCTGGTCGACGTCCGGCTTCTGCATCATCTCCAGGAACTGGCGGGCATAGGCGGAGAGCGATTCCACATAGCGCCGCTGGCCCTCGGCATAGATGGTGTCGAAGGCGAGCGAGGACTTTCCCGAGCCGGATAGTCCGGTGAACACCACCAGCCTGTCGCGCGGGATTTCCACATCGATGTTCTTCAGGTTGTGCTCGCGCGCGCCGCGGATGGTGATGGCGCGGCTGGCGGCCCCGGCCTGCTGACGTTTTGCTCTCAGGATTTCGTCCATGATCGGCAATTCCAGACGCGCAGGGCGCGCCGCATGTGGGCGCGCATCGCGTCAAAAGCGACTTGCCGCCATCGTGAATGGATTACTCGGAACGTAGGTAGAACGATACGCAATTTCCAGTGCGGCCTCGTCGCCATCAACCGTTTGTTGCTCGCGCGCGCGGCGGGCAGACCCAGGTTCCGAATCAGTGGCTAAATCCCTTGCGGCACGGCCCCGGAAATGCTAGAACAAAGAGAGAACAATGTAAAATGCCCATACTGGGGACAACTCGCCGTGGGCCGCGCGGCGTCGAATGCGAAAGCGTAGGGTGGTTTGCAGAATTGGTGCCGTAATGGAGAGTTCGATGGCGGGTTCGGTCAACAAGGTCATTCTGGTCGGCAATCTGGGGAAGGATCCCGAAGTCCGGCGTATGCAGAACGGCAATCCGGTGGTGAATTTGAGCGTCGCCACCTCGGAAAGCTGGCGCGACAAGGCGACCGGCGAGCGCAAGGAAAAGACCGAATGGCATCGCGTGGTGATCTTTAGCGAGGGCCTTGCCAAGGTCGCCGAGCAATACCTGAAGAAGGGATCAAAGGTTTACATCGAAGGCGCGCTGCAGACCCGCAAATGGACCGACCAGGCCGGCGTCGAAAAATACTCCACCGAAGTGGTGCTGCAGGGATTCAACTCGAACCTCACCATGCTGGACGGCGCCCGCGGCGGCAGCGGTTTTGGTGGGGAAGATTCCGGCGATTTCGGCTCCAGCGGCCCGAGCAGCGCGCCGCGCCGCGCGGTCGCTGCCGCCGGCGCCCGCAACGCCGACATGGACGACGACATTCCGTTCTGACGCTTCTCCCTCGCCCCGGACGCAGCGCAGGAGCAGCACTTGCGGAGCGGTGCGCTGCAGAGCCGGGGCCGTACCACACTCGAATCTGAACCTGTCATTCCGGGGCGCGCGTCCTTTACGCGCGAGCCCGGAATCCATAACCACGATCGGCGGTTATGGATTCCGGGCCTGCGCCCCAAGAAGCGCGCATCCCGGAATGACGGCATGTGTGTTTGGTACGGTCCCGGCTCTGCGGTGCACCGCCAAAAGGCGCTGCACCGCGTCCGGGAAACGCGTGAAACGCGTGTTCATCTGATCTAAGTATTTGGCAAAACAGCTGGAAAAACGGCTGATCCGCACCCGCGCGGGGTGGTTTTTCGACCCCCCATGGACTATATGATTCCGGACCAAACTGAACCGGATTCTCCCTTGTCTGACCCCGAAGATAACCCCCCCGGAGAGCCGCCGGCTGCTTCCGATATTCGTCCTGTTTCGATCCTCGACGAAATGAAACGCTCCTACCTCGATTACGCCATGAGCGTGATCGTGGCGCGGGCGCTGCCGGATGCGCGCGACGGATTGAAGCCGGTGCATCGCCGGATCCTTTACGCGATGTACGAGAACGGCTTTGAGTGGAACAAGCCCTACCGCAAATCGGCGCGCACCGTCGGCGACGTGATCGGTAAATATCACCCCCACGGCGACCAGTCGGTCTACGACGCGCTGGTGCGGATGGCGCAGGATTTTTCCATGCGCGTGCCGCTGATCGACGGCCAGGGCAATTTTGGATCGGTCGACGGAGATATGCCGGCCGCGATGCGGTACACCGAGTCGCGCCTGACAAGAGTCGCGCAGTCGCTGATCGACGATATCGACAAGGACACCGTCGATTTCCAGGCCAACTACGACAATTCCGAGCGCGAACCGACCGTCCTGCCGGCGAAATTCCCGAACCTTCTGGTCAACGGCGCCGGCGGCATCGCCGTGGGCATGGCGACCAACATCCCCCCGCACAATCTCGGCGAGGTGATCGACGCCTGCACCGCCTTGATCGACGATCCCGCCTTGAGCATCGACGACCTGATCAACATCATCCCGGGACCCGATTTCCCGACCGGCGGCATCATCCTCGGCCGCCAGGGCATCCGCGCCGCCTATCATCTCGGCCGCGGCTCCATCGTGATGCGCGGCAAGGTTTCGATCGACACCATCCGCAAGGACCGCGAGGCGATCCTGATCACCGAAATTCCGTACCAGGTGAACAAGGCCGGCATGGTCGAGCGCATCGCGGAGCTGGTCCGCGAGAAGAAGATCGAGGGCATTTCCGACCTGCGCGATGAATCCGACCGCGACGGATACCGCGTGGTGATCGAATTGAAGCGCGATGCCGTGCCCGAAGTGGTGCTGAACCAGCTCTACCGCTTCACGCCGCTGCAGAGCAATTTCGGCGCCAACATGGTGGCGCTCGACGCCGGCCGGCCGCAGGTGATGAACCTGAAGGACCTCTTGACGCTGTTCATCGCGTTCCGCGAGCAGGTGGTGTCGAGGCGCACAAAATTCCTGCTCAACAAGGCGCGCGACCGCGCCCACATCCTGGTCGGCCTCGCGATCGCGGTGGCCAATATCGACGAGGTGATCCGCGTCATCCGCACCTCGCCGGATCCGAACACCGCCCGCGACACGCTGATGTCGCGCGACTGGCCGGCGACGGACGTCGCGGCGATGATCACGCTGATCGACGATCCCCGCCATCGCATCAATGCCGATGGCACCGCGAGGCTGTCGATGGAGCAGGCCAAGGCGATCCTCGACCTGCGCCTGCAGCGGCTGACCGCGCTCGGCCGCGAGGAAATCTCCGAAGAGCTCGACAAGCTGGCGCTGGAGATCGCCGACTACCTGGAAATCCTGCGCTCGCGCGCGCGCATCCAGGCCATCATCAAGGACGAGCTCGCCGCGGTGAAGAAGGAATTCGCCACGCCGCGCAAGACGATCATCGTCGACCAGGAGAACGAGGTCGAGGACGAGGACCTGATCCAGCGCGAGGACATGGTGGTGACGGTCTCGCACGCCGGCTATGTCAAGCGCGTGCCGCTGTCGACCTACCGCGCGCAAAAACGCGGCGGCAAGGGCCGCGCCGGCATGCAGACCCGCGACGAGGACTTTGTCAGCCGTCTGTTCGTGGCCTCCACCCATACGCCGGTGCTGTTCTTCTCCTCGCGCGGCCAGGTCTACAAGGAAAAGGTCTGGCGGCTGCCCTTGGCGCCGCCCAACGGCCGCGGCAAGGCGCTGATCAACATCCTGCCGCTGCAGCAGGGCGAGCGCATCACCACCATCATGCCGCTGCCCGAGGATGAATCCTCCTGGGCCGATCTCGACGTGATGTTCGCCACCACCGGCGGCAACGTCCGCCGCAACAAGCTGTCCGACTTCGTCGACGTCCGCCGCTCCGGCATCATCGCCATGAAGCTCGACGACGACGAGGCGATCGTCGACGTGCAGATCTGCACCGAACGCGACGACGTGCTGCTGACCGCCGCCGGCGGCCAGTGCATCCGTTTCCCCGTCACCGACGTGCGCGTCTTCACCGGCCGCACCTCGATGGGCGTGCGCGGCATCGCGCTTTCAGGCAAGGACCGGCTGATCTCGCTGACCATCCTGCGGCACCTCGAGGTGACGTCGGACGAGCGCGCGGCTTACCTGAAGATGCGGCGCGCTTTGCGAGGCGAGACCGGCGCGGAAGAGGGCGCCGAGGATGCCGAGGAGACCAGCAATGGCGGCGCGCTGCCGCAGGAACGCTATGTCGAGATGTCGGAAGCCGAGCAATTCGTGCTGACGATTTCCGAAAACGGCTTTGGCAAACGCTCCTCGTCGTTCGAATACCGCACCACCGGGCGCGGCGGCAAAGGCATCGTCGCGATGTCCGTCAACGACCGCAACGGCAAGCTGGTGGCGTCGTTCCCCGTGGAAGATTCCGATCAAATCATGCTGGTGACCGACAAGGGCCAGCTGATCCGCACCCCCGTCGAAGGCATCCGCATCGCAGGGCGGTCAACGCAGGGGGTCATCGTGTTCGACACCGCGGAAGACGAGCACGTCGTGTCGGTCGAGCACATCGGCGAGGAAGAGAACGGCAATGGGGGGTGATCCTCCGTTGCAATGCTGTATCATCTTAAATGAATAAGAATCTGTACCCTTTCTTCTGTCCGAGGCTGATATGGCCCTGAAGCGACTTTTGGATATGTGAACGCCAGCAAGTGCTCATTGTGTTAAGTCCGCGTCAGGACAATTGGCAATCGAAGGAGGCCACGCACGAATCGATCGTTCCAAACCTCCGAACAACTTTCGACCCACATTTGAGAATTTGAGATTCGCGCTGCAAACGACTGAATGGCCATGGTCAGAGCCAACAACGCTAGCTGAGCCCCAAGGCAGTAGTGAGGTCCGTAGCCAAATGTCAGAAGATGTGAGGGTATCCGATCCCACTTCAATACATCTGCGTCTTCGAAATTCTCAGCGTCACGGCCGGCTGCCGATACCGGAAAAACAAGAAGATCGCCAGCCCGAATATGTTGCCCCGCGACATCAATGTCCGACCAAACATGCCTAGTAATACCGGGATAGACCGGTCCGTCATAGCGTGCCAACTCTTGCGCGACGCGCCCCGCTAGGTTCGGCTTTTGATGCAGTTCGAGAAGCAAATCGGGGTTCTTCAGGAGATGAAACAGGGAAGAGCTAATAAGATTTGCCGTAGGTTCGAAACCAGCCACAAACAGCTTCAATGCAATGTCGGAAATTTCTCCGGCGTTTTGGCGGTCTTCGCCAGTTGTCATGCGGGAAATGAGGTCAGCCCTCGGTTGGCGATATCGTGTATTAGCTAATGCCGTAAAAAATTGACGGGCCTTTTCAAGAGCTACCTCCGAATCGATTTTATCCTCCCTCCTAACCTCTTCAGGTGGAATGGCGAGAATGAGTTGAGTGATTTGCTCGCGGTCTTGTGGGTCCACTCCCAACAGTTCATAAAAAACAGTGCCTGCTATCGGAAGCGCATACCCGGCAACAAGATCAATGCTACCGTTGCTTACGGCAGCCTCCATCAGAAATTCGCAAATGGATTTTATGGGAGACCGAAGGCCATCAATAACGTCCGGGGTCAGCAAACGCGAGACTGTCAGTCGAAAGTTTCTGTGCTCACTCGATTCGGGTGAATCTGGCGCAATTCGTCCCAGCCGCCTGTCTGAAAGCATTTGCAGTGTGAGAGCGTAACCAGAAACGAGCCAGGCCGGTCTGCCATTGGGCAGGACCAAACTCTGCACCACATGTGCTCGACGCAGCCGTTCAAAAAATTCCAATGGACAATACGGATCGCCGCCAGATTGAGGGAATTTTACAGCCGTTGACTCAGTCATGCGTTATTCTCTGGAACCTAAAAAACCTCATAGAATCTTAGTAATGTGGTGCTTCTCGATTGATCGCAGCCACAGTTCACAAGCAAGCGTGCGCCATAATGCTACTTGGGGAACGGGTGTTCCTGCTCCCAAGCAAGCGTCGCGCAGCAATTGCTCGTTAACAAGGCCAAACCCAGCTAAACGTGAATTCTCGCACAACGAAAGAAGCTGGTGTACTTGTGTCCGTCGAGCCTGATGAGCGTCAAGGGTAAAATTGGGTTTTGTCGAGCGGCTTAGGACTTCATCGGGGATACTTCCACGCATGGCGGACACCATCAGTGGTTTGTATTGCCAAGGGTTACTTTTCTCATCATCGCGAACCGCTAGACAGCACTCGACTACTCGATCATCGAGTAGGGGGGCACTCATCGGTAAGCTGACCGTTCGCATTATTTGATCAAGCAGGCGAGACGCGCGACCGCTTCCGCGGACGGCGTCGATGGCGGCATGTTGCGACCGATCTCTCGCCAAAGGAAGAGTCGTCGCAGCAATGGAATGGAACAGGCCTTGAACGTCGGAACAAGCCTCGCTTGTACACCAAGGCGGCAAACGAACGTCAGGTGTACCCCAGATCGATGGTGGTAAGTGTCGATTGGCCGTGTTAGGATTAATGTGGGCCCCGAAGTCATCTAGCCATGTCTTGTAGTCACGGAAATCGATGGACCTAGCCAGTAAGTCAACCCAGCGCCAACGGCGCATTGCGCGGTGCTGCCTCAATCGTTGAAAGCCTCCGATGGGATGACGATGAAGCATCTCAAAGACATAGGATTCCGATCCGACAAGGACTTCGTCACCGCCGTGACCGGTGAGGTGATGTTGCGATCCGAGCGCCACTAGCCGCTCCGCGGTTGAAACAAGCCTGCGCCAATTGACAATTCCTAGGAACGGCTCGTCGAGAGGAAGCGATACACCGCCGACCATCGACTCAAATGGCGTTGGCAGGTCGTCCGGCGAGACGATCACACGTTCGATACCTGGAAGATGGGCGGCGGCAAGGTCGGCCCAATACACATCATCGTCTTCCGAGCTTCGGCCGGACGACGTGAATGCAAAGATTTTCGCTGAGCTTCTTGCTGCGAGGAAGCAGATCGGTGTTGAATCGAGGCCTCCGGACAGATCAGCACTAATAACAGTTCGTCCATTGATGTGCGCGTTCACCGAGATCGAAAGCTCTTCCTTCAGACGTTCGGCGCCTGTGTCCAGCGATAGAGTTGAATCCGGAGGTATCCACCATTTCTGCAAGGATATCTTTCCGGTGCATTGAATCGTAAGCGTGCTATCTTCTGGGACTGGTACGACCCCAGTCCACATCGAAATCGATTCGACTGGATGTGGGGCCGAAGGATAAAGCATTCGGCTGGCGAGTGCCGTGACATTTATTTCGCTTCGCGCAACTTCAGCCAATAAATCGGCGCGATTTGCAGCGACGGGCACAGCGCCACAAGAATTGTAAAAGAGACGGCGCGAGCCGGTGACGCTCCCTTGCGCAACCGTATCACCATCAATCGAGGCCATTACATGAAAGCTGCCACGGAGACCGAGTGCAAAAAGCCGAAACCCTTCGTAGCGCGATAATTTTTGCAGACTACCGCGAATATATTCTGCGGTGCCATCATGCGATCCAATAACTATGGCCGCTCGATTATTTTCTTGCCAGCACACGACATCTCGATCCGTCCAGCAACCAATCATCCAAAGGCGTCCAGATGGGTGCCGGAGTCTGTGCGAAGCAAACGGAAGAACACGTTGGATTACACGTTCCGCCGCCTCATGGTCCGGCAGAACTAAAAACCAGTCTCGGAGTCTGTTCCAAAAAATTCAGGTCTCTCGCGGGTTTCGATGCCGATCAACCATCACTTGCTTAAAAATTTTAGAATGTCTACCTATTTTAGACCAGAGATTAGCGGCTTTCAGCCTCGCACACGTGAAAGTACCGCCCATCGGGCAAGACAACGGCTTTTTCCTATATCGAAAATTAGGATTCTAGAAGGCCTGCAATAGTCAAGGCTGACACAAATGTCTTGAGATCACTTACCGCAGAGGAATTGTCTATTCGATATCGGGTTGAGATAGTCTGAGCGGCTTCCCTATCGCTTTTTCCAGCCATTAACAGCTGCAACGAATGAGCCCCGGTTTCGTTGACCTCCCAGTAGGTCCCACGTTGCTCATCCAACAACACGCCACCGTTAGCCGTTGCGCTAAAGAGCACATGCTTTCGGAGACGCACGGGACCGCTCGCCAACGAGCTCTCTGCGATCTAGGTCTTCTTTTCCTTCCTGAGTTCTTCGACGCGCTGACGCAACTTGTCATCGTGGAGATCGAAGACCTTGTGAAAATTTTCAGATTTTTTCAAAAACGCTGTTGGATCTTTAACAAACTCGCGCAATTGATAGTCGTCCAGGTCTTTCAAGCCCATGATGATCTCCAGATGGTTATGAATGATTCCCCATTCGGCGGCGTCAATTTCGGTCGGTAAGGTAAAAGTCGAACGCAAGGCTCGGACCGGAACCGCGGGTATTATCCTTGAAGGACCCAGCCGGTTTAATTGCCGGTTGGACATATTGCAGATTGTCCTGGTCTTTCAGCGGAACTTCCTTGGCCGGGATACCAGCAGCAACCTGACGATCTAAAGCTGTCATCTTTTCACCTCTTGCTTAGGGGCACCGATGTGCCCACAGCCAGAGAGTGTGACGCTGGAAGTTACTCTCGTCAATCTCGAATTGGGCTAACTTTGATCAAAACCGCGTAGGCGCCCGGTTCGAAATATTCGCCAACGGGATGACCGTCACATTCCACCCATGAATGGGCTTCGAATGGATCGGAACGAGCTCCCACACACCAAGTGGGCCAAACACCTGATACCCGGCAAATCAACGCGGTACCGATTGACCTTGGAAGGCAGCCCTCTCCAGCACATGTGAGGCTTACGCTTACAACTGCGCCGCGCGCAGCTAGCGTTTCTTGCATCTGAGCTGGTCGGGCGCCCCGCCGTAAAACAGATAGGGCCCCTCGAATGTGTCTTGGCGGAAGCCTTGCCAAAAATAGCGCTAATCCGGCACAAAAAGAGGCGACCAACCAAGTTGACCAGCTTAACGGGATGGGAGCCTCCAGTGTTCGGTTCCGAGTCATGGAAATCAACTGTCATCAGGCATGGGCATAAGCGCCAATATGTCGCAGCGGACTCTTAACAACGTGCGCTTTTTCAGCCCGTTAAACGCCGGCCAAAATAGAATTCACCGAGCCACATCAGGAAGAATGCCACCATATAAGCAAGCGTCTTAAGCGTGTAGATGATCCAAATATAGGTGTGAGGTATCTTGTGTGAATAAAATATGTCCAATGCGTACATTGCGAATGAGAACAAGAGCGCGCACATCGCTCCGACAATGCAAAGATCGATCACTCTATTTAAGTGCTGCTGCGCGCCTCGCAATTCCTTCCACGTCAGATACAGAACGACAAGCACTATGCCCAGGCCGTAAATGAAAAGCGGCGTGTTTCGCAGCCACGAACTGTAATTGGGCTGGCCAGGCGGGAGCATCATGCTGAACCATACATTTTCCGGGTTGTAGTGCAGCACCAGCCGAATAACAAAAAAAACCAACACGAGGAGTAGTACGATGTCGCATGCACCTCCGGCAAAACGTTCCCGATAATAGAAGCCGATGTAGGCATAATACACTGACATCGTCAGTGACGTCGTGAATACACCGAGGAGCAAAAGTTGCATAAGCTTCTGTGACCCTTCGGGCGTAGAAAAAGCGTTGGGAAACAGGTATGCGACGAGGAAAGCGATGAACATTGCCGTATCGCCGGCGGCGAGAAAAATATTCGCGCGACAGAAATATTTCGCGAATTTGCGCCGTTGGGGCACCAGCTGATTTTCGGTGATCAGCATTGCTGCGTTAAAGGACCATATCGTGCCCAGATAAAAAATATAGAACAGGATAACCCACAACGAAACTCCGATACCGCCTAGTGCTGCTCGTTGCGCCGGATCTAGACTTTTCACAGTATCTGTAAGCAGCAGGTCAGTCAGCGTACCGGCATCGGCAGTCTTGATCAGCAATACGAACGAAAAAAATATCAGAATGAAGCGCGTAAACATGCGACCCCCCAATCGGTAAATTCGACAATTAGAGATTGTATTATTAAATACTAGATATTGCGAGTGCCGTTTGTTCCTAAATCTCGATCTCCGTTCCGAACTCCACCACCTGTCCGGTCGGCACGCCGAAGAACGCGGCGGTGCGGGTGGCGTTGCGCTGCAGGAAGGCGAATACGGTTTCGCGCCATACCCACATGCCGGGGATGTCTTCCCTCGGGATGATGGTCTCGCGGCCGATGTAATAGGTGATGTCGCTAAGATCGATGCCGGGCAGCTTGCCTTGGGCGCAGGCGAGCTTCAGACCTTCCCAGATGGTCGGGTACTGCATGAAGCCGTAGTGCAGGATCACCCGGGTGATGCCGGGGATGATCTCGATCACCTCGGCGCGGTCTTCGTCCGGTATCCGCGGCTCTTCCGCGATCAGCACGGTCACCAGCACCACGCGCTGGTGCAGGACGTGATTGTGCTTGACGAATTGCGTCAGCGCCAGCGGCACCCCTTTGGGAGCGGAGGCCAGAAACACCGCGGTGCCCGGCAGCCTCGCGTGGCATCTCTTCACGGCGGTTTCGACCAGGTCCTCTTCGGGCTGCCGCAGTTTTCCGCGCGCGCGTTCCACCAGCCGGACGCCGCTGCGCCAGGTCAGCATCAGGAATGCGACGATTCCGGCCAGCACCAGCGGAAACCAGCCGCCTTCGAGGAATTTCGTCGAATTCGCCGCAAAGAAAATACAGTCGATGATGAAGAAGAAGCCGTTGACCGGGATCACGATGGCCGGGTGATAGCCCCACTGCAGCGCGACTAGCGCGGCGAGCAGCGTCGTGATCGCCATCAAGAGCGACACCGCGATGCCATAGGCGCCGGCCAGCGCATCGGAGGTGCCGAAGCCGATCACCGCGCCGAGCGTTGCCGCCGCCAGCAGCCAGTTTACCAGCGGCACATAGATCTGGCCCATCGCATGGCTGGTGGTATGGACGATCTGCATGCGCGGCAGGAAGGTGAGCTGGATCGCCTGCTGCGTCAGCGAAAACACGCCCGAGATGATCGCCTGCGACGCAATCACCGCCGCCAGGGTCGCGAATGCGACCAGCGGATAATGCAGCCAGTCCGGCGCAAGCTGATAGAACGGATTTTCGATCGCGCTCGGATCGACGATCAGCAGCGCGGCCTGGCCGAAATAATTCAGCACCAAAGCGGGCAGCGCGACCGCGAACCACGCCAGCCGGATCGGTACCCGGCCGAAGTGACCCATGTCGGCATACATGGCCTCGCCGCCGGTCACCGCGAGGAAGGCGGCACCGAGAATGGCAAAACTGATGTGGAAATTCTGGTGGATCAGGAAATTGAACGCATAATACGGGCTTATCGCGACGAGCACGCCAGGCGATTTGAGGATGCCGTAGATGCCGAGCAAAGCCAGCACCACAAACCACGCCAGCATCACCGGGCCGAATATGTTGCCGATAAAACCAGCACCCTTCTTCTGCACCAGGAACAGCCCGATCAGGATGACCAGGGTCAGCGGCACGACGGCGGGCGCAAGCGACGGCGCATCGACTTTCAGACCTTCGATCGCCGATAGCACCGAGATGGCCGGCGTAATGGCGCCGTCGCCATAGAGCAGGGCGGCGCCGATCAGGCCGACGATCAGCAGCTGGGCACGCCAAGTGCCGGGCTTGGCGTTGCGGGCGGAGAGCAGCGCCAGCAGCGCGACGATGCCGCCTTCGCCGCGGTTGTCGGCGCGCAGGATCAGCAGCGCGTATTTGACCGAGATGATCAGGATCAGCGCCCACAGGATCAGCGAGACCACGCCGAGGATGGCGTCGGGTGCAAGCTGCCCGCCGCCATGGTGGGTGGCGGCCTTGGCGGCCTCCTTCAGCGCGTAGAGCGGGCTGGTGCCGATGTCGCCATAGACGACGCCGAGCGCGCCGATGGTCGCGGTCAATGGAACCGCCGAGGAATGGGAAGCTGCGGCGGGAATGGCACTCATTGGCGAGCCCCCGGATATCGCGCCAACCCGAACCGGGCGCGAAACCCAGTTTGCGACGCGGTGACGTAAATTGCTACGACATTTCTGCTTCAGTCGACCCGGAATCAGAAAACCGCCGGATAATACCGGCGGCTCTGGTAGGCTTGGAGGGTCCGGCGGGCATGCCGGGGCAGGGAAACGGTTTAGCGACGCTCTGCGGTCACCAGGCGGGCTTCGCGGACCAGCACCTTGGAGCCGGCGACGCGGAGACAGGCGGCTTCGATGTTGGGCCAGGATTGCTGCGCGCAGCCGCCGGATCGGACATCCAGCCGGTCGGACTTTGCCAACGGCGCAGCGGTGCTGCTGGCTTCCACCTGCGGGGCGAAGCCGGGAAGGACGGTAAGCGCAGCTGCGACGAACGCAGCGATAGCGATTGCGGAAAGTGCCTTGATCATGACGGTCCCCTGTCATGGGCCTTGGCGGCCCCGTCGTCTTGTTAACCACGTGATACCCAGCGTCGGTTTCAGCCGGTTTTCGCGGATACGGAATTTGGTTTCGTCGGCCCGCAGATTTGTTTCGTCGCCCACCCAGGGATGAAACAAATCGCCGGCCGCACAGCAGACGCGGAGATCCCGGTTCTGGTTCGAAAACGGTTTGAAAATAAAAGGTTGGACGGTGCCGTCCTAAGCCGGAACCATCCGCTTGCGGGGTTTTGCGGGGCGGGGTAGGAGGGGTTTATGCCCCGCATCGCCCTATATCCCGGCTCTTTCGACCCCGTGACCAACGGTCATCTCGATGTCGTCCGGCATGCGGTAGGCTTGTGTGACCGGCTGATCGTCGCCATCGGCGTCCATCCCGGCAAAAAGCCGCTGTTTTCGACCGAGGATCGCCTCGCCATGGCGCGCAAGCTGTTTGCGCCATTGGCCGCCAAGGCCGGCTGCGCCTTCGACTGCTCCACCTACGACAACCTCACCGTGACCGCGGCGCGCAACAGCGGCGCGACGATCATGATCCGTGGCCTGCGCGACGGCACCGACCTCGATTACGAAATGCAGCTCGCGGGCATGAACCAGGCCATGGCGCCGGAGGTGCAAACCGTGTTCGTCCCGGCCTCGCCGGATGTCCGCCCGATCACCGCCACACTGGTGCGTCAAATCGCTTCCATGGGCGGCGACGTCTCGGCCTTCGTGCCGGAAGCGGTCGCGGCCAGCCTGAAGACCAAATTCGCCGGCTAACCGGCCTTACTGCCTGGAGCTTTCATGATCCGAATTTTTGCCGTTCTCGCCGCGCTGTTGTGTGCCGCTCCCGCTTTTGCGCAGCCGTTGCCCGCCAATCTCGACAAGGCCAATGCTGTCGTCATCGACACCACCAAGGGCCGCATCGTCGTCAAGCTGCGCACCGACCTCGCGCCGCAGCACGCCGAACGCATCAAGACGCTGGCGCGCGAGGGCTACTACAACAACGTGCCGTTCCACCGCGTGATCGAGGGCTTCATGGCGCAGACCGGCGACGGCAAGAATTTTAATGGCACCGGCGGCTCGACCTATCCCAACTTGAAAGCCGAATTCTCCAACGTGCCGTTCAAGCGCGGCATTGTCGGCATGGCGCGTTCCGCAAGTAACGACTCCGCGAATTCACAATTCTTCATCATGTTTGGAGACGGCTCCTTCCTGAACGGAAAATACACCGTGGTCGGCGAGGTGGTGTCGGGCATGGACGTGGTCGACAAGATCAAGCGCGGCGAACCGGTTGCCGATCCGGACAAGATGGTAAAGGTGCAGGTCGCATCCGACATCAAGTGACCGGCGGTGGCGCGGTTCGGCAAGACGCTGATCCGGCTTTCCATCGTGCTGCTGTGCGCCGCACCAGTTCCGGCAGCGCAGGCTCAAACGGGTGAGGTCGATAACATCAAACAAGCGTTCGCCCGGCTGCGCACGTGTTGGAGGCCGCCGCCGCCATCGAAAGCCAATCCGGATGTCGAGATTACCGTGATCGTGAGTTTTACGCGCGATGGGAACATTCTCGGTCGGCCCAGGATCACCTATGAATCTGAAAATGCAACCGACAACGACCGGGTGATGTACCGCATCGCGGTCATGGAAGCATTGCAACGCTGCACACCCATGCCATTTACAGAAGCAATGGGCGGCGCGGTCGCCGGCCGGCCCTTCGCAATCCGGTTTGTTCCCGGACGCAAACCTCCACCCCAACCGACAGAGAAGAGAGCATGGCTGACAACGACAACACTTTGATCCTCGAAACCACCAAAGGCACCGTCACCATCGAAATGCGCCCGGATCTTGCCCCCGGCCATGTCGCGCGGATCAAGGAACTGGTGCGCGAAGGTTTTTATGACGGCATCGTGTTCCATCGCGTCATCGATGGCTTCATGGCGCAGACCGGATGTCCGCAGGGCACCGGCACCGGCGGCTCCGGCAAAAAGCTGAAGGCCGAATTCAACAAGGAACCGCATGTCCGCGGCACCGCGTCGATGGCGCGCGCGGCGAGTCCGGATTCCGGCGACAGCCAGTTCTTCATCTGCTTCGACGATGCTGCCTTCCTCAACAACCAGTACACGGTGTGGGGCAAGGTCACCTCGGGCATGGAAAACGTCGACAAGATCAAGCGCGGCGAGCCGGTGAAGGATCCCGACAAGATCATCAAGGCGCGGATGGCGGCCGACGCGGCCTGACCGTCCCGTCATGCGCGGGCTTGACCCGCCTGCGCGGCCGAAGCCGCTTCGGCGCGGCGAAGGCCCGCGCATCCAACCGCACATTCAGCCGTCATCCTGAGGAGCCGCGCACTTGCGCGGCGTCTCGAAGGATGGCCGCACGCACCTAAGCCAATTGCCTATCCTTCCAGGCTCGCCGCTGGCGCGGCGAGCAACTCAGGATGACGGTGGTGCTGGTGGCTGGGTGTGAAGCCGGTAGGATGGCTCCCGCAATGACGAGTCTCTGAATGCGTACCGACCTCTTCGACTTCGAGTTACCGGCCAGCAGCATCGCATTGCGGCCGGCGAACCCGCGCGATTCCGCGCGGATGCTGGTGGTGCAGCCCGGTGTAGCGTTGCGCGATCAAACCGTTGCAGATCTTCCGCAACTTCTTCAGGCCGGCGACCAGCTGGTGGTGAACGACACCAAGGTGATCGCAGCGCAACTGACCGGCCGCCGCATCGGCCGCGACAGCGAGCCGAAGATCGAGGCCACGCTGATCAAGCGACTCGATGGCTCGCGCTGGCAGGCATTGGTCAAACCGGCAAAGAAACTCACGCAAGGCGATATCGTCCGCTTCGGCAACGAAGGAAAAGTATGCTTCCTCGGCCATCTCGACGCCCAGGTCGAACACAAGGGCGAGGACGGCGAGATCGTATTTTCGTTCTCGTTTCATGGCCCGGCCCTGGAGCAGGCCATCGCCGACCTCGGCGCGCCGCCGTTGCCGCCCTATATTGCCTCGAAGCGGACGCCGGATGAACGCGATGCGACCGACTATCAGACGATGTTTGCGGCCAACGAGGGCGCGGTCGCGGCACCGACCGCAGGCTTGCATTTTACCCCGGCGCTCGAAGCGGCGCTGCGCGAGCGCGGCATCGGCATTCACCGGATCACGCTCCATGTCGGGGCGGGGACATTCCTGCCGGTCAAGGCCGAGGACACCGCCGCGCACAAGATGCATTCGGAGTGGGGCACCATCTCGCGTGACACCGCCGAGGCACTGAATGCGGCGCGCGCCAAGGGCGGGCGGATCGTCGCGGTCGGCACCACCTCGCTGCGGCTCCTGGAAAGCGCAGCGACCGAAGACGGCAGCATAAAGCCGTTCGCAGGCGACACCGCGATCTTCATTACGCCGGGCTATCGGTTTCGCTCCGTCGATATCCTGATGACCAATTTCCATTTGCCGCGCTCGACGCTGTTCATGCTGGTGTCGGCATTTTGCGGCCTCGAGCCCATGAAGCAGGCCTATGCGCACGCGATCGCGCAGCGCTATCGGTTCTACTCTTATGGCGACGCCTGCCTGCTGTTTCGTGCGCCGCTAACGGTGTGAGATCAGAGCAGATGCTCCGCGATCTGGATCGCGTTCAGCGCAGCTCCCTTCAAAAGCTGATCCGCCGCCACGAACATCGAGATCGAGTGACCGGAGGGATCGCTCAAATCGCTGCGGATGCGGCCAACCAGCACGTCGTCCTGACCTGACGCGTCGCGCGGCATCGGGAAATAGTTTTTCACCCGGTCATCGACGATCCTCACCCCCGGCGCCTCGCTTAAGATCGCGCGCACTTCGCCCTCGCTGGTCGGGTTCTCGCACTCGAAGGTGATCGCCTGGCTGTGGGCGCGCAGCACCGGCACACGCACGCAGGTCACGCCGACGGCGATGCTGTCGTCCTCAAAAATCTTCCGGGTCTCGTTGATGACCTTGGTCTCCTCTTCGTTGTAGCCGGTCGCGGGGTCGATCGCGGTGTTGTGGTTGAACAGATTGAACGCGCAAGGATGCGGCAGCACGCGCTGCTGATAGCGCTGCCCGTTCAGGTAAGCCCGCGTCGATTCCACCAGTTCCTCCATCGCCGCAGCGCCGGCACCGCTCACGGCTTGATAGGTCGACAGGATGACACGCTTGATGCGGTTCTTCTTGTGTATAGGCCACATCGGCACCAGCGCGGTGATGGCCGAACAATTCGGGTTTGCGATGATTCCGCTGTGCTCCTTGATGCGCGGCGCGTTGATCTCCGGTATCACCAGCGGTACGCTGGTATCCATCCGGAAAGCGGACGAATTGTCGATGACCACGGCGCCGGCCTTGACTGCGGCGGGCGCGAACTTCCTCGCGATGCCGCCGCCCGCCGAGAACAGAACGATGTCGACGCCTTCGAACGAGTCATCCTTGAGCTCTTCGATCGCGATCTTCTGCCCTCGAAATTCGAGGGTCTTGCCCGCCGAACGCGCACTCGCCAGCGCCTTCAATTTCCCCACCGGGAAACGGCGCTTGTCCATGGTCGAGATGAATTCGGCGCCGACGGCGCCGGTTACGCCGGCAATGGCAACAACGGGATTGCGCTTCACTTCGCCCTCCATCAGGCAATAAAAAAACCCCGTCCTTTTCAGGCGGGGCCTCGGTTGCGATAATGCGGTCGTCCCTTTACGCGCGCACGCCTCCCGAAGCCCGGCAGGGCTTTGCGGTTTTCGCGGTGCGTTTGGTGTTCGACGTCATGACGGCGATGTTTACGGACAGCTTGGACCGGCGTCAACGACTTTTGAACAGGATCGGCGTCAAGGAGGAAGTGCGAAGTACCTCAACAAGGTTGAAACCGGCGTTAAGGTCACGCAATAAACGCTGGCATGAGCCTTGCCAATCATTTCGAGCTTCTGAACTCCGACGGCGCCGCGCGCAACGGACGCCTGACCACGCCGCATGGCGTGGTGCGAACGCCGGCCTTCATGCCGGTCGGCACCGCAGGGGCGATGAAAGGCCTGCACTGGCGCGAGGTGCGCGATGCCGGCGCCGACATCGTGCTCGGCAATACCTATCATCTGATGCTGCGGCCCGGCGCCGAGCGGATCGCTGCGCTGGGGGGCCTGCAGAGATTCACCGGCTGGAACGGCCCGATGCTGACCGATTCCGGCGGCTTCCAGGTCATGTCGCTGGCGCAGCTGCGCAAGCTCAGCGAGCGCGCGGTAACCTTCCGCTCCCATATCGACGGCACAAGCTATGAGCTGTCGCCGGAGCGATCCATCGAGGTGCAGCGGCTGCTCGGCTCCGATATCGCCATGCAGCTCGACGAATGCGTGCGGCTGCCGGCCGAGCGCGCCGACATAGAGCGAGCCATGCAACTGTCGCTGCGCTGGGGTGAGCGCAGCAAGCGCGCCTTCGAGAATGCGCCGCCCGGCTACCTGCTGTTCGGCATCGCGCAGGGCGGTGATTTGCCCGACTTGCGACAGGCCAGCGCGCGCGGAATGGTCGATACCGGCTTTCATGGCTACGCCATCGGGGGCCTGGCCGTGGGCGAACCGCAGGCGGTGATGCTCGCCATGATCGAGGAGGTAATCCCAATCCTCCCCGCGGACCGGCCGCGCTATCTGATGGGCGTCGGCACCCCGGAGGATATTTTGGAAGCGGTGGCGCGCGGCATCGATATGTTCGATTGCGTGATGCCTACCCGGAACGGGCGGCACGGCATGGCGTTCACGCGGTTCGGTCCGGTCAACCTGCAAAACGCGCGTCATGCCGACGATCCGCGCCCGCTCGACGAAGAGAGCGCATGGCCGTCGACGCGGAGCTATGCGCGGGCCTATCTGCATCATCTGACGAAGGCGGGTGAAACGTTGGGCGCGATGCTGCTGTCCGAAATCAACGTCGCGTATTATCAGGATTTGATGCGGGGCATTCGCGAAGCGATTTCGCTAGGCGCATTCGCACAATTCCGCGAGCGTACACGCGCCGATTGGAGACGCGGCGACATCGCGCCGCGCTGACAGCTTTTGAAAAACTCAGTTACACACCGGTTTGCCAAGCGAATGCTTGGTCACAAAGCCATAACCACAGGTGTCGCAGGTCCAGAGATAACTGACGACGTTATCGGACAGAAACGCGGACGCTTCCGCAGCGACCATGGAATCCGCACAAACAAGGCACACGGGCAGATCGCTGCCGCGCGGCGCGGCATGAGGCACACCGGTCGACAGGGCGTCAGCAATTGCTGGCATCGTGACCTCCTCAAGCTATGACCCGGCTGCAACATACAATGATTTGTTTGACGATGTCGCAACACAAATGCGTTTGTTTTAAGAACTTACGGATTTTTGCAATGCAGCGAACATGCGTCCGCGCACCGATTGCAAGCGCACGCGGTTCGGCGCAGTCTGACCACAAAACTTGCTGATTTCGGACTGTTTTGTCGCGGAGGGATTCATCATGGACACGTCCACCAGCGCAGCGCATGCGCACCGCCCGGGACGGGGCAGGGTATTCGATAGCATCGTCGAGGCGATCGGCGACACACCGATCGTGCGTCTGCGCAAATTGCCGGGCCTGCACGGCGTGAGTGCGACGATTTTAGCCAAACTGGAATATTTCAATCCCGCGGCGAGCGTCAAAGACCGCATCGGCGCCGCGATGATCGTCGCGATGGAGAAGGCTGGCATCGTCAATGCCGACACCGTGCTGATCGAGCCGACCTCGGGCAATACCGGGATCGCGCTGGCCTTTGTCGCGGCGTCGCGCGGCTATCGCCTGAAACTGGTGATGCCCGACTCGATGTCGATCGAACGGCGCAAGATGCTGGCGTTTCTGGGTGCGGAGATCGTGCTGACGCCGGCGGCGCAGGGCATGAAGGGCGCCATTGCCACCGCCGAAGAGATGGTGCGCACGACGCCGAACGCGGTGATGCCGCAGCAGTTCAAGAACCTCGCCAACCCCGAAATCCATCGCCGCACCACTGCGGAGGAAATCTGGAACGACACCGGCGGCAATCTCGACATCTTGGTCGCCGGTGTCGGCACCGGCGGAACCATCACCGGCGTCGGACAGGTGCTTAAACCCCGCAGGCCCACATTGCGGATTGTCGCGGTCGAGCCGGAAGAAAGCCCCGTGCTGTCGGGCGGCACGCATTCACCGCACAAGATTCAGGGCATCGGCGCGGGTTTCATCCCGGAGGTGCTCGACGTGTCCGTGATCGACGAGATCGTCAAGGTCAACAGTGCGGCCGCGATCGATATGTCACGGGCGCTGGCTCGCAATGAGGGCATTCCCGGCGGCATCTCGTCGGGCGCCGCCATTGCCGCCGCGCTGCAAATCGGCAAGCGGCCGGAGAATGCCGGCAAGACCATTTTGGCGATCGTGCCGTCATTTTCCGAACGCTATCTGTCGACGGTATTGTTCGAGGGGATTTGACCATGCCGGACCAACCGCGACGACCGCGCACCTTGAACGACGCCCGCACCGAGGCCGAGGCGGCGTTCAAGAAAACTACCACCAAGGTGCCGGAGGCGCCGCCGAAGAAAACCGCCCTTCCCGGCGTCAAGGAGTTGGTATCGTTGCGCATCGATCAGGACGTTCTCGAATATTTCCAGGAAGGCGGCCCGGGCTGGCAGGACCGTATCAATGACGCCTTGCGCAAGGCGGCCGGCAAATAAGCGGCGCGAGTTCGACGTCTACTTCACCTGCATCGCGTTGGTTGCCTGCCAATCTTCGCCCGGCGGTGTCTTCAGAAACAGCCGGCAGCGCTCGATCATGATGCGTGAGGGCGGATCGTCGCCGCGCTCGGCCATCGCCTGCTCGAAGCAAACCATCGCGGCCGCGAAGTCGCGCGCGCGATAGCTGGCGAGGCCAGCCTCATACAATGCTACCCAGTGGGGAGCTTCCGATCCGTCCCCGGCCATCGCCAGCAATTCGTAGATCTGCAGGCCGCCGGAACGCCCGTAGACCGTCAGCCGGTCCAGTTCGCGGACATGAATGCCGACACCCGCCAGGCGCCTTGTCTCCTCGCCGATAATGATTTCGGTGCCGTATTCCTTGCTGGCGCCCTCCAGCCGGCTCGCGATATTCACGGCGTCACCGATCACGGTGTAATTCAGCCTGACTTCGGATCCGATATTGCCGACCAGCATATCCCCGGAATTGATGCCGATCCGCATCCTGAGCGGACGGCCCTGGTCATCGGACGGTCCGGACTCGCGAACGGCCCTTTGGCATGCCAGCGCCGCGGCACAGGCCCTGACGGCATGATCCGGCGTGGCCGCGGGCGCGCCCCAGAAGGCCATCACGGCGTCGCCGATGAACTTGTCGATGGTGCCGTCATGCGCGTTGACTTCGCCGGATACGAGATCGAGGTAGCTGGAGAGCAGCGGAATGATGCGGTCCCCCAGCCGTTCCGAAAGGCCGGTAAAGCCGGCAATATCGGCGAACATCACGGTCATCGGCCGGATCGAGCCGCCCGGACGCGGCTCGACGCCTTCGTTGAGGAGATTTCGCACCAGATCCGCCGGAATGTATTTCCGGAACGCGGCGAGACCGCCGGCCATGTCCGCGATCGCGCCGGACAATGTTTGCAGTTCGGTAAGCCGCGAAAAATGCCGCCGCACCCGATCGAGTTCGAAACGCTGGACGTGTCCGAGTTCGCCCGTCACCCTGATCAGCGGCGCGGCGACAACACGTTGCGCAAGCCACGCCGAGAGGAGACTGGCGGCGACGATCAGGAGCGCAAGGCCCATCAGCAGCTGGCGTATCGTCGCCCTGACCGGGCCGAGAAACTCGGCTTCCGGAATGACGGTCGCAAGCGTCCAGCCGGGAAAGGCAAGCGGCGTCAAGGTGACTTCGTAATCCGCGCCGCCGGTGGCGAGACGGATCTGGCGGGCGGCCGTTCCGTCGCTGTCATAGCTGCTGCCGGCCTGCTGCAGCGCGCTGTGTGCGATCGGAAGCATCGGCTGATCGGATCGCTGCGGGTGAATCTCGTCGGCGTCCGGATCCGGCGCGGCGATGGTGCTGCCGTCGCGGTCGAGGATGAACGCGGCGCCGGATTTTCCGACCTTAAGCTGCGACAGAAACCGCGCCAGCCTCGTATGTTCGATGAAGACGGCGAGAACGCCTTCGCGCTTTGCATAGACATCGATCGGTCCGGCAAAGGCGATCGAGGGACGGAGACCGATCGGGTGATCGGTGACGTTGAACCAGCGTGGATTTTCCGCCTTGATGCCCTCGCGGTACCAATCCTGCTTCAGGACGGAGTAGCTGGTGTCCTCGAACCGGCGGCTTTCGAACTGGATGTCGCCCATGATGGTTTCGTATTGATCGACCCGGCGCTTGACCTTGCCCTCGACGGGACCGATTTCCATCATCTCGATGCCGGACTCGCCGAGCTTGTGGGCGGCGAAGAATGCATCGTCGGGCCAGCCGAACGCGACCCAGGAAATGGCCGGCTGCGATTGCAGTTGCGACAGGAACACGAATTCCCGCTTGTCCGCTTCGCGGGTTTCAAGGACGTTCTGCAGAAACAAAGTGCGGATCGCGGTGTGCGCGGATCTCGCTTCCGCCGCGATGGTGGTGAGCTGCGTGGCGACCGCGGATACGATCTGCGCGTTGATGGTCGCGGCAAGCATGCGGCTGGTCGCTGCGGCCGTCCTGAGCCACAGCACGTTGGCGCCGACCGCGCTCACGACGATCGAAGCCAGCACCAGACCTGAGATCGCGAGCCGAACGCCAATTCGCATGTTGTCAAAGTCTCTCGGGCACCATCGCGGCAGCGGAATTTTCGAACGCGATAAAGACCAATAGCATTACGGCACGCGCAGCGTGTTCGTTACGGTAGTGCCCTGAACCAGAAAAGCCCGGTACGGACCGGGCTTTTCGCTTGGTGAAACCGAATGCCGATGATGCGGAATTGCTAGCGCACCATTCCGCCCACCACCCCACCTATGAAACCGCCGGGGTCGCCGCCACCACCGCGGTAATGGCCACCGCCGCCGTTCCGCCGACGCCGGCTCGGCTTCTCCTCGGAGTCGTCCCTGGAGCTTGTCTGCGTCGTTGCAACGTTTTCCGTGAGCAAGGCCTTGTGCTGCAGTTTGTTGAGGTAACCGGATTTCGGATAGCCGCGGGCGGCCTGCCAGCGGGTGATGACGGATCGCGTGGATTCGTCGAATTTGCCGGTGACCTTGGTATCGAAGCCGAGCCTCGTCAGCCGACGCTGAACGTCGCGGCGCTGGCCCTTGTCGAGCCCGATCTGATCCTCGGTGATCTGATTTGCTTCATCCTTGAAGGTGGCGGGATCGACGCCGGTAGTCAGGTTTCGGGTCGCGGTGTTCGAGCCGTCCTGCAGCAACGCAATGCGCGCAAGCGCCAGCGACTTGAACTGCCCGTTGGGATAGTTGGTCAAATATGCATTGAGCTCTTCCGGCCTGTTGGATTCGCGTACCGTGCGCCAGAACTCGACTTCGACATCCGACCCGCCTGAGGCCGCGACAGGCGCGTTAGTGGCGACGACCGCGGCAGTGCCGGCGGGCGGCGCGCCGTTCAGGTAAACCAAGCCGATCAGGTTGGTATGACCCCAGGGAAGCTGGCCCTTGTTGGTCTCTTCGTTGACCTGGGCGCGAACCTGGGTCATCGCTTGCTGGATCTCGACGCCCGGCTTGGCGATGTTGGCGATCAAGGCGCGGGTGAACGGGCTGTGGGTGCCTTGCTGGCCATCGATCGCGGTCTGGCCGGGGCCGGTGGCGAACGCGATCAGGGTGCCTTCGCCGGATTTCATTTCGGCAAGGCCGCTCTGCACGTTGATGCTGCGTGTTGCGGAATTCGACTTGATCTTCGCCGCAAAGGGATTGTCGCGGCAGGCGTCGAGAAACACCAGCTTGACCTTGGCGTTTCCCATGGTCTGCTCAAGCGTAACGTCCATATTGATCGCAGCACCCAGCTTGACATCCATCTCGGACTTGATGTCGGCGTCGATCGGCAGCAGATAGTTGGTGTCGCCGATGGCGATGCCGTGGCCGGCGTAGAAGAACAGCGCGACATCGGCGCCTTGCGCTTTCCTGCCGAATTCGAGCAGCCGTTCGGTCATCGTGTCGCGGGTCAGGTTGGTGCCTTCGACCACCTCGAAACCGACATTGCGCAGCACACCCGCCATCGACTTGGCGTCGATCGGCGGATTCGGAAGTGGCTGGACATTCTTGTAATCGCCGTTGCCGACGACGAAAGCGACGCGCCGGTCGGCCCTCGCCGGATCGGCTGAAATCGACAGGCAAAGAAGACAAAGGAAAATGACGACGTAGCGCATATGCTATCCCCCGGAAGGAAAAACCGTCGACGGCAACATAGCTGCGACTTTAAACGAAAAAGCCACGCTTCGCGCCAGAAAAATTCGGTCAGGCTTGAATTTTCCCGTGCCAGCCGGCGTGGCGAGGCTGTGCCAAAAAGCCTTGCGCTTCAGGCTCTGGCGCGTGCGGGCAGCGGACCGGAGCTCCTGAGATTCAACAGGTTTCCGGTCAGGATCAATGCAGCTCCAAGCACGGTAAAGCCATCCAGCTGCTCCGAATAGATCAGCCAGCCGGCCGCGGCGCTCAGTGGAACGCGCAGGAAATCCATCGGCACCACGACGGTTGCGTCGGCGTACAGCATCGCGCGCGCCATGCAGTAGTGCGAAAACGTGCCGCAGAACGCGATGACGACCAGCCAGCCCCAGACCTGGGCCGATGGCCATTGCCAGACGTAGAGCGACGGGAAAAATCCGGCAGCGCCCTGAATGACGATCATCCAGAACAGGATGCGCAGCGTCGAATCGGTTCGCGTCAAGGATTTCACCATCACGATCGAGATGCCGAAACCGGCCGCGGCGCCGAGCGCGATCAACTGCCCGGGATTGATCTCGGAGGCACCCGGACGAACGATGATGGCGACGCCGAGAAGCCCCAGCACGATCGCCAAAACCTTTGCAACATTCATCCGTTCGCCGAGGAAACTTGCGGCCAGGATCGCGGTCCAGATCGGCATGGTGAATTCGATCGAAACCACCTGACCCAGCGGAATAAGCGTCAGCGCAAAAAACCACCCGAGCTTCGCGGCATAATGAATGAGGTTGCGTCCGACATGCTGCAGCGGCCGCGACGTCTTCATCGCCGCCAATCCCCCGTTGATGTGAACCAGGGGGTACAGCATCAAGAAACCGAGGATCGAACGCACCTCCATGATCTGAAAAACGTTCAGTTCGCGCGTAGCCTCGCGGCCGGCGACGGCGACGACCAGCATCAGCGTGAGCCAGCCCGCCATCCATAGCGCGGCTGTTGGTTTGGAAGGGCTTCGATCCGTCAACGGGCAGGTCCGGGGTTTGGGTTGCAGCGCCGCTCGCAACATGCATCGCGAAGGGGCAGGTTCGTATCGGCGAGGCGGCATAGCTTTGCAATGCGCAAAACTGCTGATGCTGCGATGCGTTTTGAAGATTCGATGTGGGATCATTCAACCGATCGGTGTTAAGACCGGGTGTTCCCGGCGCACCGGGAATCTAAAAATTCTGGAGAGTACCCTCATGCTTGTCTTGCAGCCGGCCGAATGGTCGAAACCGCGCGGCTTTTCTCACGGCGTCGTGGTCGACGGACCGGGCAAATGGATCGTCCTCGCCGGCCAGACCGGCGGCGATGAAAAAGGCGAATATCAGAGCGACATGGCCGGGCAGGTGGGAACCGCGCTGAAGCGCATCGTCAAGCTGCTCGGCGAAGCCGGCGCCGGCCCCGAACATATCGTTCGCCTGACATGGTATTTGACCAGCAAGAGCGAATACGAAACAGCGGGCGCAGGGATCGGCGCGGCCTGGAAGGAAACCTTGGGCCGCAACTTTCCGCCCTCGACGCTGCTCTACATTTCCGGCCTGGTCGACGCGCGCGCAAAGGTCGAGATCGAAGTCACGGCATTCGTGCCGGCGAAATAGCTTAGAACAGACTCAGGATAAGCAGATGACCCAGCGATCGACCTCGGCAGAATTCGTCACCGCCTTCGCCACCGGCTGGCCGGAAAACCAGCCCGATATCATGATCCTTTCACTGACCACTGCAAAAGGCATGCAGGATTTCGCATTCAACAAGGAGCAGGCCCTGTTGATCGCCAAGACGATGAAGGAAACAGCCAACCAACTGGCCAAACCGAAGCCGCAGAGCTGAGAAGACGGCGCAGCGAAATCGGCAGCGCTTTGAATTACGAGCGCGACAATGAAATCGATGCGGCCCGGAACTGGCTATCGGATCTGATCGTGACCGACTGTCGGTTGCCGCGCGTGGTCAATGTTATGTTCGCGGTAAATCCCGGCGCGCTGGCGACGACCTGGAAGTTTCCATTGCTACCGAGTCCCTCAAGACTTCCGTTCACGCCCCGGCTGGATTCGCTCCAGGTCCCTGAGAGCGAGCCGCCGCTGGCGACGACATTGCTCGAGAGATTGAACCGGTAGCTGTCGCTGGCGCAGGTCAGGCTCTGGTTGAGGCCGTTGCCGCCGGCGCCGACGGCGTAGGTGGCGCGGCAGCGGATGCGTTCTGTCGAGCCGTCGTCGAGGGTGACGGTGCCGCCGCCGGACCAGGCGCCGGCCATACCGGCGAAGGGCCCTGACTGGGCGTGGCTTACGGAGAAAGGTACAAAAGCCGCGAACAGCGTTGCGATCGCAATGATCAGCGACCGCACCGCACCCCAGCCTGGTGAAGAAAGCACCGTCTTACTGACGCGAAGCTTCCCATCGGCCGCTGCATGGAATCCCGCCAGACGCCCCATTCCACTTCCCCGATCCGCTATTGCCGCTGAGCTGGCCGTTCGCATGAGCGCCGGAGATGGAAACGCGAACATTTCCTTCGCGTCCGACGCTGCCGGAAACAGCTGCACCGGCGGCGGAAACCTTACCATCGGTAACGGTGAGTGGATAGCGGGCCTGGGCCTCGCACGATCCCGTTTTGGTGACGATGGTCACCTGCCAAAGCCCGTCATAGGGCGTTTGAGCGAAAGCAGGGGCCGCGGCGATGGAAACCGCCGCAGCGAAAGCCGAGCGAACAAAGATAGTACGGATGCGATCAACGCGCATGAATCATATCCCCGATGTGTGTGATGGGCTGCTTATTGACGTACAATGTGTCCAAAATTTGCTGCGATGCGGCAAACAAAATCGTTCCACAAAAACCTAAATAAAATCAATGAGTTTTGTTCCTTTTGCGGAACAAGCTTAACCGGCCGCGCCGGATGCACGGCTCAGTCCGAAAGGGCGGGGGCCTTGGTGGCGAACTGCTCGTCCTGCGGCCTTGCCGGCAGGGCATTGTGGGCCTTCGCGTAGTCGATCACCTCGGCCAGCAGCTTTTGGCCGAGCGGCGCCAAAGCGCGCTCCCATAGCTCCCTTGCTGTCTCGCCCTTCCTGACAAAACACCATTCCTGGGCGGCGATGGCGCCGGCGTCCATTCGGTCGGCAAGATGATACACCGTGCCGCCCGCAATCGGGTCGGCTTCACGGATTGTCCATTCGATCGCGGCGATGCCGCGGTGCCGCGGCAGCAGCGATGGGTGATAGCCGATGCCGCCGAGTTTTGCGGCCGCCAGCGCCTCACTGCTGATGCGGGCATGACTGTGCGCGGTGACGATCAGGTCGGTGCCTTCAGCGATCTCCTTTGCCACTACGAGCTTGGGATCAGCCTGGACCACAACCTCGACGCCGGCGGCGCGCGCCGCGGCGGCAAGCCGGTCGTCAACGTCGGCAACCACCACTCTGACGACCTCGACGCCGTGTTTTTGCAGCATGTCGAGCGTGGTCACGCCGAAATGGCGGGAGCCGACGAGAGTAATGCGCATGATCATGTTCCGTCGTTTAGAGCAAACGCAAACGTCCCAGGCGCCGAGTTTCGGCGCCATCCTTCGGCGTCGATAGCATGCGGTAAGTTCGCGTAAAGCGGCGCTTCCCGGCAAGGGCGGGTTATCAACAGGGCGCCGCCTCCCTGGATCTCCGCCATGAAGCGGCATCGGGCTCTGGAACAACCACGAGCAGGTTTCGTTTCCGTCCGATGGAAATGGCGCAGAAGTTCATCACGGCGGCGGGCGTCTGGTTAGCGCGGCCCGCCGCCTTCGCCGCGGTAATTGCTTACGCCGTGCTGTGGCTTATCTTCGACCGCGAGTCGTTTGATTTTCACGGTGCGGTTGCCTTGATTACGCTGTGCATGACGCTGTTTATCCAGCGCTCGGAGCATCGCGACACGCAGGCCATTCACGCCAAGCTCGACGAGGTGCTCCGCGCGCTCGGAAAGGGAGACAGGGGCATTACAAAAATCGACGAGGCTGAACCCGAACACATCGAAGCTCGCCGCGACACCGCGCACAGGAACGACCGCCAAAGATAAGGCGCGCGCGGGCTGGCCGGTGTCGGGTCCTAATCGCTCCGTGTCGCTGTTCCATCGCGTGGAACCATCGTGCTGGGCGAACGTTATATCCTTCGATTCTCGAATGGTTTTTTCGTTGAGGAGATACCAATGATTTATCGGGCCATGACCGCGCTGTTCGCGGGACTGATCGTCGCAAGCGCCGCGGGGGCGCAGACGGCCGCGCCGTCGGCTGCCAAGCCGGAGACGAGCTGCACGACGACCGGGGCCGCGACCTCCGGAAGCAGTGACGACAAAACCTCCAATTCCATGGCGATTGAAAAAAGCGCGGTGCTGCCCGATGCCGGCGGCCATTCGAGCTCGGCTGCCCCCACGGTGCAGAGCGCCGGCAAGCCGCTCGAGGTCCGCCCCGAGTGCCCGCCGGATTCCAAGCCGAAGGGATAGTCTACTCTATAACGATGCGAGGCGCAGGCTTGCTCGCCGCGCCCGTGACAACCGTTGCCCATATATTGCGCGCAATCTCGACATAATGCCTGGCATGGACCCCATCGGGCTCGGTCGCGACAAGCGGGCGTCCGTCGTCGGAAGTTTCCCGGATCTGGATATTGAGGGGGATCTCGCCGAGAAATGGAATTCCACGCAGGTCGGCTTCATGCCGCGCGCCGCCTTGGCCGAAGATCGGCGTGAGGCGATTGCAGGCCGGGCAGCAGAATCCCGACATGTTCTCGATCACACCCAACAGCGGCACGTTCACCTTCTGAAACATGGCAATGCCGCGCCGCGCATCGATCAAGGCGATGTCCTGCGGCGTCGAGACGATAACGGCGCCGGCGAGTGGCGTCTGTTGTGCCATGGTCAGTTGTGCGTCGCCGGTGCCGGGCGGCAGGTCGACCACCAGAATGTCGAGATCACCCCACGCCACTCCGCGCAGCATCTGGGTAATGGCGGATATCACCATCGGCCCGCGCCAGATGGTGGCGAGGTCTTCCTCGATCAGAAAGCCGATCGACATCACCTTGACGCCAAAGCGCTCCATCGGCTCCAGCTTGCGCCCTTCCATCAGCCGCGGCTTGCCGCGCAGACCGAACAATTTCGGTTGCGAAGGTCCATAGATGTCGGCGTCGAGAATGCCGGCCTTGAGTCCGATGGCGGCAAAGCCCAATGCGAGGTTGCAGGACGTCGTGGACTTGCCGACGCCGCCCTTGCCGGAGGCAACGGCAATGACATGCTGGACGCCGGGAATGCCGGCCGCCTGTGAGGTGGCGCGCGCTTTCGGGTCGGGCTGGGTAGCGGCCACGGCGGCTCCTCACGATCCGAGCGGATCGCCTTTCTTCGCATCGCGCGCGCGCAGATAGTCCTCTGATGTCATGACCGGCGGCCGTTGCGGCCCGGCATGCGGGTCGAAGCTCTCGTTCACCACCGCTTCGACACGGCAATCCGCGCACATCTTGATGACATCGAGACGCTTGGCATTCGCGCCCTGGAACATCCAGTGCTTCTCGCCGAGTTTTGCCAGCACGCGGTCGATCGAGCTTTTGGTGCCGAATGGCTTGCCGCAGCCGATGCAAAGGAACGGCTCTTCCTCCTTCAGCACGCGCAGCGGCGCGTCCCATGCCTTAAAATCCAGCCGCGGCTCCAGGGTGATGACATGCTCGGGGCATGTCGCTTCGCAAAGCCCGCATTGCACGCAAAGGCTTTCGGTAAAGCGCAGCATCGCGCGATCGGGATTGTCGGAGAGCGCCGTGGTCGGACAGGCGGTGACGCAGGCATGGCAGAGTGTGCAGCCCTCGACATTCAGCCGGACGCCGCCGAATGGCGCTCCCGGCGCCAGCGGCACGAGATCGACGGGTACGGGAGCGGCGAGACGGAGTTCGCGAAACGTGGTCTCGAGCACGCCGCGTTTCGCGCCGCGGGGAATAAATCCGGCCGGTTTTTGCGTGGCGACGCCCGCCGGCGCCGCATCGAGCATCGCACGCAGCTGGTCCGGATCATCCGTCTCGATGATCCGCGTGACGCCTTCGCCAAAGCCGAGTGCGGCAACGATCTTGCCGGATGTTTCGACGGCGCGGCGAAGCCCGGTCATGTCATGCCTGGGTTTTGCGCGCGTCAGCACCGCGACCCCGGTACCGCCATATGCAAAGACCGCGGCGATGGCTTCCGGTCCGAACTGCGTCACTTCGTTGACGCGAAGCGGCAGCACCTTCGCCGGCAGGCCCGCGCCGAACCTGGCCAACGCGTCGATGATCGCCTCGCCGTGCTCGCCGTCATGAAACAACACGATGGCATCGCTGCCGCCAGCCTTGCGATAGGTCTGCAGCAGCGTGCGCAACCGGCGCATCAATGCATCCGCGCTCGGCAACGAATACGATGCCGCGCCGGTCGGACAGACCGAGGCGCAGGAGCCGCAGCCCGCGCATATCTCGGCGTCGATGACCACCGCGTTGCCGTTCGGCGTGATCGCGCCGGTCGGGCACAGATCGAGACAGCGCGTGCAGCCGGTAATGCCGGAGCGCGAATGGGCGCAGAGCGAGGCGTCGAAGTCGACAAAGCGCGGCTTGTCGAAGGTGCCGACCAGGTTGCCCGCATCGGCGATCGCGCGCTCGACGGCGGCGCGGTCGCGCGGATCGGCACGCAGATAGCCCGGACGCAGCTCATGCGCGGGAAACAGCGGTATGCCGCCGCTGAGATCGAGGACCAGATCGCAGGTCGAGGTCGCACCATCGCGCGCAGGTCCGAACATCAGCCTGGCGCGCGAGGAGGGTAGCGGCAGCGCATAATCGTCAATTGCAAGCTCGAACGCGCCGAGATGTCCGCGGGCATTGCGGATCGTGCCCTTGAGAACCGGAAACTCATTGGTCCGCCGTGGCGTCACGTCGCCGGGTCTGCTCAGCAGCACGGTAATGTCGAGACGGTCGGCGAGACGCTGGGCCGCCTCGATCGCAATCTCGTCGCGGCCATAGATCAGTGCGACGCCCTCGCTCTGCAGCGTCACCAGCGAAATCGGCGGCATGTCTTCGTTCGCCGCGGCAATCAGCGCCGCAGCTTTCGGGCCGGCCGAGGCGGCCTCGTTCGACCATCCGCCGGTCTCGCGAATGTTGACGAAGGTGAGTTGCGCTTGCGGAAAGCCCTCCGCGACCTCCTTGAACAGCGGCGCTTCCTGGGTGCAGGCAACCGTGATCGGTGCGCCGTCGAGAAGCGCTTGCTTGAACCGCTCAAGCTCCAGGCCGCAGAGCTGGTTGCCCTGCGTGATTTCGCCGGGGCAGCCGCGGCCGACCACCTCCGCATCGAGCGGCATAGTCTTCTCGCAGCTGCAGATCAGGAGATGAGACTTTGCCACACTCATTAAAGATTATCCTGGACCGGCGCGCCGGCCGCGCGGTTGCTTCGTTCCATGGTTCCGCGGTACCTGCTGGGGCAAAGACCTGCAAGGGCAGATCTCGCGTCGCCACCTTGCGGGGGATAGCATACAGCGCGCAACTGCCAAGCATAAGGATGCGTTCTTCGATGCCGCGTCTGAAGGATGTGGAACCGAGCCTCGACCTGCCACCCGGTTATACCTTGGTCGCACTGCGCGAATTCGGCGATGCGTTCGCGCACGGCTGCGATATCGCAGCCGAAGCCGGCGCCGGCACGCTGGCCTGGGTGCGCCGCTACGATCTGGTCGAATTCGCGGTTGTTCTGGAACCCGACGAGCCGCTGATCACGGCGCGGCGTGCGTTCTTTGCCGGCATGAATGCTGTGGGCGATGCCATTGCCGCCCATTGCCCGCCGGAACGGGAGGTGAGTTTCGGCTGGCCCGACGCGATCTGGTTCGACGGCGGATTGCTGGGCGGTGCGCGGCTTGGCTGGCCCAAGGATTGCGACGAGAATGATGTGCCGGCCTGGCTGGTATTCGGTGTCATCCTGCGCGCGGCCGATATGGCCTATATCGGAGAGGTGCAAGCCGCTGCGGGGGTTTCCCTGCTCGGCGAGGGTTTTGAGATGATCGATACCGAGGCGATCATCGAAAGCTTCTCGCGCCATCTCATGACCGCCTTCGATCGATGGAAGGAGCGGGGTTTTGATCCGATCGCGCGGGATTATCTGGAACGGCTTCCGAGGCGAACCCAAACCGAGCGTCGAGCCCTCGATCGCAATGGCGATCTCTTGATCAGGCCGGCAACCCGCGGCGCGCCACCCGACCGCAGCAGCCTCGTGGATGCGCTTGCCGAGGCGGCCTGGTATGATCCGCGCGAGCGAGGTCCGAAATTCGGATGAGGCGGAAATGTTGAAATTGCCGCGGACGATCCGGCTCGACCCGTCGGATACATTCGTTTTCGAGCAGGCGGCAGAACCCGGCGAATGGGCGGTTTCCGGTGCATTCGTGTTCTGGGACCGCGATCCCGCTTCTCTCGGACAGAAGCAGCGCGTGGCGTTGCGCTCCGGTTTTCTAGGCATCGACAGCCTTGGTTGGTCCACGCTTGCGATTGTCACCGAGGCGACCGAGGCGGATCGGCGGGCCATGGTCGAGCGTCTAGCCGCCCGGTTGCTGGATAAATTCGGTGCGCCTGACCTTGCGGCCGCGCGGCTTGCCGCCGAACAGGAGGTCGCCTTCGCAGCCTCGATATGCGATCCCCCGCCGCAGACCCTGCTCGCCGTGCAGCGCAGCGTCGAGAACGGTGAAATTCGGGAGCGCTTTCGTACCCTCAGGCCGCGCGAAAATGCCGTAGGCGCCGATCCGGTGCATGCGCATGCCCGCGCCTTTACCTTTCACGAGATCGACGGCGACACCGAGCCTGCCGAGGAAGTCGATCTTCTCGGACTGATCAAGAAGGACCGCATGACAACGGATCGCAGATGAGGGAATTCTGGGTCGCCTCGGGCCATCACCTGACGCGCCGCGCCCATCACGGCGGGCTGGTGGCGACGCCTGAACTGATCATCGCCTATCTGGCGCGGCCTGAATTGATGCCGCCGGCCGACGCTTGCGATGCCGAACGCGATCTGCACGCAAGCCTGCTGGCCGATCCGTTGCGATCGGTTTCAAAAGCCGAGATTGCCGCGCTGGCCGATGCCGATGCGCGCGAGAACTGGACCTTCATGATGACCTTCCGCGACCGGCTGGTCGGGGCACCCTCGCTGGAGGCCGTATATGTCGACCTCGCGCGCAACGGAGCCCGCGATCTGCCGCCGATCTTTCTGTCCCAGCTTTGCCACCTGATCCTGCGCAACGCGCTGGAGGGGTGCGAGGATCCTTACGTGCTGCGCGCAGCCGAACTGTTCTATCGCAGCCAGCTTGCGACCGTCCACGACGGTGCGTTGCTGCTGGCCGATGCCGAAGTCGTCGAGGCGGAGCAACACGCGCAGCACGACATTCATTCATCGCCGCTCACCGCCATGCTGCAGCCGCAGGCGTTCGGCGAGATGGACGTCATGGACGATGAAAACGCGTGGAGCTATTGGCAGCGTTCGGATGCGCATGCCATGGTCATGAACATCGGCGGCAATCCCAAGGCGCGCGCCGGACTGTGCCGGGTGATCGAGCGATGGGTCGGCCATCTGCTGGGCGTAGGCGTGCAGGTGGAGACGGTGGCTTCGATCGAAGATCGCGACTGGCGCTGGTTCGTCGGACTCGACAGCGAAGGCACCAAAATCGGCAACGCATTGTGGAGTGGCGCCGCGCTGGACGGCAATGCCGCCGAGCGCATCGTTGCGCTGATGCGCCTGAAAATCGAGGACACGCGGCTGGTGGATGAACGCGTCGGCACCCGCCCGGTCTATCTCATATTGGCGATGGGCGCGGACAAGGTGGTGCGGCTGAAGCCGCAAAATCTCTTGGTCGGACTGCCGCTCGCAGCCGCGGCGAATGTCGCATGACCCGCCGGCGAAGGGAGGATCGAGCATGGCAATGATCGAGGCTTCCCGCGAGGTCGGCGTGGTTCTGCGCCGCCGTTCGATCGACAATCCGTGGATCGACTGCACGTGGTCGCCCCTGATGCTTCTTGACGACGTACCGGCGACGGCGCCGTGGACGGTACTTTCCAGCGAGGCCGATGCCACGATCTATTACGCCGGCCCGGCCAGTATCGAGCTGTTCCGCTCGGACACCGCGAACTATCGCGACAACCTCACGGGCGGCGAGCCGCGCATCTGGGTCGCGCTGCGGCGGCGGGATGGCGGCGCCGAACTCGAACTGACGAAAGTCACCGCCGATCCGACCGAAGGGGAGGCGATGTTCGAGAGCGGCTGCGATGTGATCGGCACGGTTCCGATGTCGCCTGACATCGCGTCGTGGATCGCGGCCTTTGTCGACGAATTCCATGTCGAGCGCCCGTTCCATAAGCGCAAACGCGATCGCACCAGTGAGGACCGCAAACGCGAAGCGAGCGAGAGCCCGGGCGATCGGCGGAGGGGCGGCGCATGAGCGGCGAGGACAAAAGTTTTCTGTCACGCTGGTCGCAGCGCAAACAGGAAGCGAAGCAGCCCGATCGTGACGCGCCGGCGCCGGATCCGGATGCACCCCCTGCGCCTGTCGCCGAAAGCGTGGCCGAGCCGGAGTTCGATCTTTCCAGCCTGCCGAAGCTTGAGGATTTGACGGCAACCACCGACATCACCGCATTTCTCCGCAAGGGCGTTCCCGAAAGCCTGCGCAACGCCGCCTTGCGAAAATCCTGGGCGCTGGATCCCGCGATCCGCAATTATGTCAATCCGGCGCTCGACTACGCCTATGACTGGAACACGCCCGGTGGCGTGCCCGGCAGCAGCGAGATCGGGGCGGGCATGGACGTCGCGCGGCTGGTTTTGCAGATCATGGGCGGCAGCGAATCGATGACCGAGCCGCCAAGGGCGGCGGCCGACCCCGTAGACGCGCCTGCGCCGGCTCCTCCGCATTCCGCAGCAAGTAATGCACCGCAAAAATCAGAGCCGGAAGTGTCGGCGCAAGCCGTGAGATTGAGTAGCGAAGCGCAAAAGCGCTCGAATAATGATGAGGCCGCACCGAATATGCCCGCTCCAGAGCAGGATTCCGGTGAAAGCAATCCTGTTGCATCGCAGCAAGCAGTGCGACGCCATGGCTCGGCAAAACCGGTTGTTTAGACAAAAGTTTTTTGCAGGCATAGGCAGCGCCTATGTTACAGATTTACCTCTGGAATAATTCCAGTTCTAAAGTGTATGCCCGAATAAGAGGCAGGGTGGGGGAGACATCGGTTGCACCATGCGTGACGCCGGTTTGGAACAGGCAATCAGGGCAGCAGGCGGCGTCGCATCGTTGGCGCGCGCAATCGGGATTGCGCAGCCTTCGGTTTCGGCGTGGTCGCGGATTCCGGCCGAGCGGGTTCTGGCCGTCGAGTCGCTGACGCGCGTGCACCGTTTCATCCTTCGTCCCGATCTCTACGGGCCAGCCGAGGATCAGGTGTCAGCGAAATCGGAAGTCGACGAGATCGATCAGCTGCGCGCCGCGGAATACGGCTTGCTGTCGTTGCTGCTCGGCAAGGCGCCCGACGCCGATACGCTGTCGCGGGTCGCCCGGTTGAAGGGCGATGCGTCCGATCTCGGCATGGCGCATATCGAACTTGCGACGGCTGCGGCGGCGTTCGACGATCGCGCCGTCAGCAAGGAGTTCTTTGATCTGTTCATCGGGCTCGGCCGCGGCGAATTGCTTCCCTATGCGTCCTATTACCTAACCGGCTTTCTGCATGAGCGCCCGCTGGCGCGCGTCCGCGAAGATATGGATCGGCTCGGCATCGAGCGCGCGGGCACGTCGCGGGAGCCCGAAGATCACGTCGCGATTCTGCTTGAGGTCATGGCCGGTCTCGCGCGCAACGATTTCGAAGCCGGCTTCGACGAACAAAAGCGGTTCTTCGAGCGGCATCTGAAGCCATGGGCTGCGCGGATGTTCGCCGATCTCGAGATGTCGCAGGCGGGCAAGTTCTATCGCGCCGTCGGCCGCGTCGGCCATGTGTTTATGGAACTGGAATCCGAGGCCTTCACGCTGTCCGAGTGACGCTGAAGCAACGAAGTTTGACGTGAGACGGAACGAGACTTGGAGGAGATCACAATGAGCAAGCCATCCAACGGCAAGGCGCCCGCAAGCGAAACCAGGAAGGCGGCCGGCGTGGACCGGCGCCGCTTCTTCATGATGGGCGGATCGGCGGTCGCGGCAGCCGCGACGGTGCCGTTGGCGGGCGGCGAGGCGGTGGCGGACAACGAATCGCGCGATGAGCGCCTTAAGTCCCGCTACAGGCAAACCGACCACGTCAATAATTACTATCGCGTCAACCGCTACTGATGGGACCTAAGCACATGTTGATCAAGCGAAGAGATGGATCCGCCGGCCGGGCGCGTTTACAGGGTGTCGCCGCCGGTCTCGCCTCCGGAGTCCTCGACCGCCGTACCTTCCTGCGCCGATCGGGCCTCGCCGCGGGCGCTGGCGCAGCCCTCGGTTTGATGCCGCTCGGTTCGGTGCGCAAGGCGGAGGCGGGCCCGAAAATCATCGGTGCACCGACCGAAATCAAAAAGAACATCTGCACGCATTGCTCGGTCGGCTGCACCGTGATCGCCGAAGTTCAGAACGGCGTCTGGGTCGGTCAGGAGCCCGCATGGGACAGTCCGCTCAATCGCGGCTCGCATTGCGCCAAGGGCGCCTCGGTACGCGAACTCGTGCACGGCGACCGGCGCCTGAAATACCCGATGAAGCTGGTCAACGGGGAATGGCAAAAGATCGGCTGGGACCAGGCCATCAACGAGATCGGCGACAAGATGCTCGAAATCCGCGAAAAGTCCGGCGCGGATTCCGTGTATCTGCTCGGCTCCGCGAAATTCTCCAATGAAGGCGGCTATCTGTTCCGCAAATTCGCGGCATTCTGGGGCACCAACTCGATCGACCACCAGGCGCGCATCTGCCACTCGACCACGGTCGCGGGCGTTGCGAACACCTGGGGCTACGGCGCCATGACCAACTCCTACAACGACATCCGCAACTCGAAGACCATCGTCTTCATGGGTTCGAATGCGGCCGAAGCGCATCCGGTGTCGCTGCAGCACATCCTGAGCGGCAAGGAGATCAACCGCGCCAACGTGTTCGTGCTCGACCCGCGCTTTACCCGCACCGCGGCCCATGCCACCGAATATGTGCGCTTCCGCTCCGGCACCGATATCGCGGTGATCTGGGGCATGCTGCACCACATCTTCAACAATGGCTGGGAAGACAAGCAGTTCATCGCGCAACGCGTCTACGGCATGGACCAGATCCGCGCCGAAGTCGCCAAGTGGACGCCGGAAGAAGTCGAGCGCGTCACCGGCATTCCCGGCGATCAGGTCAAGAAGGTCGCCGAGACCTTTGCCAAGCAGAAGCCGTCGACCTTCATCTGGTGCATGGGCGGCACCCAGCATACCGTGGGCACCGCCAACGTCCGCGCCTATTGCAACCTTTTGCTGGCCACCGGCAATGTCGGCGTGTTCGGCGGCGGCGCCAATATTTTCCGCGGCCACTGCAATGTGCAGGGTGCAACCGACATCGGTCTCGATATCACCTCGCTGCCGCTCTATTACGGCCTTGTCGAAGGCGCCTGGAAGCACTGGGCGCGGGTCTGGGAAGTCGACTACGACTACTTTGTTTCGCGCTTCGACGAAGTACCGGCGAAAGCCGGCAGGCCGGCGCGTACGCGCAAGCAGAACATGGAGTTGCCGGGCATCCCGTGGACCCGCTGGTTCGACGCGACGCTTGCCAATCCAGACGACGTAGATCAGCGCGATGTCGTGAAGGGCGTCGTCATCATGGGTCACGGTGGCAACACCATCCCGCGCATGACCGAGATGGTGAAGGGGCTGGAGAAGCTGGAACTTCTCGTGGTGGCGGATCCGCATCCAACCACCTTCGCGGCGATCTCCGAACGCAAGAACGGCACCTATCTGCTGCCGGCCTGCACCCAGTTCGAGACCTCGGGCTCGCGCACGGCGTCCAACCGCTCGCTGCAGTGGGGCGAGCAGGTCGTAAAACCGATCTTCGAATCCAAGGACGACTACGAGATCATCTATCGGTTGTCGGAGAAGCTCGGTTTCGCCGACCAGATGTTCAAGAACATCAAGGTGGAGAACAAGCATCCGTCGTCCGAAGACCTCTTGAGGGAAATCAACCGCGGCGGCTTCTCGACCGGCTATTCCGGCCAGTCGCCGGAGCGGCTGAAGGCGCATATGAAGAACCAGGGCAAGTTCGACCTGGTGACATTGCGCGCCAAAGCCGACGAGCCCGAGATCGGCGGCGACTATTACGGTCTGCCATGGCCGTGCTGGGGCAAGCCGGAGATCAGGCACCCCGGTACGCATACGCTCTACAATACCAACCTGCATGCCAAGGACGGCGGCGGCACGTTCCGCGCGCGCTTCGGCGTCGTGTATGAAGAAAAGCAGCCTGACGGTTCGGTGAAGAACGTCAATCTGCTTGCAGAAGGCTCCTACAGCAAGGGCTCGGAACTGACCGACGGTTATCCCGAGTTCACCTATGGCGTGCTCAAGAAACTCGGCTGGGACAAGGATCTCACCGAAGCCGAGCTTGCGACCATCAACAAGATCGGCGGCAACAATCCGGACGGCGTTGGCTGGGCGGTGGATTTGTCGGGCGGAATCATCCGCGTCACGCTGGAGCATGGCGTGATGGCCTACGGCAACGGCAAGGCCCGCGCGGTGGCCTGGAATCTGCCCGATCCGGTGCCGGTGCATCGCGAGCCGATCTACACCCCGCGCCCCGAACTGGTCGCCAAATATCCGACGCGGCCTGATGGACGCCAGTTCCGCATGCCCAACCCGGGCTTCTCGATTCAGAAGGCCGCGGTGGACAAGGGACTTGCAAAACAATTCCCGATCATCCTCACCTCCGGACGTCTGGTGGAATATGAAGGTGGCGGCGAGGAAACCCGGTCGAACCGCTGGCTCGCCGAATTGCAGCAGGACATGTTCGTCGAGGTCAACACCTCGGATGCCGCCGCGCGCGGCATCAAGGACGGCGGCTGGGTCTGGGTGTATGGTCCGGAGAACGGCTCGAAGGCCCGCGTCAAGGCGCTGGTAACCGACCGCGTCGGCCCCGGCGTGGCGTTCATGCCGTTCCACTTCTCCGGCTGGTTCCAGGGTGTCGACCAGCGCGGCAAATATCCGAAGGGTTGCGATCCGATCGTGCTCGGCGAAAGCGTCAACGGGCTGACATCGTTCGGTTACGATCCGGTGACCGGCATGCACGAGGGCAAAGCGACCTTGTGCCAGATTCAATCGGCGTGAGGGGAGAATAGATCATGGCTCGCGTCAAATTCCTGTGTGATGCCGACCGTTGCATCGAATGCAACGCCTGCGTGACGGCGTGCAAGAACGAACATGAAGTGCCGTGGGGCATCAATCGCCGCCGCGTCGTCACCATCAACGACGGCAAGCCGGGCGAACGCTCGGTCTCGATGGCCTGCATGCATTGCACCGACGCGCCATGCGCGGCGGTGTGCCCGGTGTCGTGCTTCTACACCACCAATGACGGCGTGGTGCTGCACTCCAAGGACCTCTGCATCGGCTGCGGCTATTGCTTCTACGCCTGTCCGTTCGGCGCACCGCAATATCCGAAGGTCGGCAATTTCGGATCGCGCGGAAAGATGGACAAGTGCACCTATTGCGCGGGCGGGCCGGAGGCCGACTCGACGCCCGCCGAATACGCCAAATACGGCGCCAACCGCCTCGCCGAGGGCAAGCTGCCGATCTGCGCCGAGATGTGCTCGACCAAGTCGCTGCTGGCGGGCGATGGCGCGATCATCGCCGAAATCTACAAGGAGCGCGTGATGAAGCGTGGTTACGGTTCGGGCATGTGGGGCTGGAAAACGGCCTACAGCGATTCCCCGACCGGCTAGAACGCTTCAATCGCCGTCATACAGAAACTAAAAAGGTCGTGCCGATGTCGATCCCGCTTTCAACCCTCAGGGCCGTATGCGCCGCCGTCGCGCTGTTGTTTGCCTTCACGCATCCCGCGGCCGCACAATTATCGTTCAAGCCTACCGCGGAGGCCGTTCAGGAAGACAAGCTCCTGAACGCGCTGAAGGAGGGCGACAAGATCACCGGCCGGATCAGCATTCCGGATCCGATGGCCTCGAGCCTGATCCAGCCCGCCGGGCGCGACTGGCGCGATTTCCAGCGCCGTCAGCTGCCGATCATCGGCGGCATTGCCCTCATCGGCATGTTCGCCCTGCTCGTGATCTTTCTAGCGGTACGGGGCCGGGTCCGGGTCGAGCACGGATTTTCCGGCATAAAACTGCTGCGGTTCGCGAGCTTCGAGCGCTTCACGCACTGGCTGACGGCGACCTGCTTCATCATTCTCGCGCTGTCGGGACTGAACATCAGTTTCGGGCGTACGCTGATCCTGCCGCTGTTCGGCGCACAAACCTTCTCCACACTGACGGCCTGGGGCAAGATCGCGCACAACTATCTCGCCTTCCCGTTCATGCTCGGCGTGGCGGTGATGTTCGTGATCTGGATCAAGGATAATTTCCCGAGCCGGCTCGACTGGGTGTGGATCAGGGAAGGCGGCGGCATGCTGCGCAACGGCAAGCATCCTCCGGCGCGGCGCTTCAACGCCGGCCAAAAGGGAATATTCTGGATCGTCGTGATCGGTGGGGCCCTGATGTCGGTGTCGGGCTGGTTCCTGCTGTTCCCATATCTTCCCGCCAACGTCACCGCGCTGCAGTTCTGGACGATCATCCATGCCGTGATCGGCATGCTGTTCATGGCCGCAATCCTGGCGCACATCTACATCGGCACCATCGGCATGGAGGGGGCGTTCGACGCCATGGGTACCGGCGAGGTCGATCTGAACTGGGCCAAGGAGCATCACGCGCTCTGGGTCGAGGAAGAAAAGGCCAAGGGTCATGCGCCGGTGGGAAGTTCGCCGACAGCGATACCGGCCGAATAATTCGGGGGCGGTGGGGTAGAACTACGGGGAAGCGCCATGAAAAGCTTTATTGCAGCCTCGGTGTTTGCGGTGCTCGCCGCGGTCGCTGTTTCGATGCTGCTGAACACCGTGCAGCGGCCGAGTTCCGTCGCATTCACCACCAGCGGCGCAAGGGTCGGCGACCCCGGCCACAATCTGACGGGTCCGGTCTGATCCGGCCGCAATGACTTCCGTCACCGGGAGCGCTGCTTGAACGCGCCGGGTGCCGCCGGCGCCTGGCCGGTGGAAATCCGGCTGTCGAAGGACCGTCGCGCGCTGAATGTCGCTTTCGACGACGGCAGCACGTTCAGTCTGTCCGCGGAACTGCTGCGCGTGACCAGCCCGTCCGCCGAACTGCAGGGCCATTCCGAGGCGCAACGCAAGACGATCGGCGGCAAGCGAAACGTGACGATCCTGTCGGTGGACGCGGTCGGCAATTATGCGGTGCGGATCGGCTTCGACGACATGCACTCGACCGGCATCTATTCATGGGCCTTCCTGCACGATCTCGGATCCAATGCCGGGCGACGCTTTCAGGATTATCTCGACGACCTTTCGGCCAAGGGCCTGGACCGCGACAGACCGGGCCTGAAATGAATTGTTGGATTCCTCCCGACCGCGGCAATGCGATTGATCAGGCGTTCGGATCGTTGGCGTTCGGATAGAACAATTGCTGTCCATTGATCTTGTAGCCGCCGATGGCGCTTTGACCCTCCGTGGAGATCAGCCAGTCGATGAATTGCTGTCCGAGTTCCTGCTTTACGTTGGGGTGCTTTTGCGGGTTTACCAGCATCACGCCATACTGGTTGAACAGCCTTTTGTCGCCTTCGACCGCGACGATGAAGTCGCCCTTGTTCTTGAATGAGATCCACGTCCCGCGATCGGAGATCGTGTAGGCGCCCATGGCGCCCGCGGTGTTGAGGGCGGCCCCCATGCCCTGGCCGATCTCGCGATACCACGGACCTTTTTCATGGACGATGTCGATGCCGGCAAGTTTCCATAATGCGAGTTCTGCCTGATGAGTTCCAGAGCGGTCGCCGCGCGAGACGAACGGTATTTGCCCGGCCTTAAGCGTCTTGAGCGCGGCCACGATATCCTTGAGGCCCGCAACGCCCGCAGGATCGCTTTTCGGGCCGACCATGATGAAGTCGTTGTACATCACGGGGAAACGCTTCACCCCGAATCCCTCGCCGAGGAATTTCTCTTCCGCCGCCCTGGCATGGACGAAGACGACGTCGGCATCGCCGCGCCGCCCGGTGTCGAGCGCCTGACCGGTGCCTTGCGCGATGACCTTTACCTGGATGCCGGTCTTGGCTTCGAATAGCGGCAGGATGTGCCCAAAAATGCCGGAATCCTGCGTCGATGTCGTCGATGCAATGACGATCGATTTCTGCTGCGCCATCGCCGGCCCGCCGATCCAGAAAGCCGCGACAATAAGAACCAGACGTCGATTCATCATGGTCTATCTTTCCTTGGTAAACTTGTCAGATCACAAGGTCGCCGCGCAGAAATGCGGTCGCCTCCGGCGTCATCGATCCCGTGAAGAAGCGGTCCGCCGGGGTGTGCTCAACCACCCGTCCGCGGGCAAGAAAGGCGACGTCACCGGCAAGTCGCCGCGCTTGACCGAGGTCGTGGGTCGCCATCACGATCTTGACCCCCGACGCGGCTACCGCACCCACGATATCTTCGACAGCCCTGGTGGATGCCGGATCGAGGTTCGCCGTCGGCTCGTCGAGGAACAGCACCTCGGGCTCGCGCGCCAGCGCGCGCGCCAGCGCGAGGCGCTGCTGTTCACCGCCGGACAGGCGGCGGGCCGGACGATCCGCCAGCGCCGCGAGGCCGACCTTCTGCAGCAGCTCGCGAATGTGGATCGGCCGTGCTTCGCGCCCGGCGGAGACGAGCGCATAGGCCACATTGGCTGCGACGGTTCGGCGCAGCATGACCGGGCGCTGGAAAACCATTGCAAGCCGTCTGCCGTTCGTCGCTGCAAGTCCGCCCCAGGTGACCCGGCCGGCGGTAGGCGCGATCAGGCCCATGGCAATGCGGATCAACGTACTCTTGCCCGATCCATTCGGGCCGATCAGGACGGTCGGCGCACCTGCGCTGAAGCTGATCGAGGCGTGGTCGAGGATCGTGACGTGAACGGTGCTGACGCTGACGTCGCGAACAACGATCGGCAGGTCGCTGGCGACGGGATGCGTCATATTATCCTGCACGGATTTCCCCGACGCGCCGAATGCTCCAGGCCATTGCGTTGATGAGGATGATGATGGCGATCAACACGCATCCAAGGCCGAGCGCAAGCGGGAGGTCACCCTTCGAGGTCTCAAGCGCGATTGCGGTCGTCATGGTTCGGGTGAACCCCTCGATGTTCCCGCCGACGATCATCAAAGTCCCGACTTCCGCCGCGGCGCGGCCGAAGCCCGCCAGCAGCGTGGTCACAAGCGTGAACCGGGCGTCCCACAACAGCGTGGTGACGCGTCGCAGCGGCGCGACGCGCATCGCGGTCAGTTCGTCGCGGTACTCCGTCCAGAGATCGTCTACGGCCTGTCGCGTCAGTGCGGCGATGATCGGCAGGACCAGAAAGGTCTGCGCCAGGATCATCGCCTCCGGTGTAAACAGGATACCGAGGAAGCCGAGCGGACCCGACCGGGACAGCGCCAGGAAGACGGCGAGCCCGACCACGACGGGAGGCAGGCCCATGAAGGCATTGACGACGACGACGAGGAAACCGCGGCCGGGAAAATCCACCAGCGCCAGCAAGGCGCCGAGCGGCATGCCGATGGCGGCCGCGATGGCGACGGCGGACAGGCTGATGAACAGCGACAGGCGGACAATGGAAAACAACGTCGGATCGCCGCCGAGGATGAGGTCCAGCGCGGAAGCGGTTTCGGGCATGGCTCGATCTCCGGCAAATCCTTTGCATCGTTGCGGACTTCTATCACACTGTAATTGACCGGATAAACTACCCCTGGGATCGCGGAAATGCTCTGTCTTCGCAAACAAACACGCGCTGCATTTCGGGCCTGTGCGGCGCTGCTGGCAGTTTCCTCGCTTGCGATGACACCCGCCTTTGCGCAGCTGCGTGGCCATGGCGGGCCGGTGCGGGCCTTGGCGATTTCGGCTGATGGACAAACCGCCATCTCTGGAAGCTTCGACTCGACCGCGATCCGCTGGTCGCTGACGGGTAATGCGGCGGAGCAGGTGCTGCGTTTCCACGACGATGCCGTCAACGCGGTCGTCCTGTTCAAGGATGGCCGCGCGGCCACCGCCGGCGCCGACGGGCGCATCGCGATCTGGAGCGCGGGCAAGGCACAGCCCGACGCCGTGCTGGAAGGCCATGCCGCGCCGATCGTAGCCCTCGCGGTCTCCCCCGACGCAACGATGCTGGCCTCGGCGTCGTGGGACCACACCGTGCGGCTATGGCCGCTTGCCGGCGGCGCCCCGCGTGTGCTTGACGGGCATACCCAGAACGTCAACGGCGTGGCCTTCGCGCCGGACGGCAGCCTGGTCAGCGTCAGCTACGATCAAAGCCTTCGCATCTGGCCGCTCGCGGGCTCGGACTCGCCGATCGTCGTAGCGATGCCGGTTGCGCTCAACGCCGTCGCCATCGGCAGCGATGGCGAGATCGCCGCCGGAGGCGCCGACGGCAGATTGTATTTCCTTCGCCGTGACGGGACGCGGGCCGGCGAAGTCGCGGCGGGGCCGAGACCGGTAATCTCGATTGCGACCTCGCCGGATGGCGCGCTGGTCGCGGCCGCCGGCATTGGCGGCACGGTCGCGGTGATCGATCGCAAGACGCGCGATCTCGCACGGACGCTGGTCGGCCCCGGTCTGCCGGTGTGGTCGGTCGCGTTTCTGCCTGACAGCCGCACTTTGCTTACGGGCGGCGCCGACAACATCATCCGCCGCTGGAATGCGGTGACCGGAGAGCCGGTCGATCCGCTGCTTCTGGAAAAGGAGGGCGACCCGCTGGCCGCCTATGCCGGCGACCATGGCGCGGATGTGTTTCGCGCCTGTATCGCCTGCCATACCCTCAGGCCCGAGCAGGCCAACCGGGCAGGGCCGACGCTGGCCGGAATCTTCGGCCGGCGCATTGCGACCTTGCCGGGCTATAATTTCTCCGAGGCCTTGAGACGCCTCGACATCGTCTGGACGCCGGAGACGGTGTCAAAACTGTTCGAGGTCGGACCCGCGCTGTACACGCCGGGCACCAAGATGCCCGAGCAGCGCATCGGTTCGGAACAGGACCGCGCCGCGCTGGTGCAGTTTCTGGAGCGGGCGACGCGGCGATAGGCTTGATAAAGTCGACCCTGTGCCGACGCGATGAGCGTAAAATCGACCTCACCGATCCGCGGTGTTGCTCATTGGTCGCAGTTCATGGAAATTGGCGCTTCGTCGCAATCAGAGTGTCCGGTGACGGACAGACGCGAACCGAAATCAAGCCTCAACTTCGCGCATTGTCCGGTTGCGTTATTGGGGCGTGCGATGAGTTTGCAATTTTCAATTCTAAAGGTCTTGGCGGGCCAGCCCGCTGGTCGCGCCACGGTGGCCGATATCAACCGAACTATCACCCTTTTGAGCGGCCCGGAGTGGACGGCCCGCATGAGGGGTCTATCGGCACGGGCTCCCGATCTCGATATATTCGGCTCGGGCTACGTCCGGCGGGAAGACACCGGCTGGCAACTTACCGAAGCCGGCTACGCGTTTCTTGCTGCCATTGAGATGCCCGCCCCGATCGAGGAGGAGGCGATTGCGCGGCCGAACGTCATTGTGACGTTAGCGCCTGCCATCCACCAACGGGTAGAGCCTCCGCGGTTGGTTGCCAACAATCGGACGGCAAGGCGTCGCCTTCGCGGCAAGCGTCTGCGGGAGAACAGGTCGGCGGTAGCTTAGACTAGAACTGCACGTTGCCGCCCAGGCACCAAGGCGGGTCGATAATTCCGCATGGCTGCAATGTTAGGCCCTGTGCGGCGCAATGCGCTGCGCTTGTGCACGTTCGCATTGAAAGAGGAACCCGAAACGGTGAGTCGAAGGACACGAAGAGGGGGGCTGATGTCGAAAGAACCCGTCGCAATCGAGGTTGTTCAGGAGGGCGACGAGCGCTCCATCGTCAAAACTTATGACGACGGCAGCGCCGAACGCGTGCCGATCATAAAACTGCCAAGAAAACCGCCCCGTTGGCCCTACCGAAAAGTGTCGTTCGACAAGAGTCGCAAAAAGGGATTTTGACATCGCAAGCTGATCGTCCGACGCGGGACGGCTTGAGGGGCCTCCGCTGCGGATCATTTTTCGTGCCCGTCCTCGGGAATCCTCGCGCGATAAATATCCTCGCCCTCCTCATTGACTACGGTGAGATGCTTTTTCGGCACGGTCACGGCTTCGCGGCCGATATCGGTTGCGATCCTGTCCGCCATTTTTTTGGCGGCCGGGGCATCCTCGCAATCCAGGCCGGCCTTGTCGGGAAACGGTGTCCATTGGTAAGGTCAAAATAAAATCGGGGCATTTTCGCTCTCCGAGTTTTACCAATCCTATTGTCGGATTCAACCGCCGCCAGCAGCTCATGTTCCAGCTGACGCGGGGCGGTTCCCGCATTTGCAGGGCCGAAACATGGTTCACCCCTCCTATTTCAGTTTTAGCTTTTCCTAATGTGCCGTCCTTGACGGGCTCGGCTCTGTCGTTTCGCATTGCCAAATCTAATGTAGGGCGGCGCAGGCCCTCAGTCTTTTTGTTTCTCCACGGCATCCTTTCCGTCGGAGCTTTTAGAGCGTTCGTCGAACCGGTCAGCGCCCTTGGCTAGATCGTGCCCCATTCTGCGCTCGTTTTTCGCTTCGTCTTTGGCAGCGGCTTCGCGCAGGCCCTCAGCCGCTCGCTCCCCCTTTTTTGATGACTCTCGTTCGACGTTCATTTGGGTCCTCGTCCATCATAGAACCGCTGATCATGGCTTCTGCGTTGATTGTGCCATCCGCATTCGATCACCAAGTTCCAAGTCGCTGGCCTGAGCAATGTTCCGCTCCAGCGGCGGCCGGTCGCGATCCGGCTGGAGAGGAACAGGCTCGGACTCTCGCCTCGGCGCGAATCAGGGCCGCTTGGCTTCGGCTGATCCCGCTCAAACTGAAGACAGCTTTCTAGCGCGGACGTTCCGATGGCTTGATATCGCCCGCCAACTTCTGCCCGGCGGCGAGGCTCGTGCAGTAAGCCCATTGCTCGCCCCCCCTGTAGCCCAGCAGCAGTCCGTTTTCTGCGCACTCCGCATAGGTTTTGAAGTTGCGCACGTTTCTGCACGTCGGTGAAAAAACGCCGCCGGAGGCGTTACATCCGATCCAGGGGGCGTTGCCCGTCTTGAAGCTCGTTTGGCAACCGTCGGTGCAATTGCTGGAGGTTTTCTCGAGCGCGGCGAACTTCGCCATCATCGAACCTTCCGCATGCACCGGCGCTCGAGTGGTCGGCGGCGCCTGGCGCGACGTGCTTGCAACCTGCCTCGACCGCTGTTGCGGCCTTGCCGCCTGTTGCGGCCGCGGCGGCCTAGCCGCCTGCTCCGGCGATACGACCGTGATCCCGGGCAGGTTGGCCGAGCCTGTTGCGGTTTGCGACACAGCCGTAGCGCTTGAGCCCCCCAGCAATGCAGCTGACAATATGACGATAGAAGAGGGCGCGACGACGCTTGACGATAGTCTCATGACCCGTGTCCTCCCAAACCAGGACCAGCGTCCTGAAGTGCGCGTACGATAGCACACCCCTTTAAGGCGTGCCTGCTTTAAGTCCGTCAGGGCGCAATAAGCGAGGCGCATTGCGCCGCTGTCAGTTTTGCGGGCCAATGCGCGCCGCTCCACCTCGCTAATTGCGCCCTATGGGCTGCGACATACCGAGGTCGGCGGCTGCTCAATGGTCTGCTCCAGCGCGGCGATTGGCCCCCATTTCAGTTCATCTGAGCGAGCACCTCGAGCAAGCGATCGATGAAAACAACCTGTCCCTTTAAAATCTTCAGGCGCGCGTCGCCGACATTAAACCACGCCGCCCGGTCAATCTCAGGAAATGACTGCCGCCGCCCGGATCTTGGCGGCCACTCCATCTCGAACGTGTTGCTCCGCAGGCCAGCCACATCCCAATCGTGATGAACCGCCCAGACATGAACGATTTTCCCACCCGGCTGCCTTGCATCGCCGAGCGGGATTGATCTGCCGCGCGGATAATGCCCGGTCTCTTCGGCAAACTCGCGCCTTGCTGCTGCAAGCGGCGTCTCGCCGGGCGCGATTAATCCTTTCGGGATGCTCCATGCACCAAGGTCTTTGCGCCTCCAGAAAGGACCTCCTGGGTGGCCTAGAAGCAACTCGATATTCTCGTCGACGTACCGAAATAGCAAAAGGCCAGCACTCTGATTTGAAAATGTAGTTTGCTGGAACCGTACGGTCATGTTCTCGGTCGAGTGAGTTCGAGCCGAATCTTTCAAATCCAAAACGTGTGGCGATGAGGACGGCGTTGGCCGCCCTCATCGTGGTCCTTATTGGCACGGATGCAATCGGCCGTCTTCGCCCTTGAACCAGGTACCGGGCTGGCAAACGAAGCCGTTGCGCGCGACGAAATCGTTGTTGTAGCCGTTGGTGTAGGCGTAGCGGTCCCCGCGGAACGGGGCGGTAGCGATTGCCCCAGCGGTTCCAACCGCACCCGCGGCGATTCCCGCGGCAGCGGCGGCAGGGGCAAAGACGCCAGCATTATCCGGATTGCCCCAACTGTTCCGGCTGTTCCGATAGTTCGACCACCGGTCGGTGTAAGGGTTGCCGGGACCTTTGTTCTGGCAATTCGCGTTCGGGTAAAACTGTGCACAGTATCCAGGATTGTAGATGACTTCCTGCGCGGAAGCGGGGACCGATGCGGCTGCGGTGAGAAGTGCTGCCGCCATTGCGAGTGTTATCTTCACGGAGTTTCTCCTGTGTTTGGGTGAATTGTAGAACTCGGCAGATTGTATGCCGTTCCGCAGCGCTCGGATTTTGGCGCAAAGTCCGGTAGCGTGCCGTCGTAACTCTGATGAGCCGTCCTGAACTTCGCTGCTTCGCCGTCTGCAGATCTGAAGCGCGCTCTGCGCGTCTGCGTTTCATTAAGCGTCCACAAGGAACGTCCTAGGCTACTGGTTGTTTGTCTCAAGAGCCGCGGGGCTTGATCTAAGGCAGCGGCGTCAATCGAACGATGCGCCAGAATGCGATAAGGAGACCATCATGTCCAAAATGCCACCGGTGCCGGAGGAGCAACGAAGCAATAAAGGTCCGGGCTCTGACCCGAAGTTCCAGGTGGATGATTCGATTCCGGGTCGCCAGAACTTCGATCAACAGGGGCATCACGGAAACATCAAACAGAACACGACGAACCAAGGCTACCAACAGGATCGATGACAAGCGCGGGATAACCAGCATCGCCGGGAGCAAATGAATTGAAGCTGTTTACCTGCCAAGTCTGCGACAACATCGTGCATTTCGAAAACAGCGCTTGTGGAAATTGCGGTCACCATCTCGCCTATGCGCCCGAGCTAGGGCGACTTGTCGCAGTCGAGACCGTTGCAGCCGGGCCGCGGTCCGTCAAAGGCTCGGTCGGGCCGCGTTTGCTCTGCGTCAATGCGGAGATGAGTGTCTGCAATTGGCTGGTGCCGCCGGGATCGGACGACCCGCTTTGCGCCGCTTGCCGGCACAATGGAACTATACCTGATTTGAACGACGGGGCCCGTGTGAAAGCGTGGCGAGACCTGGAGCAGGCGAAGCATCGGCTTTTCTACACCCTCATGCGCTGGAACTTGCCGCTTCGCACCAGGCAGGAAGATCCGGAACACGGACTGATCTTTCACTTTCTGGCCGACGATGCCGCGAACGGGAGCAAGGTGATGACGGGGCATGACAATGGGGTAATCACAATTGCGCTGTCGGAAGCGGACGATATCGAGCGTGAGCGCCGCCGGCTGCAGATGGGCGAACCCTATCGTACGCTGCTTGGACATTTCAGGCACGAAGTGGGGCATCACTACTGGGACCTGCTTGTGCGTGACGGCGGGCAACGGGATGCAGGCAGGGCTATCTTCGGTGACGATTCGCTTGATTACGCCGCAGCGTTAAAGCAGCACTACACCAACGGTCCGCCCTCCAACTGGCAAGACAGCTACGTTTCGGCCTATGCGACCACCCATCCTTGGGAAGATTTCGCGGAAACATGGGCCCACTACCTTCATATCGTCGACACCCTGGAGATGGCGGCAAATTTCGGTATGCAGATCGCACCCGCGGCCGACCGGATCGGCGGCCTATCCGCAAAGGCGGATTTTGACCCTTATACGATCCAGGATTTCAATGCGATCGTCCGCTCCTGGCTCCCGTTCGTATTCGCGATAAACAACGTCAGCCGCACGATGGGGCTGCGCGATATATATCCCTTCGTTCTTTCACCTACAGTGATCGGGAAGCTCAATTTCATCCATAATTTGGTGCAGGGCATAAACAGTGCTCCCCGCAGCCGCGAAAAGAGGGCGGTTGAATCTGCTTTCGGCAGCTGAGCTTCCCGGTCAGCCTCATATGCAGAGTTCGTCGCTAACGGGCAAATCGGTTTAGCCTCCGGGAGGCTTACAGCGCACATACCCGGCTCGCCCCGTGCCGCCTTCGAAAAGGGCGACCTTGACGCGGGCTGCGCCAAGGTCGAGTTGGGGAAGTTCTCCCGCTCGGGGGAAGGGGCCCAAGCGCGCTTAGAACCAGGCATAGCGTTGTTCGTTCCCATGATCAGGCAACGCGCTGCATCTTTCGTTCCACCATCATCAGTCTCAACTCGGAAATGGCTTGCGCCGGATTGAGATCTCGTTTCGGGCGGACCGTCACGTAGCCAACGCCGCCGTGCCAACCCCAAAATTCCCTTGCCTCATTTGCTTCACGGCCCCCGGTTGGACCCAACCCAACCTTTCGGCTGAGATCATTTTCGTCCGAGGATCGGAAGGAACGGGCTGCTCAAGAGAGCGTTTGTCCAATAGAGGATCAGACAATGCGAAAAGTGGTTTCACAGCTCGATGACGAGCAGCGTGCCGTCTTACTGGAGTTGGCGGATTTTGGCACCGCCGCTTTCTCAGCCGGATTGATAGTCGCGTTGTTACAGGGTTTTATTAAAATTCTGGCCTAGATCGAACGCGTCATGCCCGGCTGGCAAGACCGTGTCGATAGCCCGCTGCGCAAGGCCAACAGCGGCCTCGGCTAAACCCGCGGCCGCTCCTGATGCGGCTATCGCCTATCCGGACAGTCCACCCTCAAAAAGGCTGAAAACTATCCAGACGACGCCGCCCAACGGAAGGCCAACTCGTCATGCTTCCTCTTCCATCGATTGTTCGATGGCGGCGGGCATCTTGGCGACCGACATCAGCGTGCGCGCGACCTGGTTCAGCAACTGGTCGGCGTTCTCCTCTTCGGCCAGTGATTTCGACAGCAATGCGACAACCGCGCTATGACGTAGCTGCTGCGCCAGGTTTTTTGCGGTGGTGTATCCGGACATCTCGTAGTGCTCCACGCGCTGGGCGGCTCCGATCAGCGCGAGATCGGCGGCAGCGTCCTCTTTCGATTCGGCTTTTTCCATCACCTCCTGACCTTCCTCGACCAGTCCCATCATGCCCTTGCAGGGTTTGGCGCGCGCGCTGACGCCGAGCAGCGCGAAACACTCGTTGATACGCTCGATCTGCTGCTCCGTTTCCAGAAGATGCTGCTCGAACAATTCCCGAAGCTGGTCAAATCGGGCGGACTTTGCCATCTTCGGCAGCGCCTTGGTCAATTGCTTCTCGGCATGCAGGATGTCGCGCAGTTCATCGACCAGCAACTCGTCGATGCCGTCGGGCGCGGTTGGCGGCGAGCTCTCGGTTTTGATCGCTGCGGAGGGTTCGGCGCCGGCCTGCTGCAGGGCAGGGGAGTCGACGAATTCCCATTCACCGCCTTCATTCCACGGTCCCCTGGTATCGATTTCGCCCTCGTCGCCGACCCCCGTCGAGTCGTTGAAGAACTGGTTGACGAGGCCGGGAGTCGGCGCAATTTTTCCGATCGAGAAGGCAGGCTTCTTCATGCTTTCCAGAGCTGCGGCGAATGCCTTCATGTGGGTAATTTCCCGGGTCATCAGGAACTGCAGAGCGTCCTTTGTGCCTGCGTCGTCGCAGAAGTTGATCAGGCGCTCATACACGATCTTTGCCCGGGCCTCCGCGGCGATATTGCTGCGCAGATCGACGTCGAGCTCGCCGGTGATCTTGAGGTAATCCGCCGTCCAGGGATTGCCTTGGGAGTTGAACAGGTTGACGCCGCCGCCGCCAGCGATAGCGATCAGGGGATCGACCTCGGCGGCCTCGCGGTCGAACTTCGAGGGCTTCAAATGCATCCGCGCCAGACTGCCGACCACTTCGAGATGGCTGAGTTCCTCGGTGCCGATATCCATCAGCAGGTCCTTGCGATCCGGATCTTCGCAATTCAGGCCCTGAATCGAATACTGCATCGCAGCCGCCAACTCGCCATTGGCGCCGCCAAATTGCTCAAGCAGCATATTGCCGAAACGGACGCTGGGCTCGTCGACGCGGACAGTGAACATCAGCTTTTTAACATGGTGGTACATCAGGGCCTCGTGGGGGAAAGAGCGAATACAAAACTTCAAACTCAATCTCGGCAGCGTGGTTCCTGCCGTGAGCTAGGCGACCCGCAATTCGATGGCCCAGCTGCAGTGATGCTGTGAGATCGCCTATTCTGCTGAAGCTAAAAATTGCGGCATGTCACGCCCAATGTCGCAAAGCGCACACAAGGGATGCACCTGCGGAACGCGGCCGTTCAATCCGTCGAAAGCGGTCTAGCAAAGCTCAACCGATCACCGTCTCCGACAGCTATGTCCCATAACAGGCATAGGAACGGACGGTTAATAGGAAGCGTTCTACCCCGCAGGGTTGATGATTGAGAGTTCGGGGGTGCAAGCAAGGAAGCGGCGTATGAAACATTTGAACAACCGCATCTTAGCTGCTCTTGCCCCCGGCGATCTTAGAGTCTTGCCGCCCCACTTACGCGTGGTGCAGCTAGGCAACGTCAAATCCTGGCCGACAATCATAAAGGCCTTGAATTGGTGTACTTCCCGCATGGCGGCATTCTGTCCTGCGTGGTGGAGGCCGAGACCGGGTGGGGCATCGAAACCGGGATGATCGGTTACGACGGCATCTTCGGGGCTGGCCAAGCCATCGATCACGGAGTTTCGCTCAATAAAGTTGTGGTGCAGATCGCCGGGCCGGCCTCGGTCGTTTCCGGCAAGGCGATCAGCGATCTGGCAGGCACCTCTGCCGGGTTTCGTGACCTGGTGGCCCGATTCGAACATTTCATGTTGGCCCAATCGCAGCAGTCGGCCACGTGTAACGCTGTTCACAACGTGGAGCAGCGCATGTGCGAGTGGCTCGTGCGGATGTATGATCTGGCGGGTGCGGAGCTTCCGCTTACCCAGGAGTTCCTGGCCCAAATGATGGGCGTCCGGCGCACCAGCGTCACCGTGGTAGCCGGGGAGATGCAGAAAAAAGGGATGATTTCATATCACCGCGGGAAGCTGCGGATTCTGGATATCGACCTGATTTGCAAAAACGGATGCGAATGCGCCGAGACCGCGCGCCAGCATTACGACCGGATGTTCGGGACAAGTGGCGGTAGTCCTGCATCGTACAAGCCAACAGGCACACGGCCGTCTAATACGAAAGACACAGCGTGCTAGATGCCCCTTTACGCGCTGAGCGCAATCAATTGCCGGCATCCACCAACCGCTGGAAATCACTCTCGCCCACGATTTTTATCGCGCAACCTTTTGCGATTAGCGCCTCAGCTTTACGATGTTTCGCGCTCTTATCTTGCCCTTTGGTGACTCGCAGATCTTGATCGCCTACAACCAAGATCGTCGTGCGCTGGCTTACAGTGTCCGCAACCTGGCAACCGGCCGCGGACGCGAGTTTGAGCCGCAACTTCTCTTGAAATATCAAGCTTGCCTGTGAAAACAACCACTTCGCCTAGTAGGGGCCCCGACCCAGCTCCTTCACGTGTGTGTCTCCCGGCCTCGCTGCCGTCAATGGGCGCTTCAACGCGGCGAACCCATTGCACCAGATCCAATCCGCTATCGTCCATCGCTCGCAACATCAATAGTCCAGCAGCCTTCGCGTCCTCGGCGGCGTCGTGGTGCTGAAACTCAATTGAAAACTCTTCTGCCAACCTCGCAAGCCCGTATCCACGCCCATCGCCGGCTAAGCTCGGCCAGACTCGTCGAGCCACGCGCAGTGTGTCGAGCCAAACACACGGAAGGAAGCCGGCGCCGTGCTTGATCGCGGCGCGATTTAGTGCCGTCTTGTCGAAATGACTGTGATGAACAACTAGGACATCTGAGAGCGCAGCAGCGATCACGGGGAAGACCCGCCCCATATTCGGCCTGCCCGCTACGGTGTCCGGCGTGATGCCGTGAATGGAGATATTGATTGGATCGAAATCGTCTTCGGGGTCAACCAAAATGGTCAACGTCTTAAACAACTCACCCGACTTGAAGTGCGCGAGCCCGATCGAACAGATGCTCGCGAAGTCAGCATTGGCCGTTTCGACGTCTAGCGCGATGAAATCTGAAATTGGTTGCTGGTCAGCTGCGAGTTTGATTCGCTGCGGCTTCGGATAGGTTTCAGCCGCCGGAGCGGCGGGTGGAGACGATTCAATCCGCTCGTCAAAAACCGGGCGCGGCGCTTCGATGCCGCTGCGGTTTAGCGCATACCACTTCGCCATTTCGAGACGCTTCAAAAGCTGCGGAGGCGAGGCGCCTGGGGCGTGTCGTTGGGCCGCGAACCGCTCCAGGACAGCAATTTCGTCGTCATACCTTTTGAGCTTCCGGTACACGATAGCTGCCTGTTCGTAGTACCATGGCGCGACACCGCCCAGTCCCGCGGCGGCGTCCCTTTCCCAAAGATCAAGCTGAGGCAGAACTCCCTCGAGCTTCCCCTCACGCTTGAGCTGTTGAACGTCGTTGACGACCGCTTCAATGCGCCCGGATTCCAGTTCGTAGGACCGGCCGAGTCTTTCGCTTAAGCTGCCGTAGATCGATTGCCCAACATCGGTAGTCGACCTATCCTCAGCTTGGGCGACATCCGGCGGCGCGCTGTCCCCACGGCTCTCACACTCTGGATGCTTCGGTCGCAGGAAACCTGCGGCCTTACTGCAGATGGTGCAGACCCCCATTCGCCAACCCCCGGTCCAGTAAGCAACACTGCTAGAAAATAATTATACTCTTCTGTGTGCACAGTGTGTGCACGACCGACGGTCCAATCGACCTTCCGAGAGAGAAAGATACAACATACTGAAATTGAAGTTGAATTGGTGAGCGCGGAGGGACTCGAACCCTCGACCCCATGATTAAAAGTCACGTGCTCTACCGCCTGAGCTACGCGCTCACGTGCCGCGCTGTGTAGGGGGAGGGGCAGGGCGGGTCAATAGCGCGGCGGGGGTGCGTGACATCCGTCCCGGGGGCCGCAATTTACCTCCGGTTACAAGGCATTTTGCAAAGATCTGAGGGGGTGCACACGGCCGTAGGGTGGGCAAAGGCGCGCAGCGCCGTGCCCACCATCCCGGTTCCGGTGGCTTCGGCGTGGTGGGCACGTCATCGGCCGCGCATTCGCGCGCCCGATGTCTTTGCCCACCCTACGAATTCCGCGCCGGCGTCGCGCAATCCGCGAAGCCTCAACTCGCCTCCTGCCGGATCTCGCTCGCGACCTTCGGCGCGCTGCCGATCGGCGCCGGCAGGCTTACCGGGCGCAGCCCGATCAGTTCCGCGGTGCGCACGCCGGCACTCTTCCAGAACGAGAACGCGTTGATCCGCGAATTTTCCAGAATCGCGATCGCGACCGCGGACAGGAACGGCAGGCTCTCCAGCACCAGCACGGCTGCGAACACATAGATCTCGCGGACTTCCTTGTAGCTGTTGGTGACGATCAGCACCGCGGCGCCGACCAGCAGCAGCACGCCGATCACGGCTTCCCAGAACGCCTGGAATTCCACCGACATGATCGAGAAGCCGCCCTTGGAGGTGCGCGCGAACGCCAGATGTTCGGTGATCAAGCCTTGCGCCACCGCGCGCGACACCGTCCACTGCACCGACATCGCGGCGATCATCGCACCCAGCATCTGCCCCGTCTTGACCGGCACGCGCAGCCAGTACAGCGCGGCGAAATGGATCAGCGACACCAGGAACGCGGCGATGATCGGCAGCGTCAGGATCTTGTCGGGAATGGCGATGTCGGCGAAGGCGACAATCGGCACCCAGATCAGGTTCAAGATGGCGACCAGGACGCCGAGGCTTTCGGCCCCTAACCAGTTCAGCCAGCCCAGCGCAAACTCGCGCTTCTGGTCTTGGCTGAGCCGGCTCGCGCCGGGCAGAAAACGCCGCCAGTGTTTTTTGACGATCTGGAAGCCGCCATAGGCCCAGCGGTGGCGCTGCTTTTTGAACGCCTCGTAGGTGTCGGGCAACAGGCCGTAGCCGTAGCGGCTGTTGGTGTAGTGCGTCAGCCAGCCGTGCTCGATGATCGCAAGCCCAAGGTCGGTATCTTCGCAGATGGTGTCGCCGGCCCAGCCGCCGGCCATGTCCATCGCGGCGCGCCGGATCAGGCACATGGTGCCGTGGACGATGATGGAATTGAATTCGTTGCGCTGGACCATGCCGATGTCGAAGAACCCGGCATATTCGCCATTCATGATGTAATGCATCAGCGAGCGATCGCCGTCGCGGTGGTCCTGCGGCGCCTGCACGAGGCCGACGCGGGGATCGGCGAACGCCGGCACCAAGTCCTTCAGCCAGTCCGGCTCAACGACATAGTCGGCGTCGATGATGCCGATGATTTCCGCGTCCGCCGCGGTACGGTCCATGGCGATGCGCAAGGCGCCGGCCTTGAAACCTTCCACCTTCTCGGCATTGATGAACTTGAAACGCTCGCCAAGCGCACGGCAGTGATCCTGGATCGGCTGCCAGAATTCCGGATCCGGGGTGTTGTTGATGATCACGACGCATTCGAAATTCGGATAATCCAGCTGGGAGACCGCATCCAGCGTCTGCTTCAGCATGTCCGGCGGCTCGAAATAAGCCGGGACATGGATCGAGACCTTGGGGAAGGTGACGGCTTCGCCGATGGTCGCCGGCGCCACGGGGGCGCCCCTGGAAATCAGGCGGCGGGGTTTTCGGCCGAAGGCAATGGCGGCGATTTCCTCGATCCGCGCCATCGCGATCAGGACGAGAGGAACCAGCAGGATCAATCCCAGCGTCAGCGCGAAGGCGGAGCCGAAAACGAAATAATGCCCGGCCCAATATGCGAACACGGTGGCGACCCAGGCGCCGACGCCATTGGCCGCCGCCGACAGCACCAGCGACTGCATCACCGTGGGCTGGGCCAGCCGCAGGATCGGAAGCGACATCAGGATGCCGACCAGCACGGCGATGGTGGCGAGCTTCCAGTAGTCCTCGTTCACGATCGGCCCGGTCCAGGCAAATTTCGGCTCGCGGGCCGCATTGAGAATGCCCCAATAGGGCCCGACGCCGCCTTCGAAGAATTTCCAGGGCTGGTCGATCGCCTCGACGATGTTGTAGTCCATGCCGATGGCTTCGGCGCGGGTCACGAAGGTGCGCAGCACCTTGGCCTGCTCGAACGGGCCCGGCTCCGCATTTCTCAGGTTGTATCCCGCACTCGGCCAGCCGAACTCGGCGATCACGATCCGCTTGCCGGGATACTGCTCCCGCAGCAGCTGGAACATCGCCACCGCCTGGTCCACCGCCTGCTTGTCGGTGAAGTTCTCCCAATACGGCAAGACGTGCGCGGCGATGAAATCGACGGAATAGGCAAGTTCCGGATTGTCGCGCCAGATATTCCAGATTTCGCCTGTGGTGACGGGGACGCCGACCGATTTCTTGACCTGCTTGATGAGGTCGATCAGGTCCTGGACCTTTTGCTCGCCGCGATAGATCGTTTCATTGCCGACCACGACGCCGATGACGTTGCTGTTGCGCTTGGCGAGATTGATCGCAGAATCGATCTCGCGCTTGTTACGCTCGGCATTTTTGTCGATCCAGGCGCCGACCGTGACTTTCAGTCCGAATTCGGCCGCGATCGGCGGAACCAGTTCGACGCCTCCGGTCGAGGAATAGAGGCGGATCGCGCGCGTCATCCCCGACAGCTTCTTCAGGTCGGCGCGAATCCTTTCGGCGCTTGGGAAATTGTCGACGTCGGGGTGTCCGGTCCCCTCAAACGGCGAATAGGAGACGCTGGGCAGCATGCCCCGGAAATCCGGCGCCGATTGCTTGTCACGGAATATGCCCCAAAGCGCAGCGTGAGCGGCGGTGACGAACAACAGAACGGCTACGACGGCGCGCATCGCGGCAAAACCATACGGGGGCCTGGACTGGAGAAAGCGAACCTGTCCCCTCGGTTCGACCGACACGGCGGCACTGCGAAGATAACCCTGCCACGCAATTTAACAACTGGTATGACGCCGTGGCGTTTTAAGGGCGTGAGGCCGTTCAACCCGCGAAAAAATGGATCGTTCCTTCCCGGAGCGCTTCAAAGACGCGGTCGGCTATTTTGCCGGCGCCGCAGGCGAGGGCAAGGGCGATGGCGAGGGTGACGGGGAGGGCGAGGGCAGCGCCGCATTGCCGGCGGTCGACCCTGCGGGCGCGGGGCTCGCGGCAGCCGCAGCCTGCGGAGGCTGGGCGCCCGGGTTGATCCAGCAGGCGTGGACGCGGGCGTTAACATCCGCCGTCGCCTTGGGATCGTTGACGCCGACCAGGCCGAAGCGTGCCAGGCAACGGAAAGTCGCCTGGACATGTCCGCCGGGACAACCGAAGCGGTCGTAGAGATCGAGGTGGCGGAAGGCGGTGTCGAGGTCGTCATGCGACATCAAAATCACGGTGCGGCGGCCGAGCCAGACGCATTCCGGATTTCCCGCCGGACCGCTGATGGCCTGCGAGGCTTCGACGAACTCATCGCTCTTGCGCGGGCCGTCCTTGGGCGCCTCGGCCGAGTTTGCGGCACCCGGTTTGGACGTATCCTGGGTGCGAAGGTCGCCGCTTTGGGCGAAAGCAGCCCCGAACCCGATCAGCAGTGCGAAACCGGATGCGGCGAGACAACGCAAGCCCGCATTTTGGAACCCGAACACCCGACGCATAAAATCCCCGAATTGTTGCCCGCAGGCACATTCTTGCACGGCCGTTGATGCCGTTCAAATGGGTCTCCATTGCGGCGGAGACACACCGGATTCCCATGGCGGACAATTTGGATTTTGTCCAGCAACACCGTAACTTTGTCGCCTCGCGGGTAAAGCCGCCGCGGCGGAAGCCAGTGGTCGCACGAACCCAGCCCTTGGCAGGCGGCCATTGACCGGCTAATCGACGGGCTCCTTAGAGGCTGGCCGAAAAAGAATGAGGTGATTCCAGTCCTTTGTGATTCCTTCGGATTTGCGAGATTCGAGGGAGGACACGATGTCTTGGACTGAAATCACCCGGCCGCAGTATCGACGGGACGA